>SDBV01000294.1_pt1 | contig 69718 bp, 59 predicted proteins | sample 2277081 | NCBI WGS metagenome assembly SDBV01 (sample SAMN10402039, study PRJNA504765) | marine sediment metagenome | isolation source: marine sediment core GS10_PC15, 223 cmbsf | place: Arctic Ocean: Southern Knipovich Ridge | collected 2010
TTCAGCAAACCGTTGGTTTAGCTCTGCTGTCGTTAAATGATATTGTTTGGCATCTTCATTAAATTGCTTGCGTAATGGTGAAATTTTATCAGCGGGCAATTTTTCAAAAAAACGATTGACTGTAAATGCTTTATGCGCATTCATTGTATTCAGACAAAATCCTCCACCATAAAACATCACCAGTGTGGGGACTGATGAAGGATTTTTATTTTTTAGGATATAACAATGAAGCCCACCTATTTCCTCTTCAGAAAATGAGTTTTGCGTCATACCATTAGGATAAGATAACGCTTTACCCTTCAGTGATTCAGCTACAGAGGCACGCATCTCATGGATAGTAATTTCAGTATTAGATGATGCTGTAGCAGTCGATGAAGCCGACAATGCAGCAGCAAAATCGGCGCTATGTTGACCCAGAACAATATTAGGATCTGGTGTGTAAATGTTTAGTAACTCAGACAAGTCTGAACCAGAGGATTTCTGTTTGTTTGGTGTTGGCATTTTTTCCCAAAATGAAACCTCATAGGGAATCTCGAGAAAGTCATTTAATTTGGAACGCCATTCTTGCACTTCAGGACGAGCAATATGCGCCTCATGAGCTTCCTGATTGACCCAATGTTCATAAAACATAAACTTGGAAGAATCTTTAACAGATTGGTGTAAATCATGTGAAATACACCCAGGACTTTGTGAGGCAATTTTAACGATTGAAGTCAGAAATTCTTTAAAGCTTTTCTCTTGTCCAGGCTTTGCTTTAAAAATGATAAGGATAGTGTAATATTGGTTGTGCATAGTGCTATTCAGAACCATTAAGAAATTACTGCCAGGGGCTTTATATAACCCTCGACTCTATTCACTGTTTCATTTTCATGTGTCATAAGCAAGTTCTCTGCTTGTCACCTCAATGTAACAGGTGCTATATTTGAAGAAGGAGCGTATAAACACACAGTAAGGATACAGCAACATGGCAATTATTTCAGCAGTACAAATGAATTCTTCACATGACCTTGATGAAAACCTTAAAACTGCGGAAAGGTTAATTGCTGAGGCAGCGGATCAGGGTGCAGAGGTGATTGTCCTTCCAGAGAATTTCGCCTTGATGCCTCTTCAACTCAAAGATCGTCTCAAGTTTAAAGAATCTAAAGAGGGTGGCCCTATTCACGATTTTTTACGCAAGCTTGCACAACGACATAAAGTATGGCTAGTGGCGGGCACTATACCCTACTCTAGCAACCATGAAGAAAAAGTAAGGGCGGCATGCTTAGTATTTAATGCCCAAGGTGACATTGTAGCTCATTACGATAAAATGCATATGTTTGATGTTTCTATTTACAATCATGAAAATTATCAAGAGTCGAGTGTGATAGAAGCAGGAAATCAAATTGTTGTTGTTGATACTCCAGTCGGTAAAATTGGTTTAGCGGTCTGCTATGATATTCGTTTTCCTGAATTATTCCGTTGCTTATTTCATAAAGGTGCTGAGATTTTTGTATTGCCTTCTGCTTTTACGAAAGCCACGGGAGGGGTTCATTGGGAAATCCTTTCGCGAGCCCGAGCGATCGAAAATTTCGCCTATTTTGTAGGCTGTGGTCAAACTGGGGTGCATAGCAATGGTAGAGAGACTTATGGGCACAGTTTAATTGTTGAGCCATGGGGAAGTGTTGTCAGTTCAATCGCTGAGCGAGAGGGCACGATTCACGCGGACATTGATTTAGATTATCTGCATAAAATTCGACATAATATGGCGGCTAATGTTAGTTATAAAATCACGTTTAGTTCGATTCCTGAAGAACGAATATAAGTTTAATTTTCTTGCTGCCTTAGTCTTAGTCAATTGAATCTATTTTTACATCAGGATCAACGTCTGCTTCATAATCTATACCATCGATACCAAAACCAAACAGCCTATAAAAATCTTCACGGTAGCCTTTAATATCAGTGAGCTGCTCTAAATTATCGGTATTGACTTTCTCCCAGAGTTCACGCACTTGTTTTTGCACATCTTCTTGCATTTCACGATCATCGATGCGAATACGCCCTGCTTCATCAGCAGGCATTTCTCCATTGACGTAAACATTGTCTTGTAATAAACGATACATTTGTTCGATACAATTCTCATGAGTGCCCTGCTCTTTCATAATTTTAAACAGTAATGACATATAAAGTGGTACCACAGGAATTGCAGAGCTGGCTTGAGTGACCAAGGCCTTATTCACAGAGATTAATGCTCGCCCATTATAGGGCTTAAGTGTTTCATTGAGTTGTTCTACTGTAGATTGCAAATGATCTTTAGCAACACCTATCGTGCCCTTTTTATAAATCGGGTGAGTTAACTCTGGGCCTATATAAGAATAAGCCAAAGTCTTTACGTTTTGTGCTAACAAATCTTCTTTAGCTAGCCAATTAATCCACATTTGCCAATCTTCCCCACCCATAACCATCACCGTATCTGCAATTTCTTTTTCAGTTGCCGGGTCAATGGTAATTTCTTTAACTTCACCTTTTAATGGATCAACTGTTTTATTCGTATAGGCTTGGCCAATCGGTTTTAAAACTGATGAGAAACTCTCGCCTGATTTTGGATGAATTCGACGAGGTGCTGCTAAACTATAAACGATTAAATCAACACGACCTAAGTGCTCTCGAATTAAATCGACAGTTTGTTGTTTTATGTCGTCGGAAAATGCATCGCCATTAATACTCTTAGCAAAATAACCCGCTTCATTGGCCTCTTTTTCGAAAGCTGCGCTATTATACCAGCCTGCAGAGGCAGTACGTTTTCCTTGCGCGGGCCTTTCGAAAAATACTCCGATCGTATTCGCACCTGCTCCAAATGCAGCGGCAATTCGTGTTGCTAATCCGTAGCCACTTGAAGCGCCAATAATTAAAACATTTTTTGGCCCATTAAATTGATTGTTTTTTCTAACGTAATCAATTTGCTCTAAAACAGACTTAGAACACCCGGTTGGATGAGCGGCAGTGCAAATAAAACCACGAACTTTTGGTTTAATAATCATTGTTAGTGCTCCCGAAATTTTTCATTTATCATGCGCCTTGTTTGCTTATTCAGCGCTCCAAATCAAAGACAGTGTTAGTAATGCTTCGTTAACTTAATCTTAACTTCCTGCAAAAAGAAGTCAGTATACATTTTTTTCAGAGGGGAGTCATGCTTAATTTTACTTTAAGTATCAAGCTTAATCTATTGAATATAAAAAGATAAATATATTTTCATGATTGGGATACTTTATTGTGCTTGAATTTACATTGCAGGAAATGGTTCTTTTTTGTTAAAATGTCGGCGATCATTTTGACGGATAGTTTTTTAAATTGTAATTAGACAATGGAATTTATATGCGCATCGATTTATATAAAATAACTTTCCTCAACCGCAAAGCGATTCCCTGGATCATTTGGAGCATCGCTGGTCTTTTTTATTTTTACGAAATTATATTACGCATGGTGCCAGGCATAATGACTGGCGAATTAATGAGAGAGTTTCATATTACTGCTACTCAGTTAGGCGTTTTTACTGCTGCATATTATTTATCTTATACGTTAATGCAAATTCCAGCCGGTCTTATTGTCGATCGTTTTAGCATTCGTCACACAATGCTCGTTGCTATATTGCTTTGTATTTCCGGTTTTCTTATCGTGCATGTATCGCGACTCTTAGGTTTTGCTGAAGCAGGACGTTTTATTATTGGATTAGGTAGTGCTTTCGCTTATATTTCAGCGTTAAAAGCAGCATCCATTTGGTTATCTAAAAAACATTTCGGGCTGGCTAGTTGTATTGTAGACTCGCTGGGCATGATTGGTGGGGTGTTTACTGATATTGTATTAGTTAGAATGAATATTGGTTCAGGTTATCAAAGTTCAATTATTTTCTTGCTCATCACAGGCCTTGTAGTAGCAGGATTAATATTTTTTATATTTAGAAGTGCGCCACCCCATCATCATGGCCGATTCGGTGATCACACCATTATTCGCGATAAAACTCATGTTATTGATAAACTCAAACTCATCGTAAAAAATCCTCAAATGTGGTTAATAGGCATAGTAGGATGCTTGTTTTATCTCCCTTCTTCTGTTATTGGTGACGTCTGGGGATTGCCTTATTTGCGAACTGTCTATCATTTTAGTGTTAAAGAATCCGCTATGTTAATGGCGACTTTATTTGCTGGCTGGACGTTGGTGGGCCCTTTTCTTGGTGCTTTATCAGACAAATTGGAACGCCGTTGTTTGCCTATTAAAATCAGTCTGCTAATCGATGCCATACTATTCTCTATCATTATTTTTGCACCTCTATTGACCAAGCATCTACTGCCTCATTCTGTGTTATACGTTATGTTTTTTCTAATTGGTGTTGTAACAGGTACTCATCCTTTAGTATTTGCATTAGCTAAAGAGAATTTCCCACTTAAAATTGCAGGAACCGTTATTGCAGCAACTAATACTTTAATTATGCTGGGTGGCCTACTATTTCAACCGCTTGTGGGTTTTTTATTAGATTTTTCAAGTCACGGCGAAGGTCATTACGGAGGCCATTTTGGAGCTCACTATACAGCATCGGATTATTCCTTTGCGCTTTCTATTATTCCAATCTCACTGATTATCTCTATTTTTATTATGTTCTTTGTTAAAGAGACAGGATTCCAATTAAGTAAAAACGATCCAGATTGATACCCTAATTCTCGAAAAACTGATCTCACTGTCATCCCTGCAAACGCGACTTCACGTCATCCCTGCGAACACGACCCCACGTCATCCCTGCGAACACGACCCCACGTCATCACCGCGAACGCGGCCTTACCGTCATCCCGTGGCTTGACCACGGGATCCAGTTAGTCATCCAAAAATAAAAATTTTTTGATTTTTACACGATTGTACTTTTTTCAATGAATTGCTGGATCCCGTGGTCAAGCCACGGGATGACGGTAAGGCCGCGTTTGCGGTGATGACGTGAGACCACATTCACGGGGATTAGCATAAGGCCCACTTTTATAGGGATGACGTAATGCCTGCTTTCGTGGAGATGAGCGTGAAATCCACTTTCCCTACAATTTCCTATAACAAACCTTTTCTGCCATATATCCCACAGTTCCGGCATAATAAGTCGAATGATTCCATTTCATTAATACTCTAAAATTATTAAAAATCATAAAAGTCGGGCCACCGTGAGGTTGGATAATCGATGCCGATAAATTTTGATTGGGCATTCGTCGACCTTTAATTCGAACGCCTAACGCTAGCCATTCATTAACCGGTCTAATCACTTTTCTACTGAGTAAATCGTGATCAAAATGAGGCGATAGACTCACTTGCAAAGCCCAGGGCTGCCCTGTTTTCCAACCGTGCTTCACAAGATAATTAGCGATGGAGGCGAACACATCAGCATGTGTTTTCCAAATATCTTTGCGCCCATCTCTATTGTAATCCACTGCAAAATGATGCCAGCTTGAGGGCAAAAATTGTGGTTGCCCACTTGCTCCGGCCCATTCTCCTTTGAAATCTTTAAGCCGAACGTGATCACCATTTAATATATGCAAGGCATAAAATAATTGTTTTCTAAAAAAGGCAGCACGACGATTATCATAAGCTAAAGTCGCCAATGAGCTAATCACGGGGAAATTTCCCATATAGCGGCCATAGCTAGTTTCAAGCCCCCATAAAGAAACGATGAAACAAGGACTGACACCAAAATCTCGAGACACCTCTCCTAGCAGGTTAGAATATTTCCTAATTTCTCGTCGCCCTAGCTTTATTCGATAAGCATCAGCACGCGTATTCCGATATTTCAAAAAGGTTAAGCGTTTTTCTGGCTGAGTGCGATCTAAACGTAGTACTTTGCGATTTGGAGCTTTTATATCGCGAAATGCGCGATCAAACACCCGTGGACGAATACCTTGTTGCAATGCTTCGCTGCGAAGCTGCTGAACAAATTCCGACCAGCTCGGTTTGCTTCTAGCGTAAGCCGATATTTGAAAGAATAGGCTGGCTGGCAAGATCATGAGCGCGACAATGAATAACTTCCCTTTATGCATCGCAATATCCTCCTGTTTTACAAAGCGATAAGAAGCATCTTATCATAACCGAACGGTGCGTTACATGATTAATCAATTTCCAAAAGAAGGTCACGTTTGGTAGGTGTGGTATAGAGCACCACAGCTGTGATCATAGCCGCTAAGGTAAGATAAAAACCAGGGGATGCTATATTCCCAGTCAGTTTAATTAAATAGATAGCAACTAACGGTGAGGTTCCACCAAAGATTGAGGCCGATAAGTTAAAACCAAAGGCAATGCTCGTATAACGCTGTTTAGCATAAGCTATTTCAGCTATCGTGGCGGGTAGTGGTCCTGCTACCATTGCCATAAATAGAGCAAATACTAATTGAGCACTATAAATTAGCGCGTGTTCATGTAAACTAAACAACCAAAATAATGGATAAGAAAGCAGAATCAAACTGATTAGCCCTGTTAGCATCACAGCCTTTCGTCCTAATTTGTCTGATAACCATCCAAATAACATCATCAATATCATAAAAATAAAAATGTTAATTGTGTTGTACGTTAAGGAGAGTTCGGATGGCAAACCTAGTTTAGTATGAGCATATGTCGTGAAATAAACAAAGATAATAAAAAAGAAAACAGCGGAAGCAATATTAATACCCGCAATTCTAAGGATACTTTTGTAGAATGCTATATTTAATGGAAAAAATTTCCTGGGCTTGTCCTGGTGAGAAATTCGCTTTTTTATGCTGTTTATAAATTGAGGGGTTTCATCTGTTTTATAACGGATATAGATCCCATATATTCCCACAATCATCCCAATAAAAAAAGGGATACGCCATCCCCATGCTAATAATTTTTCATTAGAAAAAATATCCGTAATTAACCAGCCTACTGCAGAGCCTAGCAATACCCCAACTTGAACAGCACTGTATGAAATAGCACATAAAAAACCACGATATTTTACGGGCGCATGCTCGGCAACGAAGTTAAAAGCGCCTCCAATTTCCCCACCTGTGGATAGGCCTGTGAGTAACCGCAACAAAACCACCAACATTATGGCTAAAAAACCAACTGTTTGATACGTGGGTAATAATCCAATTAAAAGACTAGCGATTGACATGAGAATCATTGTATAGAACAGGGCGACTTTACGGCCATAGCGATCACCGATGTAGCCGAAAAACAACGAACCTAAAGGCCGCACTAAAAAACTCATTGCAAATACTAAATAAATTAAGAGAATGGCGACTAACTTATCGTAGGTAGGGAAAAATAGTTTAGCAATAACGGGTGAAAAAAAAGCGAAGACTACAAAATCGTACCATTCCAGAACATTACCTATGCAGGCAGCAGTTATGTTTCTAAGTAAATGAGTATTTTGAGATGATCGCATCTGCATCCTTAGATTGGCAACGAATGCTTACTGTAACACAAAGTCTGCTTTTAGCGATCATCACAAACATAATAACAACCATGAGTCCATTTGATGCATTGCTCTTTGCTCGTGAAGGTGTCATTACGGTTAAAGTGATATTGTCTACAAGAATAACCAAAGCGTTGTAAGTGACGCATGCGAGTGAAATGACAGGTCTCAACTCGATTAGGTAATTTATGAGTATACTTTGAAGGTGCCGTTTTTTTACACCGGTAACAGCCGGTATAGGCGTAAGTATATTTTGCACATTTGAGCTTTTCGGTACACACTTTCCGCCAACGATGACAATAAACCTTGGACTGCATGACCATCTTATTTTTGCTGCTAAACTGCAAGTAAGTGTTTGTAGCTTTTTGTGAGCCCGCCTTGGCTATTGAGCTTGCAAGGCTATAAACTGGCAAAGCAACTAGAATAAGGCTGATGCTTATCCAAGCAATCATTCCTGGCGCCCTTCTCAAACTACTCATTTCCAACCTCCTTACTACCCCTATTTCATGACCTTATTTGGACAATTATAAGAAATGATTTACATTTGATGTCAAATATAACTATAGGATATATAATTAGATTTTCAATATATTTAACCTATAACATTTAAATAACATTAGATTCCACCTGTATTCTATTGTTTTTAAATTCTTTAAATAACTAAAAAATGATTTAAAATCAAATAGTTTATAGATATATTTCAATAATAAAACGAATACTTAGTCTTGGCTGATTTAAAGATTGAGTGAGCTCAAGATTAATGACACTGGCTTAAGAAAAAGAGACCTTTTCCATTCCTGCTCTTAGGTACAAGACCACCCAAATCCCATGAGTTTGGGACAATCCAGCACATTTTAAATAACAGGATACCCTCAAGTCAGCACCATTATCCCAAGGACCCTGGCAGTCACTCTAGAAGTAATGCTAGAATAAAAATTATCTATATTGATCAAGGAGATTGCCCATGAGTGCTAGCGAACAAGGAGGTTTAGCAGGAGTCGTGGCAGGAAAGTCTGCTATATCCACTGTTGATACAGAAGGTAGGGGATTGCATTATCGTGGGTATAGCATCAATGATCTTGCTGAGAATGCCGTCTTTGAGGAAATTGCCTACCTATTAATTCATGGGGAATTGCCTAATGCGAAACAATTGCAAGCTTATCAAGAAAAACTAGCGAGCTTGCGGCAATTACCTAACCCTTTAAAAATAGTTCTCCAGCAAATTCCTAGCGATGCCGACCCCATGGATGTTTTGCGCACGGCTTGTTCTATGTTGGGAACGTTAGAACCAGAATATGATGTTTCACAACAAACCGAAATTGCTGATCGATTAATAGCATTGTTTCCAGCCGCCCTATTGTATTGGCACCAGTATCAACATCACAATAAAGAAATTGATACAGAGCTTCCTGACCTGAGCACGGCCGCTTACTTTTTGCATTTATTGCATGGTCAAAAACCCGATCCACTGCAAGCGAAGACATTGGATGTCTCTCTCATACTCTATGCTGAGCATGAATTTAATGCTTCTACTTTTGCAGCACGCGTGACCACGGCTACCGAATCAGATTTTTATTCTGCCATTTGTAGCGCCATAGGAACACTGCGGGGTCCATTGCATGGTGGAGCTAATGAGGAAGCATTGAAATTAATTCAGCAATTTCATTCTGCAAAAGAAGCGCATCAAGGTGTACTTAAGATGTTAGCCAGTAAAGAGCTGATTATGGGATTTGGGCACCGTGTTTATAAGAAATTTGACCCACGCTCGATCATTATAAAAGAGTGCGCTAAAAAGTTGAGTGAAAAGGCAGAAGACCCAGAAACTTTTACCATTTCAGAAACTATTGAGCAATTAATGTGGGATGAAAAAAATTTATTTCCTAATCTTGATTTTTATACCGCCTCTGCTTATCACTTTTGTAAAATCCCAATTTCTTTATTTACACCCTTATTTGTGATATCACGCACCAGTGGTTGGGCAGCACACATTATTGAACAACGCGGTGATAATAAATTAATTCGACCTGTATCGGAATACATTGGTCCGCAATCACAAACCTTTATACCATTGCAGGAACGATAAAATGTTGGATAATACACGCCCGGATTTTGATCAAGAGATTATCGATATTTGCCGTTATGTCACTGATTATCGCATTGATAGTGAGGAAGCTTATCGCAGTGCTTATTATAACCTGCTTGATTCATTAGCCTGCGCATTTATGGCACTCTCTTATCCAGACTGCACAAAACTCCTAGGGCCGGTGGTGCCTTTTGCAGTTTTGGAAAACGGTGCACGTGTGCCGGGTACAGACTATGAATTGGATCCGGTGCAGGCTGCATTTAATTTAGGGGCAATGATTCGTTGGTTAGACTTTAACGATACCTGGTTAGCCGCAGAATGGGGGCATCCTTCTGATAATATCGGTGGAATTTTAAGTGTAGCTGATTATCTTAATAGAAATCCAAAATTTAGAAACACTCCAACGTTGACGCTTAAAGATGTACTCACCGCAATGATTAAAGCGCATGAAATCCAGGGCATATTAGCCCTTGAAAATAGCTTTAATCGAGTGGGATTAGATCACGTCGTTCTTGTTAAAGTGGCAACAACAGCCGTTGTCACTCAACTTTTAGGTGGCAGTGAACAAGAAATTTGTAATGCATTGTCACAAGCCTGGGTGGATGGCCAAAGTCTTAGAACCTATCGCCATGCTCCAAATACTGGTTCACGCAAATCCTGGGCTGCAGGTGACGCTACAAGTCGTGGTGTGCGTTTAAGTTTAATTGCCATAACAGGTGAGACCGGTTATTCCACGGCATTATCAGCAAAACAGTGGGGTTTTTATGATGTGAGTTTTAAAGGGAATGCCTTTGTTATGAAGCGCCCCTACTCCACTTACGTGATGGAACATATTTTATTTAAGATTTCTTATCCAGCGGAATTTCATTCACAAACCGCTGCTGAGGCTGCTGTTTTTTTGCATGAACAAGTTAAACACCGTTTAGATGAAGTTGATAAGATTGTGGTTAAAACCCAAGAATCGGCGATGCGTATTATTAACAAGGAAGGCCCTCTTTACAACCCTGCTGATCGAGATCACTGTTTGCAGTATGTGATTGCCGTGGGTTTAATTTATGGGGATATCACGGCAGAACACTATGAAGATGACATTGCTAAAGACCCCCGCATTGATTTACTCCGGGAAAAAATGCAAGTCAGTGAAAAAGCCGAATTTAGCGAGGATTATTTAGACCCCGATAAACGTTCTATTGGTAATTCCGTTCAAGTGTGTTTTAAAGACGGTTCTTGCACGGAAGAAATCAGCATTGAGTACCCCATCGGTCATCGCCGTCGTCGACGTGAAGGGATACCTCTGCTTATGGAGAAATTTCATCACAGTTTGGAAAGTCATTTTGAGCCAACTCAAGCCGAGCAAATTATAAAATTGACTGACGATATGACTTCTCTAATGGCAATGCCCGTGAATGAATTTGTAAGTGCTTTGGTAAAAAAGAATAAGCTGTAACTTCTAACCCGCGAAAGCGTAAACCCAACCTCATCCTCGAAAATGTGAGTTTCATCGTCATCCTCGCGAAAGCGCGAACCCAGAGTCATCCTCGAAAATGTGAGTTTCATCGTCATCCTCGCGAAAGCGAGGATCCAGCATTTACCAAAAAATTATATGTTTTGAAGTAGATTCCTGCTTTCGCAAGAATGAGCTATTTTAACTGCTATGAGTATAAACTTAAAGTGATTTCCCATTCCAGATTTTTTTCACTCGGGCGTCTCTTCCACAACCCCAGCGATAATATCGATACTTGAATGGATTTTTCCGGTAATAATTTTGATGATATTCTTCAGCCGGATAAAAATGCGTTGAAGGAACAACTTGCGTATAAACCTGTTTAAATAACGTTTTCACTTTTTTAAGTGAGGCTAAAGCAAGTTGTTTTTGATGTGTATTTAAATAAAATATAGCCGATCGATAGGCTTTTCCATGGTCACAGAATTGAGCGTTTTCAACGGTTGGATCAATATGAGTCCAAAAATAATCAAGCAATTCTTGATAGCTCACTTTTTTAGGATCATAAATAATCTTGACAGCTTCAGCATAATTTGTACGACCTGAGGAAACCAATGGGTAAGTTGGATTTTCAACCGTCCCACCATCATAACCAGAAATCGTCGCGATGACCCCTGGTAATTTATCAAAATCTGCTTCCACACACCAAAAACACCCGCCCGCAAAAATCGCTATTTTGTTTTGGGCATAGGCATTGGCCGATAAACCTAGCACCATGAAGAAGAGTAATAAAAATACTTTTTTAACGACATCGATTATTCGGCATCCCATTGCAAAACTCCTTATGCCAAATCACTCGACTTTTGGGTAAGCCATTGGGGGATTTGATAAGCTAAAAATCTTATAGAGCTGATTAGTTTTTAACTCGTATATCCCCATCATCTCAAAAGCGACTGGCTCCTTCTCTCGCATGCCGCTCATGTTTAAACGAACTGCGATTCTATTATCTCCATCACTAATGATATCCTTAAAAACGACTTTAGTGTTGATCCAGCTTTTTTTCATCGTTTCAGCATGCAATTGGATTTCAGAAAAATCAATAGATTTCTCAACCAGATCAGCTTCCACTTCAGGATGATAATATTGATTAAATTGATCCAGGTTATGACCTTCCCAAATATCATGGAACATCTTTTTTACAAAGACTTCTGCTTCTGTTTGGTTCATCTTGGCCTCCATATACAAAATTTAGCTAATGATGTGAGTTTTATACACCAATCTTATATTCGATGCGAATGATTTTTAGTTTTTTAAGACCCCATTTGCCAGCTATCTTAAAATGAAAATCATGTCAAAAAAGGGTCAAAACCTTTCACTTCAAGTATAAGATAGTGATTATACTATAAATAACTCTAATACAGATTCCGCATTTTCGGGGACTTCTCATAGACAACCTGTTTGTTATCCCGATTTGGTGTGTTTATTGTTGATAACAATAGACAAACAGAGACGCCTGTTTTAATCTACTCAATCAACGGTAGGGTTTGATAAAAAATTTGGGACATTTGGAACGAATATAGGCCGACCCCCATATTAGGAGATAAACATGTTAAATAAAGATTTATTAAACAATAAACGCGTCATCATCACCGGGGCATCATCAGGTATCGGCGCAGATATTGCTAAGATATTTTCTGAATATGGCGCATTACTCTGGCTTGCTGGTGGGCGTGCTCAGCATGGTCTGGATAACGTCATTAATCATTGCAAAGAATATGGGAATATGATTGATGGTGATTTATATGACCTCTCTAATGCAAAAAATGCAGCCGCTATTATTACTGATGGCGTCAAAAAATTAGGTGGTATTGATATTTTAATTAATTGTGCGGGTACTCGTGATTTCAATGCATTTACGGATATTGATGATCAAGCCATCGATCTACTATTTGAAGTTAACGCTAAAGCACCATTTATTGCATCAAGAGAAGCTGCAAAACACATGCTAAAACAAAAGTCTGGACACATCATTATGATCGGCTCAGATGCAGCTGAACATGGAACGCCAAATTTTTCATTGTATAGCGTTACCAAATCTACAATGCACGCATTAACAAAAAACCTAGCGATTGAACTTGGACCACAAGGCTTACGAGTGAATTGTTTAGCTATGGGACCGATTCGTAGTGGCCAAGTAAAACAATTACTTGAAAGCGATCCTGAGTTTTATGAATCTCGTATCAATAAAGTACCAATAAGAGAATTTGGTGAACCTGAAAATATTGCGAAAACGGCTTTATTTATGGTTTCACCCATCAATCATTTTATGAATGGCGCAATTGTTTTAGTTGATGGTGGTATTACCTCCTTGTAAATTTGTTCATGATACTTTTATTTACTTCGGTAGACTTTGTTGCAACACCAACTTTAGTTGGAGTCTCTCATTAAATATTACCTAGTGTCCAATTCCATCTGAAGCAAGACAGATTTTTTAGAAAATCATTTGAGAACTTGTTTTTTTTGTTCTGTCTCAGAAATAATATTCTCACTAGCAATGGTATAACCTATAAAATGTGCATCTTGCGGCTCAAGGCTATTCAATATTTCTTTCTCTTTGATGATTTCCTCGGCTGTTTTTATAAAGACTTGCTTATTACCTTTTTTTCTAACAGAAAATTTGAGTTTGTCATCATTTCCTGATAAATGCTTTGCTAGTATTTTATACTTTGGGCTATTGATACCAATATATCCAAGATAACTTAATGCTCTAATATCTCTTTGGGGAAATTGATCAACCAAAGAATTATCCGCAAGAATTTCTCCGGTGTTTCGTTGATTTACCAAATACATTTTGGATTTCGGGATATAAAGCAGGCTCTTTATCTATGGTAATTTGTTCTGGCGTAATGCCTGTGGTTTTTTCTGCCTGTTTGAAAAATGCTTCTGCTGCAGCTTGATCACGCAGATCACTTAAATATACATCCACAAGGTTGCCTTCTTTATCAATGGCGCGATACAAATAATACCAATGACCTTTTATGCTAATGTAGGTAGCGTCAGCATGCCATTTTGCCTGTGCCCCAGAGGCTATACCACACTTGCCATTACGGCACTTCCGTAGTTTTAAGCCTAGCTCAACGCCAAATGTTTGCGCCCAATTGTGTACCGTCTGATGGCTCAAAGAAATATTACGCATTGCCATTAGCTCAACCACATCATCAAGACTGACTTTAAATCTATAGTAATAGGGTACAGCCATCATCTTGAAAAGCCTGGCAGACAAGCATTTATTCCTTACGCAAGAAAAAACAGAATTAGCCCTTCAGCTCCAGCAAATGCTAGAAACAACCTGATTTTTGGTTGGTTTTTGCAGCATTTGCCTATAATCGCTGAATCGCGTAAATCGACCTGGATCAAAAATACGGAAATACCTATAAAACAAGGCTAAAATCTTTGTTGAAGCGATTACTATCAGTGTTTTTTACACGTATATCGGCGGAACCCGTAATATACACCTTTCTCTTAAGCAAACCTTAAGATTTCTCTGTTATCATGACTGATAATGAGTAGAGATTGCCTGAAATATCACTCATAAATTCGACTTGATCACGCGGATTAGATCTTGTTACTTAAACAGCGAAAGAGCGGACAAAAAAGGAAGGTAAGGATGAAATATCAAGTAATGGCCAGCAAAAAATTAACTTTTATATTTGACTTATGCAAGATAAACATCCGCAAGATACACTTCAAAACAGCCGTGGTACCCTCCTCATTCCTAAAGGCGTAATGATCAATTATGTAGAGCCTGGTATCATAGTGTCAACAACTAAAGATGCCTATTTATATGCAATACCTCCCACAGTTTCCACACCTCCAGAGATAGAGGCAAAGCATCAACAATATCCATTTCCACTTAAGTTATTTAATTCAACAAAAACTCGTAACTCAGAGAATATTAAAAAAGAAGCAATTCTTAGAAGAGGGTTGATATTTCCCAATACAAAGTTACTAGTTTCTGAGTTTGAAATCACTGAGAATGGAAAAACAAATTTACACTCCTTTCTTTTATTAGCTGCGTGTTTCAAGCCTCACGGGAAAACAAAAAATGATATGCCAGAAAGTGGAAAAGGCGTTAAAATTATTGATGTTGGCTTCGTTTATAAAGATCAGACAACTTATAATAGAAGTAATTGCACAGAACACTTCCAGCCCTTCAGCGAAGATATATTTCCAACGCTACCAACCGTTGATGATATAAAACAAGGAACTCATGGAGACTGTTTCTTACTTTCTGCTTTAATCTCGATTCTCAGCAAACCAGGTGGCGCTCAATTTATTCAAAGCATGATGCTGCAAAATGAAAATACTACCACAGTTAGACTCTACCATAATCAAGATAAAGCAGCAGATGGCACCCCAAAGCCAAAATATTATGCCACTCAAAATTCAACCCATATGTTAGGTGACGGGATATTTGCGAGTCAGCATATTAGAAAATGGGTGCATATGCTCGAAAAAACGTATGCAGGCGCCGGATTAACTGACTCAAAAAAAGGCGATCAAATACAAGTATATGGTTCATACTCAACTATTTATGGTGATGGTGGGCGAATGTCGTGTGCCTATCAAGTACTCACGGGTCAAACCCCTACTGTAGAAAAGGTTCTTTCAGATAGGAATTTACCTTGGGTTATAAATAAAGATGATTTTGAAGGATTAAAAGAAAAGGCAGAAGCTATTAAAGGTTTAATTTCCCTTATGAAGGGAAACCCTAATGAGGAGCTTCTCGGCAACTTATCTAAGGCTATTAACCAAGGTTTTTCAGATAATAAATTCTTTCAGATATTAGGCCCTGAAACTTTTGTAAACTTCGTTGAGTGCTTAACAGAAAGCAATATTACTTATTCTGAAGACGACGATAGCACTAACCCAGATGTTCAACAAACCCAAGCTGAAGCAATAGATGCTTTCAATAATTTCATAAGAAATAAATTCAAAATAAGAAATTTACAATTTAAAGATAGGGTATCTCGAAAGTTTAAAGAATATATTTTTTTTGATAAACCCTATAAGAATGAAGAAGTCGCTTATCAGTTTTGTGGGCCCATCGGTAGTGGTTTGTATACAAAACAGCAACTTGATTGTTATTATACATTGAGCGATATTATCAAAGAAAATGCCGTTTCTACATCAACAACTGATAAATTTCCAGGCGGCAATCCAGTTAAAGGCCTGCGTTCCAGTCATGCTTATGCACTCATTGCTCTCAAAGAAGAAATAATCAATGATAAGAAAGTGAAATTCGTAGTTCTAAGAAATCCTTGGAGGCATACGGGACGTCGTTATAATTGGAATGCAAAATATTTTAAAGATATAGCCTATGAAGTAAAAGAGGGTGCTGCAGAATTTGCACTAGAATTGTCTGATTATACCAAATATTTTGACTATTATACTTATTGTAAACCGACCTTCATGAATGAGGAACTTAATGATGGGCATCAGAATGAAGAAACTGAACATTCCCCTCCATTAGAAGTCAGGCCAAAATCCTGGTAAAAAAGACTCAAATCACATAAACAGGTTAAGCTTGGGTATCCTCAACTTCAGCTAATGAACGAAGCAAATCTTCGGATAACTCCGCCATTTGTGCCACTTGTTCAACTGGCATGCCATTTTTAATTAATTTAGCAGCAAGGGCTTGTTTACCTTGCTCTATACCTTTTTCCATACCACGTTCGATACCACGCTTCATGCCGCGTTGTTCTAATTGCTCAGCCATTGTCATCACATCACCTCGTAGTCCTGGTGGTAAGTCAAGCTGTGCTTTTCTCTAGCAACAAATCAACCGTACCTTGTTCAAACTGCGTTAGGACATAGAGTACCACATCTTTCTGCCAACCCTTTCGATATGTTTCAATCGCACCATCTGGATCTTTAGAGGTTACTATCATAATCATTTGAGCTTCCTTTCTTCCAGAGGACTACCCAATAACTCGGTATCCCAATTCCTTAAAAATTCTTTCTAATTCTTAAGAAAAGCTTAAGGTTTTTCCGTTAAGATAGAGCTACTAGAGAATTTTGCTAGGGCTTACAATCATGGCTATTACTCATAAAATCAACTCCTTAGCTGCCCAACTACGGCTAACAGCCGTAATGGCAGGCCAGTATCAAGTGATACACGATGGCTTAAAATGGGAGTTATTTCCAGATGATGAGGGCAAAGGGCCCCATTCAGAGACCAGTTATCAGTCATCTGAGGCTCAGCCCTTGTTTGAAGTTTTTGCAGGCATGTACCGCCTTGTAGTCACCTATGGTGAAGATACGCTAGAAGTCACCAATATTGACTTAAGAGCAGGCACCTTGCGTGATGAGGTGATCATCATTGGCCAGCCGTTGGAAGGCGGTGATTCAGAGGTGTCCTATCATATTGATGATGCTGATGCATTTAATCTTGAAACCGAGTATGAACGCCGTCAGATAGAGCGTGAAGGGCAAAACAAATATGGCCAAGCTGCAACGGGCCTGAGTGTCCCGCCTGCGCAGAATGAATCGGGTTTGGGGCAAGCTGTTCATCAAAGTTTACAAGATCATCCGCTACTTGCGGCAAAAGCTCAATTTGACGGCATTGAAGCTAAAATGAATCCCCTACCCGCTGATAATCAAGAAGCTGTTGAGGCGCAAGTGTCTCCAGAAAATCAACCCACGCCTGGGCCTGCTCCTTCTAATACGCCCACGCCTTCTTTAACACGGTAATTTAGGTTTTTATGATGTCACTCGCTAATGAAATTATCTACGGAAACGCAAACAGAATAGCCAGTATTCTGCAGCACGGTATTGACGTCAATCAAATCGATGAATATGGGTACACTCCGCTGATCGAAGCGACTATTAAAGATGATGTTGAAATGGCCAAACTGTTGATTGCCGCAGGTGCCGATGTGAATAAAGCCGATTTAACTGGCGGGAGCGCATTACATTGGGCTGTCGAAAATTATAATATGGACATGTGTCGTTTATTATTATCCCATAAGGCAAATGCCAATGCTTTTAGCGCAGCAGGCCAACCTGTTTTAGTCAAACCGGTTTTACGTGATCAGCAAGATTTAAAACTATTACTCTATCAAAATAATGCCAGCTTAACATTCGCTCAAGATTTTATTAATGCCAAATTATTGGGCCACCGTTTTGAACTCGTCGGACAAGCGGACATTGCTAACCATGAAGGAAAATTTGTTGAAGTTGATTTTGAAGGTTTTTTCTTAGAGTTTAGTATAGAGCTTATCTTGCATTCTTTAATACAATTCATTAATAACTACGCGGCTAGGGAATTACGCTCGAAATTTTTGCTCGTGCAAAAAGTGATTAATGCATTATACGTCTCTGCTGAATTAATTAAATATCAACAATATTTAATTAACATTGATCAATATCGAGATAAAATCAATACCCTGCTGCAACATGATTTACTGATCATTCCAGCTAATTACGAGGGGCATGCAGTTACTTTTGTTAAATATGGACAGCTACTGGCCAAATGTGATCGCCGAAATGGTGACCATTTGGCCGATAGTGTTACCATCTACAAAATGCAGCATCCACGAAAACTAAATAAACAAATGCTGCGTAAAATTATTTACGAGAAAAAAACAGCAGCATTTGTTGAATCGCAGTTACCTAAAATTTTAGGCCTGCAACTATTATCACGAGTGATGCTTGATGGGCAAATTAGTGGTAATTGTTCTTGGGCTAATGTTGAAGCGGTCATTCCGGCGGCAATATTATTGTTGTCACATAATTTACAAGCCAACCCCCTTCCTCTGGTTACGCCAGGTCACGACTCAATTGAGATTTATAACCAATGGCATGAATGGGATAAGGATCGAGCACTGCACTTTTGTATAGAAAATTTTTATGGCTCAAATCCCGCACGTAAAGCATCAAAGGCAGCTATTTTAGCCAATATTTTCTTTCAACGATGCGGTTCTGCCAATAGTAAAGATTTAGATCGAATGAGAAAAATAGCACCTGTGCTTAAAATCCCTGGATATGAATATATTTTAAATAGTTATATTGAAATCTATAGCCATCATGCGAAAACCAAAGCGGGTGAAAATCTAAAACGGATGCTAGAGCTTTATGAGATGGGGCTTTAGATTTAGTGAGAGCAAATGCAAATGAGACTGCAGAAGCATGTCGAGTAACTTCTCAAAAACCCGGGGCATCGTCATCCCGCGACTGGATCGCGGGATCCATGAATTTTTTGTAAAACTAACCTCAATTGCATGCTCATCAAAAAATTTAATTGCTAAAGTGTTCATTCCATTTCTCCAAAAATTTCTCGCTGTATTCAACGACAATTGCTCTGATTTTAGTTAATTCATGACTTCTAAAGCCAGATGAGCTAGCTAAGTTTATAGGTTTCCTTGAATCCACTAGAAGAGCATTTAATTTAGAGCTCATAAATTGACTATACTTCAGTTTAATATACTGCTTTTTGAAGCCAAAATCTACTCTAAAGGGGAAACATTAACGTGGCTCTCATAGCAAATTAGTTTACACATATGATTGAATTTGATAATTTGATAGAGGGTTATCCCTGGGCCTGGACTTGAAAAGGTTACTAATATGAACAGAAAAACTTTGTTGTATGTGTTATTTGGATTATTCTTTTTCTCTGCAAACGCTAGCGCACTTGATTTGTATGGGCATCGCGGTGCACGGGGTTTGTCGCCTGAAAATACGCTACCCGCTTATCGAACAGCATTGGCCGTTGGGGTCGATTATGTCGATATGGATGTCGGGATGACTAAAGACGCTGTGGTCGTTGTGCAACATAATGTTGCTTTGAATCCAGACATTACTCGTGATAAAAAGGGTCATTGGATTAAGAAAAATAATCTATTCATAAAAAACCTGACCTTTAAACAATTACAAACCTATGACGTCGGTCGGATTAAACCCGGCACAGAGTATAGTCAATTATTTCCTTCGCAATGGCCTGTTGATGGCACTCATATTCCTTCGCTAAAACAAGTGATCGACTATGTCAAAAAAGTGGCAGGCAATCAGGTAGGTTTTCAAATTGAAATTAAAACCGATCCCTCCAAACCGAATGCAACTGTTTCACCAAAAAAGTTAGCGACTGCGCTCGCTCAAATCATTGAGCAAGAAGGTATTCTCGATCGCGTTCAAGTGCAAGCCTTCGATTGGCGTTGTTTGTTGGCATTACAAAAAATCAATCCTAACATTCCAACCGAGTATTTAACCGATAAAAATGGCGAAGCTAAGATGCGTTCTAAAGATCCTAAAGTGGCGGGTTTATGGACGGCAGGAAGGTTGTTAAAGAACTATGATAATTCTATTCCTAAAATGATTGCTGCTCTAGGTGGACAATTCTGGGGGCCTCAGGATATTGAACTGACACTACAACGAGTTAAAGCAGCGCATCAACTGGGACTTAAAGTGGTTGCTTGGACGTGGCCTAAACAAACTGGCCAGGAAATTGATGTGCCAATCACTGAGCAATTAATGACTATGGGCGTTGATGGCATTATCACCGATCGACCTGATATTGTTCGAGGTCTTATGGCTGCCCGAGATTTACGGATTCCGCAGTCGTTTGCTAAGGTTGTGCAATGAGGGAATTATAGCGAACATAAAAAGGAATTGAGCCATGAAAGTCACTCTAAGCGCTAGCAAGGCAGACGTTGGCAGCATTGGAGGCCATACACGCCCCAGCGATGAAATGCTCTGTGGATCCCGCGGTCAAGCCGCGGGATGACGAGGTAAGCCGCGGGATGATGAGGCAAACCGTGGGATAACGAGGTGTGAGCAGTTACAATAAAAGTTGCTTATAGCGAACTACTTTTTGCCTAACAATTCGATTTTATAGCCATCAGGATCCTCGGCGAAAGCGAGGACGGTGCTGCCATGTTTCATTGGACCAGGTTCGCGAGTAATTTTCCCGCCTTGACTGCGGATCTTTTCGCATGCTTGATAGACATCGTCTACCTCAATGGCGATATGACCATAGCCTGTTCCTAAATCGTATTGTTGAGTTTCCCAATTGTGGGTTAATTCGAGGACGCTTGAATTTGATTCATCACCGTAGCCGACAAAGGCTAGTGTGAATTTTCCGTCGGGGAATTCTTTTTTTCGTAATAATCTCATGCCTAATATATTGGTGTAGAATTGTAATGAGTGCTCTAAATTACTGACTCGTAGCATGGTGTGTAGGATGCGCATGGGGTTTTCTTCTCCTTTATTTACTTTATCATTACTCTATAAAGTTGAATCAATCAAACATGGATTGAAGAAAAAATCAAAATACTCTAAATTTTGGTTCTGGTCTCAATTCAAGAGCTTCTATACCTTTTGGTTTATTAAAAGTTTTTCCCAGCCAATGGATGATGAACTTACCGGCAATAATTGCTAGGGGTAGTATGAATAACGTAGGTAGTGCTGATACCAACATAATGATCCCAGTCGCAACAGCAGATTCTTTGTTTATGGCGGCTGAAGTTCGGCTTTCATTAGCTACACTTTTATTAAGAATTGATTCGATTGCCTTATTAGCATTATCAGTCGGCAGAACATTCTTAATATCAAGCTTCAAACCAAGACGTTCTGGAACAGAGGAGTTTTTAAGAACACTATCCTTATTAAAAATAGTGTTTAAATAGACTACTCTCGCCATTTTCTGTTGGCTCAAACTACTAGCACCCTGCTCTTCCTTTAATACTACTATTATGGCAAGAAATCGTGCATCTGATATTAACTTTTTAAAATCGGATTGTTCATTTTTATCAAGAGCTGCTAATCTGTCGAATACTTTGTTTCGAGCAAGAGTATTTGTTTCAATAGGCCCTTCAACATCATTATATATTTTTAATAAGTTCAATAAAAATTTAGAAGACCACCTTTCATACTCTTCATCTGTATAAGAAAATGTAGAATTTGTTTTTGAATTAGAACCATCGTTGCTTCCTTTCATAACTCACCTCTCCATCCATAGATTAGCGATTATTTTGTAGAAAGCCCCCGTTAATTTTCTAGAACATTAGATCTTTACAACTTGACATGTATTTTATTCTACTCTTTTTTAAAATAATTGTCATTAGTTTTTTTTAAAAAATTTTAAGGTGAGTTTGGCTTGAATTACAATCTTTTGATGTAACTGCTCACCCGTCATTGTGGCGAAAGTCGGAATCCAGGAGCGTTATGGATCCCGCGGTCAAGCCGCGGGATGACGAGGTAAACCGCGGGGTGACGTGGTGCGAGCAGTTACCTTTTGTTTTTATTAATTTTCTGGATTCTGCGGTCAAGCCGCAGAATGACGGTGCATGTTGAACCACGGATGACGGTATTGTGTTGAATGACGGTGTTTGTTGAGTCACGAATGACGGTATTGCGCTGAATGACGGTGTTTGTCGAGTCGCACAATGATGGCATCTCTGACTTATTGGTTTTTTTTCTCTGATTAAAGATTAAATTAAAAAACAGAAGGAATAAAGAAGAATTTAATGCAAAAACGTATTATAACACACCTATCCTACTAAATCAAATCGATGCACTGCAAGGTATTGCGTGCCTTTATCCGTCGGTTTGCTTTGATATAGGATTAACTGACTGGTCGGTATTTTAAAATGCTCAAGGTAAATCGGCGTGAATTTTATTTTAGTATAATATTTAAAACGACATAATGTCATATGTGGTGCAAAGGGGCGTTTTTCTTCTGGTGTTCCCAATTTAACAACAACTGAATCAACGGCATGATATAATTTCGCCATCTCGGAATTTAAAAGAAAATGAGCGACAATCATCCGTGGCCTTCTAAGTGGGAATTGATCAATGCTGCTAACTGTTAAATTAAAAGATTGCGCACCTTGGATATTATTAATCACCGCTGCAATTAAATCAGGAACTTCTGCCTCCAAATAGTTTCCAATAAAACGAACGGTTAAATGGAAATGATCCGGCTTGACCCATCTCGCTATTTTATTTAATTTAGGATTGTGTTGAATCGCTCGTTCAACTAACCGCTGGGCTATCGCGTCATCAACGGCCAAACCAAAAAAAAGTTTTATCATCGCTCCCTCGCTACGATTTCAACTGAGGATTAATAGGATAATTGTAGCTAATCACAGATGTTTTTTATAGCCAAAACCATGTGTGCAAATTCTGCACTTGATTTGGCAGCCCTATTCGACAGAAAACAATGTTATAATTCCATCGATTAGCGTTTTGTGCAAAAGGATTGAGAGCAATCAAGGACAAATGACGATTAAACCTTATATCATTCTCATTATCTTAGCCATCACCATGATCCTGTTCATCTGGGGGCGCTGGCGTTACGATATTGTAGCTTTAATTGCGCTAATGATCTCTGTGGCTGTGGGCGCTGTTCCGTTTAATCAAGCCTACACCGGCTTGAGCAACCCAGCGGTGATCACAGTCGCTTGTGTGATGGTGATTTCCCATGCCATTACTCGCTCTGGAATACTCAACCAACTCGTTAGAAAAATCACTTTAGTGACTCAATACCCGGTCCTTCATATCGGTGTATTATCGCTAATTACAGCCTTCTTGTCTGCCTTTATGAATAATGTTGGCGCATTAGCGCTGATGATGCCTATTGCGATTCAAACAGCGATTAAGAGCAAGCGATCTCCAGCGATGGTGTTAATGCCGCTTGCACTCGCTTCAGCGTTAGGTGGGCTTGTCACTATGATTGGGACGCCGCCTAATTTGCTAGTATCCGCCTATCGCCAGGAATATCTTGGTCAACCCTTTGCTATGTTTGATTACAGTCATGTAGGGCTTCCTGTCGCCATTATTGGCATTGTGTTCATCACCTTCATCGGTTGGCGGCTACTTCCCAAAAAACGCCGTGAGGCTCCTGCGCGTGTGGATGATATTTTTCCAGTTCAAGAGTATATTACAGAAATCAAGGTTCCCACGGATTCACCGCTCGCTAATTCAACTGTAGGTGAGCTTGAAAAATTAACGAAAGGCGATGTGTTAGTTTTAGGAGTTATTCGGGGAAAACAAAAGAAATTAGTGATAAAACCCAATCAAACTTTAGAAGCTAACGATGTATTGATTGTTGAAACCTCTCCAGATAACTTGCAAAAATTATTAGAGCTGGGAAAATTAGAGCTAGTCGGCGACAAAAAAATTACGACGGAAAAACTGCGTACTGAGGAAGTCGCAATTATGGAAGCGGTAGTGCCGCAAGCCTCACGAATTGAAGGTCGTTCTTCTCAATCAATCCGTTTGAGATCGCGGTTTAATATTAATTTATTAGCCATTTCACGCGCTGGAAAAGCCTTCAAAAAACGTCTTCGACATGTCCGCTTCAAAGCAGGTGATGTGGTTTTATTGCAAGGGCCTGTTGAGAGTTTGCAAACCAATGCGGTCAGTCTAGGTTTATTACCGTTACTGGGCAGAAATTTAGAGGTGGGCAGGCGACCACGAGCGATTTTTCCTTTATTAATTTTTATCACAGCCATAGTACTTGCGGCAACGCAGTTATTACCTGTTCAAATCGCTTTCGGTGGTGCAGTATTATTTATGGTTTTGTTTAATGTACTTCCAGTGCGCGCATTATATGAAAACATTGACTGGTCCATTATTATTTTATTAGCTGCCATGATACCCATTGGCGGCGCCTTGCAATCAACAGGTGGGACTGCATTAATCTCACATTATTTTATGAGCATATCAGGCCAAGTGTCACCCACTTTTATTTTAGTGCTATTAATGATCCTCACCATGACTTTATCGGATTTTATGAATAATGCGGCCACAACAGTCGTTATGGCGCCGATTGCCGTGAGTATTGCGCAAGCACTCAAAGTCAATATTGATCCTTTTTTAATGGCAGTAGCCATCGGTGCCTCTTGTTCTTTTCTCACGCCAGTGGGCCATCAAAATAATACTTTGGTCATGGGGCCTGGTGGTTATAAATTTTGGGATTATATTCGAATGGGGTTACCGTTAGAAATTATTATTTTAATTATCGGTATTCCTCTGCTATTGTGGGCATGGCCCATTACGCACTAGTAACCAATAGCTAGACCCGCAGGATATCGATTATCGTTAGCACCATAGAAGGTATGAACTTTATTGTTTTTCAAAAGAGCGGCTACTTGTCCCCAATATCGAGTGCCATATACTGAACCCAACTTAAATCGATAACCCATTTTGCGCAATTTAGCCAAGGTGTCCGGTGAAAAAGTGAAGGGTTCCATATAGACGAAATCAGGTAACCATTGCATATGATATCGTGGCGAGTTCACGCCAGCATTGATATTCATTCCATAGTCAATCACATGCTCCATCGCTTCTACAATTGAAGTGATAATCGTAGAACCCCCTGCTGCACCAAGCGCCATATAGAGTTTATTATTCTTCATGACCAAGGTTGGGCTCATAGAGCTTAATGGCCTTTTATTCGGTGCAATTAAATTGGCTCGTCCTTGGACAAGTTGAAAAATATTAGGTAACCCGATTTTCAGTGTAAAATCATCTAATTCATTATTTAGAAAAAAACCGGTGTTACCCGCAATAACCTTGCTGCCAAAGTAAGAGTTTAAGGTATAGGTGATCGTTACTGCATTGCCATATCGATCCGCAACCACATAATGCACAGTCTGCCCATCCATTGAAATTTTGTGAGTGATATCTGGGCCGATTCCAGTCGATTCACCTGCTTGATTTGGTTTTATTCGAGCGCGAATTTGTTTGGCATAAGATTTTGAAATGAGTTTTTTTACTGGGTTTTTTACAAAATCAGGATCTCCTAAATACTGATTACGATCAGCAAAAGCATAACGCATTGCTTCGATGTTATAATGGGCGCTAGCGCTGGAATGATAGCCGAACTGTGCCAAGGGATAACCACTGAGTATATTCATAATTTCACAAACAATTGTGCCCGAGCTGGGTGGTGGGACTGTTATAATTTGGTAACCACGATAAGAACATGCAATGGGCTTTGCAATTTCAACACGATAATTAGCGAAATCTTTCAGGCTCAAGACACCCCCATGTTTTTGACTCGCTTTAACAATTTGTTTGGCAATCCAGCCTCGATAAAACACTTGACTACCCTGCTTGCTAATAGCAACAAGTGTTCGGGCCAGTTGGGGTTGGATAAGACGTTCACCTGCTTGATAAGGCTGACCTTGATTTAGAAAAATGGCTGACACATTGGGTGATTTTTTAAAGTAGTGTTCATAACGTTTTAAAAGACGTATTTGAGTAGGAGCCAACACAAAGCCAGCTTTTGCATAGTGAATTGCTGGCGCCATCACTTGTTGCAATGACATCGTCCCATAACGCTTCAGGGCGGTATTTAAACCTAAAACTGTTCCTGGGACACCCACTGGCAAATAACCATAATGCACAGCATTTTTTTTAAGCTGGCCTTTTTTGTCAAAAAATAACTGGCTTGAAATCTTTGTAGGGGCTTTTTCACGAAAGTTAATCACCACGTTATGTTGATTAGCCAGATGAATCAACATAAAACCGCCGCCACCAATGTTGCCACAACAGGGCTGGACGACAGCCAATGCATATCCTACTGCTACAGCCGCATCGATGGCATTACCGCCCTCTTTAAGTATCTTAAGGCCCACTAAGCTAGCTAGTTTTTGCGGGGTTGAAACCATGCCCTGCTGGCCTTGTGCAGGCGGCAAATAAGCACCGTAGCTTGTTAGGCTAATTGATAATAAAGCGAGTAATAAATAACGTTGAATTCTAGTATTCAATGCTGGTACATCCTTGTTATTATGTAACTGCTCACCCCGCGCCTTACCTCGTCATCCCGCGGCTTGACCGCGGGATCCATAACGCGCCTGGATTCCAGCTTTCGCCACAATGACGGGTGAGTAGTTACGTTATTATTTAATAGACTGTATTATAATTTATAGTCAAAAAATAAGCCATATCTGAATGTGAGGATTCTAGCAGCATCCTTTGTGAAAACGAAGGTTCTAGTGCAAAAATTTCATCCTCCGTGAAAGCGAAGGATCTAATGCAAAATCGTCATCCTTCGCGAAAGCGGGGGATCTAGTGCAAAATCGTCATCCTTCGCGAAAGCGGGGGATCTAGTGCAAAATCGTCATCCTTCGCGAAAGCGAAGGATCTAGTGATTACTTAATTTTCTAGATCCTCCGGTCAAGCCGGAGGATGACGGTATTCAAATCTGCAGGATGACGATATTTAAATCCGCAGGATGACATTTTAAATACCTAACTACACTTTAAATACCAAACTACGATGAAGTCTCGTGTTTTTTCGTCTGACAGCATTTCTTTCGAACGAAGCCATCAATACTGATGTGTCCGGCACCGCACGCCATAATATACAGTGCGCCACCCCACATAGCCAAGTTCTTAAAGAAGTGCGCCATATTATTAACCATTTCTGCACCTTCATAACCCCAGTACGAATGAAAGACATAAGTGACTGGAATAATAAAGAGGAAGATTAGTAATGCACCAAAGCGTGCATACCAGCCAAAAAAGATTAATAGTCCACCACCAAGCTCAAAGATAATAGCCAGTACTGCAATGAGCTCGCTTGCTGGAATACCTGCCTGCGTCATCATCTGAGCGGTTGCAGTGAAGTTAATCACTTTATTCAACCCTGAGATAACAAAGATGGCAGAAAAAAAGATTCTAGCAAAAAGTAAAACAATACTTTTTGTAACAGAACAGCTACTCACCATTTTCCTTCTCCATTTAATTGATCGTATAGAAGAAAGTATAGAATATTATGCAGCAAATGCAGAAAGCTATATTAAAACAATTTACATCTTTATTAAAAAAGCAGTCTATCTAGAATAAAAACTGTATTTTCAATCAGTTAGAAAAGTATCCTGATTTTAGAATTAAGACTTTAATTCCCGATAACGAGTCATAAAAACCCCTAAAGAACTTTGAAAAAGTCACCAGGCTTTATTTAAATCGATCACGATTATGTGGTTCATCATAATTTAATTTTGGCCCCTTAGCGACAATACCTGAAGGATTAATAAACAATTGACTGCCATAATAATGCTTTTTAATCTGTTCAAGCTTGACTGTCTCTTTAATTTCTGGGATTTGATAAAGTTCTCTTAAATAATTCGACAAATTTGGGTAATCTGCAATTCTTTTCAGGTTGCATTTAAAATGTCCCAGATAGACAGGATCAAAACGAACTAATGTTGTGAACAAGCGTATATCAGCTAAAGTTATTTTGTTTCCGACAAGGTAACGTTGTTGGCTGAGTCGTTCCTCTATCTTGTCCAATGCCGAAAATAAAGCAATAAGTTCTTCTTCATAGGCTTTTTGAGTATTTGAAAAACCACATTTATAAACGCCATTATTGATATTGTGATATACAAATTCGTTGATTCTATCAATCTCAGCTTTGAGGTTTTCAGGGTAGAAGTCATCACTATTTTTTGAAAATTTATTAAATTCTGAATTGAGCATGATGATAATCTCAGATGATTCATTACTAACAATCGTTTGATTAATCTTATCCCAAAGTACTGGTACAGTCGCCTTGCCAGTATATTTAGAGTCAGCTTTTTGATAAATCTGATATAAGTAATCAGCATGATTAACAGTATCTTCTGTCTTGCTGCCTGCTTCTCCAAACTCCCACCCATTTTCCAACATAAGTGGTTTTGCAGCACTAAACGAAATAACATCTTTCAAACCCTTCAATGCACGAACCATCAGTGTTCGAGATGCCCACGGGCAAGGATAGCCGATATATAAATGATAACGATTGGGCTCCGCTTTAAAGCCACTTGAACCGTCTTGTGTAACTTTATTTCGAAAAGCTGAATCCAATCGAACGAAGTGACCTTCTTGATCTAGCGTTGCCATGGGCGCCTGTGTCCATACACCTTTATATAAATTACCCATTTTTTTCACCTCTTATTTTATCAAATCTAATAACTCACTTCCTTGTTCAACCCAGTATTCCATATTCATTTCTTTAAATAAATTTATTGCTGTTTTAACCTCATCCCTTGCTTTATCTCTTTTATTACCTTTTAAATATAATTTAGCCAATCCCAGATAACAATGTGCTAACTGCGGTTTAAGATTCATTTTTTTTGATAAATCAATCGCTTCTCGATAATACTTTTCTGTCTGTTGTTCATTTAAACTGGATGATGCCGCAGAAATATCCCCTGTTAATCGTAGCATCGTCGCTTTCAAATCATCTCTTTTTTTCTCAACTGCTATTTTTAACACTTTGGAAGCAAGCTGTTTTGCCTGTTCAACTTCATTTATCCCCAAGTAACCCATTATTAACCAATCTATGATTAATATATTGTAATATAGATATCCCATTAATTCGGATACTTCATTTGCGAGTGCAATATTAAAAACTGCTTCTTCTTTTTTACCGTTATAGGAATAGATTAATCCAAGTCCAGAATAAACTAAAATATCAAGTAATGGTATTTCTAATTCGGTTAATGCCGAATGTAATTTTTCAAGAATCAAACTTGCTTTTTTAAATTCACCTTTGGTCAATCTTACAAATGCCTCGGCCAAATCGATATTGAGAGTTGTAAATCCAACTCTTGTTTTATCTTTTTCTTTTACATCTTTAGCCGTGTCTTGAAGCTCAATTAATAAATTAAAATCACCTTGCATGGCAGCACTTGCTATTGTTAAAAAATAAGTTAGCGCCCAATGAGGCAACCAAAAACTACTTTCCTCATCCAGGTGACTTTCCATTTCGTTTAATAACTGTGTTCCAAGTTCTAGAGCTTCTTTGTATTTACCCGTAAAAGAATAGACATGCAAAAGACTAAATTTTGCTTTCACAATCATTTGAATATCTTGAATTTGTTCGGCGATATTAAGTGCTTTCCTGGAATAATGACACCCTTTAATGTAATCAGCTCGGTGAGCACCGTAGTGCAGCGACAATCCACAATAAGTACGCGCTTTGCTTCTTTCATCTTGAGCAAGTTTTGCTATTTTTAAAGTCTTCGCCATATGGGGCACAATTTCTGAAAATTTTAAAAATTTAATCTTTAAATCATACACTTTAAATCGGCTTACTAGCGTTTCTTTTAAGTGCTCCTGCTGACCTGTTTCATCAAGCTTATCAAATGCACTAAACTCTTGCGTATAAAATTTCATCGCCTCGTGGTTGGCATAATTGTAATATGATTTTTCTGCTGCTTTATGGCAATAATAGAAAGCCTTCTCCCATAGTTCAGCCCTGTAAGCATGATCAGCTAACACATAAATATGCTCGTTAATTGAATCTTTATAAAGATTCTCAGTGATTTCAACTATTTTTGCATGCAATTTTACTTTTTGTTTTTTTAATATTGCACGATAAGAGACATTTTGAATAATCGTGTGCTTAAATGAATACTCGGTTTGATGATTAAAGCTTACTTTAACTAAAAAACCAGACTTAATTAAACTTTCTATAGCGGCATCAACATTCTCTTTTGAAAAACCTAATAACGCTTCACAATATGATTGGTAAAAGTTTTTTCCAATGACTGAGGCCACCCTCAATAAATTCTTTTCTTCAGGAGCAAGGCGATCAATACGTGCTTCTAATATGGACTGTATTGTGCGAGGTAAAATAAATTTTTCTTTTCCTTCTTTTCCTTCCTGGAAAAAATCTTTCTCTGCTAACATGCTGACAATTTCTTCAAGAAATAATGGATTGCCATCGCATTGATTAATGATCCTTTCTTTCAATTCAGTTGACTTCAATTGATCCTCCAAAACCAGATAACTCAACATTTCTTCCATCTCGCTTTTGCTTAATGCAGCAATGCGAATCTGAGAATAATCTTCATTAGCCGTCCAAGGGTGTTGAAACTCCGGCCTAAACGATAGGATAAGGAAGATTCGATTATTAGATAAAAACTCAATAAATGTATCAATGAAATTTAAAGTTTCAGTGTCGGCCCAATGAACATCTTCAACAATTATAATCAATGTTTGGCGTATGCCGAGCTCAAGGAAAACTTCTATTATGCTTTTCATAATATGAGCATATCTTTGTGCGGCATCTAACGCATCCCACCTCTCATCTTTAAATTCAATTTCCAGCAACCTGAATAATGCATTTTCGATAAATTCTATTTTGGTGGTCATGTTGGTTATAAATTCCGTTACTTTTTTCTTTTTTTCTTCACTACTATCATGCGATGCTATACTTAAGTGACTTTTAATTAAGCTAACGACTGGGTAAAATGGTGTGGATTGTTTATCTGCCATACAATTACATTGAATAACTTGACAATCTTTAACCTTATCGGATATAGTAAGCTCATAAATAAATCGGGATTTACCATACCCAGATTCACCTAAAACGCCAACTATTTTACTTTCCCCTGATTTCACATTTTTTAATTGCTTTTCAAGTACGAGTGTTTCCACATGCCGCCCAACAAAAGGTGTTAATACTTTTTCTTCAACACCAAATCGAGATTTTGTAAGATCTACACTTTCTAATTCATAGGTTTCTATTGGCTCAGGGAAACCTTTTACTGTGATCTTTCCTATGGGTGTCACTATGCTAAAGCCTCTTGCTTGCTCCATAGTTTCTTTGCTAATCTGAATCCCAGCTGGCTTGGCCGTTTGCTCCATACGAGCTGCTAAACTTACGACGGGTCCTAATGCATCATAGGTCTTATGACTTCCGCTGCCGATCATATCAACTAGCACATCACCAGAATGTAGACCGATACGAACAGATATAATTTTTTCTTTTTTAGCTATTATATGACTTTGTATTTCTAATGCTGCAATGCAACCCCTTAAAGCATGATCCTCATAGGCCATTGGAGCTCCAAAAAGAGCCATTATCCCATCGCCAGCGACTTTAATGACTGTCCCTCCATGCAAATCCACCATATCAATCATCGTTTTTAAAACGGGCTCTAGAAGATCCCGGGCATCTTCAGGGCCTAATTTATTGATCAACATGCTGGAATTACAAATGTCGGCAAACATGACTGTGGCATTTTTTACTTCGCCGACTTTCTCTATGCCCTCTATGCTTGTCTCAAAAATAGGAGCTGTTTCACTTATTTTAGAAGTGATTTCTTTTTTTGGATGTAACTCAAAACCACACTCCCCACAAAATTTACTATCCGGTGATACCGGTTTTTTACAAGACGGGCATTGAAGTGCTAGCTTATTACCGCATTCACTACAAAACCGATTAGAGCTGGGGTTTTCATGATTGCAATTTGCACATTTTATGAGTTCGGTTGCCATCTTCGCATAGTATCCAGTCTTTGGATCAAAAATGTATCCAATTTTCTAGTAACTATAGCAAAAAAGGTACTATCTTTATGAAACATATGTATTTTTTGATTCAGGCGTCTTAGTGATTAGTCTTCAATTTTCATTTGCCAGGTAGGCAAACAAAACCCTTCTTTAAGCGTTGAATGCCATAGGCCATGCATACCCTCGTCGGGAGGCGCATCAAAGATGATAGGTTTTAAAATAGGATGTGTTTTAAAATTTTCAATGTATCGATGTATAAATTTGTATCCTTTCCATTTTTTATTTTCTAATATCTCTGCAATAAACAATGCATCTCTAAGTGGCGGTAATAATGCTAAATCCACTAGTGATAATTCCTTCCCCATAAAACATGGTCCTCGATCTGCCAGTGTTTGATTAAGCAAGGCTAACGAATCGAGAATCGATGTGGCAAGTTCTATTTTTGTGTCTATATCAGTTTCATGTAGCGCATGCTCTTCTAAGTCTAAGATATTTTCATCAGAAAATCGCATCCATTTTCTAGCTTCAGCTCGTTTGAGAGGATCTTTAGGGAAAAGCGGTTTCTCCGGATAAGCTTCATCAAGATATTGATTAATCACATTAGATTCCCAAATGACTTGACCATCTACAGCTAAAACAGGAATCCTGCCTAAGGGCGCAATCTTAATAAAATCTTTTGGGCGCTCTTTTTGAGTAATATCAATGGTAACCAGTTTATAATCAATTTCCTTATAGGCAAGAGCAGCTAAAACTCGTTGTGAGGAAGGCGAAATATCAAGGCTATATAATGTTAGTTGAGACATAAAAAACACTCCTTTGTTTACATTCCATAATCCCATAACCTATTGATCAGTTAAATCCAAATAAAGAGCAGTGTCAAGTCTTAAATATTGTGTTGTAAGTCCGTTGAAACTAAGAAAATTAATTAAATGGGGGCTGCCACCCTCCTAAAGATTTCTCTAAAACTGAGGCAACGGCAAGCGCAATGTGCTCTTTCCAAGGTTTAGTTATAATTTGCACGCCAATGGGCAGGCTGCCATTATCATGCCCAATTCTAACGGTTGCTACAGGATACTTTGCTAAACTAAAACTATTGCAATAAACCATCGCTGGAAACCTAGCCTCATCCCACAAGGTGTCGTTTTTATTAATGGCGCTAAAAGGTAGCACCGGACAAAGAATCACATCAAAAGGTTCGCTATATTGGGTTACCGCACAACGAAAGTAATCCCAATTATCCCACGCCACTTGAAAATTCGAACCGTAATGACTACCACGGCGAATAAAATCTAAATAGCGAATTAATAAATCAGAGGTTTGCTTTGTACCCACTGCCAATAGAGCGGTCTCAATTAGTTCTATATTTTGCGAAGCCCCTAAGAGCTGCATGACTAAATCGTTAGCCTGTTGAAGAAATGATGGCACTTGAAATTGAGTTTGACACCCAGCTTCCCTTAGCACTTGCTCTGCATTCGTTATTGCCGCTATGGTTTGCTGATCGGTTGGATATATTTCATTATCGTAAAAATAAGCAATTTTCAATTGTCCAAGATCAACTTGATTTGGATCTTGCAGTGGAATATCGAATACATTTGGGTCGACTCCATCTGGCCCTGCTATCACTTTGAGCATAGGAAATAAATCCTCGACATGCCGTGAAAGTGGACCCTCCACTCCAAGTAAAGCTTCTGCACCTGTGCGAATGCCAACCGGCTGACTCCCTTTAATATCATAAGAACAGGCCACTCGACCAACCGATGGGCGCAACGTCGCAATGCCACAGTAATGCGCAGGAATTCTAAGACTTCCCCCTAAATCGCTTCCTATGCCAAAAGGCGAACCACATGCTGAGATAATAGCTGCTTCACCGCCACTGCTGCCACCTGCAGATCTCGATAAATCATAAGGATTATGAGTATAACCATAAACAAGATTGTCGGTTTCAACAGCCCGACACAGCTCAGGTACATTAGTTTTGCCCAATAAAATAGCACCCGCAGCTTTCATGCGTCGAATAATTGTGGCATCTTGTCTCGGTATGAATTCTTTTAAACCAAGCGTACCTAGTGTCGTAATAATGCCTTCAGTCGCCAAGCTGTCTTTTGCAGTAAATGGTACCCCATGAAATGGACCAATAACCTTCCCTTTAGCTAATAGTTGATCGAGCTCTTTAGCACGATCCCGAGCTCGTTCGGCATCTAATTGTACGATGGCATTTAATTGTGGATTAACCTTGGCGATCTGCTCTAGGACTGCATCAAGTAGCTCAACAGCTGAGACTTGTTTGCACCGAATGGCAGAAGCCATAGTCGTTGCTGAGGCTTTTAACAATTCTTGCATAACGCTTCCCTTCCTTATAAAAGCCATTATATATTAGCACGCTAAAATGCTAAGATGCATCCTCAGCTTGATTGGAGGCTCGATTCTTTTACTGTAAGATAGCCACATTACACTGCCATTCCCCGATGAGAATGATATAATGGGCCAATTACTGACAACAAATAAGAGGTGAAATATATGGGACATCATAGTTCTGGCGGTGGAGGCAAACATGGTGGTGGTGGTCGTCGCCGTGGTGGTTTGCTAAATCGCTTAGTGGGTGAGTTCAGTGGTGGGAATCATGGTCGTCGCGACGATTATGCCAATCCTCAAGAGTATCAAGAACCACAACCTCGCCCCACAGCAGCAGCTCAGCCTTCTATTAACTGTCAAAAATGCAACGTGCCTAATTCCGTAAATGCGAAATTTTGTAATAGTTGTGGCGAAAAAATAGCTCAAGGCCAATTTTGTAATCAGTGTGGTGTAACGCTTGCAGCAAATGCAAAATTTTGTGCAGAATGCGGTACGAAACAAGCAGCATAAGGTGACTATAGCTATGCGAAACAGGACGTTCGTTATCATTTTTTCTGCACTTTTAGGCTATATCTCATTGGCAGCAGGTTCTAATGCGTTTGCTCTAGGGCCTGGCCATGTTTATCAAGTGGAATTGATAGTCTTTTCTCATTTCACTTCTCAAGCCGTTGATGCAGAACAATGGCCTTGGGCACGCGGGCGCTATGTTAAGCCGAAGGCTGCCATTGAATTATCTCCACTGGCTGATAATGCGACTAAAAAAGCACCGTTTTACTTACTACCCAAAAAAGACTTTCGCTTAAAAAGAGAAGCTCGTGCACTGGCTAGGCAACGAGGCTATAAGATTTTATTGCACATTGCATGGCGACAACAGATATCTGGCCCACGTAATACAAAAGCAGTGCATATATACGGTGGTAACAATTTTAATAGCAAAGGCCGTGTTATTTTTTCTGACACTGTGGGTAATTCACCTTATCAAGCGAATGGGCAATGGCAAATTAATGGCACGATTAAACTCAGTCGAAAACGCTATTTTGATTTGCATTTAAATTTGTATTTCGCAACACCTTCTCGAATACTCAAACGCTATGCAAAAAATCATTATTTTAAAGGTGTTAGTGGTTTGGCTTATTTTCACTTAGCACAAAACCGCCGAATGAAATCTAGAGAATTAAATTATATTGGTTACCCATTTTATGGTGTACTCATTAAAGTGATTCCAATTTCCACTTAATCACTGACTCAAGAGAAGGATTGTGTGATCACATGGATAAATCCCTTCCCGAGATAGAAACCGAATGCTTGGCGATCTTACACCAGTTTCTAGCAGAATGGGGTGAGGAACGTACTTTTTATCATGTCACTGTTAATACTTCATTAGAACGCAAATTAGGGATTGATAGTATTAGCCGGATGGAGTTATTGCATCGCATTGAAAATCACTTTGCGGTGACGCTACCTGATGCGCTTCTTGCTCGAGCAGACACGTTAAAACAAATTATAGCCGCGATACCCGAAGCTAAACCCATTGGAAAACCGCCTGAACCGATAATTCCGCCCGCTCTTGAAATGGCACATGTTGATCCTAGTCATGCCAACACATTGCTAGACATTTTATTTGCTTACGCCATTAGCACGCCACAACGACCACACCTTTGCCTTCAAAATGAAAAAGGTGAAGAAGAAGTTATTCGCTATGGTGAATTATTAACTTCTGCCAACGACGTTGCTGGTGGGTTATCCAAACTCGGCCTTAAACCTCGTGAAACAGTTGCCATTATGGTGCCAACAGGCAAAGACTTTTTCTTCGCTTTTTTTGGCATTTTATTAGCGGGTGGCATACCGGTTCCCATCTACCCACCCTACCGAGCTGACCGTATTAGTGAATATGCCATTCGTGAATCTGCTATATTACGTGATGCGCAAGTACGTATTTTAATAACCTTTCATGGTGCTGAAATAATCAGTAAATTATTGCGTACTTTTGCACCGGATTTAATGGCAGTCACTACTGTCGAACGATTATTAACTCAAAAACATAAACCTCCTAAATTATCATTTAATGCGGATGATCCTGCATTAATTCAATATACTTCGGGTTCAACGAGTGACCCTAAGGGTGTCTTATTAACTCACCGGAATTTATTAGCCAATATTCGTGCTTATGGACAAAGCATTCAAATCCAGCCTGATGATTCTTGTGTGAGTTGGCTACCTTTATATCATGATATGGGATTAATCGGCGCATGGTTAGGCAGTTTTTATTATAGTGCATTGGTCACTATTATGTCTCCGTTAACATTTTTAGCTCGCCCAGAACGTTGGTTATGGGCCATTCATTATCATCGCGCTACCATGTCTGCAGGGCCTAATTTTGCCTATGAATTATGTATTAATAAAATACCCGACGCAGCAATAGAAGGACTGGATTTAAGTTCATGGCGAGTTGCATTTAATGGCGCAGAATCAGCCAACCCAAATACATTACGCCGATTTGCAAAAAGATTTGCTGCCTATGGTTTTCGTGAAGAAAGTCTATGCCCTGTTTACGGGCTTGCTGAATCATCCGTAGCACTGGCCATTCCTCCACTGAATCGCAAACCACGAATTGATATGATCGCCCGCGAACCCTTTGAACGAGAAGGCAAAGCAATTGCCGCAAGTTCCGGGCAAACGTTAGAATTTGCGGCCTGTGGTCCACCCATTCCTGGGCATGCCGTACGAGTCGTTGATGACGAGGATAATGTTTTAGAGGAACGCCATGTGGGTAATTTGCAATTCCAAGGCCCATCCACCATGCAAGGTTATTATCGAAATAGTGCTGCAACAATAGCTGCAAAACATGGTGATTGGTGGGAAACGGGAGATTTAGCCTATCTTGCTGCGGGGGAAGTGATTATTACCGGGCGCAAAAAAGACATTATCATCAAAGCAGGAAGAAATTTTTATCCAGAAGAAATAGAAGCCATAGCAGGCCAGGTCAATGGTATTCGTAAAGGCTGCGTTGTTGCTTTTGCGATAAAAGACCCGAAAATTGGTACAGAAAGGTTGGTAGTCGTTGCCGAAACCAGACAACATAATAGTGAGCAAAGGGAAAAAATTCATACTGAAATGATCGAGAAAGTGGTCAATGTCATTGGAGTTCCTCCTGATCAAATTGTTCTGGTGCCCCCTCGAACCATACCAAAAACCTCCAGCGGCAAACTAAGGCGTTCGAGCACTAAAGCGGACTATTTGGCTGGAAAAATTGGACGCCCTGCTCTCCCAGCTTGGGTACAAATGACCAAGCTTTTTCTCGACGGCATTAAAAACAAACTATTCAAATGGCTTGGCTTTGTTACACGTATTTTATTTAATATTTATTTGGGAATAGCGATATTGATTTGTCTTATTCCGGGATTAACGACTGTTTTTATGTCCTCACGCAAAAACGCTAGGCAATGGATACATTTTTGGACTCGCCTTCTATCATGGATAGCATTTTGCCCAGTGGCAGTGGTTAACAAAGATAATATCGTCGAGAATCAGCCTATTATTTATATTGCTAATCACGCAAGTTACATCGATGCGTTAATTTTATTAGCGATACTGCCAATAGAAATAACTTTTGTGGTTAAAAAAGAATTACAGAAAATGCCTCTCATTGGCCGTTTAATCGATAAGCTGGGTTACCTCTACGTTGATCGTGATGATTTTACACGTAGTCTTGCTGCAATGACTGAAATTGAAAAATCGATTCAAAAAAAACAGTCGATTGTTATTTTTCCTGAGGGTACGTTTGTTTATACCTCTGGATTGCGACCCTTTAAATCAGGAGCTTTTAAAGTTGCCTCGGAAACAATAACAGCATTGTGCCCTATCAGCATTCACGGTAGTCGCCATATCTTGCGCAGTGAGAGTTTTCTGCTTAGTCCGAGGAAAATCACTCTCACCATCGGTGAATTGATGATACCGAAATCAAATGATTGGCAGGAAGTGATACGGTTGCGCGATTTATCGCGGAATGAAATTGCGAAACATTGTGGCGAAAGCAAGCTCTAATACTATTTATAAACGGTATTTCCATAAGTGAATAATCAACAATTAGAAATAAGAAGAAAACGTGCCGTCATAGGCTGGTATTTTTACGACTGGGCCAATTCAGCCTTTCCAACGATTATCACGACTTTTATTTTTGCGCCTTATTTCACAAGTGCAGTAGCCAAAAATAAATTATTGGGTACATCACAATGGGGAGATGCAATCGCTATTGCTGGCCTATTAATTGCAATTTTAAGCCCACCTTTAGGGGCTATTGCGGATAACGAAGGGCGTCGTAAGCCGTGGTTAGCTTTCTTTACCTTGTTGGCTATTGCCGGTTCAGCACTGCTATGGTTTGCCAAACCTGGCCCACAATATGTCTCTTGGACTTTAATTTGTGTGATCGTGGGTACCATCGGTTTTGAAGTGAGCATGGTATTTTATAATTCGATGTTAAGTGGCCTAGCTAAGCCCGGTTATCTGGGTCGACTGTCTGGATGGTCCTGGGGATTTGGTTATTTTGGTGGATTAATCAGTTTGATCATTGCGCTTTTATTTTTCGTTCAGGGGGATGTGCATTGGCTAAATTTAGATAAACAAACGGCAGAACAAATTCGGATTTGTGGTCCACTTGTTGCGGTGTGGTTCGCATTGTTCGCTTGGCCGATTTTTGTTTTAACGCCTGATCGGCCCTCAACAGGAGTTGGCTTCTATCGAAGCATACGGCTTGGATTGCGATCTTTATTTAAAACATTACGTTCCTTAAAGCAATATAAAAATATTTTAACATTTTTGATCGCTCGGATGCTCTATATCGACGGACTTAATACTATTTTCGCTTTTGGTGGCATTTTTGCCGCCGGCACATTTGGTATGTCTTATGCTGAAGTCATTCAATTTGGTATTTCTATGAATATTGCAGCCGGTATAGGTGCCGCGGCATTTGCTTGGATGGATGATTATAAAGGCTCAAAGAAAACCATTTTAACCGCACTTGCGGTTATGATTGTGAGTGGTAGTGGCATGTTAGTGGTGCATTCTAAGCTGATGTTTTGGATATTAGGCATGGTATTAAGCCTCTGCGTTGGCCCAATACAAGCAGCAAGCCGCAGTTTAATGGTCCGGCTTGCACCCAAAAAAATGCTCACTGAAATGTTTGGCTTATATGCTTTTTCAGGTAAGGCCACAGCATTTATGGCACCTTGGATAGTGGGTTTTATAACTTACTCCATGGATAGCCAGCGATTAGGGTTATCCATTGTGTTTTTGTTTTTATTCCTGGGTAGTTTGCTGTTATGGCTTGTTAAAGAAAATTAATATGGGAGGGAGGTCACTATTCGCCTGTCATTAAAGCCTAATAACATACTGAAAAATAACATTTTTATGTTTTTGCGATTATCCTGACTTGAATCCATTAGCGCTTGATTTAAATACTATTTGTGCTGTAATTTCAAAAGGTTAAGGTTATTTTTTAATCTTACTCTTTATTAACCCATTTTCATGGATAGTATAAGTGCAGTGATCAAATTAGATTCTAGCTGAACTGTATCAGCACCTGCATAAAATAAGGTCCAAAATCAAAGAGGTTATACAATAATGAGAAAACTATATTTAAAATTAGTAGCTGTAATCGCTATAAGCGCTTTCGTTTTTACCTTTAGTAGCGCTTATGCAGACAAAAAATTCCATCAAACAATTGTCAATAACACCACGACTACTATATATGTTACCCCAACTCACAACTCTAGAGTTAACCACTTAAAGCGCTTTTGGGTAACCTTAAGCCCTGGCGAAGAGAAAACAATTGATTTTTCAGTAGAGGATCTGAGCACTTATACGGCCTATATTGATCAACACATTTCTAATAAGCCTCCTTTTACAGGGAAGACTACTAAATGCTTTAAAATCCAATTTTATACATTTGGAAAAGGTGGTGATGGAGCCTCGGATAAAAACAGGATAAGGGACTGCGGCACAAAAGATAGTATTTTCGCAGTTCAAAAGAGCGGCAACCATGAACACTATACCATTTATGTTTATTATAATCAGAAGATGTTGAAGCTTAAAAACAAGTAATTTGACTAATCAGTGACCTCCTGCAATCGCACTCACCAGCCAAGGACGGCAAATTTTGCTTGTGATGTTCGCAATTTAAAGTAAGGGTTCCAAGGGATGACCCAAATTAGAGAAATTCCCAAATTTTAATTGACCCTATAGATACCAGGAGCGTTTCTAAGGTAGCCTTTATAGTCCATTCCAAAGCCAAATACATAATGATTCTCTACGCTCAAACCACAAAAGTCGGCGTGCTGGACGCCTTCGGGAAGTCGGGCATTTTTTTTCTCAACTAAGACTGCAGAATAGACTTCTTTAGCACTTTGCCCTTTACAATACTTAATAATGGCATCTAACGTGACACCACCATCTAAAATATCATCAACGACAACTACGGTCCTGTCTTTAAGCGAGCTGCTTGGGGTGACTCGCCATTCTAAATCGTGACCTTTTGTTGTTTTTTTATAGCGCGTGGCGTGAATATAATCGACTTCCAAAGGGAAATCCAAACGAGGTAATAGATTACCGAGTGGAACAATACCTCCTACGACCACACATAAAAAAATAGGATTGGTTTGTGATAATATATTACTAATCTCAATGGCCATTTTATCCATGGCCGCATCAACTTCCATCTTTGAATAAAGACAAGTCGATTTGGCGAATACCTGACGAATATGCTCTGGTAAAATCATAGCTGTGCTCTCCGTTGCATCTGTAGACTCAAAAATAGGTTCAACATTAGTTATTTTTGTGTTCACTCACATCTTCTCCTTTTGCTTGATGGATGACTAAACCTTCAGGAATATGCACGGTGCTATTTGGAAATGCACATTCAGCACCATGTTGAGTAATGATTTCAATCGCCTTTAAAAAAACATCTTGTTGTATGGATTGAAACTTCACCCATTTCGTTGTTTTTGTATACGTATAGATAAAGAAATTCAGTGATGATGGGCCAAATTGAAATAACTTCACCATTAATGTTTGGTGAGTATCGATCTCTGGATGATTACGCAGCATTTTCTCGATATCATTTAGTATGACTCCAACTTTTGGGGCATCTTGATAGCGCACTCCAATTGTTGTTTTAATGCGACGGTTAGTCATGCGCGAAGGGTTAACCATCACAATGGTAGAAAATAAACTATTCGGCACATAAATCGGGCGCCTATCGAAACCGCGTATGCGAGTGAGGCGCCAACCAATTTGTTCTACCGTACCCTCAATCAATTTATCGGGAGAACTAATCCATTCACCCACAGAAAAAGGTCGGTCCCAAAAAATCATCATGCCGCCCAAAAAGTTAGCTAAGGTATCTTTTGCAGCAAAACCAACCGCCAAAGCACCCACACCACCGAAAGCAACTAACCCAGTAATGGGAATACCCAGTGCTTGCATGACCGCTAGAATGGCAATAATAATAACGATGACACGACAAATTTGAGCCACAGCATGGATGGTCATTCGATCACGCACTTTGATACCCATTTCCACCTGTTGGGTGGATATTTGTTCAGCATATCTAACAAAACGAAAGGCAAACCAGAACAGCGCTAAGACAAAAATGAGAATACGAATGCGCCCGAAGTAACCGGTAATTGCGAGTTCAAATCCCATTTCTCGCAATAAAATAGGAATAATAAAACTTAATATCGCAAGCCAGATGTAGAAGAGTAAAGGCTTGTGGAGTGCTTTGAGCATAGCATCATCCCAAAAGTTTTTTGTTTTCTCGATATGAGGCAGCAGTCGGCGATAAATCACACCTTCTAGCCACGTAATAGCCAGACCAGCAAATAATAAAATAAATATTTGGAACAACCACATGTTGGCACCAAAATAAGCAGTTAAATCGTTCCAGATCTCACTCATTAGACTTTGCACCTCGGGTTAATAGTAATTGGTAACTGCTCACACCGCATCATCCCGCGGCTTGCCTCGTCATCCCGCGGCTTGACCGCGGGATCCATAACGCACTGCGTGCGGTGGCGCGCAAAACGCGCCTGGATTCCGGCTTTCGCCACAATGACGGGCAAGTAGTTACATATATTGTTTAAAAAACTGTTCAATCCTATTTTGTGATGCGACATCATTGCGTTTTTCCATTGCTTCTAACACCTCAATCGCACCAGCTCGATTATTGCACACTGTAAGTAAATCGCAACCTGCTTCTGTGGCAAGCCATGCCCTATCCGAATAATTGCCCACTGCCTCAAGAGCACTCATGGTCAGGTCATCCGTAATCACAACGCCTCGAAAATCAATGCGCTCACGCAAAACTTCTTGCAACCATAGCCTAGATAAGCAACTTGGTTTGTTATCGAGTGCAGGGTAGACCACATGAGCTGGCATAACCGCATCAAGATAAGGGCCAAGTTTGATATACGGTTGCAAGTCTTTTTCCCAAAGTTGTTTCATCTCACGATCATCGACGGGCAGCTCTTTATGTGAGTCTGCTACCACTGCACCGTGCCCAGGAAAATGTTTGCCAACAGCAGGCATTCCAGAGGCATGCAACGTGTTAATCACAATCTGTGCAAGTTGTGTCACTATCTCCGGATCACCACCGAAACTTCGCTCACCAATGATTTCACTCGCCCCACTATCGAGATCAAGCACAGGCACTAGATTGAAATTCACACCGAGTGCTTTTAATTCATTTGCCACAGTTCGGATCATTTCTGCAAGTTCAACAACAGCCTTTTTTGCATTTTGCTGATAACACTCGCCCCAATAACGCATAGAAGGCAGTTGAGTAAAACCGTTCGTGAAGCGTTGCACACGCCCACCCTCTTGGTCCACAGCAATGAGCAGTGGTTGCCTCAGCTTTAAAATCGAATGAATCAAATGTTTAAGCTGTGATTTAGAATCGTAATTACGTGTAAATAGAATGATGCCCGCCAAAGCAGGATGCTGTATCAGCTCGCGCTCTTCTTGCGTGAGCTCATAAGCGGATAAATCTGTGATCACACAACCTGGCATCATTAATCTGTATCTCGTGTTCGATCAAAATAACTGGGTGGGAAATGGGTAATGTTATTGTCTTTGCTATCCAATACTTTAATTCGAGCAGGGCCTTTTTTAATGACTTCATCAATACGCGATATGGTATGCATCGGAATATAACAGCGTTTGACATCTTTAAATTCTGAGCGAAGTTTCTCTTCACTGGGATCTACGACAACAGATGATTTCGTGTCTGAGAAAATAAGGTTTTCTAGTTCAATAAATCCCATTAAATGATCTTCAGAAATATATTGCGCATATATTTCATAAACGCTGCCATGCTGCGTGAAAATAACTCTGTAAATTGGTTCAAGTTCTGCCATGGGGTTTTTCTATTTATCCTGTGTTTCTTTCAAATAAGCCAATTCTTCAGGGCTAGAGTCGCGGCCTAAGATCGCATTTCTTTGTGGAAAACGCCCGAAGCGATGGATGAGTGTGTAATGATGATTAGCGAATTTAAAAAAGCTGTCGAATATCACTCGGGTTTCTGAAAAAGACATGTCCGCTAAAGTATGGTATACGCGTAAGGATTGTTCTTGATATTCAATTTTTTCTGAATGTAACAGCGGAAAATAATAAAAAACTCTTTCGATTAAGCTCAATGAATGTTCGGATTCATTGTGTATGCCTGCAAGACAAACCGCAAGCGCAGTGTCATCTTGATCATAGGCTTTTGGCGTATTGCGATAGACATGGCGCGAAAATTGATCTAGCAGAATAATGAGCGCTAACTGTCCCCGCGAGGTTTCTTGCCAGTCTTTACATTCATTGCCCATGGCTTTTTCCAGATCAGCGTTAAACTGCTCTTTAATTTCTGAGTCGATTTCAGGATCTTCCCCAAACCAAATGCGAGCGCGATTTTCTGAAGGAACGATAGTTTCCTCAACCCGACCAAACCAAAATTTTAAAATACGATCAAACGATTCCATAGTCATCCTATTGTGTTAGCCATTAACCCCAAGCAGCCGCCGTCATTCTCACGAAAGCCATCATCCCTACAAAAGCGGGAATTTAGCGCCATCTTCGCGAAAACAGGAATCTATCGTCATTGCCACCTCAGCGTCATTCCCATCTCGCCGTTATTCCCGCGAAAGCGGGAATCCAGAGACCGCGCAACTCCAACCAACTGCCCATAACCAATGAATTATATCACTATTTATTCCCTAATGAGTACCCGATCATTGACCGAAACTAAGTCAAATAACTGTAAAATATCGTGATTGCGCATGCGTATACAGCCGTGTGAACGAGGTATGCCCATCGGCACATCATCTGGAGCACCATGGATATAAATATAACGACGCTCGGAATCGACTTGACCGAATCGATTACGCCCTATTTCTTGGCCAGATAGCCAAAGTATTCGAGTTAAAATCCAATCGCGATCTGGGTGAGTAGCTTTTAATGCCGGCGTATAGACCTCCCCTGTTGCACGACGACCTACGAATACCGTGTTGACAGGATGATCTTCACCAATCTTAGCGTGGATCATATGCCAACCTCTGGGTGTTTGTTCGCTACCCATAAGCTCGCCGGCACCATTTGCTGCCGTGGAAACAGAATAGCGATGCAAGAGTTCTTTTTCCTTAAAAAGCGATAACTCTTGTTTTGCAATATCAATGATAAGTTCTGTTTTCATTGTGTTTCTCTGATAAAAAAAATTTTGTAGCTGCTCACACCTCGTCATCCTGCAGCTTACCTCGTCATCCTGCGGCTTACCTCGTCATCCCGTAAGTTACCTCGTCATCCCGCGGCTTGACCGCGGGATCCATAACGCACTGCGTGCGTTGGCGCGCATAACGCGCCTGGATTCCGGCTTTCGCCGGAATGACGGGCGTCTTAAGTCAGTGCCATTAATTTTTAGCCATCATTTTTAGTCAATAATAACGCTACAATTTGATCCAAAAGTTTTGGATGTTCCATATCAAACCGATGAGCATTGGACCAAGGCTTAAGCCAGGTGAGTTGGCGCTTAGCCAATTGGCGAGTGCTAATTATGGCACGATCTTTCATCGTCGCAAAATCATAATCACCCGCTAAATAAGACCAGGCTTGGCGATAACCTACAGTGCGCATGGACGGCAAATCGGGATAGAGATCTGAGCGCTGATATAAGTGCTCTACTTCATCCATAAAACCATTCGCTAGCATCGTTTCGAAACGTTGAGCGATCCGTTGATGTAAGATTTTTCGATCGCTTGGTTCAATAATAATATTAATGGTTTTATAAGGGGGTGTTTTAGAGGATTGGGCTTCAAAAAAATCACTCATCGGCTTGCCGGTGAGTTGGTAAATTTCCAAGGCACGTGCGATGCGTTGTGAATCATTCGGATGAATACGATTGGCTGATTTCGGATCGATTTCTGTGAGTGCTTGATGGAGTTTCGGCCAGCCTTTTTCTGCAGCGGATTTAGCAATGGTCTCCCGAATGGTTTGGTCAGCCACCGGTAGCTCGGCGACGCCACGCTGCAAGGCGTGAAAATATAGCATCGTGCCACCGACCAGTAATGGGATTTTATGGTGTTGATGAATATCCGTTATTTCTTGCTTCGCATCTTTAAGAAACTGCCCTGCTGAATAAGGCTGCACTGGATCGCATAGATTGATCAGACGATGGGGTGTCAGTTTAAGTTCGCCAAAAGTTGGTTTAGCCGTACCAATATCCATGCCACGATAGACCATTGCTGAATCGACACTGATAATTTCGCATGGCAAAACACGAGTGAGCTCAATGGCTAACTTCGTTTTGCCGCTGGCTGTTGGGCCCATTAGGCAGATGATGGTGGACGATTGGGTCATAAATAGTGGCTTTTATAAAATAGTCTTAGCGAATAATATTATCGTCCCCGAAGAAAAAACTTATCTAACTCTGCAAAAGAGAGTTGCACCCATGTAGGCCGGCCGTGATTGCATTGGCCGCTTCTCTGAGTCTTTTCCATCGCTCGCAAAATAGCATTCATCTCTGGGATCGCTAAATGATGATTCGCACGAACGGCAGCATGACAGGCCATGCTGCCCAGAACAGCGTTTAAGGTCTCTTCCACTCGATGGGTGGTTTGATGTGTCAGCAAATCCGCTAAGACATCACGAATTAATTGCTCAATATCTTGAGTTTTAATCAGCTTCGGAATAGCACGAATTACAATCGCTTCAGGCCCAACCGGTTCCACCTGCAATCCGATTTTATCAAACACTTTTCTCTGATCTTCGAAACATTGCATTTCTTTAGAATTCAACTGTACTGTAATAGGCAGCAATAACATTTGCACAGGAATCCGATTGTCTTGCCAAGCATCCTTCATCTGCTCATATAAAATCCGCTCATGAGCTGCATGCATATCCACTAACACCAAGCCTGCGCGATTTTGCGCTAAGATATAAATATGATGCAGTTGCGCAATAGCAAAACCTAATGCTTCACCAGCATCAGTTGACGTATCGGTTTTTCTCTCATAAGCAGCCGGTCGTTCTGCCACCATAGTTTCTTTTTCTGTTGGCACAGTTTCTTTTGAAGCTTCAGAATTCAAAACCATATCACTTTGCATGGCAGGCTTCACATTCAGCTCTAATTGTTGCGGAATTGTTTTAGGTGTTTCAAAATGCATATTCACCGGTGAAATAGGCGTTTCTTTCTCAGTGGGCCGAACTTCAGCCAATGCATCATGAACAGCACGCATCATAAAATCATGCACCCCACGGCTATCACGAAAACGCACTTCATGTTTAGTCGGATGCACATTCACATCCACGGCCTTAGGATCTAACTGCAAATACAGCGCATAAACAGGATGACGACCATGAAATAACACATCGTGATACGCTCCTCGCACGGCATGAGATAATAATTTATCCCGAACAAAACGCCCATTGACATACATATATTGCATATCCGCTTGGCTGCGTGTATAAGTCGGCAGAGCTAACCAGCCGGATAAGGTCATTCCAGCAGTCGCAAGTTCCATGGCCAACGCATTCTCCATAAATGTTTTACCCATAATCGCAGCTAGGCGCTGCTCACGAGTCATTTTAGTGGTTGCTGCCGGGCTATTAAATACAACCCGTTGGTTATGAGTCAGGCGAAAGGCCACATCTAAATGACTTAAAGCGAGACGATGGATAACCGTTTCAATATGTTGAAATTCTGTTTTTGTCGTTCGCAAAAACTTGCGTCTTGCCGGCGTATTATAAAATAAATCGCGAACCGCAATGGTAGTCCCGATAGGATGCGCTGAAGGTGTGGGTTTTCCACCCAATTTTCCACCATCACTTAACACGCAAAACCCGCTATCGCATTCCGCCACACAAGCTGTGATCTTCACTCTTGAAACCGCAGCAATACTCGCTAGCGCTTCACCCCGGAATCCTAAACTTGCAACCTCCTCTAAATCTTTTACCGTTGCAATTTTACTCGTCGCATGACGACTGAGTGCTAAGGCCAAGTCTTGCGGATGAATGCCCTTGCCATTATCTCTAACTTGAATCAGCTCAGACCCACCCTGCTCAATGTCAATATTAATTTGAGTCGCCTTTGCATCTAAACTATTTTCCACCAATTCTTTCACAACAGAAGCTGGCCGCTCGACAACCTCACCGGCAGCAATTTGGTTGGCTAATTGAGCACTCAATGTTTGGATGCGCATATCAAGCACCTTTTAGTTATGTTTTTTTCGTCTAGCAAGCCAAGTTCCACGCGGTGGATGGCGATCAAAATATCGTGTGATACCATGCATTATCGCCGAAGCTAGTTGCTTACGGTAGCGCACAGTACGCAAACGCCGCTCTTCATGGGGGTTAGTAATATAACCTGCCTCAACTAGCAACGACGGAATATCCGGAGATTTTAATACCACAAACGCCGCTTGTTCAACTCGAGAGTGATGCAGTTGGGTAATTCGATCTAAGGATTTAAGCAACACTTGGCCGATTTGTAAGCTGGCTCGAATCGTTGCGGTTTGTGATAAATTAATTAATACTGACCTTAATAAATGGCTTTTATCCGACAAATTAACACCACCCATGAGTTCCGATTTATTTTCACGTGCCGCTAACCAGCGAGCCGCTTCACTGGTCGCCCCTCTTCGCGATAAAGCATAAACAGAGGCGCCATGAGCATGGCGATTTCGAAACGCATCTGCATGAATCGCAACAAACATATCCGCTTTATCTTTTCTAGCAATGGTTAAGCGCCGTCGTAAACTAATATAATAATCACTTCGGCGTGTGAGTACTGCTTTAAAACCCGGTTGTTTGTTCATTAAACGTTCCAAGTCCTTAGAAATTGCTAATACAATATTTTTTTCATGGGTCCCGCCCGGTCCCGTTGCACCGGGATCTTTGCCGCCATGACCGGGATCAATCACAATAATAATTTTGCGCGGGCGTTTTTTTGTTTTTGGGATATAACCTGTTCTAATCTTTTTTACTTCAGTTTTAGTTTTAGCGCTACCTTTAATGCTAGCTTTTTTAGCTTTTTTGGAATTAAAAGGCCAATTAAATGCTAATACCGGCTGTTTTTTACCCTCCAAATCGACGACTAAACGATAACCGTATTTCCCCGAAGGTCGCAATGTGTCAAGCTTAGCTTTGATGGCATAATTCATGTCAAGCACCAAACGCAAGCGATGATTTTTGCGCTCGGCAATCCGGATATTTTTAACGGGGGTATCCCATAAAGTGGGGTTCTTAAATGAATGAGCAAGCTTTGCATTATCCACATCAATCACGATGCGTCGCGGGTTTTTCAAGCGAAACCAAGTGTAATGAATGGGGCCCGTTGCTGTAAATACGAGACGCCAATGATGCGCATGAGCGCTGGTTCGAAGATGGGTCACATAAACAGGCTTAGCGAAACTGCAAAGCGGTAATAGCAAAATGAACAATGCCCATACCCAACCGTCCTTGCCTAAGAAATGGTTTTGCATCGGTTAATACACTCAATCAGTTTTTTGTGACAGTATTTTTTCTCCTAATGACTCCGAGCCAGTCAATTCGACGACTCGCCCTTGCCCATCATCAGGAACCTTTATTGTGCAATAGAGTGTGGCTTGAGGCAATAGTTTCAATGCTCGCTCTGGCCATTCTATCAGACAGATAGCATTTTCAGTTAAATAATCGCTTAAACCCAAATAAACGAGCTCATGAGGGTCTTTTAAGCGATAAAGATCTAAGTGATAAACGTTTAAGTCATTGAGATGATAGGGCTCAATCAGCGTATAGGTTGGGCTTTTCACTTTACCGGTAAAGTGCAAACCGCGTAAGAATCCACGGACCAAGGTTGTTTTGCCTGCACCCAGTTCACCTTGCAAATAAATAATCGCACCGGGGGGGACGAGTTTGGCCATGTTAGCGCCAAGTGCTTGCATGGCGGCTTCGTCTGCTATGAACTGCTGCTGTCGTCGCATGGATTCACCAGTTTGCGTAAGTCGGCCAATAAATCAGTGGCCAATAAACCGCGTTCGCCACATTCTGCAGCTTGACGATCGGCCGCCATGGCATGTAACAACACGCCAGCCTCTGCAGCAACTTGATTCGATAAGCCTTGAGCCATTAAGCCACCAATCACACCGCTTAGAATATCACCCATGCCACCGCTGGCCATTCCAGGATTGCCCGCAGCGCACACTTTCACAAGACCCACTGGGCCTTTAATTAGAGTTCCAGAGCCTTTAAGCACTACAACTCCGCCGTAACGTTTCTGCAAGGCTTCCACTGCAGCAAATCGATCATCTTGTATGCGCTGGCTGCTTTTGGATAATAACCTTGAGGCCTCTCCAGGATGCGGTGTGAGCACCCAATCTTCTGCTTGCTTTGGAAGTTCACTGAGTAGGTTCAAGGCATCAGCATCCACTAATTTAGGAAGTTTTTCTTGCAAGATCCTGTTTAATAAGGATTTAGCCCAATCACTTTTCCCTAATCCAGGGCCGATGACAATCACATTGGCTCGAGCTAAGAGAGGATCAAGATCTTCGGGTTCTGCCACTTGGTGGCACATAATTTCTGGGCGCGAACAGCTCACAACAGGCACATGTTCCGGTCTCGTAGCCACACTCACCAATCCAGAGCCAACCCGCATCGCCGCTTCTGCCGCCATACGCACAGCTCCACCCATTCCATAGTCTCCACCGATCACAAGCACATGGCCATAGTCACCTTTATGGGTGTCTCGACGGCGTTTAGGCAAGAGCGTTTTGATCTCCTGCCATGCTAGAAGTTTTGCTGTGGGGTTCACTGTTTTAAAAATAGATTCTGGAATACCCAAATCATCACAGTGTAACTCTCCGCAATAAGCCGGCGCTTTATCGGTGAAGAGCCCTTGTTTATAGGCGATAAAAGTCATGGTGAGGTTGGCTTGCACGGCTGCGCCATGAATGCGGCCGGTATCCACATCCAGTCCTGAGGGGACATCAATCGCCAAAACGGGGCAGTTTGCAGCATTGATGGCATCGATGAATTCAGCGAAAACACCACTCACCTCACCTTGGATGCCACTGCCTAATAAGGCATCGACAATCACATCGGCCTGTAAATTGCTGTTCGGTTGGTAAGTTTGGATAACCACACCTGCGGCTTTTGCAGCTTGTGCAGCTGCTTTCGCTGCATTTTTGAGTTGATCAATATCAGATAGTGTAAAGACGCTAACATCAGCACCTTGCTCGTGAGCCAAGCGGGCCACGATAAAACCATCACCAGCATTATTGCCCTTTCCACAACAAACGATAATCTTTTTAGCTTTAGGCCATGCTTGATGTAACGCACGGTAGGCTGCTTTGCCAGCGTTGTGCATCAAGCCCGCTTCATCAATGATACGCTCTTTAATGGTTAATGATTCTAGGGTTCGAATCTGTTGATTTTGGTATAAGTCAGTCATTCCTAATCCACGCCGGGATCATACCTCGGTATTTAAGGGGATTAGGAGATTGTACCTAAATGTGACTGAATCGGAAAGTGGTCCGTCATTCCGGCGAAAGCCGGAATCCAGGCGCGTTTTGCGCGCCAACGCACGCAGTGCGTTATGGATCCCGCGGTCAAGCCGCGGGATGACGAGCTAAGCCGCGGGATGACGAGGTGTGAGCAGTTACATTAAAACAATAGAAAAAATAGATCGCTTAGCTGGTTACGCTATTTTCCGGCAATACTTCGGTTGGAATTTTAAAGAATATCGAATATAACACAGGCACAATAATTAAGGTGAGCACGGTTGCAAAGGTTAAACCAAACATAATCACAACCGACATACTCACAAAAAATGCATCAAATAATAATGGTATCATCCCTAAAACTGTTGTCACAGCAGCCAAGACGACGGGTCGGAAACGAGTGACTGCGGAATCAATAATAGCGTGATAAGGTTCCTTGCCTGTTTTAATCTCCAAATCTATTTGATCGATTAATACAATCGCATTTTTAATCAGCATGCCCGACAAACTTAAAAACCCGAGCAAGGCCATAAAGCCAAACTCAAGTCGCGTCGTTAATAAACCCGCGGTGACTCCAATAAAAGAAAGCGGCACGCACAACCAAATGATGAGCGGCTGTCGCACCGTTCCGAATAATAAAATCACCACAATCAGCATCGCCAGAAAACTCAATGGCAATTGTTGTGCCAGTGCAACTTGTGCATCATGAGCATTTTCATATTCACCGCCCCACTCTCGAATATAACCCGGTGGTAATTTAATAGCGTCTATTTTGGGTTTAATTTGATTTAACAATACAGTGGCTGGCCCGGAGATCGGATCACTGGATGCAGTAATGGTCATTCTACGATTACGGCGATGAATTTGTGCGTCTTCCCATTCGGTATTAAATTTCGCAACAATTTGCCCGACGGGTACCGCTTTTCTTAATAAAGGACTCCAAATCTGCAAATCGTCGATATTGGTAATATCCAACCTTTCTTGGTCTGGGGGTCTTGAGATAATCGGAATTAATTTATCAGTTTCACGATAAATACCCACTTCTTTACCCGTAAAAGCGGTTTCCAGTGCATCACTGAGCGCTTTTCTGGTCACACCAGTAAGACGAGCCTGAACTTCCGAATAAACCGGCACAATGGTTTTTACTCGCTGGCGCCAATTATCGCGAATATCATACGCTAGAGGATTATCATACATGATTTTTTGCGCTTTATTTGAAAGGCGACGTAATTCATTGGGATCTGGCCCACTGAATCGAACTTCAATTTTATAACCTTTGCCCGGACCCAGACGAATATATTTAATATTAGGCTGAGAATTGGGATACTTCTGATGTAAATATTTTATAATCTGCTTAGCAATTTTAGGAATCTCGCGATAATCTTTAACACGAATTAAAAACTGGCCATAACTAGTGTTAATTTTCTCAGGCTCATAGACCAACATAAAACGTTGTGCACCACTACCTATCACTTCACTGACCGCCGTGACGCCTTTTATGCTCTTGATATGCTTTTCGATTTCAGACATATCTTTTTGTGTTGCACGAATATCAGTACCTTCTGGGCGCCAATAATTGATGAAAAACATCGGTGTTGTCGAATCGGGAAAAAAGCTTTGTTTGACATAAGAAAAACCATAAATGGCGCTCGCCAGTAATCCCACCATAACGATCACAGTTGCCCAACGTCGCTTTAAACAAAACACTAAAAAACGTTTGTATGACTGATAAATCACATTCTGATAAGGATCTTTAGCAGCTGTTGATTTTGAACCCTGCTTCAAAAATAAATAACAAAATAAAGGTGCTACATAAATCGCCAGAAACCAACTGAGCATCAACGAAATAAAAATAACATAAAATAAGGTGACCGTGTATTCCCCTGTAGAATCCTGAGATAAACTGATGGCAGCAAATGCCAAAATTCCCACAACGGTCGCACCAAATAAGGGCCACATGGTTTGCGAAACAACTTCTTTACTTGCTTTAATTTTATCGACACCTTGCTGAACTTTAATTAATATCCCTTCGTTCACCACAATCGCATTATCCACCAACATTCCTAGAGCAATGATTAATGCACCCAATGAAATACGTTGTAAATCAATAGCAAAAATCAGCATAAAAAATAAAGTGCCTAACACCGTTAATAATAAAATGCTGGCGATAATTAACCCACTGCGTATCCCCATAAACACAAGTAATACAATAACTACAATGGCTAATGCTTCAGCCAAGCTGACGATAAAACCATTGACGGATTGGCGAACCACAGTCGGTTGCTCGTAAATGGGCGTTACTTTAATCCCAATCGGTATGCTCGTTTTAAGTTCGTTAATGCGTTGATCAATCGCTTCACCGATCTTAACCACATTTCCACCCGAGAGGAATGAAATACCAATCGACAAGGCGCGCTTACCGTTGTAGTAAATCAAATGATTGGGCACTTCGACATAACCACGGGTTATTTTGGCAATATCATTTAAATGCAATAACTTTTTGGATTTATTACTGCGAATGAGTAGATTACCAATATCCGTCACAGAATCAATCGATCCCGTTGGAGCAATCCGAACATATTCATCACCTACACGCACATTGCCTGCATATCGAACTAAATTCTGCGACTCCAATGTCTTGTAAATTTGTTCTTGTGAAATACCGAGCTGCGTCATGCGCGCTCGTGAAATATCGACAAAAATAGCTTCTTTTTGTTCTCCTGTCACAGTCACTTTAGCGACACCGGGGATTAATGAAAGCTCGCGTTTTAATAAATCCGTATAATCTTTGATTTCACGGTAACTAAATCCATCACCTGTGACCGCATATAACACTCCAAACACATCCCCATAATCATCATTCACAATGGACGGCCCAGCTCCGGGTGGCAGTTCTTTTTGTACGTCAATAATTTTACGCCTGAGCTCATCCCAAACTTGTGGCAATGTTTTTTTATTATATTTATCTTTGATAACAACAGTAATTTCTGAAAGGCCATATTTTGAAATGGATTCGACTCGTTTTAGTTGTGGTAATTGTTGAATAGCTTTTTCAATTCGATCAGTAACTTCTTCTTCGACTTCTTTGGGTGAAGCACCGGAATAGGGCGTGATGACCATCGCATCTTTAATGGTAAATTCTGGATCTTCTAGCCTGCCTAGGTGTTCATAGGCATACACTCCACCGGCAACAAAGAGGATTACTAATGCCCAGGTGATGACCTTTCTTTTAATTCCAAGCTCGGCAATATTCACGTTGCTTTTTTCTCAGTTTTTGGCTTCAATAGTTTGACTTGTTCACCTTCATGCAAATAATGCACACCGGCCGTGACGATGCGATCCCCTTGTTTCAAACCCTTTAAAACCCGCATATCATCACCCGATAAGCGCGATACACTCACATCCACTCGCTTAACCTTCATCGTGTTCGGGTCAATCACCCAGACTGAAGGTTGGTTTTTTTCATCGACAAAAACAGCACTAGAAGGAATCACATAAAACTCAGCCACAGCACTTTTAAAATCCGGAATAGCCGCTTTCACTGTGGCCGTCATGCCTGGCAAAATATTCAGATCTTTTGGTGCGGGCATGGTTAACACTATTCGATAGGTTTGAGTTTCCGGATCAGCTTCGGCAGAATGTTTTTTATATTTAAGCGAGAATTCACGTTGTGGAGCGGCTTCAAAAACAACGGTGGGCGGTATGGTACGCCCTTCTTTGAGATTAATCACAATATTTTCAGGGACGTTGATTTCAACGTCGATATACGCAAGATCTTGAAGCCTTAAGACCACCTGCTTAGCGTTCACATTCTCGTAATTTTCAACAAATCGTCTAGCCACAACCCCGCTAAAAGGCGCATAAAGATGGGTGTCCCTAAGATCCTTTTCTGCGGTACTTAAATTCGCCTTCGCAATGAGATATTCAGATCGTTTTTTGTCGTAATCCGATCGAGAAATATAATCATTTTTAATCAATTCCTGAGCTCTTGCATATTCAGCTCTCGATCGAATATATTTAGCTTCTTCCTCTCTGGCTCGATTCGTATATTTTTCGGGGTCAAGCCGTGCTAATAATTGCCCTTTTTTTACTTGATCACCATCTTGCACCGGCAATTCCATTAAAACTCCAGGTACTTGAAACGCTAAATCAGCTTCTGTTGAGGCAATGACCCTTCCAGGGAAATTACGAATCACCACTTCTTCTGGCGCACCGACTATCATTGATTTAACTGGTCTGATGATGACCTTCTTCTCTTCTTTTTTTCCACCACAGCCCACTAAAGATAAAGCTATTACTATAATGAATAAATAATGTATCAACCGCATCATCACGACTCTTATTGTTATTTAAGACTTTGTTTTCCGTTGGGCAATATGCAATCCCACCAATTGAGCTATCCAAACCGTCAAATAGACTTGCCCTGTGGCCGCCTCTAACCAAGAAAATGTTTTCGCCAAATGCGATAGCGGTGTGATATCGCCATAACCTAACGTTGTGAGTGTAACGTAACTGTAATAACTAAAATGTTCTAATCGCAGTTCATCTGCGTGTGAAACTGCTTGTTGAAATGAAAACGCATTTGGTTGCAATATGTGGATAATGGAGTAGAAAAATCCCCATGTAAATCCAATTAATAAGTAACCACAAATAGCACCGTATAAAGTACTCACGCTAATCACTTCATCTTGAATCACATAAGATAACACCGAAATCGTAATAAAGATAAAAAATAAAGCCGTGACCACATTATCGAGCAGTAAGAGTTCTTTATTTAAATTAAATACGATAGCGGCCACATGACCACCCAACACCACAATAGCAAAACAGATTGCAGCAACCAGTAGATTTTTTCTGTGCTTAATAATATAGACGCTCGCCACCAGTATAACGGCAAATAGAAATCCAAAAATAACCAAATCGAGTTGATGATCGAGAAAAAAAGATCTCAGGATAAAAAACAAGAGCAAGGAGCAGAGTAGATAAAAATATCTATTGTGAAGTACTTTTTTTGCATCCATGAGCATATCCTTGTACAATCATTGCGCAAGGTTTCAGAAGGTTACTGGTAACTACTCACAGCGCGTCATCCCGCGACCTGCCTCGTCATCCCGCGGCTTGACCGCGGGATCCATAACACACTGTGTGCGTTGGCGCGCAAAACGCGCCTGGATTCCGGCTTTCGCCACAATGACAGGCCGAGTAGTTACGATTATTGTTATCATGATACCAAGGTTTAATTTGAGACTCTAGCCATTATGAACACAAATGACGAACTAGACTTTAAACAACTTGCTAATGATATCAAACAGTGGGGACAAGCATTGGGCTTTGAGCAATTAGCGGTTGCCGATATTGATGTTTCAAAAGCACACCAGCGCCTTAAGGCTTGGCTGGCAAAAGGCCATCACGGCTCGATGAATTATTTAGCCGAAAACAATGACAAGCGTGCTAATCCATCTGTTTTAGTCCCTGGTACGGTGCGGGTTATTTCTGCAAGGATGAATTACTTGCCTGCTAATACTAATAGCCTTAATGTTTTGCGTGATTCACAAAAAGCCTATATTTCCAGGTATGCCCTGGGTCGAGATTATCACAAACTTGTGCGTAAACGTTTGCAAAAACTTGCCAATAAAATCACCGATGCCGTTGGGCATTTTGGTTATCGCGCTTTTGCAGATAGTGCTCCTGTTTTGGAAAAACCGCTTGCAGCTAAGGCGGGATTAGGGTGGATGGGCAAGCATACCTTGATTCTTAATCGTGAGGCGGGCTCTTGGTTTTTTCTGGGGGAGTTATTTACCGATCTGCCCTTGCCAGTTGACCCACCTGTTTCGGATCATTGCGGCTCTTGCCGAGCTTGCTTAGACATTTGCCCAACCGGTGCCATTAATGCGCCCTACCAGCTTGATGCGACTCGTTGCATTTCCTATTTGACTATCGAGCACAAAGGTTCTATTCCTGTTGAATTACGTTCGAAAATAGGAAATCGAATTTTTGGTTGTGATGATTGTCAGTTGATTTGCCCTTGGAATAAATATGCTAAATTGACACAAGAGCAGGATTTTAAGCCACGGCATCATTTAGAGAACTCTGATTTAGTCTCATTATTTTTGTGGGAGGAATCTGAATTTCTACAAAAAACAGAAGGCTCAGCCATTCGCCGGGCCGGCTATCTAGGTTGGTTGAGGAATATTGCAATAGCACTCGGCAATGCCCAGTCATCAACGCAAGTGATAGCCGCATTACAGCATCGCCAATATCATGCTTCAGATCTTATTCGCGAGTGTGTCGCCTGGGCATTGCAACAACACCAATAGATTCACAGCGAATAGTTAATCTACTAATTCAAAATCTATGGAACGTTGATCTAAATCAACACGCGCTACGAGGACTTGAATTCGATCGCCCAAGCGATAGATCTTGCCCGATAATTTCCCTCTCAGCAAATGGTGAGTGGCGTCATAATGATAATAGTCATTTGACAGCGATGTAATGTGCAATAATCCTTGCACATAGATCTTATCAAGTTCAACAAAAACACCAAATCCAGTCACATCCGCAATAAAGCCAGAAAACGCTTGTCCAACTTTATCCATCATAAAATCACATTTCAACCAATCCGTGGCATCACGTGCGGCTCGATCTGCTCTGCGCTCAGTCATGGAGCAATGCTCACCCAAAATTATCATTTGTTCTTCGTTATAACGAAATTGTTTTGGGTTTTTGTTATGAATAATATGCTTAAGTGAACGATGCACTATGACATCCGGATAACGCCGGATTGGTGATGTAAACTGAGTATAGGCTGAATAAGATAAACCAAAATGCCCCAAATTTTTAGGTAAAAACACCGCTTGCTGTAATGAACGCAGCATAACCGTTTGCAATAAATGAGCATCAGGACGTTTTTCAATACGTGCTAGAAGTCGCGCATAATCCATGGCACTTGGTTTATCCGCACCTGATAATCGCAAACCAAATGCTTTTAGAAAATCACGCAATGCTGTTAGTTTTTGCTGATCCGGGCCTTCGTGAACACGGTATAATGTGGTGATTGTTGATTTTTGCAAAAATTTAGCAGTCGTAACATTAGCCAGTAACATGGCTTCCTCAATAATTTTATGAGCATCGTTTCGCTCTCTTGGCATGATATAGTCGATCTTGCCATCTTTACCAAAAATTATTTTAGTTTCGATCGTTTCAAAATTAATAGCACCACGTTGTTGGCGTTGTTTGATCAGTTGCTTATAAAGTTGATAGAGTTCTTTAATATAAATTGGCGTCTCGGGGCGATTTTTATGATGTGTGGGCAACATTTTAACGACTTGAGAATAGGTTAAACGCGCATGTGAGCGTATCACTGCCTCATAAAATTGTGAACGCAATACGACACCCTCTTGGTTAACACGCATTTCACACACCATCACGAGGCGATCCACTTCTGGTTTTAGTGAACATAATTCATTCGATAAAGCTTCCGGTAACATCGGAATCACTTTGGCTGGAAAATAAACTGAATTGCCTCGTAATTGCGCTTCTTCGTCTAATTCAGTTTCAGGTTTGACATAATGACTGACATCGGCAATGGCAACGTATAATTTCCAACCGCCTTTTGGCATTTTTTCGCAATAAACCGCATCATCAAAATCCTTGGCATCTTCACCGTCAATGGTAACAAACGGGAGTTCTCTTAAATCTTTGCGATCCTGGTAGTCTGTTTTAGGTAGCGTTTTAGGGAATTGTTTTACTACTTTAGAAATACCCGAAGACCAGACGAACGGCAAATTATAAGATCGCATAGCTAATTCGACTTCCATACCTGCAGTGAGATGATCACCTAAAATCTCCATCACTTTACCTGTTGGCGAGCGCCGAAAGTCAGGCTGTGAAATAATAGTTGCGACAACAAATTGGCCTGATTTAGCACCACCTTCTTGACCCGAAGGAATAATCACATCTTGAGTCATTAATTTATTATCAGGATCAACAAAGGCAATCCCATTTTCAACATAATAACGCCCTACTACCTGCTGAGTGTTTCTCTGTAATACTTCTGCAATATGACCTTCTCGACGCTTACGGTATTCAAATCCGGACACACGCACTAAAACGCGATCATCGTTAAATACTTTTTGCATTTCTCGGGCGGGTATAAAAATGTCTGCACTGCCATCATCTGGAATTAAAAAACCAAACCCTTCACGATGCCCTTGTATTCGACCGCGAACCAATTCCATTTGGTCGACCAGGGCATAGCTACCCCGACGATTGCTCATCAGTTGGCCATCGCGTTGCATAGCGACCAGACGCCGACGAACTCCTTCTTTCTCCTCTGCACTACTGATACCAAACGCACTTAATAGGTGGCGAAGTGTGATTGGCTTTCCTTGGTCTTCTAAATATTGAATGATATATTCTCGACTTGGCACAGGATGCAGGTATTTTTTTGCTTCTCGTTTCGAATAAGGATCTTTTTTGCGATAACGTTTGGTCACTTTTAGCTCACCTTATGGTCACAGTAATTTTAACCATTTAATTTCATACAAGCCCTGAGTATAGCAAGCTACCCAACGCTTGCAATTCCTAAAATGGTAGGTAAGCTAAGTAATTGGGATTATTAAAGGAAAGGAGATCCAAAATGCAACACAAGATCATTTTTCTAGGCCTTGCTGCTTTAGCTTTAGCCGGATGTTCTAGCTATGGTGAGACTGGGCGAAGCCCTCACAGCAGGGGCTTCAGTGGCACGAGCTCTTATTGTAAGCAAATCGAAAGACAGTTACACAGAAAAAGAATGCGCCATCAAACCAGAGAATCGCACACTGCCGTGACTGAATCGAAATTATTAAGTCGGTATAGACAATATGGCTGTGAAGATCAACAAGATTAAATGCTCATTCGCTACTAATCATAATCTTAAACAATAGTAATGCCAGATTTCCGCAAAATAGACCTCCCTAAGCTTTGGGATGTCTATTTTGCTAGTATTGTAGTTAACATTATTTTTTGGTGATATTCTTATTTTTTAAGTTAGCACCATCAATAATATATTCTATCCCCCGATGACTAATCTTTTTTAATAATCTGGATAACGGTAGATTCTCAGCCACCCAAAAACTGTTGCCTCGTAAATGTGGATTCGTAATTCGAACTCGACTGAACTCGCAAACACCTAAGCGTTTTACGCAGTTTTTATTGATAAAGCGGCCTTTTGAGTCGCTGACTTGGCAAATAAATTTAAATTGCTTCATCGTCAGAATCAATGCAGACCAGTGTTTTGAGCCAAGAGAAGAACTCCACCCTGCACTTGCGCTGGGATGATCTTGAGGATGGTTAAGCCATAGTTTATGTTTAGAACGATTATAAAAAAGATATAAGTGTGGTTTTGGAGCTGATTTATTTATTAAAATAAGAGCATTTTTCTTAAAACGATAGCCTTCTTGAATGCAAATCATCACTTTCGGTTTTTTGGCCGAAACGGCATACGTCAGTGTGGGCGTCAGCGATAAAATACTTAAAATCAAAATCAACAGTTTCATTTCCAATACCACCTCGGTATAAATTGTTCGGCCTTTCGCATTTGGTTTTTCAACAGCTTATAGTTGGGTTCATGACGTGCAACCAATGCCCAAAACTTAGCAGAATGATCAAAATACACGGTATGACAAAGCTCATGAACCAACACATACTGCACAAGCTCTGAGGGTAAAAATAACAGCTTATAGTTTAAACTAATGTTATGCTCATGCGAACAACTACCCCATAAAGTTTTTTGTCCGCGAAAAGACAGCTGATTAAAGTTCAAATCACAGCGCCAACTTAATTGCTGCATTTTTTCCGTTAAATGAAGCTTAGCTTGTTTTTTTAGCCATTTTTTAAATACTCGCAAGCATCCCTCAAATCCATTAATATTTCCAGAAAATATCAGTTTGTTTTCGAGCTGATGCATCGCCACTTGATGGGCTTGCCCAATATAATGATAACGCACGTCCCAGGAATTCGATAAATACGGCAAAGTAATCAATTGCGGCAGATCAACAGAATGATTATTATTATTTTTCTGATCCTTCAATGACAATGTTTCAAGGTTTTTCAAAACCCAATGTCGCTTATCATTTAAAAACTTAAGCGCTTGTTTTTTTGAGGCTCGTTTTGGAATCACCACTTCTAATCCCGAAACGGGATCAATATGAAGACTAATCCGTTTTGCACGTGGGCTATGTCGGATGGTGTATTCTGGCGGCCAATTTGACATGATTTAAAAAACCACATTGAGTAAATTATAAAGCACATAGCCGACAAAACCAGCAGCGACTAAGAATAATAAAATCGACTTCGCTTTTAAGGAATACATGGTGGGCACGACAAATAGCGTAAATAAGGTTCCAATCGCCATACCTGTCGCAATCACTAGACCGATATCAAAGCGACTGGCTGCTCCAGCACCGCTTGCTAAGATCAAAGGCACCACGCCTAAAATCATGGCTGCTGTCGTCATTAATACAGGGCGCAGACGAATCGCTGCTGCTTTTTCTATCGCATCACGAATCGAAAGGCCTTCGTTTTCTCGGAGTTTATTTGCAAATTCAACCATAAGAATACCATGTTTGCTAATTAAACCGATTAAGGTAATTAACCCAATTTGGGTGTATATATTAATGGTGCCAAATCCCCAATTCAAAGGCAGAAGAGCACCACAAATCGCCATAGGGACGCTGATCATAATCACGAGCGGGTCTTTAAAACTTTCAAACTGTGCGGCCAGAACTAAAAAAATGATAATGATTGAAAAAATAAACGTATAAATTAGTGCACCGCCTTCTTGTACAAATTGCCGTGACTGGCCGGCATAATCATAACTCATGCCTTGAGGTAATAGTTTTTGAGATTCTTTTTCAAGAAATGCCAGTCCATCTGCCATCGTTTGCCCCGGTTTCATCATGCCTGTCAGTGTTGCGGAATTAAGTTGCTGGAAATGAGAAAGTGTATTCGGTTGCGTGGATTGCGTGATTTTAACCAATGAGGACAGTGGAACCAGCTTCCCTTTATTGGTATTCACATAAATCATTCTCAACGCTTGTGGGTTCAAGCGATAACGCCGCTCGATCTGGGGAATCACCTTATAACTTCGACCCATCAGAGGAAAACGATTAATATAATTTCCGCCTAAAGTATACGCCAAAGCATTGCCTATTTCTTGCATAGAAATGCCCAGTTGTGCCGCTTTACTGCGATTAATTAAAACGTCGTATTGTGGTTTATTGAATTTCAATCCATTATTGATAAACAAAAATAAACCACTCTTTTGCGCTGCCTCTGAGACTTTTTCAGAAATCGTATACAGCTGGGAATACGGCAGAGTGGATTTAATCACGAATTCAATGGGTAACATACCCCCTGAAACAGGCAATGGTGATGGCGGCGCAGTTTGGATTTGCAGGCCTGCAATATTTCTAAACTTCTTCTGAATAATCGCATTGACTTCTCTTTGGGACTGCTTTCGATCTCCCCAAGGTTTTAAAATAATACCCGCTACAGCCGAGTTGACTCCATTAAACCCATTAATAATAAAGTAGTCATTCAACGATGGAAAACTTCGATAAATTTTATTAAATTGTTGGGTATACAATTCAGTATAATTAAGATTGGCATACTCTGGCGCCACGACAAAAGAAAACAACGCACCTTGATCTTCCTCGGGCGCCAATTGTTTTTTAGTATTCGTGTAAAGAAAAATACAACTGAGTAACACCACAAAGGCAAATAAAATAGTCGCAGGCCGAAAATCCAATGCGCCATGTAAAGCTCGCTGATAATAGCCTTTTATCTTTAAAAAAACAGTATCGACAGCATGGACGAAACGCTTTTTACTAATATCAGGCGTTAGCAGTTTAGAACACATCATCGGTGATAAGGTTAGAGCAATAATTCCGGAGATAACTACCGCTGAGGCTAAGGTGAAGGCGAATTCTTTAAATAAAGCCCCCGTTAACCCACCCATAAAACCGATTGGCGCATAAACGGCAGCTAAAGTGATGGTCATGGAAATCACAGGGTTAGCAATTTCACGAGCCCCTTTAATCGCCGCGTCAGGAGGTTTCATACCCCCTTCGATATGACGATAAATATTTTCAATGACGACAATCGCATCATCGACGACCATACCAATCGCGAGCACCATCGATAACAACGTTAATAAATTAAGCGAATAGCCCAAGGCTAGCATTAATGCGCAAACACCAATTAACGATAGCGGAATCGTCACTACGGGTACGATAACGGTTCGCAATGATCCTAGGAATAAGAAAATAACTAAGATGACAATGATGGTTGCTTCTAAAATTGTTTTAATGACTTCTCTGATCGATGATCGAATATATTTAGTCGCGTCATAAACGATTTTCGATTGTAACGTAGGAGGATAATCAGCTTTGATGTCTGGTAAAATCTGTTTGACATGAGTGATCACGTCTAATGGATTAGCCGTCGGTGTTGAGTTAATCGCTACAAATACCGCTTTGTTGCCATTGAAGATCACTGAAGAATTATAATTTTCCGCACCTAACTGAACTTTAGCGATGTCTTTTAGGCGCACTAGAAAGCCATTACCTTCCTTAATGACAATATTCTTAAAACCTTTCTCATTTTGAACATCGGTTTGGGCATCAACAGTGGTAATGACATACTCGCCTTTTGTCGAACCGGCTGCGGATTGAAAATTATTACTCACAAGTGCCTTAATCACATCCTCAGGTGTCACTCCAAAGGCAGCCATTTCTTTAGGGTTCAGCCAAATTCGCATGGCAAAGGTCGTGGCACCCAATATTTTAGCTTGGGCCACCCCTGAGACCGTTTCTAATTGAGGCTGTACCACTCGCGAGATGTAGTCTGTGATTTGCTCACGAGACATCTCCTGACTGCTAAACCCGAGATACATTAATGCCGTTGATGAACCCGTATCTTTTGTAATAACAGGCTCGTCAGCCTGCCTAGGCAACTGACCACGCACTTCGGCGACTTTACTCATCACACTGGTAAAGGCTTCATTCGGATTAAAGTTCAGTTTGATAAAGGCTTTAATCGTGCTTTGGTTGTCTGTGCTCTCTGAGGTGAGATAATCAATCCCATCGGCGCTTGCGATGACTTTTTCTAACCGAGTCGTAATAAACCCCTGTATTAACTTTGCAGAAGCGCCTGGGTATGAGGTGGTGACGGTAACTACCGTATTTTCCATTTTAGGAAATTGCCGGACTTGTAAGTCAAAAATAGCTCTTAAGCCGAGAAAAAAGATCAACAGACTCACGACGGTGGCTAAGACCGGTCTTTGAATAAATATATCAGTAAAACGTTTTGACATTGCTCAATATGATCTATATTAATATTCAGGAATAGTTGTCATCGGTGTTAGCTTAACGGTGTTGTTAATCACAACACGAGCACCACTGCGAAGTTTCAACTGCCCACTCGTGACCACCACCTCACCCACCTTCAAACCTCTTGTAATAGCAATGACATTGCCTTGGCGAGCACCTAGTTTTACAAACTGCTGCTTGACAACCAAAATGGGTTTGCTTTTTTTATCCTTGCTTTTTTGAGTCACGACATACACTGAATCACCGTATAAACTATAGGACACTGCTGTTTGTGGAAGGGTCACCACATTTTTTTTCGTTGGTAATATGAGAGTGACATCAGCAAAAGTGCCTGGGTATAATCGACCGTCTTTATTGGGGACAGCGGCTCTGACTTTTATACTGCGGGTATTAATATCCACTAATGAATTAATTGCAATGACGGTGCCTTTAAACACTTGACCCGGATACCCTTCTACTTTAAGTGTGATGGGTTGGCCGGTGTACAAATCTTTTAAATTTTGCTCAGGCAGAGAAAAATCAACAAATAAAGGGTCCATCGATTGCAATGTGACTAAAGGATCCCCAGGTTTAACGTATTGGCCGATATTCACATTGCGAATTCCAATTTTACCTGCAAACGGTGCTTTGATATTTTTTTTGCGTATCATCACTCGATCTTTTTCGACCATCGCTTCCGATTGTTGCAAGGCTGCTTGGGCTTCATCCACCGCGCTTTTTGAGACGCCTCGCACTTGGTATACTTTTCGTCGTCGTTCATAGGTCAGTTTATTGATGGTGAGTTTGGCGAGATTATTTTTTAAGTTTTGATGGTCAACTGCATCGTCGAGCTGGACCAATGATCGGCCTTGTTTCACCATTTCTCCAGACTTAAACATGATCTTAACCACTTGGCCGCTGACTTCGGAGCTGACGTTTACACCATTCACAGCAGTGAGTGTGCCAACAGCCGGAAGTGTGGGATGCCAGGTTTTGAGTTTGCTGGTCGTTGTCGACACGGCGACTGGAGGGGGTTGATACTTTGCAAATCCGCGCTTTATCATCCAAGCACGAAAGATATTAAAACCAAATGTGCCTCCGAAGATCACCAGCAAGATGATAATGACAATGGTTAAACGTTTTCGCACATTCCTTCCTCAGCAAATCAATAGCTTGTCTAGGATATCATTTTTTTTAGAGCAGTGGGTATAAGAACGTCTTGTAATTTAGTGCTAATTTAGAGCATTAATCGAACAATAAAAGCTCGTTATTCTTAAACAGTCTCATCGCTTTTGTCCTCGTCCTCCGCGAAAGCGGGGGACCCAGAAAAATAATTAAACAAAGACATCCTTTTGGACAAATGGTTCACATCGATGTAAGGTGCTTTATCTATAGATTCCTAGATCCTCCGCCTTCGCGGAGGATGACGGTAAAGCGGAAGATGACGAGATCTCAGAGGATGACGGCAAAGTGGAAGATGACGAGATCTAGGAAGTCTATGCCCCGATAGCTCAGCTGGATAGAGTGGTCCCCTCCTAAGGGACAGGTCAGAGGTTCAAATCCTCTTCGGGGCACTTTCTCGCATTGCGAGCTCTATTTTTTTAATAGATAATAAACCCAATTCTCGCATTCCCTGCGGCTTGTCACGGGGAATAATTATTATTTAAATAAAGTAAGGAATGATAATGTCTTCACCAACTCGCATTGAAAGTGATAGTATGGGCACCATCGAAGTACCTGCCGATCAATATGGCGGAGCACAAACGCAGCGTTCGCTGATTAATTTTGCGATTGGCCGTGAGACGATGCCTCTCGAGCTTATTCGGGCGCTGGGGATATTAAAGAAAGCGGCTGCGATCACCAATCAATCATTGGGCAAACTCTCAAAAGAAAAAGCAGATTTAATTATTCAAGCTGCAGATGAGGTGATTGCTGGGCAATTGGATCAGCATTTTCCATTAAAAATTTGGCAAACGGGCAGCGGCACTCAAACGAATATGAATGCCAATGAAGTGATTGCAAACCGCGCCATTGAACTATCCGGTGGTGTGATGGGCAGTAAAAAACCAATTCATCCGAATGATGATGTGAATATGTCGCAATCTTCCAACGACACTTTTCCAACAGCCATGCATATTGCGGCAGCGGATATGTTAGTCAACCAACTCATCCCAGCCATCACCACATTACGCGATGCACTAGCAGCTAAGCAAAAAGAGTTTGCTCACATTGTTAAAATTGGCCGTACTCATTTGCAAGATGCCGTTCCATTAACGTTAGGGCAGGAATTTTCGGGTTATGTCGCTCAACTCAATGCTAATTTAAGTGCTATTGAGGATGTTTTGCCTCACCTTTATCGGTTAGCGATTGGTGGGACTGCCGTGGGCACTGGATTAAATACTCATCCGGATTTTGCTAGAAAAACAGCCGCAGAAATTGCTAAACTCGCTGATTTGCCTTTTGTTTCTGCAGCCAATAAATTTGCAGCGCTTGCTGCTCATGATGAAATTGTACTAACCAGTGGCGCGTTAAAAACGCTTGCTTGTTCATTAATGAAAATCGCTAATGATATTCGCTGGCTGGGCTCTGGCCCTCGTTGTGGGTTGAGTGAGTTAATTCTGCCAGCTAATGAACCCGGTTCTTCGATTATGCCCGGCAAAGTTAATCCCACTCAATGTGAGGCGATGACGATGGTGTGTGTGCAAGTTTTAGGTAACGATGCAGCGATTGGCTTTGCGGGCTCTCAAGGTAATTTTGAGCTCAACGTGTTTAAACCGGTGATGATTTATAATTTAATTCAATCGATTTATTTGTTAACCGATGCAAGTCTATCATTGACTAAACATTGTGTGGTGGGCATTCAAGCGAATGAGGCTAAAATCAAGCAATACGTCAATGATTCTTTAATGTTAGTCACCGCATTAAATCAGGTCATTGGTTATGATAAGGCAGCAAAGATTGCTAAAAAAGCGTATGCAGACGGTAGTAGTTTACGCGATGCGTGTGTTGAGCTTGGTTTTTTAACTGGGGAGCAATTTGATCAGGCGGTTAACCCTGAACAAATGACACATCCTGCAGCTTGACCCAGGTGACCTCTCATTCCTGCGATAACTTATCGTTCCCGCCCGGGTCGTCGTCATCCCACCCAAGAGATCGTCATCCTGCCCGGGTCGTCGTCATCCCGCCCGAGAGATCGTCATCCTGGCCGAGACATCGTCATCCCACCCCAGAGATCGTCATCCCACCCGAGAGATCGTCATCCCGCGACTTGATCGCGGGATCCAGGATTCATGACCCTTGGATTTCAATGATTTTATAGATTCCGTATGGATCCCGCGATCAAGTCGCGGGATGACGACGCGATGTCTCGGGTGGGATGAGGATAGCCCGGGTGGAATGAAGATGACCCGAGTTTTTAAGAAGTTAGATCACAAACCTTTGCCGATTTGATTCCAGCGAATTTTCTTTGAGAAAGTCTTGGCTTGTGAATTCCAACTAAACCAAACGAGCATCCCTTTGCCGACTAAATTGTGCTCTGGAACGAAGCCCCAATAGCGGCTGTCATCACTGCCGTCGCGATTATCGCCCATCATAAAATATTCACCTTTTGGAACGACGAGATTATAAAAATTATGAGGTTTAGGGCAGTTCGGGGTATTTGGAACACATAGAAATATTTTATGTTTTATTCCGTTGATATTTTCTTGTACCAGTTGTTCGCGCTGTGTTCGGCCAGTTTCATCAGTGAAATTAACATCGCCTAAAAATTTTTGTTTGGCTTCTTTGCCATTAATATAGAGTACTTTATTAATATAACTTATTGTATCGCCCGGCACGCCAATAAGCCGTTTGATAAAAGTCACTTTAGGATTAGCGGGATAATGAAAAAGAACAATCTGCCCGACTTCAGGTTCACCAATTTTAATTATTTTATTGCGCCAAACCGGCAGGCGCAAGCCATAGGCAAATTGATTCACTAAAACAAAATCGCCCGGCAAAATAGTGGGTGCCAGTGAGCTTGTGGGAACTCGGTAAGGTTGAATAATAAAGGAACGTATTAACAAGACAATAAGTAACACTGGAAAAAATGCTCTTGCATAGTCGATAATGACGGGTTTTTTACCTTTGGGTTCTTTAGGACGGCGAGTAATCGCCATGTAAATCACATCGACTAAAACAATGATTCCTGAAAAAAGCGTGAGCGCGGTTAGAATTAATGGGAAATCAAAGCTCATGATTGCCTCCCACGAACACTTGTGAGTGGGGATGGCAGCGCTTGAGTAGGAGTGTAAAATGCTGTGCCAGTAAATTTATAAATTGCGAGCTGCTTTGGCACCATGCCGGGCGGCAAAAAATAAAAGGCTTTCACCGCAATACCATTCGCACCTACTGTGGCTGCTAGCTTTTTAGCCAATGCTTCGATTTCTTGGACATCTTGTTGTGACGGTTTAAGCGCATGTTGCTCGATATTAATAGTGCCTAATTTGCGAGCGCCATCTGGGATCCTTGCATAAAAGTTAATATGGGTTGCTTCAGTTGCAGGTAGCGTATTTTTAGCGGGAAGTATAGTGCCTTTTGGCAAGTTGGCATGTTTTGGTGCCGACCAGATGAGTAGAATAACGGCAAGTAGGCCAATAATCAGCCCTAGCCAGATGCGAAACACGTTGCTGTTAGATGCCATTTGTACTCTTATAGTCCATTTATAATGGTAAATAATGAGGTTAGCTTATAATGCTTTGGGTTACAATAGGTTTTAAGAGATTTGTCACTC
>SDBV01000295.1_pt1 | contig 69533 bp, 56 predicted proteins | sample 2277081 | NCBI WGS metagenome assembly SDBV01 (sample SAMN10402039, study PRJNA504765) | marine sediment metagenome | isolation source: marine sediment core GS10_PC15, 223 cmbsf | place: Arctic Ocean: Southern Knipovich Ridge | collected 2010
AACCGCTTAAGTCAATCCGCTCATCCGCTTTCCTCCGTTCCCTTGTCCGGTTTTTTCATGATTACGACGATTGAGAGCCGAATCCGCCTCCAATTCGAGCGTTTCGGCGTCGTTGAACCTGTCCGTCTCAACGGTCATAACGCAGACAAGCCGGGAGCCCTGCCGACTTGCGCGAAGCGTCCACTCGGGTGGCCCGGACAGCTTGATGTCCGGGTTTATTCTTCAGGCGACCGGGTGGCCCGTTCATCCGTCATTGCGAGGTAGTCCCGATCAATCGGGACGACGAAGCAATCCCCTGAGTATCGGTTCTTAAGACAGGGAGGAGATTGCTTCGCTACGCTCGCAATGACGGAAAGGCCCACGGCCGCGAGCGGCATTCCCCACCGGAAGATTTTCCTTACTTGACCAAAATCACCTTTCGCACCTGCTCCAGCTGCCCCGGTATCGATGCCCGGACAAAGTACGCACCGCTGGCCATCGCCGAGCCGTTGAAGACGAAACCGTGGTAGCCGGCGCTACGGCGTCCGTCAACAAGTTCAGCGACCTGGCGCCCGGTGATGTTGTAGACACGGATGCAGAGGCCGGCCGGTTCAGGCAGTCCGACGACGACCGTGAGCGTCGGATTGAAGGGATTGGGATAGAGTTTCGCGATTGAGTACTCCGTAGGCATCGCATCCGGGGGGCTATCATCCATGTGAAGCGCCGCGGAGCAATCGAAGATTTCGAAAAAGTACCCATCCGCCAGGTAGACGTAGCCGCCGGAAACCGCCACGCCCTCGGCTATTCCATCAGTGTCGTAGTACCCGACCTCCATCGGCGAGGCCGGGTCGGAAACGTCGATCACACGCAGACCGGCGTCGCCATCCGCCAGGTAGGCGTAGTCGCCGGAAACCGCGATACCAAGGGTATATCCATCCGTGTCGTAGGATCCCACCTCCGTCGGCGAGGCCGGGTCGGAAATGTCGATCACACTCAGACCAGCTCTATCATTCGCCAGGTAGGCGTAGCCGCCGGAAACCGCCACGCCACGAGCCCTTCCATACGTGTCGCAGTATCCCACCTCCATCGGCGAGGCCGGGTCGGAAACGTAGATCACACGCAGACCGTCGTACCCATCCGCCAGGTAGGCGTAGCCGCCGGAAACCGCCACGCCAAGGGCTATTCCATCCGTGTCGTAGTACCCCACCTCCGCTGGCGAGGCCGGGTCGGAAACGTCGATCACACGCAGACCGGCGCCACCATCCGCCAGGTAGGCGTAGCCGCCGGAAACCGCCACGCCAAGGGCTATTCCATCCGTGTCGTAGTACCCCACCTCCGCTGGCGAGGCCGGGTCGGAAACGTCGATCACACGGAGACCAGCGTCATGATCCGCCAGGTAGGCATAGCCGCCGGAAACCGCCACGCCCCAGGCGGCATATCCACCCGTGTCGAAGTATCCCACCTCCGTCGGCGAGGCCGGGTCGGAAATGTCGATCACACGCAGACCGGCCTCATCAGCCGCCAGGTAGGCGTAGTCGCCGGAAACCGCCACGCCAAAGGTCCCTCAATACGTGTCGTACGATCCCACCTTCATCGGCGAGGACGGTTCGGAAACGTCGATCACACGGAGACCGGCGCCACCATCCGCCAGGTAGACGTAGACGCCGGAAACCGCCACGCCATAGGCATATCCATACGTGATGAAGTATCCCACTTCCGTCGGCGAAGTCGGGTCGGAAACGTTGATCACACGCAGACCGGCGTACCCATTGGCCAGGTAGGCGTAGCCGCCGGAAACCGCCACGCCATGGGTATAATATCTATCCGTGTCGAAGTATCCCACCTCCATCGGCGAGGTTGGGTCATAAACGTCGATCACACGCAGACCGTCGCTACCATCCGCTAGGTAGGCGTAGTCGCCGGAAACCGCCACGCTATAGGCACATCCACCCGTGTAACACACTCCCACCTCCATCAGCGAGGCCGGGTCGGAAACGTCGATAACACGCAGACCGCCGTACCCATGGGCCAGGTAGGCGTAGTCGCCGGAAATCGCCACGCCAAGGACATATCCATTCGTGTCGAAGTATCCCACCTCCGTCGGCGAGGCCGGGTCGGAAACGTCGATCACACGCAGACCGGCGTTATAATCCGCCAAGTAGGCGTAGCCGCCGGAAACCGCCACGCCATAGGCATATCCAGCCGTGTCCAAATATCCCACCTCCGTCGGCGAGGCCGGGTCGGAAACGTCGATCACACGCAGACCGCCGTACCCATTGGCCAGGTAGGCGTAGCCGCCGGAAACCGCCACGCCAGAGGCATATCCATCCGTGTCGACGTATCCCACCTCCGCCGGCGAGGCCGGATCGGAAATGTCGATCACACGCAGACCGACGCCATCCGCCAGGTAGGCGTAGCCGCCGGAAACCGCCACGCCGTGGGCATATCCATTCGTGTCGAAGTATCCCACCTCCGTCGGCGAGGCCGGGTCGGAAACGTCGATCACACGCAGACCATATTCCTCATTCGGCAGGTAGGCGTAGTCGCCGGAAACCGCCACGTCATTGGCTATTCCATCCGTGTCATAGTACCCGACCTCCGTCGGCGAGGCCGGGTCGAAAACGTTGATCACACGCAGACCGGCGTGATAATGCGCCAGGTAGGCGTAGTCGCCGGAAACCGCCACGTCATTGGCTATTCCATCCGTGTCGCACGATCCCACCTCCGTCGGCGAGGCCGGGTCGGAAACGTCGATCACACGGAGACCGCCGCCGCCTTCCGCCAGGTAGGCGTAGCCGCCGGAAACCGCGACGTCGCGGGTATATACATCAGTGTAGCACGATCCCACCTCCGTCGGCGAGGCCGGGTCGGAAATGTCGATCACACGCAGACCACCACCCGCCAGGTAGGCGTAGCCACCGGAAACCGCCACTCCCTTGGCATATACATCTGTGTCGAAGTATCCCACCTCCATCGGCGAGGCCGGGTCGGAAACGTCGATCACACGCAGACCGGCGCTACCTTCCGCCAGGTAGGCGTAGCCTCCGGAAACCGCCACGTCTATGGCAATTCCATCCGTGTCGAAGTATCCCACCTCCGTCGGCGAAGCCGGGTCGGAAACGTCGATCACACGGAGACCGGCGAAACCAGCCGCCAGGTAGGCGTAGCCGCCGGAAACCGCCACACCCCAGGCCCATCCATCCGTGTAGCACGATCCCACCGCCGTCGGCGAGGCCGGGTCGGAAATGTCGACAACACGGAGACAGCCACTATCGCCCACATAGGCGTAGTCACCTTCCACCACCACAGCACGAGCTGCGCCCCAATAATCATACAAACTTCCGACGAGAGAGACGTTTTGCGAATCGGAAGCGACACTGCGAACAACATCACCGGCCTTGCCACGGTACGGACCGTCAACCCCACTGTACTTGCCCCCAAAACCCTCCATTCCCGGCGATTCAAACCCGGGTGCTGTCCGCTCATGCGGGAGAAAACCCGGACCATGGGAACGCATATCGACCGCACCATCACCACCGAGTGCAATTCCACAGGCGACCAGTCCGGTAAGCGCCAAGAAAAGCGTTATGGTTTTCTTCATGGGTACACCCTGGTTTAGTTGCATATAAAACCTGGTCAAGACACGTCCGCGTCCCTTAACATGGTGGAGATCAGTTCTGGTATTTGGAAACCAGCTATAAATTAAGCGAATGTCAGGCAATTTCCAACTGCCGGAATCAGTGTTTATCTTCTGTTTTCAGCGCTATGATTACTTCGGCATGACAGGGTGGCCCGGCGGATGAGTGAGTGGTGTCACTTACAATCTCTTCCCCGGTGTCGCCGGTCGCCGAAAGTCCTCTTTCCGTCGAAAAGAAAGCCCCCGAACGGTAGTCCCGGGGGCTTCATGCACAAGCGGTATGGTTTATTTCACCAGCACCATCCTTATCGTCCGGGTGAAGTCGCCGGTCCGGATCCGGCAGATGTAAACCCCGGTGCTTACCTTTCCGCCCCGGTCATCGGTTCCGTCCCAGGCGACCGACCACTCGCCGGCCTCCCGCACACCGTTCACCAGCCGTCTTACCACTCGGCCGAGTAGATCATGTATCTCGACCGTCACCCGCCCCGTCCGCGGCAGGCTGTACCTGATGGTCGTCGCCGGGTTGAAGGGGTTGGGGTAGTTCTGCGGCAGGGCATACCTCGCGGGGATCACCACCTGCTCCCGCACAGGCGCAAACCCTTCATTCATCAGGTAGTAGTAGTCCGGCGAGCTGTTGACCAGGGCAACCTCCGATCCCGTGAATTCGGCCGCCCAGTATGGCAACTCCGGCGGGCTCTCCGATTTGAGCATCGCTATCCACTGTTCGTCGGTGAGACGGACCGAGATCGGCTGTTCGAACTCGTAGTAGGAGAAGACACCCCCGATGCAGACCCGGAGCTGTCCCTCGATTTCGCAGATTACCGCGATACGGAACGGATATCCCACCCCCTCCTCGAGGCATGTCGGGGGGGGATTCGAATCTGTATGCACGTCGGCCACCACCGGCATTTCGTCATCTGAATTGTAAGTGGGGCCCTCCCAACCCCAGCCGTACTGACCCCCATCCTCGAAGCACAACAACTCTCCGATGGTCGTCCCGAAACCGCAGATGACCAGGTATTCATCCTCGGTGATCCTGCCCCCTGTCAATTCCTTCTCCGCGATGATCTCAAGGGTCACCAGCAGCTCCTCGAGCGCCGTCAATCTTACGGACATGTCCTCGCTGAGAATGGACAGCCCGGTCAGACCTTCCCGCATGAGCCCGGCCAGCGAGGCCAGTCGCGCGAAGAGCCAGGGATTGGGCTCCACATATCCCCTGATCACATCGTTCGTAGGCTCTATTGAAATGTATGGAGTCGTACTCTGCTTCGCGTAGAGGATCGTATCGTGACGCAGCTCAGCCCAGGAGCCGAGCGCGGTGTTCAGTTCCTTCCTCGTCCAGGCGAGGTTCTGCATGAAGGGCGGGAAGCCCTCGCCCTTCTCGAAGAGCAGCGGCATCAGGCAGTAGAGCCAGTTCCAGTAGAGGTTCTCCGCCCATTGCGCCGCCGGGTGTCCCGCATAGAGAGATTTCAGAGAGTCAAGCTGAGCAGGATAGCCAGGGTAATCCGTCTCGCCCATCTCCGCCAGCAGGTTATCCGCCTCCTGCGAGCCAAGCACCGCCATCACATCCAGCGACTTGGGCATCATCCTCGTCGGTACAAAGGGAAATACGAGCTGGTCCATGATGTACGAATCCGGGATGAAGCGCTGCCCCATGAAGCGCATCCCCTTGGTGGTGTTGGTGGTGATCTCGGGATCGGGGAAATAAGCATCGGCCTCCGTGATGAAATCCAACAGCGTCGCCTCGTCAAGTAACGTCGCCCACTCCATATTTGAGAGCGCGACCTCAAAAGTGTCCACAAAATAGATATCGGCGAATTCGATATAATCCTGCGGCAAAAGATCGTCCGCCTTGCCGACGAAGAACACCGTCGGTATGTAGATGCCGTTCCAGTGTGTCCAGACCACTCCCTCGGGCAGTATCTCCTCCATCAGCTTGGCCAGCGCGAGCGCAGCGCCGGTGAGGTCTGGTCGAGGAGCTCCGGGAAGGTAGGCAAGGTAACCGGCGTTGTAGAGCGTGAATGTCTGCCGCCCGTGCCACATCATCGCCTTGAAATACCTCTTCAGCTCCTCGCTCTTCGTGTAATGGCCGCGCGGCTTGTACTGGCTGTAGTCCTCGTCATAGGCGCCGAACAGGGGGGAGAGAACGAACCCCCCGTGCGCCTCGATCAGCGTTAATTCCGCGCTGACTACATCGTTGATTGAGTCCAGAACCGTAAAATCGGGATCGAGGATCTTCAGCGGGACCGCGAAATAGGCGGAGAGAACCCGGAAGCCCTCCTGCTGGAAGGGATCAACACTGGTTTCGTAGAGGTCGAGGGCTTCCGAAAAGAGGGCGATATCCATCTGCTCCAGGAAGCCGATGAAATACTCCTCCTCGACCGTCATCAGCGTCTTGTCGTACAGCTTATGGAAGGTGTGCAGCACGGCGTCGGTGGTCACAAACTGGGGTAGGCTCGCCTCCATCGTTTCGGTGTAGATGTCGTAGATCTCCTTGTACCCGGTGGCCTCCCCCTCGCGCCCGGGAAAGACCACGAAGTAATTCTCCGCCAGTTTCGCCAACTGCGATTCGCTGAATTCGAACCGGCCCATGTTGGCCACGTTGCTGAAGTCGGGCTCGACCGTGTATTGGTTTGCGTTCGGCACGACATCCACCAGGTTCGGGATATATGTGCCGAATTCGGTCTCGATGTTCGTGGTGATCTCGGCGAGCATCTGCGCGTGCAGCGGCGGTATGACACAGGCGAAGCACAGCCAGACAAGAGACATGTTCCTGAACATGTTGCACCCCCTCGGACAACTCGACCCAGCCGGTATTATCTTTAGTCCTCAGAATAACAAGTGCTTACAGAAAGCAGTCCACGAGGCAAATTACAGGCGGAAGCGCTTCATCGACTTCAGCAAGCGCTCCTCGGCCATCAAAGTTCGCAGTAGAGATATTGGTAAGCAAATTTAACAAAAATGTGCTTGCGCCGCAATCCGGTTCAGGCCTTCCACGGCAGGACCTGAGAATCCGGTTTTTCACCGGCTTTTTTACCGGCGGTGTCGCGAACGTTCACCCGGCGTACGGACTTGAAGAGCGGTTCGTGGTTGTAAGAGCAGAGGACGTTCTTTCCTCGTATGTGAATCATCCGCTTAAGCAATTGCGGCGTCGGGCAATTGCCTGGAAAAACACCCGAAGCGGATGACGCCGCCTCGGGCCCTTCTTTTCCGCTTAACGGTCATGCCGAAACATCAGGCGTAGGATGGGCCCGTATCCTCTCCCGTATCTTCACCCTCGCCGTCGTCGGCGACAAGTGATTCCTCCCAGGCGGTGTAGTCGCGCTTGATCATTTTTGCGATCACTTCGGATTCGGATACCCGTAGCGCCTCGGCGAGGGTTCGCAGCCTTTCACGGTCCTCAGCAGACATTGAAAAACTGACTTCTGCCATGACAGCCCCCTTTCGCTCACGCCTTCGCACATACACCTCGCGCGGGTTACGTTGCTTTCAGACGGCCTTTTAGTGATTTCTCTATGCCTGTGGTGCAATTGGACGATGCGAGGTCGCATTAATAAAATAAGCAATCGGGCGCTGATTCTCCATGTCGGCCTCTCAGCAAATCAAGATTTGTCTTGCCGTTCACGGAAGCCAACCCCTCCGGCGCTCGTAATAGTTGCTTTTTCAGCAACCTTCACTTGATCAAGGTCGATGGAGCATCGTAACGTTTTGCACTTACCTTAGTGGACCGATTCACATGAATCGAGGAGTTCTGCTTGTCGCTAAGTGATTGGATTCAAGACTTATCTGCGCAGGTGCAGCGTAGCTCCAGCAAACGAAACCAACTAACTTACACCATAACCATTTGAAAACTTGGGGAGATGAAACCATGCGAGCAATGACCAAAGCGAATCTTGAGGCGGCTTTCGCCGGCGAGAGTCAGGCTCATATGAAGTACTCCGCTTTCGCAGACAAGGCCGAGCGGGAGGGATATCCCGAGGTGGCGCGCCTGTTCCGTGCCATCTCTTTCGCCGAAAGGGTTCACGCCACCAATCACCTGCGCGAACTCGGCACCATCGGCGACACCGCCACAAACCTGGAGGCGGCGATCAGCGGCGAGAACTATGAGCACACCGAGATGTATCCCGCCTTTGACGCCGTCGCCAAGCTCCAAGAGGAGAAGGGTGCAACACGCAGCATTCACTATGCGATGGAAGCCGAGAAGATTCATGAAACCATGTATGGAGATGCAGCGGAGTCTGTGAAAGCCGGCAACGATATCGAATCCGCGCCGGTGTTTATCTGCCCGGTGTGCGGCCATACAGTCATCGGTGAAGCGCCGGAGAATTGCCCTGTCTGCAATCTTCCAAGGAACAAGTACCAGGAATTCTAAGTCCGGCGGGACCATCGATATATCGCTTCATGTTTGCAAGGTCTTGACCGAAGCGCAGACTTGGCGGAGGAGGATGGCCCGGCGGGCCGCCAGGTACAACTGCCTGCGGATTCGCCAACCCGGATTTCATCCGAGAAAAAACCCGGTACTTGCAATCCGGGCTTGAGGTCCAGCTATACCTGATCATTCTTCTCGATCACCACTTCTCCTCGATCACCCTCCTTTGCAGCCTGCTGATCGCCTCGGTCGGGTTGAGGTCCTTCGGGCAGGCGTGGAAGCAGTTGGTGATCTTGTGGCATCGCCAGAGGCCCTGCTTGTTGTCTATCGCCTCGATACGTTCGGCCAGCCCCTGGTCACGGGTGTCGAAGGTGTAACGGAACGCCTTGAGCAGCGCCGATGGCCCGAGGTATTCCCTGTTGTTCCAGAAGCTCGGGCAACTCGAGGTACATGCCGCGCAGAGGATACAGGCGTAGGAGTTGCCCATCTGCGCGAACTCCTCGGGCCACTGTATCCTCTCCCTCGCCGGTGGCGGGTCGTCGTTGACCAGCCAGGGCCTGACCCGCTTGAGGGCCGCGTAGAACGGCTCCATGTTGACCACGAGGTCCTTGTATATCTCGAATCCCGGCAGAGGATCGATGACAACCGGGTCTTTCCTGAATGTCGAGATCTGGAGTTCGCAGGCGAGGTCATTGAGCCCGTTGATCTGCATCGCGCATGAGCCGCAGATGCCGTGACGGCAGCTCCTGCGGAAACTCAGCGTCCCGTCATGGCTGCTCTTGATCTCGATCAGTGCGTCGAGGATCGTCCAGACCGGATCGCAGTCGACCTCGTATTTCCGGTAAGACGGTTTCCTGCCGTTGTCAGGGTTGAAACGGAAGATTTTAAATGTGCGTTTCACCATCTCTTGTGCCTCCATAAAAGGCGATTTTACAATAACTTGTAGATAATCGGGACACAAGGGCACTCTCGCCCGCCGCTACCAAATCAATACTTGCGTTCCATCGGCTCGAAGCCCTTATGGGTGATGCCCTTGAGCACCACCGGCTTGTCGAATGTCAGCTCCCACTTGCCGTTACGTCTCCAGGCCAGGGTGTGTTTCAGGAATTTCTCATCGTCACGTTTCGGGAAATCCTTGCGGGAGTGCCCGCCGCGGCTCTCCTCGCGCTGCAACGCCCCCTCGACTATCGCCCCGCTGAATTCGAGCATGTGTCCAAGTTCAACCGCCTCGATCAGGTCGGTGTTGAAACGGTCGCCCTTGTCGTCGATCGAGATTCTGCCGAACCGATCCTCGAGTTCCTTCAGCTTTTTCTTCTGGTTCTCGAGTTGTTCGCCGCTGCGGAAAACGCCGCAGTCGGTCATCATCGAATCCTGCAGCTCCCCGCGCAGTTTCGCCACCTTCTCGCCGCCGCCTGAATTCTTTATCCGTTCGATCTCTTCGCGCGCCGCATCCTCGCAGTCGCCGGGCAGCTCCGGGAAGTCGAGATCCGGCAGGTCGGTCACAATCTGTTTCCCTGCACGGCGTCCGAAGAGCAGCGCCTCGAGCAGGCTGTTCGTCCCGAGGCGGTTCGCGCCGTGCACGCTGATGCAGGAGCATTCGCCGGCGGCGTAAAGGCCGATTGTCTCATCACGGTTCTCGTTATAGGTCACCCGGCAATTCGGGTTCGCCGGGATGCCGCCCATGCTGTAGTGCGCCGTCGGCTGGATCGGGATCGGCTCCTTCGTTGGGTCGACCCCCGCGAAGTTCATCGCCAGCTCGGTGATCTGCGGAAGCCGCTCCATCAGCTTCTCCCTGCCGATGTGGGAGACATCGAGGTGGATGTAATTCTTGCCGTCGATCCCGCGCCCCTCGTCGATTTCGGTCTGCATCGAGCGGGAGACCATGTCACGCGGCGCCAGCTCCATCAGGGTCGGCGCATAATCCTCCATGAACCTCCGGCCCTCGCCGTTTATCAGGTACCCACCCTCGCCGCGCGCGCCCTCGGTGACAAGGATGCCGCTCTTCCAGAGTCCGGTCGGGTGGAACTGGACGAATTCCATGTCCTGGATCGGCAGCCCGGAACGAGAAGCCAGCACAAGCCCGTCGCCTGTGTTCGCGTGCGCGTTCGATGTGATCTTGAAAGCGCGCCCGTACCCGCCGGTGCCGAACATAACCGCACGGCCGTAAAATGTATGCAGACCGCCGTTCACCACGTCCCAGGCGACTACGCCGACTGCGCGGTTATCCCGCAGGATCAGGCTGATCACCTGGAATTCGCTGTAGAAGCGGACGCCGTGCTTGAGACACTGTTCATACAGGGTGTGCAGCAGTACATGTCCGCTGTAGTCCGCGCTGTAGCACGCCCTCAGCGCCGGTTCCTTGCCGAAATCTATGGTATGCCCGCCGAACTTGCGCTGGGCGATCAAGCCTTCCCCGGTACGGCTGAAGGGGCATCCCCAGTGTTCCATCTCAATCACCGTCTCCGGGGCCTCGCGGACCATCAGCTCGATGGCGTCCTGGTCGCCGAGGTAGTCCGATCCCTTGACCGTGTCGAACATGTGGAATTCCCAACGGTCGGTTTTCGATTCGTTCGCCAGCGATGCGGCGATGCCGCCCTGCGCCGCGCCCGAGTGCGAGCGGCTGGGATATACCTTTGAGAGCACCGCGACATCGGCGATCCGTCCGATTTCCACCGCTGCTCGCGACCCCGCGAGGCCAGCGCCGATGATGATCACGTCATGCCGGTGAATCATGTTTCACGCCTCCGGGTCGTTAGGGTTGGAAATTGATCACCGTCGCCGTGCCGGTGATCAGCAGGATCAGACCTACGGTGTAAGTCAATCCTACGAGGATCACCCGCGCTACCGGACGGTGCACGTAATCGTGGATGTTCATCATCACTCCCTGCACGGCGTGGAACAGGGCCGCGGCGAGGAATACGAGGTCGATGGTTTTCCACAGGGGCATCACCAGACGGCCGGCCACCTCGCCGTGAGTGACCACCCCGCCGTTGAGGAAGTGCAGGAAGAGGTAATGCAGGAAGAGCGCGGCCAGCAGAACCAGGCCGGTGATCCTCTGCCAGATCCAGGCCGTCGATCCTCCCGAGCGTATGCCGAATTGTTTCAGGTTCACTGTCTTCTCCGCTGCTTTAGAAGGGGAAGAAACTTGCGCCGTGCTGCAGGTCGTGCAGGCCGTGCTCGATCATCACCGACCCGCCCCAGATCCAGAAAGCCGCACCGACAGCCATCAGCAGGTAAAAGAGCGCTACATGTCGCTCGGTCGCGCCGAAGAAATCAATCGCGATCAACCGCACGCCGTTGAGTGCGTGGTAGATCACACAGAAGAGCAGGCCGACCTCGAGGAAACGGAACAAGGGGGCGGAAACAACCGCCATCGTCGCCTCGAAGACCTCCGGGCCGAGCTGCAGGCTCGAGACCACCCAGACATGCAGTGTTATATAAAAGACGAGCGCCAGCCCGGTGACCCGATGTAATACCCAGGCCGACATGCCCGTCTGCCAGCGATAGTGCATGGGTCCTCCGCGATAAGAGTTGCGGGATTAGCCAGTTTCATTGCGGTGCCCGGCGCCGGATGGGGCTCTCGGTCAGGATCGCAAGGAGGCCGATCCTCGCTGCTCGTGAATGACCCCCATTTTTTCGTCGTCCTCTCGCCGGGAAGTGCGTCAAAGATAACCATCCGCCCTTTGAGTATCAACCCATCGAATGGAGGGTCGCATCATCGCCCGGGCGCAGTACATGGGGACCTGTTCGCGCTGATCTTCCGTCCTGAAAACCGCAACCTCCTGGTCTCAGGCCCTGATACTCGCCGGTCGCGGGTTGAGACGAGACTTGAGTGGAAAAGCGCTCGCGCCGTGACACCGGGCCGGGAAGATGAAAGTGGTTATCACTTTTTTTCGGAAGGGCAATAGGAACATTTCCAGTCCCTGCTGCTCGGCGATTGAGGGTGTACTTCGTTGTCAAGGGTGCCCCTCGCGCTGAATTCATGGTAGTTCTTGCATTCTTTGTCGAATGCGGTTTTTGCCATTGACACAGCGCTGTATTTGAAATATGAGTACTTCGACCCCAACTCCAAGTACTTTTGACGGAGAACCTCCCTGATCTTGACGTCCGCTCTGCCGATGTACTTGACGATGAATTTTCCATTCTTGTCGATGTACCCCAACGCATAATTGCCCGGCGATTTCTGCCTCACCGACAGATTGATTTCGCCGGTGTTAAAGCCGTATGGCCCTTCCATTCCCAGTTTCAGCATATCCGCTCCATAATTTAAAATTTCACCTTCATACATTCAAAGAGAGTTATTATTGTTACGTTCCCGGGTGTATTCGTCTATTTGATAATTTAACTCCGCGCGTATAAGACCAGCCAATAGAACGCTTGAAAAATTCAAAAAACAAGAGCTTTGGGTTTTTCGTTTTATCCAAAGGAATGCGGAGGCGAAGCAAAATCCCTTGACTCCTGTAGAGCGACGGCCGGTGTTGTTGGTCACTAGTTGGGGTAGCAGTCTCCCATGATTGACGGGTATATTCAGGGGCGAGGAGCGGTTCACCGCCCGATCCTTTAGCGGACGGTTGCCGTTCGAACACGGTGGGTCCGGTCTGGACCCGACAGCCGAAAATCGAGAGGATTAAAATGTCCGCCGACATCTATGACCAACTCGCCGATGCCCTTGACCGGTTGCCGAACGGTTTTCCACGCACCCCCTCGAACGTCGAGGTCCGAATGCTTGAGAAGATATTCACTCCCGAGGATGCCGAGCTCGCCGTCCGGCTCGACGGCAAGTATGAACCGGTCGAATCCATAGCCGGGCGGATCGGAACGACGGTCAAGCAGGCCCGCACCCGCCTGATGCAGATGGTCAAGCGCGGCCTCGTCTGGTTCGAAAAACGCGATGGCGGCCCGCGCTTCAGGCTCGCGCCTTTCATCGTCGGGATCTATGAGGCTCACCTCGATGAACTCGACCATGAATTCAGCCACCTTTTCGAAGCCTACCTGCTCGATGGCGGTGCGGAGGGCCTGATGAGCATGCAGCCCGCCATTCACCGCGCGGTGCCTTCGCTCAGCCTATCAAAGTCCGAGTGGATTCTGCCCTATGATGATGTCAGGGCGATCATCATGTCGGCGTATAATTTTCGCGCGCGCGACTGTATCTGCAGACGTGAGCGCGAACTCGTCGGGCAGCGCTGCGAATACCCGATGCAGGTCTGTCTCTACTTTTCACGCGTCGAACGTACGGCCAAGCCCGAGGACATCACCCGTGAAAAGGCGCTCGCGATACTCGACATGTCCGAGAAGGTCGGCCTCGTCCATACCGTCGGGAACGAGCAGGAGGGCGTCGGCTACATCTGCAGCTGTTGCGGCTGTTGCTGCGCGGTTCTGCGCGGGGTCAATGAGTGGGGCCTGGAGAATTCGGTCGCCCATGCGAACTACCACGCAGTGATCGACCCTCAAGAGTGCCTGCTCTGCGAAACCTGCGTCGAGCGCTGCCAGGTGCATGCGGTCAGCCGCGACAACGAACAGGATGCAATCGTCGTCGACCTCGACCGTTGCATCGGCTGCGGCCTCTGCGTCACCGGCTGCGAGAACGATGCGGCGCAGCTCGTTCTGAAGCCCGAGTCGGAGATCGTTCACCCGCCGCTCGACTTCGCCGACTGGGAGCGCCAGCGCTTCGAAAACCGCGGAGTCACAGGGTAGATGTCCGCAAGACGCTGAAACATGTATCTCCACCGGTCGTGCGTTGGCGAAGCCGCCGGAACTGCAAACAAGGAGGAAAAATGGTCCTTCACTGGATGCTCGTCGTTGCCGTCATATCGTTCCTCTCCTCGCTCTCCACGGCGAATGCCCAACCCGGGGAGATATCCGAAATGTCCGCACCCGCACAAACCGAAGCGGTCGTGTTGCCCGAATGGGCCATCGGACCGTTCACGCGTGTCGAGGAGAATCCGCTGCTCGTCCCGACCTCCGGCTGGGAGGCGCTGCATACCTACAACCCGGCAGTGCTCATCGTCGACGGCCGTTTCGCGATGCTCTACCGCGCCCAGGACATCCCTCATGAGCAGGGCGGCAAGGACCAGATCGGCCTCGCCTGGAGCGATGATGGGATTCACTGGGAACGGTATCCGGGCAACCCGGTGCTCGAGGCTACCGAGGATTATGAACTCCCCGGCGGCTCCCAGGACCCACGGGTCGTGCGCCATGACGGGGTCTACTACATGACCTATACCGCCTGGAGTCCGCCCAACTGCTACCTCTGCATCGCGACCTCCGAGGACCTCGTCCATTGGACTAAGCATGGTCCGCTCTTCCCCGAGCTCCGCTGGACGAAGTCCGGTACGATCGTGCAGAACCCCTCCAACGAGGCGGTGCGCATCGATGGCCGTTTCGTGATGTATGTAGTCGACTGGAAGCCCTTCTACATCGCCTATTCGGACGACCTCCTGAATTGGGAAATCAAGGAGCTCGAGGGCGAACTCGGGGGCGAGTCGGGGATTGCAGTCACCGATTACGCCGACCCGGGTGAGGACGACATCGTTCTCTTCTATTCCGGCGCACTCGAGAACCGGGGAGACTGGTTCTATGCGGTCGGCGAGGCACTCTTTTCACGCGATGACCCCGAGCGGCGGCTTGCATTCCTGGAGTGGCCGGTGATCAGGCCGTTAAAGCCGTATGAGATGGCGGGCAACAAGGAGAATTGCGTTTTCGCTTCGGGTTTGCTGCGTCATCAGGGCCGCTGGTGGCTCTACGCCGGAGCCGGCGACCATGTCGTCGCCCTCTACACCGCCCCGGCGAAAGCACCGTAGCGCCGTAGTCGATGTAGCCCGGCCATGCCTGGCCGGGGAAATGGACTGATAGAGAATAAGTATGCGCGGACTCTTCACAGTCAGACCTGTATGGGCGTTTGTGATCTTCATCGTCCTCGACATGATCTGTGTCGGCATGGGAATGGGTGTGCCGATATTCTGCATTCTCTTCGGCTTCTTCGTGGGCTGGTATATCGCCGGGTATGTGGCCGGCGCTGCGGAGCATACATTGGAAATCCTGAGGAAGCTTCTCCGCTATGCGGCAGCGACTTCAGCGTTCACCTTCGTTGTCATGGCGGTAATCTGGGGGCGATGGGCGGTGATAATCTTCGATCCCGGCACCGATTATACGAACCTTGGGATTCCGTTCATTCTATATGATCCGAAAGCGAGCTTCATCGGCTGGCTGGTGTTGATGGTTTTGATATCGCCTTTCCTGCAATTCCTGATGACGCTGTTCGGTTCGCATCTGAGGTTGCTGAGGGTGCTGCGGAGCGACGCACGAGGCAATTGATGGGTGGAGGATCGGGTGGCCCGGCCCCGACTATTCGGCGTGTGACCAGACGGCGGGAAGGTAACCGCTAAGGTTACTAAGGAGAAAAGATATTGTATCCAGTACCCATCATAATGATAGGGGCTGGCGGCGATTCATTTTGAATTACCCCCTTCTCCGCCTTTCTTGGGAGGAGGTGGAGGTGGAGGTGTGGTACCTCTACGTATTGGACTGTCCTCTTTTAGAGGCAGATAAGCTGGCTTCGATTTAGGAGGAGGAGGAGTCGGCGATTTCTTGTCTTGATCACTCATTGCTCACCTCAGGTTAATCTTCGCAAAGATCACTATTAGAATCATACCTATGATAAATAAAATTCCATCAAGCCCGATGTTCAAGGGAACGTCTATCCGCTCTTGAGGAACGCGAGCACCGCCTTGTTGAAAGTCTCGGAGGCGGTCAGGTTCGTCGGATCATACCCGCCCGCGAGCACCTTGAAAGTCGCCATTGGAATCCTGCTTACGATTTCACGGCCCGATTCCAGCGACTTCGCGCCGAAGCCGTCGCCGTTCATCACAAGCGTCGGGGCTTTCACTGCTCCGAGACGGTTGTCACAGCGGAATCGCTTCATCGCCTCGCGGGCGAGACGGATCTGTTCGAGGTCCATCTCTTCGATCATGTTACGGTAGTATCTGCCGAGTTGGTGCAAGGCCGCCTTATCGTAGAGTTTCGAGAACCGTCTCGCCAGCTTCTTCTTCGAGATCGATCCGCAGAATGGGTTCGCCAGCATCCCGTTGAGTATCCGCTTGAAGCCCCTCGGGCTGCAGTAGCTGTCGACGAGTATCAGCGCCTTGAGACGGTCCGGGTAATCGATGCCGAAGCTCTGCGCGATCAACCCGCCGAGTCCCGACCCGATCACCGACGCCCGCTCGATTTCCAGGAAATCGAGCAATTCGGCGATGTCGCGGGCGCATTCTTCTATCAGGAAGGGGATTGCCGGGTTGGATTTACCGTGACCGCGCAATTCCGGCACGATCAGCCGATACCCCTCGGCGGGGTAGCATTCGACCTGGGGCTGCCATTGGCGACGGTCGGCTCCGAGGCCGTGGATCAGGACCAGCGGCTTTCCCCTGTTGGTGCCGTGGGTTTCCAGGCTGATGTTGATTCCGTCGCTGGTCAGGAAGAGCATTATTTACCCGCTGAGTTGGCTTCGACGATTATGGCGAACTTGCCGGACAGGTTCAATATAACCAGTTAACCGGCTCATTCACTCGCCGCCCAGGTCGTTCGATTGTATTCACAAGGGCTGTGGAGACGGCGCGCAGCACCTCTTCCGCTTTATTTTCCACCTCTTGTCCCTGTTTCACCTCGTCTAACTTCGTATCACTCTGGTAAGCCCCACAACGAACAGCGGGGTCAGCACCCAGCCGGAGAGGATGTGAAACCACATGTATCCCATCAGCAGCCCGCCGGTCCGCAGTTCATACTTGCCGAAGTCCAACAACCTCCCGCCTCTGGCCGCATCGGGCAGGAAGTAGTCCGCCTGTTTCAGGTCCAAGATAGGAATGAACATGTCCAGCGAATAGAGGGGCGCGTAGAACACCGGGTACTTTTCCACGACCCGTTCGCTATTGACTCTGCCAGCCGGGTATATCCATTCTCTGGAAGGTGTCACTATCCCCATCTCGTACCCCACTCCGAAAAAGAACCAACCAATAAGCAGTATTGCCAGCACGAACTTTATCTCCTTTGCGAGGCGGTAGCCGTAGCCGATGATCCTGCCGAGATATCTTAGCCACAGCCGATTCCACCATTTCACGCCGCGCAGAGATAGCGTCATATGTTTTGCCTTTGCCTTCGCCTTCTCGGTCAGTATCCGCTTCGCATCGTCCTCATGGCCCTCCTTCTTTAACACCTCAGCAAGCTGTTCATATGGCTGTGGCCGGAATCTGTCGTCCGGTTGTAGCCGCAGCCATTTTTTTCGCGTTTTCGCATCGGTGGGGGATTCGTCGCCGATTTTCGTGTAAATCAGGCCGTTCAATTGAAGATTGCCCTCAGACGGCCAGCTTTTCTCTTCATCCCATAGCGTACCGATTTCCGCTGAACGGAGGTCTAACGTTGCCTTCTCCGGCGAATCTACATCCATCCATTCAAAGTATCTTATAATTGTCGCGTCGACCAGGCTTACCAGTCCCTCTGCCCTGAAGCGATTCCTCAGAAAGGCAGAACCCACGACCTTCATTCTACCAGCGTTGAGCGCATACGCCCCCTCGTTGATGAATCTGCCGTTATCGCAATCAAGGTCTCCATCGATTGACGCGCCAGGCAACCTCACCTCACCCCTTGCCTCGAAACAATTGCGTAAAAAGACGTCACCCTTAACCTTTAGACCGTCTGCATTGAGCGCATACCCCCCCTCGTTGATGAATCTGCCGTCATTGCAATCAAGGTTTCCCCCGATTGACGCACCGAGCAACCTCACCTCGCCTTCCGACCTGAAACCCTCATTTAAACAGACGTCGCCCACTACATTCAATCCATCGGCACTAAGCGCTCTTGCTTTCTTGTTGATGAAACGGCCACCCTTGCATTCAAGGTTCCCCCCGATTGACGCACCGGGCAACCTCACCTCACCCCTTGCCTCGAAGCCATCCCGCAGAAAGACAGAACCCAAGACCTTCATTCCACCAGCGTTAAGCGCATACGCCCCCTCGTTGATGAATCTGCCGCCACCGCATTCGAGATTACCCCCGATTGACGCGCCGTGCAGACGCACTTCACCTATAGCACTGAACTTTTTACGTAGTAGGACAGAACCCTTGACTTTCACACCGCCAGCGATGATCGAGCCTGTATGCGTACCATCGAGATACAAACCGGCTACTTCTGCCTCTGTCAGGTCGAACTTCCCCCTGATCGCGCTGCCAAAGATTACAATGGGAAAAGGCATTCTTATGAACTTCAGGTCAATGTCTCCCTCTATCCTCGCGCCTGTTATCCAGACACCCCGGTGCGTTACAAGAGCCGTGGCCTCCGAGTCCGTGCACAACCACTCGATCCGATCCGCCCTGAGTGCTCGCCCTTTCGGCCAGTCATCGGCTCCCGCAGGATCGTCATCCGCCGCGTTCCCGGTTCTGTAATCGACATCTTTTCCCGCCGCCACCGCTCGGAACAGCTTTATCTCCGGTTCCTTCAGTTCGCCGAACTCCCGCTCCGCCAGTTTGAGCAGCTTCGCGACCCTCTCTTCCGCTGCCGTGGGTTTCTTGTCCGGTTCGTCCGTCATCTCTTCTCCCGATTATCTACCATCCCCGCCCGTCAGCTATTCAAATCATAATAACAAACCCGGCCATGTAATAACAGCCGGGTCGATTGTAAACATAAACTTAATTCGAGGCTCACTACACCCACTCGAACAACGCCCTGAAATGCCGCAGCAGCTTCGGCTCGTAGATAATCTTCAGCCCGCGAATCGAATCGCGCCTCTCGTACAGCCGCACCAGCGCATCGCGCACGTACATCATGTGGTTGTCGGTGTAGACCCGTCGCGGGATCGTCAACCGTACCAGCTCCATCTTCGGCGGGCGATTCTTCCCGGTCTGAGGGTCGCGGTCGGCCATCACGGTGCCAATTTCAACCCCCCTCACGCCCGACTCGAGGTAGAGTTCGGCGACCAGCGCCTGCGCCGGGTACTGCTCCCTCTCAATGTGCGGGACGAATCTGAGCGCATCGACATAGATCGCATGCCCTCCCGGCGGGCGGATCGTCGGTACCCCCACCTCGTGCAGTGCGTCGCCGAGCAACCGCACCTGCCCGATCCTCGCGGCTAGGTATTCCTCCTCGATCCCCTCGCGCAGACCCACCGCAATGGCCTCCATGTCGCGCCCCGACAGCCCGCCGTAGGTGACGAACCCCTCGAAGAGGATGCTGAAGTGGCTGCACGCCTGGTAGAGCTCCTCGTCGCGCATCGCGAGGAAACCCCCGATGTTGACTATCGCGTCCTTCTTCGCGGACATCGTCGCGCCGTCGGCAAAGTCGAATATCTCGCGGGCGATCTCGGCGATTGAACGCCCCTCCTGCCCCGCTTCACGCTGCTTGATGAACCAGGCGTTCTCGGCGAAACGCGCGGCGTCGATGAACAGCTTCAGTCCGCGCTTTCCGCAGAAGTCCGCGACCTCGCGGATGTTGGCCAAACTCACCGGCTGACCCCCACCGGTGTTGTTCGTCACCGTGATCAGCACGAAGGGGATATTGTCCTTCCCCGCCTCGCTTGCCGCACGCTCGAGCTTTTCGAGGTCAACATTCCCCTTGAAGGGGTGTTCCGTCCCCGGCTGGAAGCACTCGTCGATGGTGCAGTCGGCCGCCTTGGCTTTGCGAAATTCGATGTGCGCCTTTGTCGTGTCGAAGTGGCTGTTGCCGGGGATGACGCTGCCTTCCTTGACGAGTACCGAGTGGAGCACGTTCTCAGCGGCGCGGCCCTGGTGGGTCGGCAGGACAAAAGGAAAGCCCATCACCTCACTGACCGTTTCTTTCAGCCTTGTGAAGGATGGGCTCCCGGCGTAGCTCTCGTCGCCGAGCATCATCGCCGACCACTGCGCCTCGCTCATCGCGCCGGTGCCGGAGTCGGTCAGCAGGTCGATGAAAACCTTCTCGGCGGGGAGGTTGAAGACGTTGAGTCCTGCTTCGTTGAGCGCGGTTTCACGTTCGCTGCGGTCGATCAGCCGGATCGGCTCGACCATTTTGATCTTGAAGGGTTCCGGTTGGCTTGCCTGGCGTTTCATCGATCACGAATCCTTTAGGGTGTCTTAGTCGTGCCCGGAGCCGGTTCCGCATGACCCTCGCGGCCGTGGCTCGATGTGAGCTCAAAGGTAGAGCGCACGTTTGAGAGGGTCAAGGCTCCGAAATGGTCTCGCGACCCGTCAAACGGCGACAATCACACGGTTTCCGTCCGCCTGCCCCCTCCTCGCGGATGGTCTGTCCGCATCCCGCCTGCTTTCTCTCAGCCCCGCGAACTTGCCCGTGCCCGAGGAGCAACGAAGCAGTATGCTTTGTGTCGCCTCAGAAAACGCGATTCATGTGAATCGGTCCACTTGAGTTGAGCTTCATTGCTCCACTCCCTATCTTTACGTTATCCTGCAAGCGTACTCTTCGGCGGGGATTCAAACTGCACCTCCTCGTCTCCGCCGGAGGCATTGGCATCACGACACCAGCTTTGGATTCGATCATGCCTGAAGACCTTACATCGAAAATCGACTGGCTCGGTCATGCGTCCTTCCGCGTTCGCGGCACCCGTATTATCTACATCGATCCCTGGAAGATTCAGGGCGCACCGCATGACGGCGACCTGGTCCTTGTCACACATTCCCATTACGATCACCTTTCGATGGAGGATATCGCAAAGGTGATCAAGACCGGCGGCACCCTCGTCGCTCCTCGTTCGGACGAGGACAAGATCACCTGGGACCCTCTCGTACTCCTCGCTCCGGACGAGAAGACCAGCCTGCTCGATGTCGGAATCGAGGCCGTGCCCGCCTACAACACCAACAAGGATTTTCACCCGGTCTCGCAGGGCTGGGTCGGCTACGTCATCGAGATCGATGGACTGCGCCTCTATCACAGCGGCGACACCGACATCATCGATGAGATGCACTCCATCTGCTGCGATGTCGCCCTTCTCCCGGTCAGCGGAACCTATGTGATGACCGCATCCGAGGCGGTCGAGGCCGCGTGCAGGATCGGCCCGAAGGTGGTGATTCCGATGCACTGGGGCGAGATCGTCGGCGTCAAGGCGGATGCCGAGTTGCTCGCCTCGCGCTGCGCATGCCCGGTGGAGATCAGGAAACCGGTGCAATGAGCATCCCACACGAACGGATTGAAAACATAACGCGACTCGCCCGTTTTCGCTTCGAAGGCGGACATTTCCTTTTCCCACGAATTGTTGACCGTTCCGGGGATACTCGCCGATGACGCCGCGGGTTGTCGGCGTCATTCCCGCGAGATGGGGTTCCACCCGCCTTCCCGGAAAAATGCTCGCCGACATCTGCGGAAAACCACTGATTGTCCGCACGCTCGAATCCGCCGGCCGGGCTGAATCTCTCGATGAGCTACTCGTCGCCACCGATGACCGGCGGATCGCCGATGCCGTCAGCGGGACAGGCGCAACCGTGGTCATCACCGGCACGGACCTCCCATCCGGTTCGGAAAGGGTCTGGGCGGCGATGCGTGATCGCGAAGCGGACGTCCTCGTCAACATCCAGGGCGATGAACCCCTGCTCCCGGCGAGTGTCATTGACTGCACGGTCGAACTCCTGATCAATGACGAAAGGTTCGGGGTGACCACCGCCTCGACCACCCTTTCGCCACCGGAGCTGGAGAACCCCGATGTGGTCAAGGTGGTCGTCGCACCCGATGGTCGGGCGCTCTATTTCTCCCGTAGCGCCGTACCATATCCACGAGGCGAAAATCCTCCCGGCCCGCTTTTTCAAAGGCACATCGGGATTTACACTTACCGGCGCGACGTGCTTGAGGCGTTCTGCTCATGGGAGCGCGATCAACTCGAGATTTGCGAAAGCCTCGAACAGTTGCGCTTCTTGTCCCATGGCGTCGTCATCGGCGTGGCGCGGGTCGAGACCGATGCGATTGGAGTCGATACCGAGCAGGACCTTGAACGGGTGAGAGCCCGATACGTGTGAAGAATCCGAACGGGCCCTCCGAGCTTGCATCTCGCACCTGTGCGAGGCGAAATTCCGCGCGAGTGTTTTCAGATGAAAATGCTCACGGGCGTCGTAACCGAATGGAAGGGCATGAGTCATGGCGAAAGTCAGGCGGTCGGGGCAGAGCGGGCTTCCCAAGATCAGGATACCCAAGGCCAAGTACATCATCGTCACCGGCGGCGTCGTCTCTTCGCTCGGCAAGGGAATCACCGCCGCCTCGCTCGCCCTCCTGCTCAAGAGCCGCGGCTACCGGGTGACCACGCTCAAATGCGACCCCTATCTTAACGTCGATTCCGGGACGATGAATCCCTTCCAGCACGGTGAGGTCTATGTCACCGACGACGGCGCCGAGACCGATCTCGACCTCGGCCATTATGAGCGATTCACCGACACATCGATGTCGAGGCTGAACAACGTCACCAGCGGACAGATATACGAGCGCGTCATCCAGAAGGAGCGGAACGGCGACTACCTCGGCGGCACCGTGCAGGTGATCCCCCATGTAACCAACGAGATCATCTACAAGATATGCGAGGTCGCCGATCAACCCTCGAAACCGCAGGTGATCATCGTCGAGGTCGGCGGCACCGTCGGCGACATCGAGAGCCTCCCCTTCTTCGAAGCCTTCCGCCAGTTCTCGCTCAAGGCCGGACACCGCAACGTCCTCTTCATACATGTCACCCTGCTGCCCTACATCGCCGCCTCCGATGAGGTGAAGACGAAGCCGACCCAGCACAGCGTCATCCGCCTGCGCGAAATCGGCCTCCAGCCATCGATCATCGTCGCCCGAACCGAGAAGCCGGTGACCCGCGAAATCCGGGAAAAGATCGGCCTTTTCTGCAGTATCAGCCCGCGCGACGTTCTCGTCGCACGCACCGCCGAGACGATCTACGAGGTGCCGTTGCTGCTCGAGAAGGAGGGTCTCGCCGGAAACGTGATCAAGAAACTCGGCCTCAAGGACCGTGAACCCGACCTCGAAGCCTGGAAGACGAAAGTTGCACGGATCAAGCGGCCTTCGCTAAGCATCGACATCGCCGTCTGCGGCAAGTATGTCGGCCTCGCCGACGCCTACAAGTCGATCGGCGAAGCCTTCATCCACGCCGGGGCCGAACTCGACTGCAGGGTGAATGTCAAATGGATCGAGGCGGAGGAAATCGAGGAGCATGGCGCCGAGGAGATGCTCGCCGGTATCCATGGAATACTCGTACCCGGCGGCTTCGGCATGCGCGGTACCGAGGGCAAGCTCTACGTCACCCGTTACGCCCGCGAGAACAAGATTCCCTTCTTCGGTATCTGCCTCGGATTGCAGATGGCGGTAATCGAATTTGCGCGCAATGTCGCCGGTTTGAAGACCGCCAATTCGAGCGAATTCAAGCGGACACGGTATCCGGTGATCGACCTCATGCCCAGCCAGCGGAGTCTCACCCGGAAGGGCGGCACGATGCGACTGGGAGCCTGGGCCTGCCATCTCAAGCGCGGCACCAGGGCGTTCGAGGCCTACGGCGAGGAACTGATCCACGAACGCCACCGCCACCGCTATGAATTCAACAACAGGTTCAAGGCGCAGTTCGAGAAGAAGGGCATGGTGATTTCCGGGGTCAATCCCGATGAGAGGTTGGTCGAGATGATCGAGCTCGCCGACCATCCATGGTATGTCGCCTGCCAGTTCCACCCGGAGTTGAAGAGCCGCCTGACCAACCCCCACCCCCTCTTCTACCGATTCGTCGAGGCCGCGATACGGCATCAGGAAGGGCAGGATTCCACCGAAGCCGATTCCACCTCAGCCGAACATAATCACCCCCCGAAATAGAGAAACAGCAGCCTGATCCTGTTTGTCTCATGCACGTTCATCAAAGGGTCCGAAGTCGAGGAATGTTGCCCGTTTCATAAGACCGGAATGCTGCGCAACAGCGGCGATACGTTCCAACAACAACCGGGTGGCCCGACCCCGAAGCGTCGGGGTCGGGTTTCTTGCGGAATGTCATAGGTTTATTCAGCTTCCCGCTGCTCTTGCCCCCACTCTTATCGCAGCAGCACTATCCTGATGTGCTGCGTAAACTCCGGCGTCATCAACCTGGCGATGTAGATGCCTGAGGTGGCCTCACGGCCAGTGGCGGTTCGCCCGTTCCAGACCACCTGATGATATCCGGGATGTTGGGAGCCATCCACCAGCCTCGCCACTTCTCGTCCGAGTATGTCATAAATCGCCAGCGTGACCACCGCCCGGTGGGGCAGGTCATAATGAATGCTTGTGGCCGGGTTGAAGGGGTTGGGGTAGTTCTGGTGCAGACTAAAGTGGGTCGGTACGGCTGGATTTTCCTCCGTGACGATACCTGTCGCCGTCTGAAAGTACTTTATAGTAACATATATTGCGGACCCGTCATATCCCTCCTGACTGGTTCCCGTCACATAAACATTTCCCGAACCATCCAAAGCCAGGGCGGTTGCATTGTCCCGTGAACTATCCTGTCTGTTATACCGTGCAACCCACAGTTCAGCGCCGTCGGGGCCGTACTTGACAGTGGCGTAATCATAACCTGTGCCGGAACTCTCACTGGATCCAGTGACGTAGACGTTCCCCGAACCGTCCACGGCCAGGGCATAGGCATAGTCCCATGAACTCTCCGGCCCGTCGTAACGTGCGACCCACTGCTGGACGCCGTTGGGGCCATACTTTACCGTGGCGTAATCGGTCCCTGTGACGGAACCCTCACTGCATCCGGTGACGTAGACGTTTCCGGAACCGTCCACGGCCAGGGCATAGGCATAGTCCGATGAACTCTCCAGCCCGTCGTAACGGGCAACCCACAGTTCAGCGCCGTCGGGGCCGTACTTGACCGTGGCGTAATCATCATATGTGCCGGAACCATCACTGGTTCCCGTCACATAGATATTTCCCGCGCCGTCTACGGCCAGGGCGAGGGCATTGTCGCTGCCATTCACCGGTCCGTCGTAACGTGCGACCCACTGCTGGACGCCGTCGGGGTCGTACTTGACAGTGGCGTAATCATCACCTGTGTAGTAATCCTCACTGTATCCGGTGACGTAGACATTCCCTGAACCGTCCACAGCCAGGGCGCGGGCATAGTCACCGTTCGATGAATACTCATCATACGGCCCATTGTAGCGGGCAGCCCACAGTTCAGCGCCGTCGGTGTTGTATTTTACCGTGGCGTAATCATCACCTGTGCCGGAACCATAACTGTATCCGGTGACGTAGACATTCCCTGAACCGTCCACGGCCAGGGCACGGGCATAGTCGTGACTATTCACCGGTCCGTTGTACCGTGTAACCCACAGTTCAATGCCGTCGGGGCTGTACTTGACAGTGGCGTAATCATGACGTGTGTCGGAACTCTTACTGGATCCGGTGACATAAACGTTCCCTGTGCCATCAACGGCCAGGGCGCGGGCTTTGTCGCTACCATCTCCCGGATCGCCGTAGCGGGCGACCCACTGCTGGACGCCGTCGGGGTCGTACTTGATTGTGGCGTAATCATCATACATGTCGGAACCAACACTGGATCCGGTGACGTAGACGTTTCCGGAACCGTCCACCGCCAGTGCGGCTGCACCGTCCAATGAATTTTCCGGCCCGTTGTAACGTGCAACCCATAGTTCAGTGCCGTCGGGGCCGTACTTGATAGTGGCATAGTCAGACCTTGTGCCGGAACCATAACTGTTTCCCGTTACGTAGACGTTCCCGGCACCATCCACGGCCAGGGCTTTGGCAAGGTCATCACTATTTCCCGGCCCATTGTAGCGGGCAGCCCACTGTTCGACGCCGGACGGATCGTATTTGATGGTGACGTAATCATATTCGGTGAGTGTACTATCACCATATCCCGTTACGTATATGTTGCCATCAGCATCGACGGCCATAGCCTTTGCTTGATCCGAACTTGACAACAAGCCCGAAGCGTAGTGCCGCACCCAGGCGGTGTCCACACCGCCGGTCATTGTATGCCCGGCCATCGCGGACGGCCGGTCCGGCCGTTGGACCGCCGGGTCCTGCCGGCGGAGGCGCTCTGCCCTTGGCAGGGGATCATCATCCCACAGGCCAGGGGGGTGATGGGTAGCCCGGCGCTCCGCCGGGTCCTGTCGTAAAGGACACTCCACACCCGCCGTGCATGGATCATCCCGCATATGCTGATGGTGACTGGTGGCCCGGTGCCGCAGCGAGTCGTCCGGGTGTTCCGGTCCGGCGGCGGGTGTCGGGCGGTTGAGGGCCATGAGAGTGCCCGATAGGAGGATAAATACAATGGCGGTAACCAAACGGCTTACGGTATTGTGCTTCATGACAACCCCCTTCTGCCGTAGAGAACGGAAATGCGTTTTTGCCCGCTGCCAACGGTGCGATTGAAATAATGCAGGCGTATTCAGGGCAAGCGTGATCCGTTGAGCAATCAGTGGAAGTGCGATCTGCCGGCTGGTGGATATCAAATTATACGGAACATTAGCGGAAAATCAAACAGGGTGAAATACGATTGTTATTCTAAGTACAATGATTGAGACAATTGATTGCCGGTTGGCCCGGACAGCTTGCGCGAAGCGTCCACCGAAGGCGACGGGTGACTCGGACAGCTTGTGCGAAGCGACCACCGAAGGCGGAATGTCCAGGTTTATTCTTCTGGTTCAATAGGCGGAGTTGCACTTTTTTGACCGCTGCCCTACTTTCTGCGAGTGATGTCGATATCATCAGCGTCGACAGGAGGCTTTATAATGGAACGTTCCGTTTTTACCTTTGTTTTTACGGTGGTTATCGCGATTGCCTTACTGCTTTCCATATCCTCTTCCGTCCACGCCCAGTCGGGCGAAATACCGACTGTCGCGGTTCTCGATCTGGACATGCAGGCTGGTATACCCGAAGCATATCAGAACGCGTTTACCGATATGCTTCGCGAGGAACTCTTTCATACGGGAAGTTTCCGTGTTATTGAACGGCAAAAAATGGAGAACATTCTCATCGAGCAGGGGTTTCAGCTCGCCGACTGCTCTTCCGATGAATGTGCGGTCCAGGTAGGGCGACTGCTCGGCGTTGAGCAGATGGTCGCCGGTTCAATCAGCAGACTTGGTGAATTGTATACGGTTTCGTTGCGTTTGATAGACGTTGAAACAGGGGAATTGTTGAACATGCAGAGCTCCCGCTGTCAGTGTCCCATAGAGGAGGTGGCCACTACCAGTCTGGCGGATGCGGCGCGGGCGATAGCGGGTGGCACCGTTGCGCCGGGACGAACCTCGCCGCGCAGGACATCAGGCCGTGGAGGCTCCGATTCTCTTCCGGGGATGACCTTCGTGCAGATCCCGGGCGGAGAGTTCATGATGGGCTCCCCCCCATCCGAGCAGAGCCGTGATGATGATGAGGGTCCTCAGCACCGCGTCACGATCCAACCATTCGAGATGATGACCACCGAGGTGACGCAGGCGCAGTGGGAGGCGGTGATGGGGAACAATCCATCGAACTTCAAGAGTGACGTCAGGCCCGTAGAGCAAGTATCCTGGAACGATGTACAGGAATTCATTCGGAAGTTGAACGAGCTTGATCCGGGGAACGGGTACCGTCTCCCTTCGGAAGCGGAGTGGGAGTATGCCTGCCGTGCGGGGACGATGACGCGTTTCTACAGCGGTGACAACGATTCAGACATCGGCTCTGCCGGGTGGTTCACAGATAATTCAAGCAGCATTACTCATCCGGTAGGCGAAAAGAATGCCAACGGTTGGGGTCTTTATGACATGAACGGTAATGTTTGGGAATTGTGCGAGGACTTGTATCACATCAGCTATGATGGTGCTCCTGCTGACGGTAGCGCCTGGGTGTCGCCTTCAGGCTTGGAACGGGTTGTCCGCAGCGGCGGCTGGCACAACAGCGCTTGGCTCTGCCGGTCGGCGAATCGCGGCAAAAGAAGCCCGATATACCGTGACAGCGACCTTGGCTTCCGCCTAGTGAACGAGATCAAATGATTCGATGGGTTCTGAGCTACGCCACACAGTTCAATGCAAGGCACGCTCCCGAAGGCATAGTGGACTATTCCGAGGGATCGTAACGCAGCAGTGAGCTGTGTGGCGCGCTCCCGAAGGGCTTGACGCAATGGGGTCATCTTCTTCGTTGGTTTCGCTTGTTGTAGCTCCGCTACACCTGCGCAAAACCGCCTTGAATCTAATCCCATTGCGTCAAGCATAACACCTCGAATCATATGATCTCGTCCACTAATGAGGTCCAATCTTCGCTAAAGCTACGCCTTGGCAGGTCAGTACCATAGTGGGCTTTGCCCGGTTCGGAGACCCGGGCCTGCATGCTGCGAGCGTAGCGCAGCCGCCCGGCGACCGTCTCGTCGTTCTCTGACAACCGGAGAGCGCGTATCTTCATGGTGTTCTGCTCGAGGTGACGTGATGACCAAAGGGCGTGGCGAAAACAACTCCACCGGCGGCGACATTCTCCGCCTGGAGAGAATGATCTTCGAGGCGCATCATGGCTGCACACGGTCCGAGCGCGAGGAGGGAGCGACATTCACAGTCGATGTCGAGTTCCTGCTCGACCTGAAGAAAGCCGCAGCCGGCGATGATCTCGCGAAGACCATCAACGTCGCCGAAGCCTATGTCACCGTCAGCAAGATCGTGCTCGGTCCGTCGCGCAACCTTGTCGAGACCGTCGCCGAGGAAATCGCCTCGACCCTGCTGGCGCGATTCGGCCCTAAATCCGTTCGTGTCGTAGTGCACAAGGACCGCGCCCCGATGCCCGGTCCGACCGAAGGCTACGAGGTGGAGATCGTCAGACCGTGAACGGGAAGCTCGCCTACCTTTGCCTGGGCGGTAACATGGGAGACGTCCGCTCCGCCTTCTCGGCTGCTTTACGGAGAATCGAGAGCGAGCCCGCGACCGCCTCGATCCGCGCCGGCAGGCTCTACCGCACCGAGCCCTGGGGTTTCGCCGGGCAGCCTGACTACCTTAACCTCGCCGTCGAACTCCGCTGGGAGAGCGATCTCGCCAGGCTGGTCGAATTCACGAATCGGCTTGAAAAAGAGGCGGGCCGCGACCGCTCCGGCGAGCTGCGATGGGGTCCGAGGCCGCTCGATATAGACATCCTCATCTTCTCGGACACGCTGATCGATGACGGGGACCTGCAAATCCCCCACGCCCATATGCGGGAGCGGCGTTTCGTCCTGACGGCTCTGGCCGACCTCGCGCCGGAGCTGATTCCCCCGGGTTGGGAGGTGACCGTTGCGGAGGCGCTGGAAGCATGCGCCGACCGGGGAGCGGTTATGCCTCTCACCGACGGTCACTGGATGGACTGGCGGGAATCGTAGCCTGATATCGTCGCGCTAAGTTTGTAACTTACAGTATCATAATACGATCCCGCATGGGCTGTTGTGAATTTGCATTGTCGAAGTGCTGGCGATCCGTGAGTGACGAAAACCGCAATTATCGACGGGTTGAAGGAGACCGATTGAATCAACGCAACTACATCGTCATCGAAGGGGTGATCGGCGCGGGCAAGTCCTGCCTCGCCGAGATGCTCTCAAAACGTCTCGATGCCTATCTCGTCCATGAAAAACATGAGGAAAACCCGTTTCTCATCGACTTCTACAAGGACCCTCAGCGTTATGCTTTTCAGACCGAACTCTTTTTCCTGCTCAGCCGCTATCGCCAGCAGATGGAGGAGTTCTCGCAGACCGATCTTTTCCATCAATATATCATATCCGATTATCATTTCTCAAAGAACGTCATTTTCGCCTCGATCAACCTCGACGAACGCGACCTCGGCCTGTACAAGCACGTCGCCGCCCTGCTCGAAAAGGATATCGCAATCCCGGACATGGTTGTCTACCTGCAATCGAGCCCGGAGCGGTTGATGCGCAACATCCGGCTGCGCGACCGCCCCTATGAACGCAATATGGATCCTCGCTACATTGAATCGCTCGTAGAGGCTTATAATCACTTCTTTTTCCGTTATCAGAATTCGCCGTTACTCATCGTGAATGCGACCGAGATTGATTTCGTGGACCATCCTGATCAATTCGAGGATCTGTTTCAGCGGCTGATCGAAGCGCCGGACGGCACCAGTCACTACAACCCTGCGGGAGGGGGTTCCAAATGAAATGGCTGTTGGCCTTTGCGATCTATCTTGTTATTCTATGGTTGTGGCGCAGGGTATCGCTCTGGATAAAATCGAAGGCCGCGCCCGAGGTCGGGGGCGAACCCGAGCACGAGGTTCCGCCATACCGGCACGACGACATCGTCGATGCCAGCTTCCGCGAGGTCGAAGGGGACGATGAGGAAACCGGCGATTCCACCGAATAACCGTTCTCTCTCCGCCCCGCGATTCCTCGCACCCCGGATACAGAATAGCCTTGAGGTTGAAAATGCCGGACAGCATCGAAGAAGCGAAGCAACGCTATGAGCGGACGGTCGCCGGGGCGACCCCCGGTTTCCCCGAGCGCCTTGAACAGTTCACAACCGACAGCGGCATCGAGGTCAAGCGCGTCTGCCTGCCCGAAGATTATAACTACATGGAAAAGCTCGGGTTCCCGGGTGAGTACCCCTTCACCCGCGGCGTACAGCCGACCATGTACCGCGGGCGTCTCTGGACCATGCGCCAGTACGCCGGTTTCGGCGCCGCCGAGGATTCAAACAGGCGTTACAAGTTCCTGCTCGAGCAGGGCACTACCGGGCTCTCGGTCGCCTTCGACCTGCCGACCCAGATAGGCTATGATTCCGACCATCCACTCGCCTCCGGCGAGGTCGGAAAAGTCGGCGTCGCCGTCGACAGCCTCGCCGACATGGAGACCCTCTTCGAGGGCATTCCCCTCGACCGCATCTCGACCTCGATGACCATCAATTCCACGGCTTCCATCCTGCTCGCGCTGTACGTCGCGTTGACACGGAAGCAGGGCGTGCCTGAAGAGAAGATCAACGGCACCATTCAGAACGACATCCTCAAGGAGTACATCGCCCGCGGCACCTACCGTTTCCCGCCCAAACCCTCGATGCGCCTGGCCACCGATGTTTTCGCCTGGTGCCGTGACAACACTCCCAACTTCAACACCATCTCGATCAGCGGCTACCATATCCGCGAGGCAGGTGCGACCGCCGTACAGGAGGTCGCCTTCACCCTCGCCAATGCCCGCGCCTATGTCGAGGCCGCGCTCTCGGCCGGGCTCGAGATCGACAGCTTCGCTCCCCGCCTCACTTTCTTCTTCAACGCCCACTCGAACCTCTTCGAGGAGGTGGCAAAGTTCCGCGCCGCGAGAAGGATTTATGCACGCATGATGAGGGAGTCCTTCGGGGCGAAAAACCCGAAATCGTGGATGCTCCGCTTCCATACCCAGACCGCCGGCAGCACCCTCACCGCCCAGCAGATCGACAACAATGTTGTCCGTACGACAATCGAGGCGCTCGCCGCCGTACTCGGCGGAACTCAAAGTCTGCACACCAACAGCCGCGATGAAGCGCTCGCCCTGCCCGGCGAGGAGTCGGTCAGGCTCGCCCTACGCACGCAGCAGGTGATCGCCTATGAAGCAGGCGTCACCGAGACAATCGACCCCCTCGGCGGAAGTTACTACGTCGAAAAGCTGACCGATGAGATCGAGGGCCGAGCCGTGGAGTTGATGGGCCGGATCGAGGACATGGGCGGTTCGGTCACGGCGATCGAACGCGGCTTTTTTCAACAGGAGATCGCCGCCAGCGCTTACAGGCACCAGCGCGCCGTCGAATCCGGCGAAAAGGTGATCGTCGGCCTCAACCGTTTCACCGACAGCGAATCACCCCATGAAGACCTGCTCAAAATCGACCCGGAGGAGGAGCAGCGACAGGTCACCAGGCTCCGCGAAGTCCGGGCGAAACGCGACCCGGAATTCATCGACGCGATTTCAGACCGTCTGCGCGAGGCCGCCGCCGGTGACCTGAATCTGATGCCATTGATCCTCGAGGCGGTCGAGGGCTACATGACACTCGGCGAAATCTGCGCCGCTCTCGAGGAGATCTGGGGCACATACCACTGATCGTATTCTGAATGACGTGTGGCCCGGCTCTTCAGGGTCGTATCATCGAAGCGTGTGGTTCTGTTAGCTTGTCCAACAGGGTTTATCTGGTTTTACTGTTCCAGTGTGTGGCCCGGCTTGACTCGCAAGCCGGGCCACACGCCTGATTTACCGGGTTCGGACAGGGTCGGCACTATCTCTGCAGGATTATTTTCCTCGTCCGGGTAAAGCCGGCGGTTTGCAATCGACAGATATAGACACCCGAAGGGAGATCGCCGGCCTCCCAGGCAATCAGGTGGGTTCCGCGTTCCTGACTCCCGTTCACCAGGGTCACGATTTCCCGCCCTAGAACATTGAATATCTTCAGGGACGTTTTACCCGGAACCGCCAGTGAGTATTCGATGGTCGTAACCGGATTGAACGGATTGGGGAAGTTCTGAAGAAGCTGGAAACTTAATCCCAGTCCGTCACCGCCTCTGTCCGCCACGCTCACCGGTTCTTTCTGAATAGTGAATGGATCGATGACGGTCCCATCCGGTTTAATGGTCTCCACGGTCAGCAGCGATGACTCGACGGTAAGATTGCAGAAGTGCAGAGTTCTTTCCGAGTAAATGGTCCAGTCGCTGGTTCCTACATCGTGAAGCGGAGCGCCGCCACCGCCGGTCACTATGTAATAGACGCCGTTGACCAGACCCCGCTCGTAATGATGGTAGTGACCGTTGAAAACAATATCCACTCCGTATGTCTCGAACAAGCCGCACCATGCTCCCCGGACAAAGAGATTGCTGCCGTGTTCCACGGAGCTGTAAGGGGGCTGGTGAAAGAAGACGAATATCCATGTCGCCCATTCGGCGGCGGCGGCCAGATCGGCTTCCAGCCAGTCCCGCTGATCGCCGCCAAGCTCCGTCTCCGTGCTCAAACAGATGAAATGGGCATTGCCGTAGTCCACCGAGTACCACTGCTCATTTCCGGGGAAATGCCAATAGTCATAATAGAGCGGGGCGTTGTGCTCGTGGTTTCCGATGGCCACGAAATAGGGTGTGCCCTCCAGAAGAACCTGGTTGCTGGTGAACCAGGTGCGCCACTGGCTCGCTTCATAACCGCTTTCAACCAGATCGCCGGTACTGAACACCAGGTCAGGATCTTCCTGAATAATCCCGGCGACTACCTGCGAGCGCCAGGTGTCGTTGGTACGGGTATCCCCATAGGCGACGAAGGTGAAGGGCTCATAGGGGAATTTGGCGGTGGAAAATGTGTGGTCGACCCCGATCTCACCGGAGGAAGAGAGCACCCGGTAATGATACTCCGCCGAGGGCTGCAACCCGGTAAGCTCCACCGAGTGCAGTTTTCCGATGGCGGTATCTGTCACCACGGTCCCATAGCTGACGTCGGGCCCGAACTCCACCCGCCCGTCGCCGTCTCTATCGGTACTCCATGAGATCGTCATCCATGTCGTCCGTGGATTGTTTACCCAGGAGAGATAAGGTCCGACCCGGGGCCAGCGGTGGATGGTATCCCGGACTACGGTCGCGATCTCGGGCACCTCGAGCATTCGCAATGCTAACCATTCCCCGAGAGGGCCGCGCTCCTTCGTGTCGTTGCTTCCCCTCGAGTAGAAGTAATAGACGGTTTCACCGGCTGTCAGGCTGACCTGGATTTCCCAGAGCCCGTCGGGGTTTTCGGCCAGGGGCACGGCGTTAGCAACCAAATTCCCCAGCTCCGCTGCGTTCCCGCTGATGAAGATCGTGTCCCAGGGGGCGGTCTCCTCGGGAACGACGACCGAAAAGGTGATCTCCGAAGAGAAAGCATGGGGGACGACTGAAAAGAACACGGCCATCGATAAGATGAATTCTGCTCTCCGGGAACGATCATTCACTTTCATGACAGCCTCCATTCAAAATCGAAACTGGACTTTCAATTACCGGGGATCAGGCAAGGGTCATTTTTCAGGCGATCATAATATACATACATGTTCCGGCAGATCCTGAATCCGCCGGTAGGCAGATGGAGACTTGCCGTCGTCGGGTGGCCCTGACAGTTTGATGTCAGGGTTTATCATCGTCGCGTTTGGTTCTGTTGGCTTGTCCAACAGGGTTTATCTGGTTTTACTGTTCCGATGTGTAGCCCGGCTTGACTCGCAAGCCGGGTTTCATACGTAATGAAAGCGTTTATTCTCGGTGAGGCAATCTGTCAACGCTCCTGTTGCCAGTTGCAGTCCGAAATGGTTATGATATTGCCGAACTTGAAACATATCTGGAATTAGGGGAGGGGAAACGAATACCGGAATGAACAGGCAACAAAAACAACAACTTGTGGAATACCTCGGTGGCTTTGTCACCGGGAACAAGCTGGCGAAATTCGATGAGGTGCTGAACCGCAGAACACGCCATGTTACCGTGGCTCTCGAGGACATATACCTGCCGCACAACGCCAGCGCCGTCATCCGCTCATGCGACCTCTTCGGAATCCAGGACGTGCATGTCATCGAAAACCGCAACCGTTATACAATCAACCCCGGAGTGACCCTAGGCTCCTCGAAATGGATCAACCTGAACCACTATAACAGCCCCGACACCGATAACTCAACCGCCTGCATAACCTGTTTGAAATCTAAGGGTTACAGAATCATCGCGACCTCCCCCCACCGTGACGACCGCCTGCTCTCCGAACTTCCCGTCGATCACAAATTCGCCCTGCTCTTCGGCACCGAGGAGACCGGCCTCACCGAGAAGGCGCTCGAGATGGCGGACGAATTCATACGTATTCCAATGTTCGGATTTACCGAGAGTTTCAACATCTCGGTATCGGTCGCGATATGTCTCTATGACGTTATAACCCGGCTCCGGGCATCGGACCGCGAAATCGGTCTGAGCGATGAAGAGAAACTTGAGCTGAAACTGGTTTGGTTACGTAAATCCTTGCGTCGTCATAAGTTACTCGAGAAAAAGTTCTTGGAGAGGATACAAGAGGGCGGCAGCCGGAAAATCACCCGAAATTGAGTATAAACTCGCAATTCCCTTCAGTTCTTAGCAGTATTTCACTAATTTACGCGAAAAACGTGCAATTCTCGGTGATTTTCTGAGTATTTCATTCGTCCGGCAGCGCTACGAGAAGCATGACCTTACAAGTCGAATGGCGGGACGATTCAGAAATCGATGGAAAAAGTCGATTATCGACCGATATTACTCGGTTTTCGCTCGTTTACGATAATTATTCGCAAAAAACCGATCATTATTGACCATTTTTCGCTCGCTTTGCGGCCCGATTTTCGAACTGCACATCGCCCTTAAATAAACCCGGCGAGACCAGCTCGCCGGGCCACTCCGCCCGGAATCCACACCGTTTGTACACCGGTTTCGCTTCAAATTTCAGCTATTTCTCCACGATTATCAGCCGTTTTCCCTAGAATTTCAGCTATTTTTCCTCGATTTTAAGCTGTTTTTACTCGATTTTCGGGCGGTTTTTCTCCGAATTTACCGTTCCATTTTCGTAATTTCATGACATGTCAGGCTTGAACGGCTTCGACGCTCGCGCCATCGCTCGCTTTGACCGGAAAAATAGAGGCTTCCGAATTGAAGGATTTCGCAAAACAGGCGGTAACCTCGCTTATGAAGCCGGAAAGACCGTCGCTGCGCACCAGTGCGACCGCGCAACCGCCGAAACCGGCCCCGGTCATCCTCGCTCCATAACAGGATTCCCGGCGCCGTGCGCATTCGACCATCCCATCGAGGGCGGGACTGGAGACCTCAAAATCAACGCGCAGGCTATCATGGCCGGCATTGAGCAGCTCCCCGAGCTCAGCCACATCGCCCCGCTCCATCGTTTCGGCGGCGTCGAGCACGCGCTGATTTTCCCCGACCACATGTCGTGCACGGCGAAGAATCGCCTCATCGAGTTCCCCGCCCCGACTCTCAAGAGTGCCCGGGTCGAGGTCGCGAAGGGTTTCGATGCCGAAGTGCCGCGCCGCCAACTCGCACTGGCGGCGTCGTTCGTTGTAGATCGTATCGACCAGACCACGCCGGGTGCCGGTGTCGAGAATGAGGACGCCGGTTTCCGGCGGGAGGGGAATCGTTTTGACGGCCAGCGAGCGGCAATCGATGAGCAGGACATTGTCCTTTCGACCCATGGTCGCGGCGAGCTGGTCCATTATTCCGCAATCGACATGCGCCCACTCATTCTCCGCCCGCTGAGCGATTTTCGCCATGTGCAACGGCACCCATCCCGCTCCTGCGGCCCAGACAAACGCCCTCACCGCCGCGACCGTCAACGCGGCCGAGGAGCCGAGCCCCGCTCCAATCGGTATGTCCGCGCTGACAACGCCCTGCCATCCCTTAAGCGTATACCCCGACTGATTCATCACCTCGGCGACGCCGCGGATATAATCTCCCCACCCGGGATCGGGAGTGTGGGGTTCACCGGGCTTGAAGCGCACCTCTCCGCCTATCTGAAGAGAACGTACCACTATCTGCGTATCCTGGCGGCGTCCAACCGCAATCGCGACCTCGCGGTCGATCGCCAGCGGCATGACAAAGCCCTCGGAGTAATCGGTATGCCCACCGATCAGGTTCACACGCCCCGGCGCGCGCACGATCGCTTCGGGCCGGAAATGGAAAATCTTCGCGTAGGCCGAAGCTGCGCGCCCCGCCGGATCATCGCCTCGTGGAAACCCGGTAATCGGTTCAAAGCTCATCGAAAGTCCTCAACGGATAACCAGTATTTTATTCTCCCGGGTTCAAGAACCCGAGCTGGATCTGACGGAACGCTTAAACAGAAGTTAAGCTTTCAGGCCTCCGGTTACGAAATCGCCGGTTCGGCAACAGAGCCGGGACCGCCACGCTGACAACGTACATCGAGCCGGCTGCGGCGACAAGTCAGCCCCCCGTCGAATAGAAGAACAGGCAGCATACCCGGGAGAACGTTCGACGAGAATTGGTGGACCGAATCACATTAATTGGTCCATCAGGGAGGATTATTACAAGAGATCGTCCGGCGCATGCAAAAACGAAAGCCGTGCTTTTAACGGCACGGCTTTCAAGGCAGGGCAAAGTATTCAATCCCGGCACCAACGTCCACATTGCCCTCCCTGCCGCCAAATGTATCGTTTAGCGCCAAAATCCACAACAGCCGAAGTCTTTTTTTCGCTTTCGTGCTCTCCGGCTCTCCATGTGAAGCACTGCGCCGAGTTCGCGACATCTTCGACATTGCGGAGTTTTGATTCTGAGGCCCCGGGCTATGGGGCTGGCTGTTCCCCTGGCCACCATCAGAATAGTACTCTCACAGAACACAGGGCGACAAAACCGCTTATTTAAGTTGTTTCTTACGTTAGTAGTTGCTTACATTAGGCCATGGATGAAATATTGCACACTATAGCCGAGCCGCACAGGCGCGAGATCCTCCAGATGATATGGCAGCGTGAGCTGACCGCCGGCGAGATCGCCGCCGTCTTTACAATCAGCCGCCCGGCGATCTCGCAGCACCTGAAGGTGCTCAGGGAGGCCGGGCTGGTTTCGGAACGGCCCGAGGGGACAAAACGATTCTACCGTGCGCGTTTGGAAAAGCTGGCGGAACTGAAGCAGTTCCTCGAGGAGTTCTGGCGCAGGGGGCTGGTGCGGGTTAAAGTGGTAGAGATGGAGCCTGAAGAGGTCGTGCCGCCGGAAACCACGGACTGGTGTTTTTTTGATTGACATACGTTGCCAGGTCCCGAAGTGTTGGGCCGGGCCAACGAGATACGAGGCTATGAGGAAACAGGTACAGCAGCTATGCGGTGCCGCACTTTCATGTTATCTTTGAAGAACACCAGAAATCCATCAGTCAATTCGTATTTTTAGAGCATATAGCAGCGGTAGCACGCAGCCAATGATTCCAGTGGAGGTACGCGATGAAAAATGACTCTGTGGAGGTGGATAATGTTAGGCTGATCCTAGACAACATCAACCATATCACTATGGAACTTGAATCAGAAGACCCATTCTATTTCAGGGTTGCAAGAGAAGCTCACCAATTACTTCTCAGATCAATGGTAGAAGCATTATGCGGTAGTGCAAACGAGGGAATCTCAGATCTCTCCAAGAATAAAAAAATGGTTAACTATTATCGAATAGGTAATGACCCTGAGAAGAAGATCCAGAAGAAAAACATAAAAGGATGTAAAAAGGCATGGCGCTACTCTGATCCCAAGGAAATCAAATCGAGAGATAAGAAATCCGACTTGCCTGAAGTTAAAGAATTCTTGAAGAGATTCTATGAATTTCTTGCAATGATTCAAACTGAATGTTGGATGAGTAATTTTATCCACAGCAACCCTGTGAAAGTAGATGATAAAGAGATGGCGATATTAGAGTGGCTTCACGAAAAGGTAAGGAACGTATATGAGCACTTTGTGCCTATGACCTATAGCCTGATCAAGGATAAAATGCTGCAAGCAGCTGAATTGTGTGTTCGATTATCAATTAAATTGTTATACGATTGCGGTTCGGTGATTCCCGACGACATTATTGATATAAAGAAGACCGAAATGGAGCATGTGCTTCAGAGGATTCAAGCAATCTCTGCTAACTAATATGGTAGTCTCGTAGCCAGAGACCCCGGCCTGCATTTAAGGCATAAAAAGAGCGCCCGGCAAACAAACACCGGGCGCTCAACAAATCCCTCGGCGATGACCTACTCTCCCACAAGGTTACCCAAGCAGTACCATCGGCGCGGAAGGGCTTAACTTCTCTGTTCGGAATGGGAAGAGGTGTTTCCCCCTCGCTATGACCGCCGAAGAAAAATCCCTAAAGAACAATCCGAATGAAACCCGACAGAATCGGGCCACCCGAGGTGATCGAAAAACCTTAAGCGAGTCATCAATATCTGATCGCAGCTCTTGCGATCTGCTCATGTCCGTTTCCCGGAAAGAAAGAATCGGTCAAGTCTCACGGCCTATTAGTACCGCTCAGCTGAATGCATTACTGCACTTACACTTGCGGCCTATCAACGTCCTAGTCTCGAACGGGCCTTCAGTTCCTTACGGAAGCGTGACCTAATCTCGAAGTGGGTTTCGCACTTAGATGCTTTCAGCGCTTATCCCTTCCGAACTTAGCTACCCAGCGGTGCCGCTGGCGCGACAACTGGTACACCAGAGGTTCGTCCGTTCCGGTCCTCTCGTACTGGGAACAGCTCTTCTCAAGTCACGTACGCCCACGGCGGATAGGGACCGAACTGTCTCACGACGTTCTAAACCCAGCTCGCGTGCCGCTTTAATTGGCGAACAGCCAAACCCTTGGGACCTTCTCCAGCCCCAGGATGCGACGGGCCGACATCGAGGTGCCAAACCGCCCCGTCGATGTGAACTCTTGGGGGCGATAAGCCTGTTATCCCCGGGGTACCTTTTATCCGATGAGCGACGGCATTTCCATCCACAACCGCCGGATCACTAAGCCCTGCTTTCGCACCTGCTCGACTTGTCTGTCTCGCAGTTAAGCTCCCTTATGCCTTTACACTCTACGCACGATTACCGACCGTGCTGAGGGAACCTTTGGGCGCCTCCGTTACTCTTTAGGAGGCGACCGCCCCAGTCAAACTACCCGCCTGACACTGTTCCCGGACCGGCTGACGGCCAGGGTTAGAAGCCCAACAGTACAGGGGTGGTATTTCAAGGTTGGCTCCACGAACACTAGCGTGCCCGCTTCAAAGCCTCCCACCTATCCTACACATGCAAAGCTAAGATTCAATATCAGGTTGTAGTAAAGGTCCACGGGGTCTTTCCGTCCTGCCGCGGGTACCCAGTATCTTCACTGAGATTCCAATTTCACCGAGTCCGTGGTTGAGACAGCGCCCAGATCGTTACACCATTCGTGCAGGTCGGAACTTACCCGACAAGGAATTTCGCTACCTTAGGACCGTTATAGTTACGGCCGCCGTTTACTGGGGCTTCAGTTCAGCGCTTCGCCCGAAAGCTAACGCATCCCCTTAACCTTCCAGCACCGGGCAGGTGTCAGTCCCTATACGTCGTCTTACGACTTAGCAGAGACCTGTGTTTTTAGTAAACAGTCGCCTGGGCCAATTCACTGCGGCCCCCGGAAGCTCGGATCGCGAAGATCTTCACCGCCAGAGACGCTCCTTATCCCTAAGTTACGGAGCCAATTTGCCGAGTTCCTTAACCACGGTTCTCTCGAGCACCTGAGGATTCTCTCCCCGCCTACCTGTGTCGGTTTGCGGTACGGTCGGCAACGGAACTTCCATAGAGGTTTTTCTTGGCAGCCAGCTTAGGGCCCGTTTGCGCCTTACGGCTCCCATTCGGGTCTCAGCGTTGAATGCCGGAGCGGATTTGCCTACTCCAGCCGCCTACACCCTTAGACCACGCAATCCAATCCGTGGCGGGCCTTTCACTTCTGCGTCACCCCATAGGTATAACGCGCCGTCACCGGTACAGGAATATTCGCCTGTTTCCCATCGTCTACGCCTTTCGACCTCGACTTAGGGGCCGACTAACCCTGAGCAGATTAGCTTTACTCAGGAAACCTTAGGCTTTCGGTGAACGGGTTTCTCACCCGTTTTATCGTTACTCATGCCAGCATAGTCTCTTCCGTTTCCTCGAGCATGCCTCACGGCACACCTTCGGCGGTAAACGGAATGCTCCCCTACCGATCCGTCGGATGACGGATCTCGTGGCTTCGGTGGTGGTTTTAGTCCCGAGAATTTTCGGCGCGAAACTACTTGACCAGTGAGCTATTACGCACTCTTTAAAGGAATGGCTGCTTCTAAGCCAACCTCCTGGTTGTCTGCGCGATTTCACATCCTTTATCACTTAAACCACACTTAGGGACCTTAGCCGTCGATCTGGGTTCTTTCCCTTTCGTCCACGCAACTTATCTCACGTGGGCTCACTCCCATGGAACGTACTACCGGCATTCGGAGTTTGACAGGGGTCGGTAACCTTGTGGGGCCCCTAACCCTATCAGTGCTCTACCTCCGGCAGACTACCATGAGGCTGTTCCTAAAAACATTTCGGGGAGTACGAGCTATCTCCGGGTTTGATTGGCCTTTCACCCCTATCCACAGCTCATCCAAAGACTTTTCAACGTCTACTGGTTCGGTCCTCCACGAGGTTTTACCCTCGCTTCAACCTGGCCATGGATAGATCACCCGGTTTCGCGTCTGCCGCCTGTAACTGAATCGCCCTATTCAGACTCGCTTTCGCTATGGCTTGGGAGCTGAACCCCTTAACCTTGCTACAGACGAGCAACTCGCTGGCCCATTATGCAAAAGGTACGCCGTCATCCCAACGAATCGGGACTCCGACTGCTTGTAAGCATGTGGTTTCAGGTACTATTTCACTCCCCTCCCGGGGTGCTTTTCACCTTTCCCTCACGGTACTGGTACGCTATCGGTCTCTGGAGAGTATTTAGCCTTGGCAGATGGTCCTGCCGGTTTCACGCTGGATTCCTCGTGTCCCGCGCTACTCGGGAACGCTACGGGAGATTCACCCATTTCGCCTACGGGACTGTCACCCGCTACGGTCCACCTTTCCAGAATGGTTCGGCTATGAGTAAATTTTGTAACTCCCCGGCTTAGTGCAGTCAGCCAGTAACGCCCCTCAACCCCGGCGACGCAACGCCTGCACGCTTACACGTCTCCGGTTTGGGCTGTTCCCCGTTCGCTCGCCGCTACTAGGGGAATCACGGTTGTTTTCTGTTCCTGGGGGTACTAAGATGTTTCAATTCCCCCCGTTGGCCTCTCCCGCCCTATGTGTTCAGACGGAGATGACGGGACATGACTCCCGCCGGGTTTTCCCATTCGGGGATCGCCGGGTCCAAGGATGTTTGCTCCTCACCGACGCTTATCGCAGCTTACCACGCCCTTCATCGCCTTCCAGAGCCTAGGCATCCACCACATGCCCTTAATAACTTGACCGAAATCCTTGCTTTCGCAGGAAACGGACATAAATAGATCCTCAAGAGCTTTACGTGTATCGCGACGGCCTGATACTCCCGCCTACCGCGATACCCGCGTCCTAGACTTGATGACTCGCTTGTCAAAGAGCAGCGCGAGTGGCCTTTTCCCCACTCGCTATCTGAACAACAGATTACTTCCGGATCAGGTGGAGCGTACCGGTTTCGAACCGGTGACCTCCGGCTTGCAAAGCCGGCGCTCTCCCAACTGAGCTAACGCCCCGTTGCTGATCGCTTCGGCCTTGCCTCTCTTCCGTCAATAGCAGCAAACGGGCCGCAATGCAATGCCCGTCGCCAATACGTGGGCCTGACAAGAATCGAACTTGTGACCTCACGCTTATCAGGCGTGCGCTCTAACCAACTGAGCTACAGGCCCACTCGTCCAGCCCACTTACCATCAACCGGACAAACAGAAAAAACAGCATACACGCTGATCAGCGTCTCGACCTTCGGCAGTTGTTCCCGTGTGGTTTCGTCTTGCGACGATTGGTCGGTGTTTCGCCGACCGGCAGTGTCATACCGGTCGTTCCTGCACCATCCTCCACAGGGTTGCCTGCTCCTTAGAAAGGAGGTGATCCAGCCGCACGTTCCCGTACGGCTACCTTGTTACGACTTCACCCTAGTCATCGAGCTTACCTTCGGCACCACTATTGATGCGGTGACTTCGGGTACTCCCGACTTCCATGGTGTGACGGGCGGTGTGTACAAGGCCCGGGAACGTATTCAACGTGGCGTGCTGATCCACGTTTACTAGCGATTCCTGCTTCATGCAGTCGAGTTGCAGACTGCAATCCGAACTGAGGGTGGTTTTGTGGGATTAGCTCCACCTCGCGGTATTGCGACCCTCTGTACCACCCATTGTAGCACGTGTGTAGCCCTGGACGTAAGGGCCATGAGGACTTGACGTCATCCCCACCTTCCTCCTGCTTAACGCAGGCAGTCTCGTTAGAGTGCCCAGCTTGACCTGATGGCAACTAGCGATAGGGGTTGCGCTCGTTGCGGGACTTAACCCAACATCTCACGACACGAGCTGACGACAGCCATGCAGCACCTCTGCAATAGTCCCGAAGGAGGGCTTCCTTTCAGAAGCTTTCCACTGCAGTTCAAGCCCAGGTAAGGTTCTTCGCGTTGCATCGAATTAAACCACATGCTCCACCGCTTGTGCGGGCCCCCGTCAATTCCTTTGAGTTTCAACCTTGCGATCGTACTCCCCAGGCGGAACACTTAATGCGTTAGCTGCGGCACTGAGAGGGTCGAATCTCCCAACACCTAGTGTTCATCGTTTAGGGCGTGGACTACCAGGGTATCTAATCCTGTTTGCTACCCACGCTTTCGCGTCTCAGCGTCAGTACCGGGCCAGGAAGCCGCCTTCGCCACCGGTGTTCTTCCAGATATCTACGCATTCCACCGCTACACCTGGAATTCCGCTTCCCTCTACCGTACTCAAGAACCGCAGTTTCCAAGGCAGGTTCGGAGTTGAGCCCCGAGATTTCACCTCAGACTTGCGATCCCGCCTACACGCTCTTTACGCCCAGTGATTCCGGACAACGCTTGCTCCCCCCGTATTACCGCGGCTGCTGGCACGGAGTTAGCCGGAGCTTTCTCTGGAGGTACCGTCTCTCCACTGCAAAACAGTGGCACTCGTCCCTCCTAACAGTGGTTTACACTCGCAAGAGCTTCATCCCACACGCGGCGTGGCTGCGTCAGACTTTCGTCCATTGCGCAATATTCCTCACTGCTGCCTCCCGTAGGAGTCTGGGCCGTATCTCAGTCCCAGTGTGGCTGATCATCCTCTCAGACCAGCTACCCATCGTTGCCTTGGTGAGCCGTTACCTCACCAACAAGCTAATGGGACGCAGGTTCATCCCATGGCGCCCGAAGGCTTTGATTCCGGTGCCAGGTGGCACCGGAATAACATGCGGTATTAGCCAGCCTTTCGGCTGGTTATCCCCCACCACGGGGCAGATTGCCTACGCGTTACTCACCCGTTCGCCGCTTTACTCGCCTTTCCGAAGAATGGCTTTCTCGCACGACTTGCATGTGTTAAGCCCGCCGCTAGCGTTCGTCCTGAGCCAGGATCAAACTCTCCATTGTTGAATTGACACATTTCTCGTTGACGCCGATCCTATGGAGAGAACCGACGCCCCGCATCACAGCGTATACGCTTGTCAAAGAACAAAATAAAGACGTGGAACTTCACTGCCCGTTCCACGCTGGTTGCATGATTTTGAACAGCCTATAAGGTTACTACCATCAAACAGGCATTGTCAAGTCACTTCCCCCGCCTGTCTCCAGTGCTCCCCAGGAACCGCGCAAATAACCGTTGTTTTCGTCCTCATACGGGTCACTTATCAAGTTATAATGCCTCGCACTGCCGAGTCAAGAGCCGCTCGGCGAGAACCCTGCAATTCAACTATAGGTTCAGGCTTTCTCCGCGTGTTCAGTGGATCCCGGAGTGTCCTCACCGCCGGCGGTTTTCCTGGCCTTTACGGAATCCTGTCCGGGCTGCCGGGCCGGCTTACCGCCCGATTGCGCAGCGGCCCTGGAATCAGATGCGTCCTCGGCCCCGGCGGCCTCAACCGTCTTCTTTTCAGTGGCGGTTTCGCCCCCGCTCTTACCGGACTTTTCTCTCTTGTCGGCCTCGAGTTCGGCCTGAACCGCCTTCAGGGCGGCGAGTTCCTCATCGTCGAGTTCCTCCTCGGCGATCTCGGCGGCGACCCTGACCTTGATGCTGAAAGCGACGTCGCCATGCGGCTTGATCGTCACCTCATGCTCCCCGGTAGTCTTTATCGGTTCGGGGAGCTGGATCTTGCGCCGATCGACCTCAACGCCCTTTTCAACGAGCTTCTCGGCAATGTTCGCGCTGGTAATCGCGCCGAACATCTTTCCGCGGTCGCCCATACGCACGGTAAAATCGACCACTATCCCGGAAGCCCTGACCGCGAGTCCCTCTGCGGCCGTACGCGCCTCGGCGTCCTTCTTGAGCAATTCATCGCGTTCGGCATCGAACAGGCGACGGTAAAGCTTCGTCGCGGGATAGGCGATTCTCTTGGGGACGAGGAAGTTGCGGGCGTAGCCGTCCTTCACCTCGATCTCATCGCCGGTATGCCCGAGGCTCGCATATGTCTCGCGCAATATGACCTTCATATCTTTTTTCCTGATTGTGGCTGTCGGTTTTAAGCTGTCAGCGCCCGGCCTTCTGCTCCCATGTTCATTTCCCCTACCCCGGTCCGCCGTTCCGGCAGTCTGCGACCCACAGCTCAGGTGCGTCTCAACTCCGAGCGGATCGCCGGCAAACATCCGGCGGAAGCCATCTACCTCGGCGTCTCGGAAACATAGGGCAGCAAGGCCATGAAGCGCGCCCGCTTGATCGCCCGGACCAGCATCTTCTGGTTTTTCGCGCAGGTCCCGCTGATGCGTCGGGGGATTATCTTGCCCTGTTCGGTGACGAAACGGTTGAGCAGCCTGACATCCTTGTAATCGATCCAGAGAATTCCATTCTCGTGGAATCGGTCAACCTTTTTGCGTATCGACATCATTTTCCACTTCCCCCTCGGAAGTCCTGACGGTCACTTGAAGACCGTCCTCAGAACTGCTCGTTTCTATCGTATCCTCCGCCTTCTCATCGCCCTGCTCGACGGCCTCCTTTTCCACCACGGCGGTTTCGGCGTCCCCGGCTTCCTTGCCGGAATCACCGTCCACATTGGCGGTTTCGACCCCGGCTCCGCTGGTCTTATCATCCGCCTTCTCATCGCCCTGCTCGACGGCCTCCTTTTCCACCACGGCGGTTTCAGCGTCCCCGGCTTCCTTGGCGGTTTCGACCCCGGCTCCGCCGGTCTTATCATCCGCCTTCTCATCGACCTGCGCGACGGCCTCCTTTTCCACCACGGCGGTTTCGGCGTCCCCGGCTTCCTTGGCGGTTTCGACCCCGGCTCCGCCGGTCTTATCATCCGTTTTCTCATCGACCTGCGCGACGGCCTCCTCTTCGAGCATGTCTACAACCTCCCGGTTGTCATCGGCCTGGGCCACCTGGTTCTTGTGACGCATCTCGAGGGACGCCTTGAGCTCGGCCTCGCGTTCCTTGAGCTTGAGCACATATTCGGGGATCTTGATGATCATGTGGCGGGCGACATTCTGCTCGAACTTGGCGAAGCGGTCGAGTTCCTTTGGCAGCGTAGCGGTCGCCTTGAATTCGAACACCACATAAATGCCGAACTGCTTGCTCTTGATCACGTAGGCAAGGCGTTTCTTGCCCCAACGGTCGGTGTTGATCAGCTCGCCGCCCTCCGAGGCGGTTATCGTCTCTTCGATCTTCCTGACGAGTTGATCGAGGCTCTCTTCGTCCAAGCCTGGATCGAAGATCACCATCATCTCATAACGTTGTATCATATCACCTCCGGTCTGGATCGGCCCCCGGCTCTCAACAGTCCGGGAGCAGGTGAAGTGCGCAGGGCGCGGGATGAAATCCGACCCTGAACCGCAGCGCCCATGGCGCAAGCTCGCGAGTGCATAGTGCTCGCAACGGGCTTTGCGCCCATGGCGCAAGCTCGCGAGTGCATAGTGCTCGCAACGGGCTTTGCGCCCATGGCGCACGCTCGCGAGTGCATAGTACTCGCAACGGTCGGGCCACCCTTCGGGCCTCGCGACCGCCTATTATGCAAACATTACTGCGCGAGAAACAAGTGCTATCGCAGGATTCTGCTCCGTTGACGAGTACTGGAACCAAGAGGTGGCGACAAGCGGAAAGACCCGGCTTGACCAGCAAACCGGGCCACACAACCAGGCTCACGTCATTGCGAGCGAACCGAAGCGAAGCTCGCGTGCATCGAAGATGCGCGCAACCGAAGCGATCCCCTGCTCACAGCGTTCCCCCTTCATTGCGAGCGCAGCAAGATGAAACCCGGGACTGCCCGGCTGCGCAAAGGCTACGCCGAGGCGAGAAGTCCCGGGCCACCCGTCGGATTACTTCGGGCCTGCGGCCTCTCGCAATGACGGGTAACTTGCGACGGCCATCCCAAGGCCTGCGAACGCTCGCACCCTCCTCGAAGATGCAAGCCAACGGCTTTGAAAAGCCCTGCTCCTCAGACGATTTCGACAATCTCGATTTCAAAGGTGAGATCCTTGCCTGCGAGAGGGTGATTGCCATCGAAAGTGACGTTTTTATCGTCAACCGCGAGAACCTTGACAAACAGCTCCCGACTATCCTTATGGCTGATCTCGATGAACTCGTCCACCTTCGGATTCAAATCATCGGGCAGGTCGGCGAGTGGCATGGTCACGATGAGATCATCGCGAAACTGGCCATAAGCATCATCCGCCAGAATGACCGCGGTCTTCTTCTTGCCAGTCTCCATGCCGATCACGGCGTTCTCAAGGCCCGGAATCACCTGATTTTCACCGAGTTTGATTTGCAGCGGATCACGCTCCCGCGACGTGTCGAATACCGAACCATCAGCGAGTTTGCCCGTGAAATGAATCTTTACGGTATCGCCTTTTCTGACTTTCTTCATTGTTACCTCCCTGGTCAAATCCATTAATTAGGTTCAAGGTAGAGACAATTGCCTATCCCATCAACCCAATATGAGCAGAGAACTTACGCCGCGAGATCGATCTCCTGTCCGCAGCTTGACCGCCGTCACTCACCTGTCGACAGGCACCGAAACCCGGCCGGCTGCTGCCGGTCCGGAGAACCTGCGCAACCCAAGGCTCCCGGAGACAAATCATCAAATAGAAATTATCGGGAACAAAACTTATACTTGTTAGTGTAGCTTAATATTAGTTCCTGATTTGTTTCCGGCGCTGGCGTTCGCACGAAAGCGATTGAGGCCTTAGCCGCATGTCCGTGCCAGGCTCCGGGCGCAAGGATAGTTGCATTTTACAGGATTTTAACTTGTCGAAACCAGCACACAAGACGGTTTCCGCCGTATTGACGGCGGTCTGGCTGTTCATCCTCGTCATCCCGTTAAGCGCCGGAGGGATATACTCCGCAACGGCCGGCGACGAGAACGAAATCTCGGCTTCCTGCTGCTGCGATGATGATCTCTGCTGCGATTCCTACGACGCCGAGGAGTCCGAAGAGGATGCCGGTGCCTGCCCGACTCCACTGAGTGTTACAGCCGCCCCGCCGGTCATTTTCAATCTGGTATTGCCGTCGAGTGACGGCCTGGAAACGATACCTGCAATTTCCTTACTCGACACGAGTCCAGCCTACCCAATAGACCATCCCCCCAAGATTTCCGTTTAGGCATTTGTTAATGCTATGGCCGCTTTCTATCTTGGCGGTCAAAAGGCCGAATAATTGATCCCCCAGCCGACATTTGCAAATTTCGGAAATTTTACTGAAACGGTACTAATAATGCATGGAAAAGGAAATGGTGGCCTCCCCTTCCGCCGGTTGCTCGGGCTGCTGACAGTGCTGGCCCTGCTCCCAACCGTCAAAGCGAACGCCCTGCCGGGAGTGGTGACCAAGGACGAAGCTCTCCGGGAACACATCCTCGAAGCGCTACGCAACAACCCCGAGCTTGAAAGCCGGCGTGCGCAGGTCGACGCGGCGGCGAGGCGTGTCCCGCAAGCCGGAGCCTGGTCTGATCCGGGCCTGACCCTCGGCATGTCAAACCTGCCGACGAACAGTTTCGATCTCAACCAGGAACCGATGACCGCCGCATGGATCACGTTGAGCCAGGCTCTTCCGGTTACCTCCAAGTACGGGATCAAGCGTCAAATCGCCGAGCACAACCTCGACGGTGCGTCGGACATGCAACGTCTTGGCGAACTCGACCTGGCCGAAGAGATCAGCCACACCTGGTACGACTGGGCCTACCTGCGCGAGTCGCTGGCAACGCTCGACGTGACAATAGAACTGCTCGATGACCTGCTGCGCATCGCACGGAAGAAATACGAAACCGGACGCGGTCTTCAACAGGACATCCTGCGCAGCGAGACTGAACGGACCCGCCTCGAGGACCGTCGCGAACAGCTCGCGCAAACGGCGACCGCAGCAGGACGTCGCATGGCGGCACTGATGGGACGCGACCCCGACGATATCCCCGGACCGCCGCGAAGCCTGCAGGTCTCGTTCACACCATTGGACCGTGAATCGCTGCGGGAAAGGCTGGCGACCGAGAACCCGTTGATCGGGCTCAGGGACGCCGAACTCGAAATGGCAAAGGGAGGCGTGCTGCTTGCCCGGAGTTCATGGTGGCCCGACGTCAGGCTTACCGCCGGTTACGGCAAACGTCGGGACGCCGATGACGGCACCACCCGTGCGGACTTCGTGACAATCACCGGCGGGATCACCCTCCCGGTTTTCGGCGCGAAGAAACAGGGTCCCGCCGTGCAGGAGGCGAAGGCGATGGAACGCCGGACCGAAGCGGCGCGACGCGACGCGGAGATACGACTCCGGCTGGAATTCGAAACGATGAGCGACGAGGATGCACGGCTGGAAAAACAGATCGTTCTCTATCGCGACGGAGTCGTACCGCAGGCCGAAGCGACCCTTGCAGCCGCGACGGCGGAATATTCGGTAGGCAAGGTGGACATCGAGGCTCTGCTGACGGCCGAGACAGCGCTGCATAACGCCAGGCTGGGAAGATTCGCCAGAGTCCGCGACCGTGCGAAAGTGCGCGCTTCGATAGCCGCGCTTACCGGTTGGCAGGGACTCGGCGGTGAAATAAACGAAAACACTGATAAATCAGGACTTAAAGATGAAAAATAAAAGAATCTTCCTGTATGCGGGCATCGGGTTGACGCTGCTTTTGGCGGTGATCGCCGGGTACGCCCTGCTCACGTCAACCGGGTCGCCATTTTACCAGCCGTCCGCCGAAGGTGCATCCGGCCACGGCAAAGACGAAGGGGCACAAGTCCACGATCATACGGAAATGACGATGACCGCCGGGGCGGAAACTATACCGGACGACTATGAGACCCTCTATACATGCGGGATGCACCCCGAAGTGCTCCAGCCGGAACCTGGAACCTGCCCGATCTGCGGCATGGTGCTGACCCCGGTGAAGGCGACGACGGCTTCCGGCGGCGTTCCGGCGATCACCATCGACCCGGCGACGCTGCAGAACATCGGCGTGGTCACAGAGGCGGTCGAACGCCGCGACCTGGCGAGAGAGATACGATCGAACGGCGTGATTGCAGTCGCCGAAGAGGCCGAGGTAAAACTCAACTCCAAGGTCTCGGGCTGGATAGAAAAGCTGTACGTCCCCCATACGGGCGACAGTGTGGAAAAGGGCCAGCCGATGCTCGAGATCTACAGCCCCGAGCTGGTGGCCGCGCAGGAGGAGTACCTGCTCGCGCTGGAGAGCAGCGCTTCGATAAGCAGGAGCGAAATCGACCGCATCGAGAGAAGCGGCGTCGAACTGCTCGCCGCTGCAAAGCGCCGACTACAGCTCTGGGACATCGACGACAAGCAGATCGAAGACCTCGAAAAGACGCGCAAGGTAAAGCATACGATGACCCTGACCAGTCCGGCTTCAGGGATCGTGCTCCACAAGAACATCGTCGAGGGCGCGGCGGTGAAACCCGGGATGGACCTCTTTCATATCGCCGACCTCGACACGGTCTGGGTACTGGCCCAGGTGTACGAGTACGAACTGCCCTGGGTGAGTACCGGCGACAAGGTGGAAATCAGGTCGCCCTACGATACAGGGTTCAGCGCACGAGGACGTGTCGACTTCGTCTACCCGACGCTCGATGCGAAGACCCGCACGGTCGAAATCAGGATCGTCCTGCCCAACCCCTCGCTGCGGCTCAAGCCGGAGATGTATGTCGACGTGATTATCTCAACCCTGCCGCGACAAGGGGCTGTTTCGGTTTCCAAGCCTGCGGTGATTCGCTCGGGAACCCGCGACATCGTTTTCGTCGACCTCGGAGAAGGACGGTTCGAACCACGCGAGGTGCACATCGGGCTGGAGACCGACCGCTATTACGAAATCCTGCACGGGCTCGATCCCGGCGAGGAGGTGGTAACCTCCGGACAGTTCCTGCTCGACAGCGAGGCGAAACTTCAGGAGGCGATCCAGCGACGTCTCAAACAGCGTAAGCGGCTCATCGACCGTGGCGAAGATGTACCCGACGAGCCGGTGACCTCCGGGCAAGGTGAACATGTTCATTGAGAAGGACTTTGAGCTGGTAATAAACCCGGCTTGACAAGCAAGGTCGCGGACAAGTTGCGCGGGAATGACACATTGTCACCGGGACGGCGGCGCTACGTGACGTCAAAATGGATGGAGTGCACACAGGTAAGAACAGGTGATGCGGGTTTTTTCATAGTAGACCTGACAGAACACAATACATACAAGATTCGAGAATCAGATGAATCCGATTGAAAGAATAATAGAGGGCAGCATAAAAAATCGTCTGCTTGTGATCTTGATGACGCTGGCGGTTGTCGCGCTCGGTGTGTACGCGTTGATCACCCTGCCGGTCGACGCGATCCCGGACCTCTCGGACGTCCAGGTGATAGTCATCGCCGACTACCCCGGGCAGTCGCCGCAGGTGGTCGAGGACCAGGTGATCTACCCATTGACGACGGCGCTGCTCTCCGTGCCGTATGTCAAGGACGTCCGCGGTTACAGCTTCTTCAACTTCGGAATGGTCTACTTGCTGTTCGAGGACGGGACCGACCTCTACTGGGCGCGCAGCCGCGTGCTCGAGTACCTCAACCAGGCGGCGCAGCGGATGCCGGAGGGTGTGACCCCGCGACTCGGGCCGGACGCCACCGGACTCGGATGGATCTTCCAGTACACCCTGCAGTCCGATCGTCACAGCCTCGAGGAACTGCGCTCGCTGCAGGACTGGTTCCTGCGCTACGAGTTGCAGACGGTCCCCGGCGTCGCCGAGGTGGCGAGCATCGGCGGCTTCGTCAAGCAATACCAGGTAGTCGTCAATCCTGACCGTCTCGCCGCACTCGGCATTACGCTGAGAAAAGTGAAGACGGCGCTGAAGGCATCGAACAACGACGTCGGCGGACGGTTGATCGAGATGGCCGAGACCGAGTACTTCGTCCGCGGGCTCGGCTATTTAAGGGGCGACGACGACCAAGGCATCATCGAGCAGATTGAGAAAATCTCCCTCGGTATCGGTGAGGGCGGACGTCCGATCCTGCTCAAGCAGGTCGCGGAGGTCCGTACCGGCCCCGAGCTGCGCCGCGGCATCGTCGAATGGAACGGCGAGGGCGAGGTGGTCGGGGGCATTGTGATCCTCCGTTTCGGCGAGAACGCCCTCGCGGTAATCGAGCGTGTCAAGCGGAAGTTGGAGGAACTGAAACCCGGCCTTCCCGAAGGCGTGCGCATAATCACCGCCTACGACCGCTCGGACCTGATCCACAGCGCGATCGACACCCTGCGCGAGAAACTGAGCGAGGAGTTGATCGTAGTCGCACTGGTGACGATCATCTTCCTGCTGCACCTGCGCAGCGCACTGGTGGCGATCTTCACGCTCCCCGCCGGTGTGCTGATCGCGATACTGGCGATGAAACAGCTGGGGATCAACGCGAACATCATGTCGCTCGGCGGAATCGCAATCGCCATCGGGGTGATGGTCGACGCAAGCGTGGTGATGGTCGAGAACGCCCACAAGCATATCGAACGCAACCGGGAGGGCAAACCCCATATCCAGGTGATCTCCGAGGCGGCGCGCGAGGTCGGTCCGGCGCTGTTTTTCAGTTTGCTGATCATCACGGTCAGTTTCCTGCCGGTGTTCAGCCTGCAAGCCCAGGAGGGCCGCCTCTTCAGCCCGCTGGCCTATACGAAGACCTTCGCGATGGCGGCATCGGCGATCCTCGCGATCACGATCATCCCGGTGCTGATGTCCTTCTTCATCCGTGGCAAAATCATGAGCGAGAGACGCAATCCGCTGTCACGTTTCTTTATCAGTGTCTACCGGCCCCTGATTCGCTGGGTGTTGCGCCATCCGCTGGCGATGATCGCAGGAGGCGTGGCGCTTGTTGCGCTGACCCTGCTTCCCTGGAGCAGGATCGGCAGCGAGTTCATGCCGCCGTTGAACGAGGGCGACCTGCTCTACATGCCGACCACCCCGCCGGGAATATCGTCCGAGAAGGCGCGTGAGCTGCTTCAACAAACCGACCGGATCATCGCCGGTTTTCCCGAGGTGAAGCACGTTTTCGGCAAGATCGGACGCGCGGAGACGGCTACCGACCCGGCGCCGCTCTCGATGATCGAGACGACGATCATCCTCGAGAAGGACCGCTCCAAGTGGCGTAAAGGCGTCGACATGGACAGCCTGATCAGCGAGCTCGACGCTTCGATCCAGTTCCCCGGGCTGACGAACGCCTGGACGATGCCGATACGAACCCGTATCGACATGCTGACCACCGGGATCAAGACGCCTGTCGGGATAAAACTGCTGGGCGACGACCTGAACGTGCTCGCCCGGCTCGGCGAGGAGATCGAGGGCGTTGTCGCCGGAGCGCCGGGCGTAACCTCGGTCTACGCGGAGCGTAGCGTCGGAGGGAAATACATCGACATCGACATCGACCGCGACCGTATCGCGAGGTTCGGGCTGACGGTCGGCGACGTGCAGGATGTGATCATGTCCGCACTCGGCGGGATGAACGTAACCTGGACGGTCGAGGGCCAGTCGCGCTTCCCGGTAAACGTCCGTTACCCATCCGAGCGTCGCGACGACCTCTACGACCTCGCCCGCGTGCGCGTGCCGATTCCGGGCGGCGGGCAGGTGCCGCTGGGGCAACTCGCAGAGATCCGCATCGCCGACGGACCTCCGATGATCAAGACCGAGAACGCCCGTAAAACCGTCTGGGTCTACGTCGATACCCGCGATAGCGATATCGGCGGCTTCGTGAAACGACTGAGGGAGCTGGTGAATACGGAGATTGAACTGCCAGCCGAGTATTCAATCGTCTGGTCCGGGCAGTTCGAGTACATGGAGCGGGCCGGGAAACGGTTGAGGCTGATCCTGCCGCTGACACTGCTGATCATCTTCTTCCTCCTGTATGTCCACTTCGGAAACGTCACCGAGTCGCTGATTGTGATGTTCAGCCTGCCCTTCGCGATGGTCGGCGGGATCTGGCTGATGTTCATCCTCGGATTCAACACCTCGGTGGCCGTGGCGGTCGGGTTCATCGCCCTGCTCGGACTGTCTGCGGAAACGGGGGTAGTGATGCTGGTTTACCTCGACGAAGCCCACAAACGTTACCTGCGCGAGGGGCGCTTGCGTTTCGCTTCCGACCTCCGCGCCTCGGTCATCGAGGGCGCGGTCGAGCGTGTCAGGCCGGTACTGATGACGGTCTCAACCACGCTCTTCGGCCTGCTCCCGATCATGATCGGAACGGGAACGGGATCGGCGGTAATGAAGCGCATCGCCGCGCCGATGGTCGGTGGACTGATCTCGTCCACGGCGCTCACGCTGCTCATTCTCCCGGCTGTCTATTACATGACCAAGCGGCGTAACGTGCAACCCGACCCGCCGAAACGCGAGGAAAAGGAGTAACCGTGTTCAGGAGGATTTCACAAACTGAATGCATATATTAGAATCCGGTAAATTCAACTGAAACGGGAATCAAACCCAAGTCCGCTTTTCGACATGGAGAGGCAATTGACAGAAACTAAACGTTTGAGAAAATTCAACTATTACCGCCAAGGTTTCATAAAACCGATGGAAAAACATTAAAAGGAGCAAACCATGAGTAGATACCTGCTTGCATTTGTCCTAATCGCGGCCCTTGCCGCTACGCCTTCGCTGAGCCAGGCCCAGGAACCGGGCCAAACGGAGGAACAACCAGCCGAGCTGGTTGAAGGAAATGTCTGGACCACCGAGGACGGCACAAAATACTATGTCTGCCCGGTGATGATGGAAACGGGACCGGTTGAGAAGGCGCCGGCCTACTCCGACGTCGAGGGTACGCGCTATTACCACTGCTGCCCGATTTGCCCTGCGAAGTTCCAGGAAGATCCGGAGAAGTACATCGGCGGACTGGTCATGCCGGGTAACGTTTTCGCAGTCGATGAAGACGGCACCAAGCACTTCCGCGACCCGGTCAGCGACAAGGAGGGGGTCGTCGGCGAGAAGACGCTCTCCATCGACCATGAAGGACACCGTTACTACTTCGCCAAGAAGAAGACGATGAAGAAGTTCAAAAAGGACCCGAGCGCTTGCCTGCAAAAGGGATAAGCCCAGTCCGGAGAGCAACCCGGGGATGAAACAATAGAATAAGCCCGGCCATCGAGCTGGCCGGGCTACTCCTTGTTAATCAAGGCGGGTGATCTCGAAAAACAGACTCGATCGATCCACTTCGGTGATACTCAGATCTGCATCAAGCCCCGCGGTCAACGCTTCGAACCGCCCAGGCCGTAACGTGGTCGCGCGAAAACCATCCCTGCAAACTATCACGCCATCGCCAGTGCGGTCATGGTCGATTTCCCCCAACAGCCCTTCCGCCGATTGCAGCTCAAACCACTCCAGCCGATGGTCCCAGAAGTCTTCGCTATAGCTGGAGAAGAGAGCGGTTCCTCCGGAACGGGTTACCCGCAGACTCTCCTCTACAAGTTCGCAGGGGTTGACATGGAACGCCGAGATCCCATTCTGGATGCAAACCACCAGATCGAAACACCGGTCCGCGAAGGCCAGCCGAACCGCATCCATGCACAACAGGCGGCAGTTGTGGAAATCCCGCAACATCTCCCGTCCGAGCAGCAGGCTCTCGCGAGAGCTATCGATCCCGCAAACCAGCGAGGCCTTCGCGGAGATCTGCGGTAGAACCCGTCCATAGCCACAACCCAGCTCGAGTACCCTGTCGCGCGGATGGGTTTTCACGAGGACATGATCCACCTCCGCCTCCAAGTATTGTTTGACCCGTAGCGGTGCGATCTCATAGCATCGTTTCAACCGCTCGGCAGACAGCTTCTCGCGATAATAGCCCGCTGGTCCGGGTTTACTCATCGGACGACTCGACGATTGATACACGCTTCCTACACATAATTTAGCGGAATATGTTTGACAAACTCCGTATTCAGGCAAGCCGGGGCAAATTCCCGACGTCCCGCGCCGAAGTTTCCCGGCCATACCAGCGATTGATATTAATTTCCAATGAACGGAATCGTAACTTCTTATTATTTCAAGGATTTCCGCTCCGCGATTGGAGTCGATGACAAGTTTCGCGTTAAAGACATACAAGAAATTGTTTCGGGGCACCGGTATAAAACTACACCGACCAGCATAAAAAGGGAAATGGGTTTCCGTTCCCCCCGACATTTCGACTGACCTGCCACGCCTCAATCCCCGAAGCCGCCGCTACATGTTGAGCAGCCCGTGCATTGTGAGCAGCGGAGCGATCACCAGCGAGACGACCGACATCAGCTTGATCAAGATGTTCAGCGAAGGACCGGCGGTGTCCTTGAATGGATCGCCGACGGTGTCGCCGACCACTGCGGCCTTGTGGGCATCCGAGCCCTTGCCGCCGAACGCGCCGGCCTCGATGTGCTTCTTCGCATTGTCCCAGGCACCGCCCGCATTGGCCATGAAGATCGCCATGAGCACTCCGCAGACTGTCACGCCGGCGAGCAGGCCGCCGAGCATCTGGGCCCCGAAGAGGACGCCGATCACCGGCGGAGTGAGCACCGCGAGCAGTCCCGGGGCGACCATCTGCCTGATCGCCGCCGCGGTCGCAATGTCCACGCACCTGGTATACTCCGCCTTACCGCGGCTGGCATCGATCACCTTGATATCCTCAGCGGTCCATTCCTCGCGCTTGCGGACCTTCATGATCTCGAGCGCCGCCTTGAGCTGCGGAATCGAGGCAAACTGACGCCGGACCTCTTCGATCATCTCCTTGGCCGCCTGGCCGACCGCCTTCATCGCAAAGGAGCTGAAGAGGAAAGGCAGCATGCCGCCGACGAACATCCCGGCCATCACGTTCGGGTTGAGGATATCGACGGAGAACTCGCCGAACTTCGCCCTGATTACCGTTGTGAAGGCGCTGAAGAGAGCCAGCGCGGTGAGCGCCGCCGAACCGATCGCAAAGCCCTTGCCGACCGCGGCGGTGGTGTTGCCGACCGCATCGAGCCTGTCGGTGCGCTTGCGAACTTCAGGCTCGAGCTCGGCCATCTCGGCGATTCCGCCGGCGTTGTCGGCCACCGGGCCGTAGGCGTCGACCGCGAGCTGAATCCCGGTGGTCGAGAGCATGCCGAGCGCGGCAATCGCAATGCCATAGAGTCCCGAACAGAGATATGAGAGAGACACCGCAGCCGCGAGCACGATCAGCGGGAAGGCGGTCGAGAGCATGCCGTTTGCCAGTCCGCTGATGATATTCGTCGCCGGACCGGTGAGCGACTGCTCGGCGATCTTGTGCGCGGGCTTGCAGTATTCGGCGGTATAATATTCCGTCAGCACGCCGATCGCCATACCGGCGGCCAGACCGATGATCGTCGCGAGGAAAATCCGGGTCGCTGTGATGTGCATGCCGTTGTCGAGAACGATTGTATCGGGGACGAAGAGTCGAATCAGGAAATAGCTGACGACGACCATGATACCGGCGGTTCCGAAGGTGCCTGCGTTCAACGCAGCCTGCGGGTTTCCACCCTCCTTGGTACGCACTAAAAAGGTGCCGACAATGCTGAACAAGATGCCCGCTCCGGCAATCGCCAGCGGGAGGAGAACCAGACCTATCGCGCCCTCGCGTCCGGCGAAGACCCACCAGGATGCGCCGATGATCATCGCGCCGACGATTGAACCGACGAAGCTCTCGAAGAGGTCGGCGCCCATCCCCGCGACATCGCCGACGTTATCGCCGACGTTGTCGGCAATGGTAGCCGGGTTGCGCGGATCGTCCTCGGGGATTCCCGCCTCGACCTTGCCGACGAGGTCAGCGCCGACATCGGCCGCCTTGGTGTAGATGCCGCCGCCGACACGAGCGAACAGCGCGATCGACGATGCGCCGAGCGAGAAGCCCGAGATTATCTGCATCGTGCGCTGCAAGGTGGGGGCGTCCCCCAGACCCCCGATCCCGGTCAAGATGTAGATGATTAAAAGCGTACTCAGCCCCAGGACACCAAGGCCGACCACGCTCATCCCCATCACCGTGCCGCCTGCGAAGGCAACGAGGAGCGCGGAGTTAAGGCTCTTCCGCGCGGCATTCGCTGTGCGGACATTGGCCAAGGTGGCCACCCGCAAACCAAAGAAACCCGCCAGCCCGCTGCAGAGCGCTCCGATGATAAAGGAAATCGCAATCCAGGGCGAGGACGTCTCACTACCCCAGTTTGCGATGGCAAGCAGAATTGCAACGATGACGACGAAAAAGAACAGGACGCGATATTCACGACCGAGAAAGGCCATCGCCCCTTCGCGTATATGACCGCTGATCTCCTGCATGTACTCGTTGCCCGGATCCTGCTTCTTAACCCAGTTGGTCCTCACCAAGGCATACAGCAGACCCAGAATACCGAAAAGCGGCAACCACCAGATCATCCCGTTCATGTCAATTAGCCCTTTGTTTTTCGGCCGGAGAAACCCGGCTCCCCCACTTAAGTACAAGGCGCCCAAGCAGGTGTCATCCCGCAAGCACGCCTCTCCGCAATATCAGAGACCCGGATTACTCCACTCCAGGTGAATCAAGTTCCTCTTCCGTCCTCTTCGAATCCTCCTTCTTATCTGCTCCCTTCGACTTCCCGCTCCCGGGCGGTTCGATACGGCGGTTGTTGTTGCGGCTCATCGCCCTGATCATGCCCCCGCCGATCCAATCGAGCGCCGCGCGTGACGCCCCGGCAGCCATGGCGTCGAGATGCTCGAGCTCGCGCTCGGAAAGCGGTTGAAGCACCCGCTCGGCAAGGTCATCATACCCGCCCGCCACGGGGTCTTCGCTTTCATCGCGGATGCCGACCCGTAGCCTTGCCACATCCGGCGTGCCGAATTCGAAGAGTATCGAACGTAATCCGCGATGGCCGCCATCGCCGCCGGACTCCCGAAGCCGCAACAGCCCGCGCGGGAGATCATGATCGTCGAGAACGACGAGCAGCTCGTCGTTGTAGATCCGCTTTCGCCGCGCCAGCCGCTCCACCGGTACGCCGCTGCGATTCATGTATGTCTGCGGCAACAACAGGTAAACGTCCTGCCCTGCATAACGGCCACGGCCGATCAGTGCCTCCGTTCCACTCCAGCGCATCGAAATTTTCAACTCGCCGGCGAGGAGACGAATGGCGCGAAAACCGAGATTGTGCCAAGTCTGCTCGAACTCCGGTCCCGGATTCCCAAGCCCGATGACGAGCTTCTGAGCCATCGTCTATTCCTCGCCGCCGGCCTCTTCCGAAGCTTCACCGGCCTCCTCGGCCTCCTCGGCCTCTTCGCCCTCCTCGAGAGCCTCTTCCTCCAGCTCAACCGGTTCGGGCTCCTTGAGCACAGTCGGCGGGACAACCGTCGCAACCGTCCGCCCCGGCACGTCAACCAACTCGACACCCTCCTGCTCAACCTCCTCGAGATGTATCGAGTCTCCGACGCTGAGTTCGCTGACATCGATCTCGATTGCCTGCGGGATGTCCTTCGGCAAACAGCGTACGGCGACGGTGTTCATCACCTGCTGCAGGATGCCGCTCGCGTTGCGAACGCCCGCCGGAATGCCGATAAGACTGATCGGTACCGAGACCTCGATCCTGACGCCATGGGTGATGCCTAGAAGATCGAGGTGTACCGGAGTATGGCTGACCGGGTGTCGCTGAACTTCGCGGATCAGGCACTCGCGGTCATCGCCCTTGTCCAGGGACAACTTGATCAGCGCAGGCCGCAGGGACAGAAGGGTCTGCACTTCCTTGAGATCGAAACTGAGGTGGACCGGCTGATCGCCGCTCTGATAAAAGAGGCCGGGAATTTTACCTTCCCGGCGCATTCTTTTCGCCGCGCCCTTGCCCAGGTCATTACGCTTGCGCGCGGACAACTCCAAAATGTTCGTCACTGCTTCCTCACACAAATAAACTGCTTACCGATTCCTCACGGTAGATGCGAAGCACCGCCTCGCCAAACACCTCATGAATCCCGAGACGCTCGAGCCACGGGGGATCGCCCTCCGGTTTCGGAGGGATCGTATCCAAAACAGACAATTTTTCGATCGGGCTGTCAGCCAGCTTCTCAACCGCCGGTCCGCTGAGTATCGGGTGTACCGTCGCCGCAATCACCCTCTTCGCGCCGTTCTTCTCAAGCGCACGGGAAGCCTCGCAGAGCGTCCCGGCGGTGTCGACCATGTCATCGACAAGGAGAATGTTCCTACCCTTGATGTTCCCGAGGACATTCATCGCCTCGGTGACATTCGTCTGGACCCGCTTCTTGTCAACTATCGCCAGCTCCGCATCAAGCCGGTTGGCGTAGGCCCTCGCCACCCTGATGCCGCCGACATCCGGCGAGACGACCACAAGGTCTTTGTAGTTCAACCGCTGAAAGTAGGGAACGAACACCGCCGAGCCGTACAGGTGGTCGAACGGTATGTCGAAGAACCCCTGGATCTGGGCGCTGTGCAGATCCATCGTCACAACCCGGTCGGCGCCCGCCGCGGTGATCAGATTCGCCACCAGCTTGGCGGTGATCGGTACGCGCGATTCACCCTTCCTGTCCTGCCGTGCATACCCGAAATAGGGTATCACCGCCGTGATCCGTTTGGCCGACGCTCGTTTGCAGGCATCGAGCAGAATCAACAGCTCGAGCAGGTGCTCGGCCGGAGGAAAGGTCGGCTGTACGATGAAAATATCCCATCCACGGATATTTTCATGTATCTTCGCCGAGATTTCCCCATCCGAGAAACGGCTCACCTCGGCGCTTCCCATCGGAACACCAACATAATTGGCGATGGCCTTCGCCAGTTCGGGGTGAGCGTTGCCGGCAAATATCTTTATCTGATGACCAAGGTCCGGAATCATTGCGCCTCCCCTGCTGGGGTGGCAGGATTCGAACCTGCGAATGGCGGCCCCAAAAACCGCTGCCTTTCCACTTGGCGACACCCCAAATATCCAGAGCACCTTTCGGCCGCTTGCACCATCTCCATAATCCAAGGTTTCCTGAGGGTCCCACCGCAGGGAAATCTATCAGAAATCAACAACACGGTGCATGCCGGTCAGGTTGTCGGCTTTCAGCTGGTTATACACCTTCAACACCTTCTCTTCAATCTCGGTACGAAACCCATTGTCGATCGGGTGAGCGATGTCTTTGTATGTGCCATCGGGCAGCTTGCGCGACGGCATGCAAACGAAAAGGCCATGACCACCCTCAATTATCTTGAGGCCGCGTACCACGAAAACATCATCGAAGGTAATGTTTACAAAAGCCTTAAGCTTTTCCTCGTCGCGCAGATTGATGTTGATTTCAGTGATTTGCATTCTCGGCCTCCAATTTGCAGTGCAGTATCATCGAACCTTCCTACGCGCGACTAAGAAGGGAAACTTCAGTCAGCAGGTTGTCCGCCGTGCCAACTGCTGTTGCAGACCCCTTCCCGGTCAGGTTATTCGCTTCCTGGAACTCAACTCGACAGAAAAAGCCACCTCCTGAAAAATCCGCTCCAAACCCGTTTTCAACCTGAGGAGCCGTCAGATAGAACCTACTGTCAATTATAGGCATGAAATTCTATTTAACAAAGCCCTGAGTGCATGTATCTACAGCAAGTCAACCATTAAGACAGAGCCCGCTCTCCCGTTTCAGAAGAGGCAACTCGAAAATTATAAGCCCCCCATGTGAGTGTCAAGCCCGAACAAATGCAGACAATCGAGAAGGAGCCGCGATGCTACTGAGCGACATCCACCCTGATAACGAGATAATCCTTCTTCCCCTTCCGCAGGATAACCGTTTCCGAAGGCAGCATGTCCCCCACACCGACGACACGCTCGTCATCGACGCGACGGTCGTTAACATAGAGGGCTCCCTGCTTGAGCATCCGCCTGGCCTCGCCCTTGCTCTTGGCCAGCCCTGTTTCCACGGCGAGATCAACGATCGGTACGCCCTTTTCGAGCCGTGCGCGGGCGAGGTCAACGGCAGGTCCCTCGGCGAACACCTGTGCGATCAGACCGGCATCCAGTTCCTCCAGCCGCCCGGCATAGAGCGCTTCGGCGCCCCTTTGCATCTGGTCGGCCTGCTCTCGGCCATGTACGGTCGCGGTGACCTCGTATGCAAGCCGCTTCTGCGCAACCCTCGCCCCGGGGTCACGCTTCAGCTCGGCCGCCAGCGACTCGATCTCATCGAGCGGAAGGAAGGTGAAGAGCCTGAGGAAGCGGATGACATCACGGTCATCGCTGCGCACGAGGTACTGGTAGAAATCCCATACACCGGTCTTCCGCTCATCGAGCCAGACCGCCCCGGCCTCGCTCTTGCCGAATTTCTGACCGCTCGCGGTGGTCAGCAGCGGGAATGTCATGCCATAGGCCTGCTCACCGCCCTTGCGGCGGATGAAATCAATCCCGGCGGTGATGTTGCCCCACTGGTCGCTCCCGCCGACCTGCACCCGGCAGCCGTGTTCCTCATATAGATGATGGAAATCGTTCGCCTGGAGCAGCATATAGCTGAATTCGGTGAAACTGATTCCCTGCTCGCGGTCCTCGAAGCGGCTGCGCACGCTCTCCTTGGCGACCATGTAGTTGACGGTGAAATGCTTGCCGACATCCCGCAACCACTCGATCATGGTCACCCCGCCGGTCCACTCGAAGTTGTTGACCACAAGGGCTGGAGGACGCCCCTCGCTCACGACGAATTCGACAAAGTGCGAGATCTGTTTCCATTGCGCCTCGAGGTTCGCCTGCAATGTCGCCTCATTAAGCAGCGCGCGCTCGCTCGACCTGTACGACGGGTCTCCGATCATCCCGGTAGCGCCACCCATGAGCACGATCACCCTGTGCCCATGACGCTGGAGGTGGGCCAGCGCGTTCACCGGGATCAGGTTGCCGAGATGGAGGCTGTCGGCGGTGGGATCGAAGCCGCAGTAAACGGCCTGCGGAGACGCCAACAGGTTGCCCAGACCCTCCGCATCGGTCACCTGCTCGATAAATCCGCGCTGTTGCAGTTCGTCATAGACGTTCTTCATTGACCACTCCAATCAACGACCGATTGCCGACTCGGAATCCTGCGCGATACATAATAGCACTTAACAGTGTCTCCAGCCGCATTCCATGCCGGCGGGGCAAAGATACGCCCGTTATCATTGCGCTGGCAAGACGCCATTCTCCGGCTGAGGTTATTTTGAGCAACGTGCCCTTCTTCAACCCGACGAGCTGAAGAATCGCCGATACGATCAACCGCGTCGAGCATGTAGAGGGCGATTGCCGGGCAGGTGTCTCTCGAGAGCCAAGATAATTAAAGCACCGCTTTCAACTTCTTTCAAGCCCCGAGAAAGGGAAAATTGAAGCCACTTTAAATTTCTTGTTCGTTAGACCCGATATCTTTGTAAAACTTGAAGTAAGCAGGGAGTCATCCGCCATTGCGAAGTTCAAGAATATCCACATCATGCCGATAGAAATTGTAGAGTGTCAATAGGAGGATGGACGGTGAATCGCAACATGACAACTTACGGCAATTGCGTCGGCGTGCCCGGATATCAGGGCCCCCACATCTTCTACGACGGCCACAACCACTTTCGCAATTCCCACGGACTCTGCCCGGCATGCAAGGAATTGACCATGCGTATTTTCCGTCAACAAATGGGATCGGAAAAGGTCGAACTGGCGCACAGTCCATCCTCGCTCAGAAATTAGTGTAAAACCATTGCAAGGGCATCGACTTCGGTCGCTAGGCCAGGGGATCACCGCCACGGGGCAACCTGCGGCGGTGATATTTTTTTGCCGGTTCCCGTACAGAAATGTAGCCTTGACATGCCTGTCCGGGTAAAGGGATTTTGACGGGTGGCCCGGACAGCTTGATGTCCGGGTTTACTATTCAGACGTGTGGCCCGACTCTTTTTGGGCCGGTTTTCTTCCTGAGTCTTTGTTAAAGGTGATACCCGACCGTAAACGGTCGGGCCACTCCTCCAACAGATTATAAACCGCCCCACCTGAGCCAGGTACGGCGGAAATCCGGAAAGACACATAATTCGCAGAAACCGGCATGGAAACCCGGAACAACCTTGATTACATTTGAATCAGTGCGATTCAAACCCTCTTCGCGAAAGGGGCCCGCCGTGCAGAGAAAATTGTTGCCGCTTCTTTTGTTGCTGCCGCTACCGCTGTTCGCCATCGCCCAAACCGATGAAAGGGTAAACATCGCCGTTCTCGACCTGGTGATTTCCGGCGGCGTCCCGGAGAGCTACCGTATCGCCCTCTCCGACCGTCTACGGCAGGAGCTCTTCAAGACCGGCGAATTCAACGTAGTCGAGCGCAACGCGATGGAGTCGGTCCTCTCCGAACAGGGGTTCCAGCTCTCTGACTGCACCACCGATGAGTGCGCGGTCGAGGTCGGCCGCCTACTCGGGGTTGAGCGGATGCTCGCCGGTTCGCTGGCGAAGATCGGACAGACACACACGATTAATATCAGGATCATTGATGTCCAATCCGGGAAAATCACCGCCGCAGAGAGCGTCGACTGCTCCTGTCCGATCGACGAGGTGCTCACAAGCAGCCTGCGCGAGGTGGCTGTACTGATCGCCACCGGCACCGTACCTGAATCGGTACGGTCCGCACAGACACAGCCGGCATTCAGGGAGCCGAAGCCGCCGAAGGGAAAAACCAGGTGGGCGGCTTCCCGGCGTTCCCTGATCTTCCCCGGCTCGGGGCAACGCTACTGGGGAAAGAAATTAAAGGGATGGACATATACCATCGGCGATGCCGTTCTCTTTTCAGCCATGATCGGCACGAGCACGAATTACAACGAGATGATAAAGGAGTATGAGGCAAGCAGGCAGTCCTACCTGGACGCCCGGAACACGAATGACGCCTCAGTCCTCAGGAAGGAAATGGAGGAAGCCTACGAAAACGTTGAAAATACACGTGAAACCGCGGTGGGCGTGACGACGCTGTTCTGTCTCTTTCATCTCTGGAACGTCCTCGACGCCGCTCTCTTCCCGGGCCAGGCATATTACGAACAGCAGGCTTCCCGCCCGGTGCGGGCGGGGCCATCGCTGCTCGCCGACTCGGCGGGCGAACCGGTACCCGGATTCGGGATCACACTCTCCTTCGATTCGAGGAAGAGGGGGGTGAAATGAAACGGACCTGGATTCATTCCGCACTACCGGCGACGGCATCCTTTACGATAATCGCCGCTCTCCTCCTGTCATGCACGGAGATGCCGGAGGAACCGCTGTACGAGAACCCCTACGATCAGCTCAGCGAGAATTTCGAGGTCAGGGGAATCCGTCTCAATCAAAGAGATATCGGCGACAGCGCAAGCGTGGTTGAGGGTGTCGTACAAGGAAAGCTCAAGGCGCTTATGGATCAGACCACCGAGCCGGTAGAAATCAGATTCCTCAACGTGGGCCATCAGCTATTCACCCCCGAGAACGAGAAATTTCATTTCACGGTCCAGACCGACGATGAAGGAATAGCCGTTGTCAGGGATGTTGCCCAGCTCGACTGGACTTTCAAGATCGAAGGAGGTGCCGTCGGTCAGACCTACCTGGAAGTTGAACTTTTCAGAGAGGGCGGTCGTATCTACCAGGCGTCTTCCATCCCGATAGAGGTCTTCATGGGGAACATGGCGCCCAACACCCCCTCGAGCCCGAACCCTGCGGACAACGCCACCGGGATATTGACATCCCCGGCGCTCAACTGGACATGCACCGACCCGGACGAGGACCCGTTGACATACGACGTCTATTTCGGAACCGCCACCGAACCGCCGTTGGTCAGCGAAAACCAGGGCGAAACCTCATACGATCCCGGGACACTCGACTATAACACCACCTACTACTGGAAAATCATAGCCCAGGACAACCAGGACCACTCTACCGACGGGCCAGTATGGTTATTCTCCACGGGAAGCGGGGTATTGAATGAGCAGGAGTTCGAGCTGGGGAATACGGGCGTGATGGTCACGATGGTCTGGATACCGGCGGGGACGTTTCAGATGGGCGCACAGGATGGAGAACAGGATGCGGAAGCCAATGAATATCCCCACCACGAAGTGACAATATCTCAGGGGTTCTGGATGGGTGCCTGCGAGGTGACGCAGGCCCAGTGGGAGGCGGTGACAGGCTCCAATCCATCGAATTTCATTTGGATAAACCTTCCTGTGGAGCAGGTGTCTTGGGACGACATCACCAACGACTTCCTGCCTTTAATCAACGCTACGGAAACGGGTGATCCTTGGCGTGTGCCTACTGAGGCGGAGTGGGAGTATGCCTGTCGCGCGGGGACGACGACACGATTGTACTGGGGCGACGACCCGAGCTACAGCCAGATAGGCAACTATGCGTGGTATGGGAACAACTCTGGCAGCACGACGCATTTCGTAGGCCAGAAACAGCCGAACGGTTGGGGTCTGTACGACATGAGCGGGAACTTGCGTGAGTGGTGCAGTGACTGGTACGGAAGCTACTCGAGCGGCAGTGTGACCGATCCGACTGGACCGACCACGGGCTCTGCCCGGGTCTTTCGCGGCGGCAGCTGGTTTTACGGTGCCGAGTACTGCCGGTCGGCATATCGCTACGGCAGCCTTCCGGCGTACCGTTACAGCTACATCGGTTTTCGTCTCGTGAGGGTTGCGCCGTGAAACCGGTGAAGAGGGGTGGCCCGGGAATTTCATTCCCGGGTCTCATGTCCCTTTGCCCAAGGCCGCCTGCAATTTCCACTCCTTTAGATTAGATAAGTGGGTGAGGACACATCTCAGGATGTGAAACCCGGGAATAAATTCCCGGGCCACCCGTCATGTTCCTGAGATCTCAGATGGATCAGGATTCTTCCAGCTACACATCATCTGCAACATAACAGTATCTTCCTTCCATGAAATCCCTTTATGAAAACCCTGCCAATGCTCAATACCTCACCTTTGGCTGCTTCCGTCGGAAGCATCTCTTTGTCCATAATGCCCTGGCTTCTCTCTTCACACTTCAGCTTGCAGAATGGCGTAAAGATACCGGCATCCAGCTCTGGGCCTGGGTAATCATGCCAAATCATATCCACCTCCTGGTCCACGCCGGAGATCTTGACTTGGGCGAGAGCCTGGGTGCTCTAAAGCGACCTTTCGGCCACCGGGCTCTCCGTTGGCTGGAGGAACGGATGCCCGCTACCTACAAGGATCTCGCTGCAACAGACCACGGCAAAACGGTTCACCGCTTCTGGCAAGCGGGAGGTGGATATGATCGAAACGTTTTCACCGATAATGCTGTCAGGAAGGCAATGGAGTATATCCATAACAACCCTGTCCGAGCGGGCCTGGCTCGATTGCCTGAAGAGTATCCATGGTCCAGTGCGAGGTTTTGGATCACAGGCGAACATACTCAGCTTGAGGTAGATGTTCCTCAATGGTGGAAGTAAGAAACTGGATGTGACGTCTCGTGAGGGTTGAGCCGTGAAACCGGTGAAGAGGGGTGGCCCGGGAATTTCATTCCCGGGTCTCATGTCTCTTTGCCCAAGGCCGCCTGCAATTTCCGCTCCTTTAGATTAGATAAGTGGGTGAGGACACATCTCAGGATGTGAAACCCGGGAATAAAATTCCCGGGCCACCCTTCCGAAGACAATCTGAATGAAACGCTGATAATACGGCATGAAACCCGACTTGCAAGTCAAGTCGGGCCATACTGCCGGGCCACCCGACGCTACGCTCGCAATGACGTGAGACCACGTACGGTTGGCCGCCGAGACTGCGGCGCTGCGGCAGAGACACCCGGCCGTAGGAACATACACAAGAGAAAAAAACACGAAGTAATTTCCCCTGACCTGATCAACAGAACTACATTTGGGGCGATGGCGATACCAAGATCACACTTAAGTACGGCCTTCGTCCGTTTCATCAAGTTCGGCCTCATCGGCGGGCTCGGGGTCGGGGTCAACGTCGGCGTCTATGCCCTGCTGCGCGAACTGGTAGGAATGGCCGATTTCCTCTCACGAGTAATCGCCATCGAGATCAGCGTGCTGCACAACTTCGCCTGGAATTTCCTCTGGACCTGGGGCGACCGTGGACGCAACTGGAGCCGCATCCCCGGCAGCCTGCTGCGCTACCACGGGAGTACCCTCTTCAGCTCCTTCATGGTCACCCTGGCGGTGGGATGGGTCGTCCTTCAGCTCCTGCCCGACGTGAAATGGGCCGAATACCTCAGTCACCTGACCGGCATCGCGGCCGGGACTGTCTCGAACTACCTTCTCTCCGACCGCTGGGTCTTCACCAGCTCGCGGAGACACGGTAAATGAAACCCGGCCCCGAAGTGTCGGGACCGGGCCACCCGACCTGGAAGCCAACTGCTTGAATAAACACAAATAAACCCTGTTGGACGAGTCCGCCTGCGGCGGACTCGTCCAACAGGGTCACACACGGGTGAAGATCAGCCCGTCACTCTGAAACAGAATCAAACGGGCCCCGTTTGACAAGCAAACGGGGCCTTTTGACAGATTGTGTTTCCGGTCTCTCCTCACCCTCCGCTGCCAGCGAGCACCCAATCGATGTACTCAGTCAGACCGGCGGTGACATCGAGCGCGATCACCTCGGGCAATTCATAGGGATGAAGCTCCCTGACCCTCTTAGTCAAATCGTCCACACGCTCCGCGGAAGTCTTGACGATCAGCAACTCCTCCTCATCGCGGTTGAGTTCGCCCTGCCAGATATAGGTCGAATGGACCGGGCCGACACGGTTGACACAGGCGGCGATCCCCTCGCTGACCAGCGCATCGGCAATCTTTTGCCCGACATCGCCCGGCGGAACGGTTATCAATACCACCTTTACACCGGTCGACATGGTCAACGATCAATCCGCTTGCGATGGATTTCCAGCTCTATCCAGCCCTTCTTCGTCAATATCTTAAGGTGGGTCTTCTCGGTGCCGGTCAGGCTGACCGCGTGCTCCTCCTTCTTCCTGAGCAGGCTCGGCATCGACATGCTGACAAGCGGAACGACGGGTTCACGCTTGCGCTTGATATCCTCAGGCGGTGCCGCCGGAGTTTTGCGGAAACGGGGGAGTTGCAGCAACGGACGCCGGCGCTCCCTGATCTTGCCGTACTTGACGCGCACAGCCTTCCTGCTCACGCCGAAGTGTTCGGCAAGCTCATCCGGGCCGAGATCCTCGTAGTGGGTAAGAAGGTAGTTCTCGTCATCCTCGGTCCAATGGCGCGGTCCAACCTGCAGCTGCTCCGCCTCGCTGACGCCCTTGTCGAGGACGAGTTCGGCGGCTTTGTGCTTGATCTTGCCGTACTTGACGCGCACCGCCTTCTTGGTGACGCCGAAATGACGAGCGAGATCATCAAGGCTCGTCGTATTGTAATTGGCGAGAAGGTAACGCTCGTCATCCTCCGACCACTTGCGTGGGCCCCTGGGCTGGGTGCCGAGTGCGGGGGTCGGCGGCGTATCCGGCGCACGCTCGGCGAGCCTGTCGAAATCGGGCCGGTCGCGAAGCTTGCCGTACTTGACGCGCACCGCCTTCTTGCTGACGCCAAACTGGTTGGCCAGCTCCTCGATTGACATCTTGTGATAATTCGCCACGAGGTATGATTCATCCTCCGGCGTCCACTTCTTAGGCATTCATTCCTCCAACTTTGACTTGTCAAGCGCTAAAAATAA
>SDBV01000296.1_pt1 | contig 69468 bp, 75 predicted proteins | sample 2277081 | NCBI WGS metagenome assembly SDBV01 (sample SAMN10402039, study PRJNA504765) | marine sediment metagenome | isolation source: marine sediment core GS10_PC15, 223 cmbsf | place: Arctic Ocean: Southern Knipovich Ridge | collected 2010
TCAGAGCGTAGAGCTTTTCTCGTTCCTCCAGATTTAAATGCTTGTAATCTTGCAAACTAATACACCACCTTTCAAGTAGCTAATTCTACCTGAAGGTGCTGCACTTCGTTTTAGAACCTAAGACCCCCGCAGGTATCTCCTTTCTTGGAGACCCTTTTAGTGAAAGGAGGCTGACAGCAATTAAAATTACCAAAGTTAATATTACTAAGACTCCATAAATTAATTTTTTGTTTTGCATGTCAACGTATAGTGCTTTGATTATCACTTAACCCAAGTATCTACTTTCTGCAGAATACGCTCAATCGAGTCATGAGTCGAATATATCTCTTTCTCTGGTATGGCCTGATAGACTTGGGAATTTGTCGGCGAGGCGCCAGGCTCTATGGCAACATCGTCAACTGGTGTGGATCCACTCGTTAGTCCGACTACCTTGCCATCAATCGTAAGGATAGGCGATCCGCTCACACCAGATACGCCAGGAACGTTTCCATAAATATCTTCCTCTTGTTTCTTAACGAATTCCCCTAAGGTGATCACCCAGTTTCCTATTCCGCCCGGGTGTCCCACCTGGACCAGTGGATCTCCTTTTTTGAGTTTAGCAGATGATCCGACTACTAATGGTGGGGCTTTGGTGTAGTCTGTTTTTAACACCGCAATATCTGGAACCAGTGAAGAATTTATGACTTGGGCGGTGAATGTGTCACCGTCGATGGTGATACCCTTAATAGAAGAAACGTTTTCTACAACATGGCCGTTGGTAATAAGAAGTCCTTTCTTTATAAACCATCCTGTTCCATTTCCGCTACCGCCAGGGCCTATTTGAGTAGTAAGATAGATAACCGATTTACGGGCTTCCACCCCCACCTTACGCGCTTTTTCCACAATGTCCTTGGAATATTCACCCTCTGTCTCAGATATATTTTCAGCACTTGGAGTTGCTACTTTAGATTCCAGTTTGGAAATCTTTGATTTCAACTCTTCTATACGGAGGTTTTTTTCATCGACCTGGGATTTCGCGTACCAAGCACCAACAAACAAATTAACCGCCTCAATTAAAAGGACTAAAACTAGAGCAGTAATTAAAAGTTTTTTCTTCATGGGCAGGTCTACACTTAAATTTTACGCCTATTTGAAAACCATTTGCAAGAAAAACCCCCCCAAACCTTGTAGTGAGCTTGTCGAACTATCGAAAGGTTGCAACCCATCAAGCATTGATAACCTGAATTTAGAGGTTTATAATTAAGACGTATTGTTTTTAAATAATGGCATTCATGAATTGGCTTAAATCAAAACCATATTGGGCAAAAGGTGGAATTATTGGTGGTGTCATAGCAATATTTCTATCGCTGTTGTATTTTATATGCTTGTATTTTTCTGTAGCTGAGGCTGCGCTTGGTTGTTTACTTTTTCTATGGCCAGGTATTTTATTCCTCATTCCCTTAGATGAGCTTATTTTTCGATACGGTGAAACCTCCCTTGCTGTTATACTAGTTAATATACCCCATTTTATTTTCTGGGTCTTAACTGGAGCGCTAACTGGTTGGATAGTAGGCAAAATAAAATCGAGATAAAACAGACCTCAAAAGAATGACTTAGAGAGGTGTAGTATCGATTACCCCGTCTGGAACCCCTCCGATTAAATCGGATCGTCAAGGGTTCCATTCGTTTTTCCACAAGCTTGCAATACAACGTAATTAGTTCAGGACCTTTGCAACGAATGCGGTAGGTGTTTGCAGCCCTAGACTTAGGTGTAGCCTTTGGTTATTGTAATATATTAAATACTCTTCTATTTGCCTGGAGGCTGTTCTTTGGTTAGGTGGCTTACTCTGGAAACACTCTTCCTGAATAGTTCTGTTAAACCTCTCCACGTGAGCATTGTCGTTGGGTTTCCTAACCCGAGAGTGTCTAAGAAGAATCCTGTCTCTTCTAAGAGCTATGTCGAGGAAATCCTTAAACTCAGGTCCATTATCTGTCTGAACAGTACTGAACTTAAAACCAAACTTATTCTGAGCATTCTTGATAACCGCAAGACTTATACGCTGTCTCAGCTTCGGATGGTACTCAGCGTAGGCCAGTCTGGAGAAAGTATCTATTAAGGCATAGACATAAAACCTACTTCCATCAGCTCTTACAAAGTGGATGGTATCTACCTGTACCAAGGCTCCGGGACAGTCTGAAACCGGTCTTGGTAGTGGTGTGTAATATCTAGCCTGTCTTTTCTTCTTTCTGACTAAACCTTCTCTCTTCAAGACTCTACTAACACTGGAAGGGCTAGTACTATACCCTTCCAAGATTAGGTGAGCATGCAGTACCGGTGCACACCTACCTAGTTTAAGTCTCAACTCTACCAGTCTTCTAACTGTATCTTCAGGTACTTGGTTGGGGTGAGATTTAGGTTGGGAAGGCAAGGTGGGTATGAATTCTCGAGAGTGTTTAGAGGCTCTTTTCAACCACCGCCACAGAGTAGTTCTATTAACACCATACATTCTCGCCACCTCGGTTGTCCCCAAACCTTTCTTGACTAAATTAGTGGCCTCTTTTCTTGCCTTTGGGGCATAAGGATTGCTAGTATATGCCATTGGTAGGTGTCCTTTCTTTAAGTTGTAACTAACCTAAGTTTGGCACCTACCAATTTATTTGTCTAAAAGTGTTGCAAAGCTATTGAGTAATTACGACACAAACCTATAATATATAATCCTTTCAACAAATCCTGCACTAAAGGAGGATAAGAGGGATGAGCAAACCGGTTTTTGAGAAGCCGTACGGTCCTGGGAAAAGGCAGCACTCGCTGTATACCAGTACCCCAGATGATGGCGCCACCTGCGAGTTCTGTGGCACTACCTGTTATGGAGGACCTGATTTCAGAATGGGTAATCTCTTGGGGCGGCAGATCATCATGGGGTGCTGCGGCAACTTCGTAGATGAGCTCTTCAAAGATCTGAGTGTCGTCTTCACCCAGGAAACACTTGAGGATCTAGCCCGCAACCCAACTAGCGGAGATGCTGTATTTCTACTCCAGTTGATGAAGACGGCACTGACAGGTGCAGCGAAAACTCTGGCTGCAGCTAAAGACTCTGTGGGCAGAACTCAGGAGGCCTTGGCTACCGTGAAGGAAGAACAATAGCAAGCTACTGGTGTCACAATCAAAAACACCGAGGAGAAGGGATCCAATCACCTGCCCTTTTCCTTTTATCATTTCAAACTTGCACCTCACCACCCAAAGTACTAAAATTTTGCCATATTAACTACACCATGTGGGTTCCAGTTGTTAATCCAAAAACAGAACGAGAAGCTTTTGATACGCATAGTAATTATATCGACTGCTTATCAAGCTTAACAAATGGTTTGCGACTGAAGTACCAACGCTCCTTGAAACACTCAGAATTAAAAAAAGTGGATCTGAAAGAAAATTTGATAAAGTTAACCAACAAATCTTTAGATGACGAGTACAACATTGTCAAAATAGATAAAGATTACTCTTACGCATCGACCTCTTGGTTACCCATTAAATCTTACTACTTGCTTTATCATCTCCTGACTACAATAGACTATATTATTAAAATCCAAGAATCCGCATTTTCTCTTGGACACGCTAGATGTGTCGAAGGATTCACAAATAAGCTAACCCAAGGTGATATTGAATTTAACAACCCAACATTGAATCAGGTTTTTGATAGGAAAATATTAGATCATAAAGAAACCACCGGCGCAAATCTAAGCCGACGGCCAGATATCAACCGCATATATTTAATGTCAATTCGTAAAGTCGCTCGATACAAATTTGCTGAATGGAAAAGAAAGGAGAAAATAGAAAAATTATATAAAAAGGAGGACAAAGAAAAATCTGAAATCTATCTAAAAAACTTCAAAATTTCCATTTTCGAGTTTCCGTATTACATGAGAATTAGATCTAACTATCGTGAATTCGCATTTATTGAAGGGGTCAATACCACCGAGACAGCGGGTTATTTTGAGTCCTATTATTTATTTACCAAAAACTTTTATATAGCCTTGATAGGGTTAAAAAAGCAGTTACTTAAAATGAGGGGACCCTCTTAAACTCGCGAGAGTATAGTGTTGTTTCATACCATCTTTAAAACTCAACAGCGTGTGGGGAAAATTTGTGGGAACCAAACTGGTACGTCTATTATCTGTAATACTTCCTGGCCTGATTTTCTGGAAAAGAAGCTGGGCAGGAACCGGTTTTTCCATATGCTACGGACATCTGGGTGTCAGAATCTATATTGAAGTAGGCAAACCCGGATTCTTTCTGGCTGAAAGGTTCTGTTAGCTGAAAACAGTGGGTAGTGGTAATCTTGGCTGGGTCTTTGTAAGTTGAGTTTTTTGATTCAATAATTCGCCTCTTACCACCTATCTCATAAATTATTATGTCCCCTCCGCTTCTTTTGTAAATAGAAAATGGGTTGGCATAGTCCCCTACATACTTTTCCTCAAAACCGGTTTTGTTCAAATGCCACATTCCAGACAAACTACCCTTTACATCTTTGGAAGTGTTTCCACAATCTTTTGATTCTCCCGCGGCTGTAGCTCCCATCAGATCGTAAAAAGCTTTTTTTATAGATTCATCCTTGTAATAATCAAATGGGCAAGCGGCTATTATCAGCCTTTGGCCCATGTTATTTTCCTCGTACCTTTTTTGATTTACAAACGTGTTTTCCTGGTTTTTATCATAAAGATAAATATTCCAATTGTGGGCCTGAGATGTCCCACTAGTCTTGGCAATAAGTTCACCAGCTTTGAAAAGAACAAGATCCTTCAAGAAATCTGTTGATGAATCGTTTTTCTTTGGTGTGGTTCCCACCGCTTCCTTTATTCTTTTTGATACATCGGTTAAGTGATCAACTCTCAGTGTTACATCGCTGTTTACCCTAAAATTTAATGTCCAGTTTGCAGGCTCTGTGTCCATAACGTAATGTCCGTAAGATTCTAGTTTCATGTTAGTTGGTGCAAAGATATCTATCTCGGCTCCATTGGCAACCGCAGAAGGTAATATATCTATCATTACTCCCCCTATGGTTGAAGATTCTATGTAGCCACCGTTTAATTCCCCGAGAGGAGTGATGTATTCCATCTTTTTAGGATCAAATATGTTGTGGGTAAAGATTGGTCTTTCTGATTTTTTATCTACAACGGTTTCCTTTTCTACTGTTTCAACTGCATCGCTGAATCCTTTTGTGTTCATGAAATAAATAAAAGAGCCAGCCGCCAATATTAAAATTCCAAAAGCTATAGCTACGATGATAATTTCCTTTTTCATTTCTTCAGTTCGACGAAGATTGGAGTGTCGGTCAGAGTGATCTTTGAAGCATCTATTTCTTTGCTTGTACCGTAAATATCAGTAACTATTACTTTTCCCTTTATTTCGCTTGGGACAGAAGCTTTCCCCCACAAGACATAGACAACATTTTTTCCGTTTATGAATTTATAATGACCAATATTTGATGTTGCGCCTTCGTAATCAGATGGATTCTCGAAATATTTTTCGTTCAAAACTTCAATCTTTTCGAAACTGTTTATTTTAGCTACTAAGTTTAGATAGACCTTATGAGTCGAGCTCTCAAGTTCTTTGCTAAATTTATCCTCCTTTTTCCCTGGGCTTTTATCTTTTTCTGGTTCTTTTACTTCTTTCATTCCTTTATCTTTCTTACCGCCAGATTCTGGCTGATCATTCCAGCTAAGCCAATTTTCAATGTAAAATAATTTATCAGCACCTTGGGCAAGAGCAAAAACGCTAGATCGAACAATCGTCTCTTCAAATTTATCTAGATCTTTCGGCTTCCCCATTAAATCTCCAAACTGAACCTCGGTAATCCAAATTGGTTTGTCCAAAAGGTCGTATTTTTTCAAGTATCTATTGAACCTTACTAAATACATGTCTTCTTTTCGCTCATCAGTACCTATGGTGTGGATATTGGCAATATCAAAATACTTGCCTCCACCACCAGCAAATACAGGATCCCAAAAATCCCTGAAACTTTCTTGCATCCCGGCCATTCCCGCGTGAGCCACTTTTGCCTGGCTGTCTACTTTCTTTATCGTCTCGTAAGATGTTTTCAAGATTTCTAAATACTCCTGCGATGTCCCGACAAAGAATTTCAGATCTTCGCCGGCACCACCAACACTTCCACCCTGCATTGAAGGCTCATTCATTATTTCCCAATATTTTATTGGGATTTTAAGCCCTGGCATGTCATCTTCACCGTCCCCATCATAGCGTTCCACCACTTTGGCAAGAAAAGCAGCGTATGCTTTCAGATCGCACGGTGCGCCCATCATTAAGTCTTCACCAGCTTCCTTCAAGTGCCCAGTGGCCTCGTATTTTTCACCTTGATGACAAGATTTTTGATCCCAGTTGGCGTAAGGCCAAATTATAGGGAGATGATAAACCTCACCGGAAAAATAATCGTCTTTGCTACCCGTAATCCCACCATCAATCATGGTCCAGTCGTATTCCCCCTGCTTTTTTTCCACGCTGTTCCAAACGATTGGCAACCCCCGCATCCAATAAACACCTTTGGTAGCAGCTACTTTGGACAGGTGAGTAGCTTTATTCTTAGAATTTAGTTGAAGTGGTTTTGTTTGAGAGACAGTAGTTTCTTCCTTTTCCTCTTTAGAAAAATAGTTGTTGTAGATGAAAAAACCACCTACACCTAAAACTACCGCTACAAGTAATAATACAATTAAAACAATATAGTTTTTTTTCATATTTTTAAAAGAGGTATATCTATAATTTCAAAAAAGGCAGTCACAACTTAATTGTACGCTCATTTAGAAATTTTTTACAAGAAAACTGTGTTTTAGTAACTCTTAACCTGTGTGAGATGGGTCGATTTTACACTTTCAGGATCTACCATTTTTATAAAGGGCGAACATTCCGGATTACTTTCAAAACTCTCGGCGGCTTTGTTAGCATTTTCCTCACCTTCCCAATGTACAATATCTACCCATTCACCTTCGCCTTTAAAAATTTCTCTACTTTTAAAACCAGGCTGTTTTTCTAAGAACTCTTTTTGAACCTTTTCTGCCTCAGCCAAAAACGCAGCCTCATCTACACCCTGGGCTAATTTAAAATGAACTAACTCGATAATCATTTTTCCTCCTGTATTTAGATTATAATAAACAGTCTAACTCCATTTTGATTGACAAAAACCAAGAAATGAATCCACAATAGTATTGTAACCATATTTCGAAGAAAATGAAACTGCCGCCCAAAAACATACTGTTTGTAATAATAGGGATAGTTTTAGTAGCTAGAGTAGCAGCAGCCAGCTACTTCTTTTTTTGTCAGATAAAGCCTCTCCTGACACCACCCCACCTGAATTGCGCTTAACTTCTCCAACTTCAGATGAATGGTACTCAACAAACCAAGAAAAAGTTTCAATTGAAGGCTTGGCTGTTGATGAAAACGAGGTGAAGAGTGTTGACTGGCAAACTGGAGAGGGTGAGTCTGGATCAACCACAATTGCCGAAGATGCTTGGAGTGTCGCAGATATTCCTCTCGCAAAAGGCGACAACAAAATTATGATCAAAGCCTCTGACGCCAAAGGCAATACTTCGGAAGTTGTGTTAAACGTTGTCTACAATACCAACATACTTTTCTACGACATGACCCTAAGCCAAGATTATATTTTCAAGGATGACCCCTCCCAGAAAATAACGGCAAGGTCTGGGGTAGAAACTGATTCCAAGAAAGGTATTGGTGAAGTAAACCTTTACAAAATCTCCGATGATAAAAAAGACAAGCTTACCAAAATGCTGGATAATGGAGTGGTTGCCAATGGGGATGATATCCCAGGTGATACAGTATTTAGCGGGATAAACTCATTTTATTCAACTTCTTCATCCGGAACAGTTTCACTAAGAGTCGGGGCAACCCTTAGCGGTTCAGACGAGGTGTCTTATTCAGGTGTTTTGAAGCTCACAGTTTTAGTAAAACCTACACAGGAGCAAGTTTCCAAGATATTTTCACTCAATGAAGAGACAAACAAAAAATTCGAAGAGCTAAAAGAATCAAATTCCTCAGAAGAAGCGGCCCAAGGACTAGTAACCTTCCTTTCAGAAAAAGAGGAGATCGAAACTGCTGGGACTTCAGAAAACGGACACGGAGTCTGGTGGAAATTCAAAGAGACTGGAATATTGGGTGGAGTACAAAACAATCCCGAGGGAACCCGAGGAGAACATGAATCAAACCTAAAAACAAGATTGAATGAGAGAAAGAGACAAGAACAAAACCAAGAACAAGTAAGAGGCTTTACATGGACCACCCCTTCTATCTCTTCGCCAGTTAGGTTTGGGCCTTCAATTGCCTACGCCCAAGCACCAAAAGGTCCTGAAGTTAAGAGTACGAAAGCACTCTACCTTGGCCCCTACTTACATGATTTTGGAAATACAGATGATTACCACGATGCTTGGCAGACAATCAAAAACTCCAAATGCCCAGAATGCCAAACGGTTGAGAAAAAGGATGCCTCTGTCACCGTCGAAGATTTTAAGACTCTCAGCGACTACGGTTTGGTCGTCATCATCTCTCACGGAGATACCTGGTTCAATGGTGCTTTCAGGGATAATAGAGGCCAAGTAATAACCTATACCTATCAGCAAATAGGCTTTTCAGACTACCTTAAATACCTACCAGACTTAATGATGAACAGGCTAGCGCTTGATTCTACAAACACCCTGGTAGTATTACCCTCGTTTGTATCAAGATACAACGGAACTTTTCCAAACAGCTTGGTGTATATTGGAACCTGCTGAAGTACCTACAACTTTTCCATGGCTTCGGCTTATCTTTCCAAAGGCGCTAAAGCCTACTATGGATTCGATGGTTACGTATTATCACAATACGCCAAAGACGTAGCCGGTGAGATGATGAAGAGCTTCATAGATAAGGGAAAGAGTGCTGGAGAATCGTTCAGTGACGCTGTAGCGGCTAAAGGTGCTTCTGATGGAAATGGTGTCTCCTTTAATATGTGGGGCTGGCATCACTTGAAAATGGGTGGCAAGGAAATCCAGAATGCAGGTTTTGAAGAAGGGTTGGTTGGCTGGCAAGCTAGTGGCGATGCAAGGGTGATAAATCGGCTAGCCTCCCTGAAACCTCAAGAAGGCAAGAAGATGGCAATCATAAGTACCGGGCTTGGATCGATAAACGACAGTAACAGTGCCCTAATCCAGAAAATATGTTCTCAAGAAGGTACAGCCGTTTTATCATTCAAATACGACGTCGTTTCGGAAGAGCCTATGGAATGGGTCAATACTGCCTATGATGATAATTTCACCATGACAGTAACCATAAATTCTAAAAAAACCATAGTCGTTAGAAAGACTATTAATAACTCTAGTTGGAAAAAAATTGGCGGTATAAACTTCGCCGGAGGAGATGAAACCACCTACCATACAGGCTGGAAAACAGTATCAAAAAACCTGGGTAAAATTAAAGCAGACGACAAAATCCAAATTGAATTTAGGGTGAGTGATAAAGGAGATAGTATCTACGACACCGCCGCTTTGTTAGACTCCGTTAAGCTTGAAGTGAATTAGCTTACAAATTCCATCATTGAAAAACTTTGTTTAAGACCTGCGGTTTAGTGTTGAAGATTGTATTAAACAGGAAATATTTTAACTCCGATTAAATCTGGGAAGCTTTTATAGCGCCAATCTTGATCCCCTATACTCTGTCCGGGTACTCCAGCTGATGGTTGGTACGGATCTCTTAACAGCTGTTCTGCGCCAAACTCAGACATAATAGTACTTATATCTACTTTTTCTGGAACTACTAATTTATATTCGGGATTACCGCTTTTATCCAACATTTCTATTTCAAATGTACTACTTCCTTCATCAAACCTTATATTCAACTTAATATCTCCTTTACGTACCTTTCCATTAGTTTTCGCAAACTCTTTAAAAGATTCTACGTCTGAAAAAACACCCACGCTAGTATCAAACACTGGCAGTTCCCCTAGATTCCTGACCGTATCCACATCTCTATGTACTGGGTCAATATACTCAAGCTCACCATCTCCTGAGAATCCAACTGTAACAACGGAGTAATCCCCAGAGTCCCCTTCACCTGGCGATTTTAGTGCTTCCCCTTTTATGTTTCCAGCGGCGTAAGCTAATGTATAACCACTATCGGTTTTTTCAAACTCAATCCGTTCAAATTCACTTCTTTGTCTTAGCTCGGTGATAGATGGCCGACCAGTTTTCGACAACTCCAGTAATCTCCCTTCCTTTGAAATTTGAGAACTTGCATTTACGGAAAAGGGGTAAGTGCTATGCTCTCCTGTATGGTAACCCCAATAATTTCTGAGTATTCTAGGCGGTGAATCTGGCAAGTTAACCTCAGTCATGTCAAATAGAGTGTCCGTTTCTATTCTCTTTATACTAGTGTCTGGATTTGATCCACGTTCTTCTCTAATAAATCCTTCAAATTTTTCTTCAATTTCTTCTCTTGGAACCGGATCTTCTGCTTGGTTTTCTTGACGAGCTATTTCGTTATGGTCAAGGCCTTCAAATTCCTGCATAATTGTATTTTAGAAAGACTGTGGGGTTAAGTAAAGCACATGCAGCAATCGCTCGATAGTTAGGACATTAGCTCCGAATTCCCCTAGACCACTTGCTGCTCCTAAAAGTGCCCCAGCTGGATTTTTTTCTGATCTATCATCTTGAACAAGCAAATATAAACTCAGTAGAGAACTAACTTCCTTTGCATCTTCTGGAACCTTAATCTCCACATCCTCCCCCGCGTTACGAAGTTCGTATATCAATTCAAAATTTAATCCTTGCTCTTGCAACACCAAATTTGAAGACGCGGCTACAGGATCGTTAGAGAGTTCTCCACTTATTTCCAGCTTACTAAAATAAAAATTCGATTTCTCAATCCACAAATCTAGTGACACGTTATTCAGATTCCCAAACTCTCTTTCTGAAACAAAAATATTCTTGATCTTTCCTAGCAGATCTCCTTCCAAGTTAAGTTTGTAGTGAAAACTTAACTGCCCGTTAATATCTTCTTCGTCCGAAGTAGATATTTTTTGATTTATTCCTTCAGAAGCTAGCGTATCGAAAAGAAGACTCATCTTCTCTGATATAGTTTCCCCAATCTCTTCATCGGATCTAATATCTGCTTTGGCGTCACTAGCCACTTTGGTCATATCAATCTTATGCCATTTGGAATCTAGTTTATTAAGGTTTATGTTTTGTAGAGGTGGTACATTTTTCACTTGAAAATAGAGATAATCATCTTGTTCAACAAAATTAATCTCTGATTTTGCATCTTCGTCCTCACTTGGAAAACCCAAGAAGGCAGTCCCAGCTATATCAACTTGACCTTCACTTTTTTTGAATGGACCCTTGATCTTCGGAAACATCACTGTTCGTTCCTCCTTTTCGCTAATCTTTTGTTTTATCAACAAACTAAAATTGTGCTCTCCAGACTTTACCCTCCCCGTCTCAAAGATAGCTTTGGTTAAAACCTGCTTTGGAGTCTTTGGTAAAAAGGGGATAGAGGCAATCACAATATCTGCTGCTCGCACAGCTGTTCTTGGAACTAATGGAGAATTAAAACTCAGGTAGCTAGAAACGACTAGAGTGCTCACCACGACGATAACAATAACTACAGCAAAAACGGCTGACAAAATTTTGAACCGGGAATATTTTTTCGTTGTTTTATGTTTTGATTTATTCTCCCGACTTTTTCTACCCATGCTACGAAAATTCCTCCAATTGTACTCTTTTTAAAAAGCCCTGTGACAATAATAATAGCTTTGTCAAAAAATCTCCAAACAAATTAATAAAAGCAACAGAGGCGATACCAATAAGAGCTCCGGCAATAACATCTAGTGGAAAATGGACACCAACAAATACTCTAAGAAATCCATAAAATGTAGCTAGTACAAGTGAGGCTAAACCTGTCTTTCTATTGGCAACAAAAATTGCATAAGCCAAGGCAAAAACCACAACGGCAGAATTACTAGGAAATGAAGGATCTGTTGGTTTATAAAATAAAAGGTTGGTTTCCAACACTTCGAAAGGACGAGCTCTTTGCACCAACATATTAAGAAACGAGACTATGCCTAAACTTCCCAATCCAACTCCCAAAACCCCCAGGAGGACAGATTTTTGCTTCAAATCTTTGTCTTTACCATCCCAAGAAAACCAGAATGCGAATAAGATAAGCGAAAGAATGGTAGGAACAAAGTACTCATTAACCATAAGTTTTGCGAGGCTATCGAAAAGGCTACTCTTTCCAACGAAGCCGTTTACAAAAACAAATAAATCTTGATCGAGTCTAACTATGTCCATAGAAACCTTTTAAAATTTTTGTAGCTATAATGGATAAAAATGCGCTCAATCCAAACGTTGCTGAAATTTGCACACCCTCCATGTATGTTTGGACGTTTCGATCTCGCTGTGTAAAAAACCAAATGAAACTCACAAGTATTACTGCTAGTGACACACCTACAGTAAAACTGTGGCTTCCAAACAACCTTAGTTTCTCTTTATTTTTTTCTGCGGCAACTATCTGGAGTACAGCAAAAGAGTTTAGGAAAGCAAATATTAGATACTCTAACAACAAAGTAGATTCCATAGTTTATCTAATTTAACTCATTTTACCTTTTTTAAAAAGGTCGTAATTTCTTGACTCTGAACCTGAGCGAGAGTAAACTAAAGTTAGATTAATTTGGATTTTTTGTAACCTATGCAACAAACTACTCCACAAACGGTATCTGAAAACAAAAAAGGACTCTCCTCTAGCTTAAAGTCTAAAAGTAGTAATTACACATCACTTGGCGATATGGAGTCAGTGAAAAATGAGTTCATCTCAATTGTATCGCATGAGTTACGCACTCCAATGTCTACAATCAAAGGTTATATAAACATGCTTCTTGCTGAAGACGCTGGGCCAATAAACCCGGAGGTAAAGGAAATCCTAACTGAGATGCTACTTGCAATTGAGAGAGAAATTCGCCTTGTAAATGGAATGTTAGATATTGGCCGACTCGAGTCAGGAAAATTACCGTTTATCTTGAGAGACAATATAGACGTAGTAGAACAATCGCGCTTACTTCTCCATTCTCTCAAAAGAGCCGCCTCAGAAAAAAACCTTTCATTAGTACTCGAAACTCCAACTGAAATACTACCTAAAGTCCAGGCTGATTCAGACAAAGTAATTCAAGTATTAATCAACTTAGTCGGCAACGCAATGAAATTCACTAAAAAAGGCTCGATAACAGTAAGTTTCTCGAAAGATGAATATTTTGTAAAAACCTGCGTAACTGACACCGGCCCTGGCATTCCTCCTGATAAACAACCACACCTTTTTGAGAAGTTCTCACAAGCTTCTACTAAAAAAACCAGGGTTTCAGGTGGAAGCGGTTTAGGACTCTATATTTCCAAAATTATTATTGAGAAAATGGGTGGAGAGATTGCCTTAAAGAAAAGCGAGGCAAACGTCGGATCAAAGTTCTGCTTTTCTCTGCCTATATCAGGTGGCTTAAAGGCAGACGAGGTTGCTAATAAACTAAAAAGGGAGGAGGAATTGCATGAGTAAGGTTTTGTTAATTGAAGATGATTCCCTAATGGTAAAGATGTACAACATGAAATTTACCCATGATGGTTTTGATGTAGATGTTGCTTTGGATGGCGAAGAAGGTTTACAAAAAGCAAAAAACAATCCAAATATAATTGTGCTTGATATAATGTTACCTAAAATGAGTGGTACTGAAGTTTTGGAAAAATTAAAAGCTGATGATCAAACTAAGAACATACCGGTCATAGTATTAACAAATCTAAACGCTAATGAAGAGGATGTGACTAAATGTAGTGATCTTGGAGCAAAAGAGGTGCTTATGAAAACCGATGTAACGCCCCAAGAAGTGGTGGATAAAATTCGTGAATACTCGAGATGACTATTTCCAACGACGAACTCAAAAAGCTCGTTCTCAAATCTGGCCTAGTTGATCCCATTGAATTCCAACAAGCCGAAAAATCTGCCACCGACTTAAACAAACCGCTTACAGATATACTAATTGAACGTGGTGTGCTATTAGAGAAGTTCCTTGGTCAAATTATAGCCAACAAGGTAGGTTATCCGTACGCTGATCTCCGAGACCATACTATCAATAAAAAAACCTTAGAGTTACTCCCAGAAACTATGGCAAGCCAAAGAAGAGCAGTAGTGTTTGGAAAAGAGGGATCAAGGCTAAATGTTGCTTTTGAAAACCCATCAGAAGTTGAAACGGTGGGCTTCATTAAAAAAAAACTTTCATCTCCAATCAACACTTATTTCACCCTACCCTCTGTAATAGATGCTTTGCTAGACCAATATCATAAAGATATCAGACAAGATTTTCAAACGATTATTGAAGAAAATGTTTCCCAAGCTAAAGTAAAAGGTGCTGTTGGAGGCGAAGATCTACCTGTTGTAAAGATACTCGATACTATTCTGGATTTTGCTGCCTCAGAAAGAGCCAGCGATATTCATATCGAGAACGTAGGAGATAGAATAACCATTCGTTTTAGAGTCGATGGGAAGTTGAAGGATGTTTTGGAACTACCAATTTCTATACATTCTGGCCTCGCTACCAGAATAAAAATAATATCAAATCTGAGAACCGATGAACACAGAATACCCCAAGATGGAAGATTTCGTTTCAAGCATCGGAATGATGAGATTTCGGTAAGAGTCTCGATCTTACCTACTCTCCACGGGGAAGACTCTGTGCTTCGACTCCTCTCGGCAGTTTCACGACCCAAAACACTGGAGGATTTAGGTCTCTCTGGCACTAACCTAAAACTAGTCAAGGAAGGGATACAAAAATCACACGGTATGATTCTTTCGACCGGACCAACCGGCAGCGGGAAAACAACCACCCTTTACAATATACTAAGCCTATTAAATAATGCTAGCGTAAATATTTGCACTATTGAAGATCCTATTGAGTATGGACTATCAAGGGTAAACCAAATGCAGATTAACCCAAAGGCTGGTCTTACTTTTGCCTCTGGACTTAGATCCGTTCTCCGCCATGATCCAAACATAATCTTGGTTGGAGAAATAAGAGACGAAGAAACCGCAGAGATTGCTATCCATTCTGCTCTAACAGGCCACCTAGTCCTAACCTCGCTACATACAAACGATGCTGTTAGTACAATTCCAAGGCTTTATGATTTAGGCGCCCAATCGTACCTAATCGGATCGACTTTGAATCTGATAGTATCACAAAGACTAATCGCTCGAAACTGCACATCCTGTTTAGTCAAGGACACTATAAAAAAGGGGGTGCTAGCTGATTTAGCCAAGGATTTTGGAAAAGAAACAGTCGCCGATCTACTATCTGGTAAAGTTGTAGCGAGGCGTGGCAAAGGCTGTCCTGAATGCTTAAACACTGGATTTAAAGGAAGGGTGGGAATATTCGAGGTTCTAAGAATTAGTGAAGATCTCAGGAAATTAATTTTCGACAAGGCGTCCACCCAAAAACTTCTTGCGCAAGCCAAACAAGAAGGATTTAAATTGATGGCTGAAGATGGTTTGGAAAAAGTAGCGGGAGGCTTAACAACAATTGAAGAAGTTATCCAAGCCGTAAGAGAATAAACCACTTGCCCAAAATGATAAACCTGGCCAATAAAAAAGAAAAACAAATCAATTTTGAAAAAGTAAAGTTACCCTTTGTCGAAAAACTCACCATGGTTGAGTCTTTATCCATAATGCTAGCTTCTGGAATCCCAATCCTTGAAGCACTTGATAGCATCGAGAAAGATTCTACCTCTACAAATACAATAGGGGTTGTTAAAGCAATACGAGACTCGGTGCAAAAAGGAAAAACTTTGGCCGAAAGTTTTTCTCAATTCCCAAAGGTTTTTGATGAAATCTTTATCAACACGGTTAGGGCAGGAGAAGAGAGCGGCAGCTTGGACAAAGTATTGCAGCAATTAGTAGACAACTTAAGACAAACCCAACAGATTAAGAGTGACCTTCAAGCAGCGATGTTTTACCCTGGGATAGTACTAACCGTACTAGCTTTTGTATTAGCCATCTTGTTTGGTTTTGTCATTCCAAGATTCGCCGAAGTCTTTGAACGAATAAACGTACCAAAACCTCTCCCAACCCAGCTACTACTCTCAACGGCATCTTTCATAAATCAATACTACCCTTTCATATTAGCGTTTTTAATTACGGCCATATTAGCAATATTATTCATACTATCCAAAGAAGCCACTAGAAAAAGGTTGGTCAATGGGTTATTTAGGCTACCAATAGTCGGACCAATACTACAATACCTTGACTTGGCAAGATTTTCTTCAACCCTATCGCTCCTTCTCTCTGCAAGTATACCCATAATTAGAGCCGTGGAAACTTCCTCATCTGTAGTGCTAAACCAAAACACAAGAATTCAGATCAAAGAAATAACTCACGAGTTAACTGAAGGTAAAAGCCTGTCCGACTCAATGAGAAAGTTTAAAAGTTTCCCTTCCTTAATGACGCGAATCATTAGTACAGGAGAAAAAACTGGGAATCTAGATAAAGTCTTAGCAGAGGTCTCAAACCATTATCACACAAAATTAGGTAGACAAGTAAAAACACTATCAACGGCTTTGGAACCAGTTCTTATTATTATAGTCGGCGTTATTGTGGGGGCTGTAATATTAGCGGTAATATTCCCAATATATCAGATGTTAGGTAACATTACTCAAAGATGATAAAGACTTCAAATCGAAATGGTTTTACCCTCACCGAGATACTTATCACAATAGCCTTATTTTCAATAATCTTTGCAATTGTCTTTGTTGGTATGGCGCGGCCAAAAGCTTACGCTGATATTGAATCGACCGAAAATCTAATATATATCACCGTAAAAGAAGCCCAAAACCTTGCTATGAAAGGACCCGCTAGTAGTTTCGGGGTACATTTTGAACAAAACAAATTTGTCATTTTCCAAGGAGCAACTTACACCCTAGGTGATCCTTCCAACTTAGAAACCACTCTTGATCCTAATTTGTTAATTGAATCCATTTCCTTACCAACATTAAATACTGATATTATTTTTTCTCAGCTTTCTGGAGAGGTCCAAGAGTTAACTTTGGGTGCATCAGGTAGTTTTGTACTCAGGGAAACCAACACCAACGAAACTAGAACCTTCACTATAACTAGTCTTGGAGCCGTAGATGTCAACGAATAAAGGTCAAGCCCTAATCGAATTAATCATTGGATTCGGAATACTAGCAATTGTCCTAAGTGCCGTTACCCTTCTTCTAATAACCTCTCGAGAAACAAAACAGCGATCAGCAAATATTTTGTCTGCAGAAAGTGCCTCCGTACTACAAGTGGAAGCATTACGTTCAGTCCGAGAGGAAGATTGGAAAAATCTAACCAACGGCACCTACCATTTGGCAAATGGTCTTGAATATAAAGTAACTGTTTGTCCTCAAGCTGGATGTCCTCCTTCTCTTGACGAAGCCAAAGGCAGTACAAACGAGATTGGAGAAGTAAGTGTAAGCTTTGATTACCCACCTCAGAGTTTAGTACAAATTAAAGCTACAAAGCTAACTGACTGTAGCCCCGAATGCCCAGAAACCTCAACCATAAAGTCAATGATCTTAAAGGATCTTACTCCTAGTAGTGAAATCAGGGTAATCATTTGTAGCCTAGTAGGATGCAGCATAATTGATGAGTTCACCGGCACTTCCGATATTAATGGCGAACTCATAGCAACTTTTACCTATCCAGAACAAGATGCGGTTGCAATAGTTGCTCTTAAAACTTCAGGTTGTGCTGGTTGGGATTGTTTGGAAGCACCAAGCATAAAAAATGTGACTATTGGTGACTTCACACCAGGCACTGGTTGGTTTTTAGCATCAGGAAGTGAAACCGTTGACGGTTTTACAAGGCAAGTAGATATTGAAGATACTTGCCGAGAAAACCGGAATATCGTCGATTGCCCTTCTGGGACAGTTGATCCATCCACTAAGAAGATCACTTCAAAAATAACTTGGTCTTCTTTCTTTGGTGGTAATTTGAAAAATACTTTTTATCTAAGTAGGCATTTAAACAACACTACGTGGTCTCAAACTACCAAAGCTGAATTTGACACCGGAACTTTTATCAACACAGTATCTACTGATGATACTGATGACGGTGAGGTAATACTAGATACAGGAGCCGATTGGTCTAACTCCCAACTTTTAAGTTCTTACAATAATCCTGGAGCTGCACGTGCTTTTGATGTTGAAGTTCAAAATGACTTTGCTTATTTAGTCACAGGAAACGGTGGTGGCAATCCAGATCTTACCATTCTAGATGTTTCAAATAGAGCTTCACCACAACAAAGAGGCGCAATAAATCTAAATACAAAAGTTAACGGTGTTTCTGTTGAAGATAATGCGACTGAGGGTCGCTTTGCCTATTTAGCAACGGACGATGACTCAAAGGAACTAATTGTGGTTGATATATCAAACAAAACAAATCCCACCGAAGTAGCTTCACTCAACCTAGGCAATCAGGCAAATGCACTGGATATTTTCCTCTCAGGAGGTAGAAATAAGAAGTTTACCTATGTGGCAAAAGAATCCTCTGGGAGTACCAACCGAGAACTTTATATTGTCAGCGTTAATACTTGTTTCGATGTTACTGGAGATAATAATGTAAATTTCTTCGATTGGACTGAACTTCTGCAACATTATGGCGAAACCGGAGAAACTATTTATGATCTGAATGGTGATGCTGTTGTCTCAATCACCGATATCCAACTTTTGTTTCAAAGACTGTTAGAAAGTTGTCCTCATGCACCAGTCCCAAACATAGTTGGAACCTTTGAAGTCGGTGGCGGTGGCCCAAATAATAACGCTGTTAGAGGAGTTTTTGTACTCGGCGACACACTTTATTTAGCAACAGCAAGAAACGACAAGGAACTGATTGTGGTCGACGTATCCACCAAAAATTTACCGCAAGAGATAGGCTTTTTTAATACGGGACAAAATGCAGATGCAAACGATGTTTTTATCCTAGGTAATAAAGCTTATTTGGCAACTCAAAATAATTCAGGAGCTAATCCAGAATTTTACATACTAGATATTTTTGATCCAGCAAGTTTGAGCAGCTCTTCACCACTAGGCACTTACAACGTCGGCGACACCATAAATGCCGTTTTAACTTCAGGAGGTTTAGCTTACCTCGCCACAGATATTAATAGCAAAGAATTTGTTGTTCTTGATATCGCGGCCCCAGGATCTATTTCTGAACTAGGTTCAATAGATTTACCTTCAGGCACCAGTGACGCCAACAGCCTTTTTAAAATTGGCACTTTTATATTCCTAGCCACTGATGACAATACTCGAGAATTGCAGATCATTGAAGCAGGAGCTGGAACAAATTTTGCAACGGAAGGTACGTACGAATCTTCCACCTTTGATGCGGGAACGAATGCTGGGTTTAACCGCTTAACTTGGACCGAACAAAACCCAGTCTCAACAAACATTCAATTCCAAATCGCTACCAACAACGATGGCTCTACCTGGAACTTTGTGGGTCCTGATGGTTCAGTTGGCAGTTTCTATGATTTAGCCGGCGCAATACCCCTGAATTCGGTCAGTGGCCAGTATTTTAGATTCAAAGCAACACTCTCTGGGGATGGAAACGACACTCCAATTTTAGAAGCTGTAACAGTAAATTATTCGCCTTAGACTATGAAAATTAAGAAGGTATTAAAACAAAACAATAATAAGGGCTTTTCGCTAATAGAGCTTATAATCTACTTTACTCTGCTATCTGTTATTTTATTGATGATAACTGATCTTTTCTTTAGGATCTCAGAAGCTTCTCTTGAATCAACTTCAAAAAGTAGGGTGGAAGTAGAAGGAGAGTATGTGTTAAACAGGATTACTTATGATATTCACAGGATAGATACCAGCCAAGGAGATTCTATCATATTTCCAGCCAACCCAGGAGATTCAACTACATGGTTGGTTACGCAAATCGATAGTAAGGTCTACATACATACCTCCACCGGGCAAGAAATATTATTTGGAGAACTTTTTATAACAGATGACAGACTTACTAGCAATTCGGTAAAAGCTACTACGACGACATTTACGCATTTTGCAAATCCGGGTGGAAAGCCAACTATAAAAATAAACTTTACTTTAGAATCAACCACTCCTACAAAAACTGGGGTGACATCTAAAAACTTTGAAACGGTGGTTAGTTTGAGATGAACCAAAAAGGACAAGCCTTAATTTCAATTTTATTAATAATGTCTTTAGCTGTCTTGGTAGTTAGTTCTGCTCTGGTCTCAACTAGCCTCTCCAAAACAGCTGGGATATCAACAGAATCTGATAGAGTTTTATATTCTGCAGAAACCGGTGTTGAAGAAGCTTTGATTAAACTCCTCCGAGATCCAAACTACCAAACTGATTCTTTTACTATCGATGGAGTTTTGGTTAACATAAAGATACAGATTGGAAATCCAAACCCTAATCAAGTAACTATTAAAAGCGAGGCCTTGGCCGATAATCTAAAGAGAACAGTTGAAGTTTTGGCTACATTCGAGGATAATATCCTAACTATAACTAATTGGAAACAAGTCCCTTAAATGTCAAAACAACTCATTTTTAGTTTTAAAGAAAAATATATTAAAGCAGCCTTAGTTGAACAGAATGGAAGCTCTTTTGACGTAATTACAGGAGGATCAATCGAAGTTGGTCCAGGCGCAATAGGAGCGGGAGCTATTAAAAACTATGACGAGGTTAAGGAAAAGTTAGGAAGCTTGATTGGTGGTGTTTCGAAAGCAAAATCGCACGATATCTTAATTCTACTCAGTGAAGAAGCCAGTTTCCTGAAGGTTCTAGAGGATACAAAAGAAAAAGACTTTCTCAAAAAGCCCGAGGCCCAGGAAGATATACCTTATCCCCTAAAGAGTAGCTTTACTACTCTTCGCTTACTCAAAAACAAAGGCATTCAATTTGCCGCTACACCAAGGGACTTAATTTCAACCTACCAAAAACTGTTCAGAGAACTTGGATTGGAAATACAATCTATTATTCCAGAACCGGCCATCTTTTTACCTTTTTTGGTAAAAGCAACAAAACCTTTTCTAATTATATCTTCTGAGGGGGAAGAAATCTTGCTCACTGTCATATCCAAATCTGGAGTTTATTTCTCTATTACTAAGCATTTCAAGGAAAATCCCTTCGACAAAAGCAAAATCTCCAGGTGGGTAAAAGAAATAGTGGGGCAAGAAATCAAAACCCTCTCACCAACTTTTGAGTTTGAAGCGCTAGTTTTCGGTGAACATGAAGATGAAATTCTAGATGCTCTAACCAAAGATAATATAACTGCCCAGGCTCTGAATATAAAACTCGGTAAAATCAATCCTCAAATCGGTGATATCTCAAGCTACAAAAAAATAATAATCACAGCAGGTCTGAACAAACAAATCCCTGGATTCCATATTAAGGATGTTCAGCTAGCAAAATCCACAAAAGCAATACAACCGCCTACACTACCAAGATTCAATGCACGTTGGTTCATGGGTATTATCCTTGCTTTGATAATTACTGCTGGTGCAATTTGGTTCGCTCCAAAAGTACTTGATACGTTTCTTACCTCAAAAAACCAGGAGATCTCATCCTCGGTTCCAACAGCTTCCCCAAGTGCTAAAGCTACGCCTTCTGCCAGCCCATCGGCTAAGAAAGAAGAACCCAAAAAAGCCACTGAAGCCGCCAAGAAGAAAGAAGCTCCAAAACCAGTCCTCAAGAAATCTTTTTTGAAAATTGAAGTTCTTAACGGCAGTGGTGTGGTTGGAGCAGCTGGTAAAGCAGAAGCGTTGCTCAAAAGTAAAGGCTACAAAGTAGTCTCTGTGGGAAACGCGAGTAATTATAATTTTACCAAAACTGAGATCAGATTGAAAAAATCCAAAGCAGATTACTTACCACTCTTGACAAAAGATTTATCTGGCAGTTATACTGTTATTAAAGGTGCATCTTTGAAGGAAAGCTCTTCATACGATGCCCAAGTAATTTTAGGTAAGAAATAATGTTTCTGCCCTTAATGAAAAAAAACAAGAAAAAGTCCACAAAGCCCCAAAAAGGTTTCACGTTAATTGAGCTCTTAGTTGTAATAGGTATCTTAGCAGTCTTGCTAGCGATTGTTTTGATCGCTGTTAACCCTCCAAGACAATTTGCTCTTGCCAGAAACACTCAAAGAAGATCTGACGTCTTAGCTATTTTGAACGGAGTTGGCCAGTATTATGCTGAGGAAGGAACATTACCAACTGGAATATCAACAAACTCGGCTGATATAAGCGATGGTGATATAGGAACACAATTTTGCACTGATATAGTTCCTAGGTACTTAGCCGAGTTACCAGCTGATCCAAAAACAGATGCACCAGGTCCTTATGAGTTTCAAAGTTGTTCCACCTACAGTTCTGGATATACAATAGAAGAAACCACAGCGAACAGAGTAACTGTAACCGCTCCACAAGCTGAAGACCCGGACGGTGGTGGAAACCCTCCAACCATAAAAGTAACTCGCTAATAATTAATTCCCTTTTAAATTGAAAGAAAGTGGTACTATCTAATTAGTGAATGGAAATTCTGAAGAAAAACATGTAAATAGTTTTAGGTACGCTCTTGAGGGTCTCATCCACGCTCTACGTGAAGGAAGAAACTTCCGAATTCAGGCTTTATTTGGAATTCTTGTCCTTACATTAGCCTGGATATTTGGTTTTAATAGATTTGAATGGGCTCTTCTTTTATTCACTATCTCACTAGTACTAACCGCCGAACTACTAAATACGGTAACAGAGCTGGTTGTTGATTTGGCGGTCAAGGAAAAAATGTTGCCAAAAGCAAAAACTGCAAAAGATGTGTCGGCTGCCTCGGTACTTTTAATATCAATTTTTGCAGTAATTGTAGGCTTGGTGCTATTTATACCTCACATTCGGCAGGCGATAAACGTACTTTAGATATATTAAAATTAATATAAAAAGGTATAAACCGCCAATAAGATATGCCCCTAAAACATCGCTAGGCCAATGTGCTCCTAAATAAATTCTGGAAACTCCCACTAACACTACCAGTGGAAGGCAAATTACCAAAAGAAGTAATCGCCATTTTGGCTCCAGCTTTGGTAGCGATATTGCTAAGAATGAAAGGAAACCAAAAAAAACAACGTAATACATAACGTGACCAGAAGGATAACTATATGAAGGTAAAGGCTCAAAAACGTCCACTAAGGCAGCTGTTGGTCTGGGTCTTGAAACTGACTCCTTTAAAACCAAACTTAGGAGCGGTGTGAGTAATACCGCCGGCATAAAAGCTGCCTCCTTTCTATAACCCTTAAGATACACAAACCCCAAAGCAGTCACAAAAACTAATACGCCAAGACCAATGTTATAGAAGCCACTTACAAACAACATAAAAGTAGTCAACGCAGGCAAACTCTGTAAATTCCTCGCTACCTCCAAATCCCAATAAAAGACCTCTTTCCCAGTAATTGCGTAAGAAAGCAACATAAAACTAATAAAACCTAGAAGGATGATTGCGAAAGTGATCAGTACAAAAAAAGTTTTTTTGGGAATCACAAGATTAACAAGAAATTTCTCAAACATTTTATATATTATATATCATTGACTACCTAAATATTGGAATTTTGTCTACTTGACGAGGTTTGGAGGGGTTTTCCCTTCCAATACTGAGATTATATTCTCCGCTGCTATCTTACTCATCGCATCTCTTGCTTCAAAAGTCGCGCTTGCAGTATGTGGAGTAATAACAACATTAGGTAATTCAGCCAGACCAGGAGAAAGTTCTGGTTCGTTCTCAAAAACGTCTAAGCCGGCTGCAAAAATTTCTTTTGACTTTAAAGCTTCTACCAAAGCTTTCTCATCCACAACCGCTCCGCGAGACGTATTGATCAAAACCGCACTATTTTTCATCATTTTAAGCTTCTCTTCGTTGATCAGGTGTCGAGTTGCTGGAAGAAGTGGCACATGAATCGACACAATATCCGATTGTTTTAACACTTCATCCAAATCCCCGAAGCGGGCAGCAACTTCCTTCTCAAAATCTTCATTCCTCTTAACATCATAATAAAGAATTTCCATATCCAAACCCTTACGAGCAATCTGAGCTACCCTAGAACCAATTCTCCCCAAACCTACTACACCAAGAACCTTACCTTTAAGTTGTGGTCCTAAGAAACCTTTTGGTTCCCATTGCTTATATTTTCCTTCTCGGGTAAATTTATCTGAATCTACAATATTCCTCGCCGCTGAAAGGATCAAAGCCATTGCGTGTTCTGCCACTGCCTCAGTTAAAACCCCAGGGGTATTGGTAACCAAAACATCTCTTTCCTTAGCGGCTGCCACATCAATGTTATCGTAACCAACCGCATAGTTTGCTACGACTTTTAACTGGCCTCCCGCTGCATCCAACACCTCTCCATCAACTTTATCAGTTAATAGTGGTAAAATTGCATCTACTCCCGCAACTTCCTTCTTTAATTCTTCTTTGCTCAAAACCTTATTTTCTAGGTTTACTACAACGTCAAATTTTTCTTTCAACATATTTACCCCAATCTCTGAGATGGGACGGGCTACGAATACCTTCGACATAGACTACCTCCTAGTAATATTAAATAAATTGGAAAACTAATCTAATGTTATCACACATCTAAAGCTACACCAACCTTACTCAATTCCTGCTTAAGCTGGTCGGTACTTTCAAATAACACTCCCACCATACCCAACTTTCTTGCCTCCTCCACATTTGCTGGAGTATCATCCACAAACACTACCTCGCTAGGATTTACTTCAAGACGATTGAATGCTTCCTCATAAATTTTTGGATCTGGTTTGCGTACACCTACCTCGTACGACAATACAACAACATGGACTTGATCGTATAAGGATAGCGGACGGGCTATTTTTGCTTCTACTGCATTTGCATTTGAAACAATAGCCAGCTTATATTTTGGTTTTAACTGTTGAATAAGAGAGGTGATACCCTCAGTAAATTTAAAACGCTTAAAGCCTTCTGCTATTGGGTTTTGTCCAGTGAATGGTATTTCTAAACCCAACCGATTAATTAAGGCTTCCCAAAGATATTTTTCATCCACTTCCTTTGACTCACACTCTTTTATAGTTTCTCGATACGCTTTATCTACTACGTCCCTTGGTTTACCTGTAATCTCGGAGATATGTTTGATCGGGCCATTAAACAAGGCTTCCTTACTATTGAAAAGAACGCCTCCAGCGTCAAAAATTATTGCTTTTATCACTATTAATATTATACTTCCTGGGATGTTTCTCCTCAATCCTTCAGAAAGACTTCCTAAAGGCATGTAAACCTACAGATTGAGAACGAGAGTTACGCCGCACTAACCTTTGCTATTGGAAGTTTAATAGTAAAAGTTGTTCCTTCTCCAAGTTTGCTGTCCACACCAACATTCCCGCCCATTCTCACAAGCAACTGTTTAACAACGTACAAACCTATATTGATACCTTTAATTGTTTTTTCACTTGTACCAACTCTCTCCGTATAAAATTTTTCAAATAAATGCTTTCTTTTCTCCTCCTCCATCCCTACACCAGTATCAGTTACTTTTATTTTCACATAATCCAACTCTTTCACAGCAGACACATCAATTCTTCCAAACTCAGGGGTGTAGCTAACCGAATTTCCTAAGACGATAGTGAAAATTTCTTCTAATCTCTCTGCGTCTATTTTTACCTTCAAATTTTCAGCAAGATTAACCTTTAGGTCCAGATTCTTTTCTTCGAGTTCTTTCCTTAAATCAAACACTACTTTATCAAGAACGCTACCTACCAAAACCTCCTGCAAATAAAAATGAATCTTATCTGTCTCTAGCCTTGCGACTTCGAGCATCAATGATACAAGGTTTGAAAGTTCATTACTGGTAACAAATGCTTTAACTAGAATTTCTTTTATCTTACCGCTAATTTTCCCTACCGAATCACTGATCATAAGCTCAAGGTAACCACGAATCGCTGTAATAGGACTTCGAAGTTCATGAGAGATTATGAAGATAAATTCATCTTTTAGTCTATCCACTTCCCTAATCTCCTCAAGCTTTATCTCTTCTTCTTTCTTTTTAGCCAGACTAATCTCATTACTTAGAAATCTTCCATACGCCGAAATCAACCAAATTGCATAGACTTGAAGGCTAGCAATGCTCAAAGATCCAAGTAACTCACTGGTACCAACAAATTCTAATACATGCATAAACACCATAATAGTTGCCACCGCTGATAGAAATATAGACGCTCTAAAATGCATATAGACAGTAGCGCTTAGTATTGGCAAAAGATATAAGAAAAAGAAGTAGCTTCCAACTCCGCCGGTTAAATTTATAAGAACATAGATACATACCAAATCGACTAAAGCTTCAATGAAATTCTTTCTTAAACCAGCATATTTCTCAGGTACTAACCTATGCCAGCTAACAACAAATACAACAACAAAGAACGAAAGCACGTACACCAAGGTCTTGTTTACATCTAAAGGTAGGGGAAGTTGTATTATTATGAGGCCCGTAGCAATAATAAAATAGGTAAAAAATTCGTTTATCTTTTCTAATCTTTTAAATTTCTCGCGGGCTATCAACGTTTCCTTCATATTAAGTTAAAGGCAAACTGAAACTGAAAGTACTTCCGGATCCAAGTTTTGAGTTAAACCAGATCTTCCCACCTTGCCGTAAGATTAGCTGCCTAGAGATAAAAAGTCCCAGACCAGAACCCTTCACCTTTCCTTTATCATCCCCAGCTCTATAAAATTTTTCAAACAAGTGTTTCTGATCCTCCTCAGATATACCTTGGCCGACATCTTCTACATCAAGCTGAGCCCTATCCTCCTTCTTGAAGAATCTTACTTTGATCCTAGACCCTGTAGGTGAGTACTTGATAGAGTTGTCCACTAGATTAGCGATAACCTCATGAAGTCGTGCTGAATCAGCTTTAACAAAAATTTTTTCCTTTGGGCTGTCATATAAAATCGACATCTTCTTTTCGGAAGCCTTCATTGTAAAGTCAGAAAGTGTAGAACCAACTATATTCCCAAGATTAACTTTTTCTATATCTAATCGAAGCTTACCTGTTTCGAGCTTAGAAAGATCTAGAAGATCGCCAACCAGTAACTCCAACCGCCGGCTATTTTCCTCCGTCCTCACTAAAACATCCTTCTGCTCAGTGGAAAAGGACCCAAACTTACCTGACAAAGCTGTAGTTATATACTCCTTCAAGGTTATCACCGGGCTCGCTAGTTTACTTGAAATGATGAAAACAAATTCATCCTTAATCTTGTTTACCTCCTGGGCTCTCTCTATGTGAGCCTTCTGACGAGATCCCTTTGCTCGTTTTTCTTCTCCAAATATAAACCATCCATAGATAACAGTTGAAACAAGACCCCAAATATGAAGTATCGCCAAACTGAAAGATTGAGTAATAGGCAACTCATCAGTACCAAAAAACGCTTGGCTTAGAATAACTAGTGCTGATAAACTGGTGAAGACAGCAATTTCCCTCAACCCCATACTCGCCGCAACCGCTAGACAGGTTAGGTAAAAAAGAAACACAACCGGACTTTGCACTCCACTAGTAAAATTTACGACAAACCCTACAAAAACTATGGTAGCTATGTAATAAATAAAGTTTTTCGTTTTACCAGAATATTTTTTGGGGATTGCTCGAAACCAAACGAGAGCAAAAATTAATATAATGAAAAGTAGTACATAAAGATTCGCAGGATTAAACGACCCTTGATAAGGCAAGGACGCTAAAACAGCCCCAGCTCCTAACGCTACGTAGGTAAAGATTTCGGAGATACGCTCAAAACGAATATATTTTGACTTTTCATCCAGTGTTTCTTCTTCTAATATTGAACCTACAATATTGGCAGGGGATACCATAAATTAATGTTAGCAGAACTAAACCTACTTTGGAAGCTCGTCAACTGCGGTGCCTAATCGATCTACCACTTTATCTTTACCAATTTCTTCTAGGGTTTCGAATAGAGGGGGTGTGGCATTAGTACCAGCAACAGTGCCTCTCACTGTTTGGAATAAATCTCTTTTGCTCAGACCCGACTCAGACAATTCTTTATTTAAAGCCTCTTCTATAACATTTTTGTTCCATTTACTAATCTTTGAAAATGAATTCTCGATACCCTTTAAAGCTACTACTGTGGCAGTCGCACTTACACTAGTTTGGATGATCACACTACTATTTACGAGAATCTTTTCTTTAAAGAAGTAGCTTGTCAATTCATCAAACTCAGAAAGCTTTTTCATTCTCTCTTTAACTAGTGGCAATACTCTTTCGATGTCTTCTTTTTTTGTCTTTGTATAATTCTGTAATACCTCCACCAACGCTTCGTTATCAGTTTTCCTAATGTATTCCCCGTTCATCCAATCAAGTTTTTGTATATCAAAGATAGGACCGGCAGGATCTATTCTATCGAAACTAAAATTACTTATAAACTCATCTAACGAAAAGATTTCTTTGTCGCCTGGCATCGACCATCCCATTGTTGCCAAGTAATTCAATAAAGCCTCTGGTAAATAGCCTTGTTCCTTATACCAAATTAGAGATATAGAGTTTTTTCTCTTACTTATTTTACTTCTATCTGGATTGCGAAGAAGAGGTAGGTGAATAAATTTTGGCGGCTTCCAACCAAACGCTTGATACAACAAAACATGCTTCGGGGTGCTAGAAAGCCATTCTTCCGCTCGTATAACATGGGAAATTTTCATTAAGTGATCGTCGACAACAGAGGCTAGGTGGTATGTTGGGTGCCCATCTGACTTAAGTAAAACTTGATCATCAATCTCATGGTTTTGAAAAGTAATATCACCCCGAACTTCATCTTTAAAACTCGTAGTTCCTTCCAAAGGTATGGCTAATCTCAGCACAGTATCCTCCGATCGAGTTAGATTTCTGTCACGGCATTTCTTATCATAACGAGAGACTTCTCCTTTTCTCTGCTGGCCCAATCTAACTTCTTTTAGCCTATCAGTCGAACAATCGCAATAATAAGCTTTTTTATTTCTTACCAGTTCTTCAGAAAACTTTCTGTATTTATCCAATCTCTCTGACTGCCTATAAGGAGAGTACGGGCCAGAAATATCCGGGCCTTCATTCCAGTTAAGTCCAAGCCATTTTAGTGAATCTATTATTTTCTTCTCTGTCCCCGGTACAAAACGTGATTTATCAGTATCTTCTATTCTTAAAATAAATTCTCCGTGTTCTTTTTTTGCGAAAGCAAAATTGAACAACGCAGTATAAGCAGTACCAATATGTGACTCACCGGTCGGTGAAGGGGGAATCCGAACTCTTACATTCAATATTATTTAACCTCCTAAGACGCTTGAATTATATCATAATATAAGGCTATACTCACAGTAATGGGGTTGTTTTATCTCTCTGCTCAACTTCGGAAGATTATAATGTGGGTTGGTATATTTATACTCGCCATTCTCTTCCTATGGATTCTATGGCTTGGGCTTAGAAGTGTCTATCGCGCTGTTTTCCCTTCGAAGCCACCAACCCCAATCGCTTCTTTTGGTACAATCTCAGCTCCAAATTTACCAACGTCCAAAGTCAACTTAACAAAAACTGTATTCAACGTAGACTTACCAGAAGGTTCACTACCAAAAACGCCGTCCGAACTTATCGTTTACCCCATACCAAAGCCAACCGGTACCCTATCTTCGCTAGACAAAGCTATTGATCAAGTACGCCCAGTTGGATTCAGAGACCCACCAAAAAAACAAAGCGAGGTAAACTATCTTTGGACTGATTCTCAAAAACCAGCCAAAACAATAAAACTTAACATTGCTACAGGAGACTTTATCTATAAATATGATCATTTAAAAGACCCTTCAATTTTGGAAGGAAAATTTAATCTCACAGATATTGATGCAATAAAACAAGCTAGAAGCTTCCTCCAAAAACTTAATTCGTTTCCAGAGGATCTAGATAACGATCTGGCTAAAATAAATTTCTTTAAACAAAAAAACAAAACCCGCACTTCTGTAACCAGCTTTTCAGAAGCAAACGCCATTGAAGTACTTTTCTTCAGAAACCCTGTTGAAGATAAGTACAAGATGGTCCAACCTATCTCGAATACCTCTCACGTCAGAGTTGTATTAGGTACTAATCTAGGATTAGAAAGAGGTGTATTAGAAGCAGAATACTCATACTGGACAATTGATCTAGATAATCCTTCTTCCTACCCACTAAAAAATTCCCAAAGCGCATGGAATGAGTTTCAAGAGGGGAAAGCATCGTTTGTTAAGGGAAAGGTTGCTTCATATGAGGAGATATTTTTAGCAGAAGTCTATTTAGCCTATTATGAAACAAAGACGTACCAACCATTCCTTCAGCCAATTTTTGTTTTTACTGGATCTGGAACTTTAAAAGGCAAACTGACCGAATTCGTAGCTTATTTACCTGCGATTGCAAATGAATATCTAAAGTGAAAGCTAGCAAACTACTGTTGATTAATCGCTCTTTTTCAAGCCAAATTCTTTAAGTTGCTTTGGATCAAGACCACTTGGAGCATCCATAACAGAAGTTTGTCCTGATGATGCAACCGGAAAAGCAATTATTTCCCTAATATTTTCCTCTCCAGCAAAAAGAGCCACTAACCTATCCAAACCCAAACCAATACCACCGTGGACCGGAGCACCGTATTCGTAAGCGGATAATATATGGCCGAATTTATCATCTATCTCTGAATCTTTATTTCCCAGTATCTTAAAGATCTTTCTTTGCACTTTAGGATCTGCAATTCGAATACTTCCACTACCTATTTCCAAGCCATTACACACCAAATCGTATTGCAAGGAAGATATTTTATCCAAGTTTTTCTCTTCCATTAAATTATTGAGATCCTCTTCTTTTGGTGCTGTAAAAGGATTATGAGAAAAAGTGAATCCTTTGGTTTCTTTATCTTTTTCCAGTAACGGGAAGTCAACCACCCAAAGATAAGAAAAACCGTCTTTAGAAGATTTTAAATCTGGTTTGTCAGACTTATACTTGGACATAACCTCTTTATAAGTCATTCGAGGAAAAGGCTTAGTTTCTACTTTCCTGCCAAGTTTTTCCGTGACAAAGATCATTAACTCTTCAATTAAATTCATCACGTCTCTTTGATCAACAAAAGCCATCTCGAGATCAATTTGAGTATGCTCAAATTGTCTGTCGGCTCGTAGGTCTTCATCACGAAAACACCGTGCGATCTGATAATAACGTTCAAAACCAGACACCATCAACAGCTGTTTGTACTGCTGCGGTGCCTGAGCCAGAGCATAAAACTTTCCTGGTTGACGTCGTGATGGGACCACAAAGTCTCTAGCACCTTCAGGAGTTGTTTTTGAAAGATAAGGTGTTTCAATCTCGACAAAATTTTTCGAGTCTAGAAATTCATGAGTCAATTTTACGTATTTGTGTCGAAGCTTTAAATTCTTTTGCAACCGTTCTCTACGAAGATCGACGTAGCGATATTTGTAACGTGCCCGTTCTTCAATATCGTAACCATCACCCTCAATAGGAATCGGAAGCTCCTTTGCTTTACCAATAATTTCAATATCTGTTGCAGAAACTTCTATTTTTCCTGTAGGTAAATCCGGATTAACACTATCCTTTGGCCTCTCTCCAACTTTTCCAACAACGTGGACTACATCTTCGGACGAAAGTTTATTTGCTACTTTATATGCTTTTTCTGCTTTTGGAGTAGATACAACCTGGACAACACCAGAGGAGTCACGAATATCAAGAAAAATAATCTTACCATGGTCTCGGCGAGTATTCACCCAACCATAAATATCAACTTCCCTACCAACTTTTTTAACAACATCGAGTGTAAGATCGCGTTTCATCCGCCTAATTCTACTCAAAATAAGCCTGCTTGTCTATAACTAATCAAACCTGTGATGAAAATCGAAAAAACCTTAAAAGACAATATGATTAGGGTTATCAATCCCAGTCCGGAGATGACGCGACCGGCTGGATTTTTCCAGAAACGACCAGTGGTGTTGAAACCAAGATCATCAATGTCAACTTTCTTTTCTCCTAAAATCTTTCACCTTCAATTGTAATTTCTTATTACCTTGCCATGTATTTTCGGAGAGGTTGTAAACCACATCTATGGCGGATCCTTTTTCTGGCTTTTCTTTCTGAAAAGAGAAACAAATAGCATCATAAATCGATCGATTCTGTCCGAGCAGCATTAGTTTTAAGTGTTTGCCCTTTGAACCAACGGTGCGAGATTCAAGGACTTTTAAATTTTTAGTCATAAATGTTGGCTCTGGATTACCAATACCGTACGGTTCAAACTCTTGAACAACACTCAACGTCTCACTACCCATATTGCTAGACTCTAACTGACTATCTATTTTTAATACAGGTGTTAAATCTTTTTTACTTAGAGTTTTATCTGCATGCTCCAACATTTTTTCTCGAAACTTACTAATATTTTCTTTCTTAATTGAAAATCCCGCGGCCATAGGGTGCCCTCCAAAATCTTCCAAGTACTTCCCGCCTTTTCTGATCGCATCGGTTATGTGAAATCCAGAAACTGATCGGGCACTTCCTTTACTCAGTTTTTCATCACTACTAATAACAATTGTTGGGCGGTAATACTTCTCTACCAATTTTCCCGCCACTAATCCAATAACCCCTTGAGGGTAACTCTCACTATCTATTACTAACATTTTTGCACCATCGTATTCTTGTTCGGCTACTTCTTTCGCGTGGGCCAAAGCATCCTCTGTCGCTTGTTGCCTCTCTTGGTTTATTGATGAAAGTCTTTCTGCCAAAGATGTAGCTCGATCTTCTTTGCGAGTCAAGATAAGTCTCAAGGCATCAAGAGCATGTTCCATTCTACCCATGGCATTCAAACGAGGAGCGATGATAAAACCAATATCACCGGTTCCAATGTTTTTACGTAGGGACGCTTGCTGATATAAAGATTGTATACCCAATCTTTTTGATTTTGAAAGTAGCGGCAGGCCGTTTTTAACTAATATCCGATTCTCACCTACTAAAGGAACCATATCGGCCACCGTACCAATAGTAGCCAGCTCTAAATTTTTGAAGTATTGTTCATCGCTCTTTTTGTCTACCGACTCCAAAAGTGCTTCGGCCAGGCGAAAGGCAACGCCGCTACCAGAAAGGTTTGTAGTGTGCACCAGCGCATACGCTTTAGGTAGTTTCTTTGGTAGTTCATGGTGATCAGTTATGATTACATCGACTCCAAGCCTCTTAGCTATTTTCACCTCTTCCACATTCGTAATTCCACAGTCGACACTAATGACTACTTTCGCACCGTTCTTGGCAAGTTTCTCCAATGCTTTTGAATGAAGACCATACCCTTCCAACTGCCGATGGGGAATATATGGCAAAACCTTTGCCCCAAGCAAATCCAGTGTTTCCCAAAGTATCGCCGTGCCAGTTATACCATCCACGTCAAAATCTCCGTAAACGTAAATTAATTCTTTATTCTTAATTGCTTTTTTTATCCGCTCTACTGCTTTTTTGATTTGAGGAAGTTGGGATTCAATTTTGGGAAGTTCAGAAAGGTATGGGTTGAGAAATTTTCGAATGTCAGAAGAACCTTTTACTCCGCGATTAGCCAGAAGTTGTTCACGCAAAACACCGCTTACTTTTGGATAAACCTGCCACTCTTTTTCCATCGCTTAAGATTCTATCATAAAATTGAATTTGAACTTCCCAAAGGAGGATAAGTACAATATAATAGGTTAGTACCTGTCCAATGAATGTACCCAAATCTTTATTAAAAACCTACGAGAAACTTAAATCTTTTCGTATTACCCCTTCTATTGCAATACTAATTTATATAGCTATTTTACTCAGTGTTTTAATACTCTATGGTGAGATGAGTAACAGATCAGTGATACTTAGTTTGAAAGAAATAGGTGGTGAGTTAAATAGCGAAGTATCTGATTTAAGTAAGAATATTGATAATTTGACGAAAGAAAACGAAGCCCTTAAGAAGGAGGATGCAAAGGTCCAGCTTAGAGCTTACAATGAGGCTGTTGAAAAGTATGAAGTTGTGAAAGAAAAAAGCAAAGATTACAAACTTCAGGGAGTAAATGTGGGAAGTGTTGGGAAAAAATTAGATTCAGTGGTAGATTTGATATTTGGGAGAAAGTATTCCAAAGCGGACAAACTTTTAACCGATTTAAGTAAACAGCTAGATACACTCTTAAAAAAGAAAAAAGCAGCCGATGCTGCGAAAAAAGCCAAAGCTGCACCTAAAAAACCAGCTTGCTCATCCCTTCCTTCGTCAGGTTTTTGTGCCTTTCCCGTTAAAATTAGCTCGGGAACATTCACAATAGACGCTATAGGAATAAATCTTTCAAACGCTACTGCAGTCACCGATACAGCTATAAGTTCAAACTGCACTAATAATTGCGCCACAAAATCCCTGCAATCATACATAACTTCAAATAACGGCTTCGCTGGTATTCACGGTACCTATTTTTGTCCGCCAGATTATATTTCTTGCAGTGGGAAGGTAAACTCGTTTGATTTTCCAGTTTACAACTCCAGACTGAAAAAATGGATAAATGAAGACAAGCTTTTTTGGAGTAATCGCGCAATGATGGCTTTCACTTCGTCTGGAGCGGTTTTTTACCCTCAAGCCAACACATATTCGAGTCTTTCAGGACTGAAAGCTGGGCTCGTTAATCACCCTGGGCTTGTACATAACGGCAAGAATATAGTTGGTAATTACTCTCTCACTAGTGCTCAAAAGATAAGGGGTCTTCGAGGCGGTGTAGCCGTAAAAGGTAGCATGGTTTATCTCATCAATGCCCGAAACGTCACTGTGGCAGAATTTGCGAAAATAATGGTAGCCTTAGGTGTCACCCATGCTCTAAATTTGGATGGTGGTGGAAGCAGTGCGCTTTACTATAAAGGCTCCTACAAAGTTGGTCCGGGAAGAAGTCTCCCCAACGCTTTGATTTTCAAATAAAGGTACCTCTCAAAAAATATTACCTAACCAATCCAAAAATGTTTCCACTGGAGCGCCGATTTTCCAAACGTGCAAAACAAGCTCTTGAGGAATCTTCAAAAGCCATAGTATAAACAAAACGATAAAAAGTCTCTTCAAAGAATGCAACCAAACATGTTCCCTTGTTTCCTTACCTATCTTCTGCCACAAAACGTAAAAGATAAAGAAATTCTCAAATAGGTTTGGAAAGATAAAAAGTAAATACTGGGCGCCAGACAGTGCAAAGGCCGCCAATCCCAGCAAGCGCCAAGCGTACAAAACGATACTGGTGTTTCTCGCTAATTTGTTAAACCATCTCAAAGAAACAAATAGCTCAATTGTTAAGTAGTAGGTGTCTAAATATTTATCCGTCAGAGTGTAGTTTGGTATCTCCACTCCAAAGAGCTTTACGATATTAGTGTCAAGAGCATCAATTACTAAAGACGCAAGTCCGCCCCACAAAGGCCAGCGGAAAATAGTCAGGGGAATTAGAAGACGTAATCCAAATATAACAACTAGTCCAAATGGTAATGAAAATATTGTCTCAGGCATTTATTGATAACTTGTCACCGACAGAAATCTTAGTTTTCCCTATTGTTCCTGCCGGCAACTCAATTACCCTGCTATACTTAGGGTTCCACACAAAAAATCTAAAAGGCCGCATGTTTTTCTTCATCTTCACAACCTTTCTTTCTTGATCCAAAACTAACACATCTATTGGAAATGGGACACCAAAGGTGTGAATTCCAAAACGAGTTTCCAAAATAAGCGCGGTAGGACTCTTTGCCCCAATAAGGCCAATGGATTTAGCAAGAAAACCACCCGGTTCTTTGGCATCACTGGATATCAATTTATCTTTAGTTTCATTGGATATTTTCATTTTCTATACAGATTATAACTGATTGTTCGTTGAGAATCAGCTCACTTAAAGGACTAAAATAGGTCGCACGCGTGCGGCCAAAAATTGGCGGGTTTTGAAGCTAAATTTAGGAGAAATATTCCTTCCTTTCTCTTAATAAATATAGAGGGAATAAATTAACAGCAAAATCGTAATATATACTGCCTCTGCCCCCTAAAACCTACCCACTCAAATTATTAAGGTTCCACCAATCTTAGAGTACAAAACACCAGTAGAATATGTTAATACGCTACTACCTAAAGAAGGATCGATCGTTTTGTATGTATAGGTCCAGCGTATTTGATTGACATAAGCTACTTCAAGTAAGTATAATTAACTCACAACCGATGTTAAGTCAGCTTCGATCTGCCAAATTAATCACTTTCGTAACTTTCGCAGTAATATTTGCATTTGTTTTCACAACTCTGGCCGCTGCTACCCCTAAACCAAACAGTAATTCGCAAGGCAAAGCAAAAACAGCTACCGATTCGGCCAAAGGAAAAGGTAAGAGGCGAGATAAACTTGAAAATCGTCTCACCGAAGTAAAATTAAAAGTCTGTGAGAAAAAAGAAGCTTCGATTCAAAAGCGCTCGACCAAGATGGTTGCAAAAGCAGAGGATATTCAAATCAGATTTGATCGTATAGTAGAGAAAGTAGATGACTACTACGTTGATGTGTTGTCACCTGATGTTGAGATAGAAACTTACAGTGACTTGCTTCAAATTATCGAAGATTACCGGAGAGCCGCTGCCAATAACCTCGGTGTAGCCGAAAGTACGGCTGAAAACTTCACTTGCGAGGGAGAAAACCCCAAAGATCAGCTTAAACAATTTAGAACTGACGTGAAGGTGGTTATCAGCTCTTTGCAAGGCTATAGAAAAGCAGTAGTGAACCTAATTGTGGCTGTACGAACCAAAGGTAAAAATATAAAGGAGTCAGAACCTGTGGCTACAGATTCTGCCAAACCGGCAACAGAATCTGCTGATACGGAGTAAACTATGGATCCAGAAGTACAAGTTGATGCAAATAGTAGTTCCACACCAGGAAGATCTTTCAGCAAGGTCAGGGTTTTTGCTTTCTCAATAATTGCAGCATTAGTACTCTCAGCAATTGCACTAACGGTTTGGTTTACGATCCTTAGTCCTCAGGAAACAACTAATATAGGCTCTACCACCTCAACCCCAACCACACCATCAGCCACAGTTCCAGATGTAAAGAGTGATAAAGACCTGGAAAAACTGGAAAAAGAAGTCAAAGGCACAGATATCAACGGCCTGTCTAGTGAACTAGACGCCAACGACACGGATTCAAAAGACTTTTAATTCACAAACCTCACCCTCATTCCAATAATCAATAAATAATGATTAAAGACGATGACTCCATCTTACTCGCCTTACTTAGAAGAATATTCCGAAGGTAATAAAATCACGTAAGTTTTTAAACTGTGTGGTAAAATAGGCACGATGAAAAGAATACTAGTATCTTCTGTAAAGCTGTATCAAAGAGGAATCTCACCTTTTCTTGGGGCTCAGTGTCTGTATCAGCCCACCTGCTCTCAATATGCAGTAGAAACCCTCGAAGAAAAACCAATATGGAAGGCAATCCCAAAAATCACCGCAAGGATCCTAAGCTGCAATCCAATTAATGGCTTAATCAGGAATAGAAGGGCTGATAATACCTGATATCAAATCTACTCCTCAATTTCTTTTTCTACTTCCTTCCTAGTTTTGTAAAACTTCAGGAGGGTGTAGACTAGAAAACTTCCTATAACCAACCCCATTAAATTAGATAGAAAAATATAAAGGTAATATTCAGCTAGATACATCTGGGCAGAATTTAAGTTAATACCTATTAGAGCAGCAGGAGGAACCAGGGGTACAGCCATAGCTACACCCGGCAAAACATCTGCCATCTCCTTTCTCGCCCACGCAAAAGTTGCCGCGATTCCAGAGGTCAAAGCCACAACAAAGTATATATTAAATACCTTCCCTGGATCTTCTCTTAGAAAAGATACCGATTTGTCAGATCCAAGAAAATTCGCCAATAGCCACGCAATAGCAATAATAAGTAAAAAAGATACCACCATCAAAAATCCCGCTTTACGAACAGCCCCAAATTCTAATATTGAAAGTCCCAGAGAAAAAAGTAAGATAGGTGTTAGCACCGGTGTCACCAACATACCGCCGATAACAATCGCAGTGTTGTCTATCAAAAGACCTGCCACAATTATCACCGAGGAAAGAATTAAAAACGTATAATAAACAGAATTTGGGTGGCTTCGTTTAACTAACTCATCAACAGTGTGGTATTGTTCAGACTTACCAATCTCTAGTATATTGCCTTCGTCACGCTTCTTAAAAGGAAACATCTACTTAATTATACCTCAGAATATTTGGTACTAGTAGCTAACATTTTCATGTTATAATTATTTCATCGAAAGGAGGTGAACTTATGTTATCTTCAATCGCAGAAAGTACAAAAAACGCTCTTGTAGGAACGATTTCTGGTGCATCCGATGTTGTTGCCGCTGTACGTGACAACACCAAAAAACTAGTTATTGATACGGTTAAAGGAGCTGGCGAAGTAGCAACCTCTTCTCTTGAAACCGTCGCGGATGTCGTTAGTGGAGCAGTTGCTGCCGTTGTTCAAAGCGGTAAATCAGTAACCGAAGGAACTGCTCAGGTGGTTGAGAGCTCAATCGAGGCAGTATCAGATATCGGAGGCGATACTGGAACCGCAGCAAAACAAGCTTCTATTGGAGCTATAAACGGTGCTACCGAAGTTGGTGGGGATCTTGGTGATGTGGCTGTTTCTGCAGTCACAGGTTCTATCGACGCCGCCGGTAAAGTCGGTGGTGACACTGGAAAACTTGCTACCGAAGCAACGGTCGGTGTTATCCAAGCAGCAGACAAGGTTGGCTCTGAGGCTGGGTCTTCGGTTAGAAAAGCCCTTTTGAATAGTGCCGCGCTACCAAGACAAGTTATCGAGGCTGCTATATCGGGAAATCCAGACCAAAGCAAGGATAAATAAATCTACCACGCTGCATATTGTTGCAGAGCTCACATATAAAATTATCCTTGTGTCATATAATTGCCAAAACCAAAGGAGGTGATTAGATTGATACAAGGTATTGAAGGTATTCTACTTTTCAGTGAAAATGCCAAAAAACTAGCAAAGTTTTACCAGGACAAAGTAGGTCTCAAGCAAACAATGGAAGCGGAGATGGGAGAGAAAGGTGAAGAGTTGTTTGCGTTTGAGATGGATAAAGGAAGTGCTTTATACATCGTTGATCACTCGGATATCAAAGGTAAAAATAAAGACCCAAAAAGGGTCATGTTAAACCTAGAAGTGGCTAATATTGAAGATGAGGTAGGAAAATTGGAAAAATCTAAGGTTAAGAAGGTCCAAGATATCCATCATGTTGGGGGTTATGGAAAAATCGCCACTTTTGAAGATATCGACGGTAACTACTTCCAGTTGGTACAAGTAAAGGATTAGTTTAACTTTTCCTTTCTCAAAATTTATCAAACGACACGTATTATGTCCGTGTCTTGACTTTATCCTAAATTTGATCGTAAATTTGTCCTCTTGCCAATTTCAAAAAATAGTTTATAATCAGATAGTCTCCCAAAAAACTTGACATGGCAGTAAAAAAGAAAACAACAATAAAACCCAAGAAAGCCAGCCCCAAAATAACTAAAACAAAACCATCCTTAGATCTTTCTCGTATCAGTAAGAATCTAAAAGCTGGATACGAAAAAAGGAAAGCGCTTTACATCGGTGTCTTCATAATTATTCTGGTAGCAGCTGGTATCTTTGCTCTATTCTGGTTTAACAAAGGCCTCTTTCTTGCAGGAACAATAAATGGAAGATTAGTAACCTCGCCTGAATTTTATTCAAAACTTACAAAAGCAAGTGGCGAAGAAGTCTTTGATTCAATTGTGCGTGAGGCTTTAATAAAACAAGAAGCTGCCAACAAAGGCATTAGTGTATCCCAAGAGGAACTTGATAAAAAAATTAAAGAGCTTGAGGACCAACTAGGAGGAAAGGACAATTTTGAATTAGCCCTAAAGCAAAACAAAACTAGCCTTGATGAAGTGAAAAAGCAGATCAGCGTTCAGATCCTAGTGGAAAAGATTCTTGAAGACGAGATAGAGATAACCGATAAAGAAATTGCTGCCTACATAAAAGAAAACAAGGCTATCAGCCCCGATCTTTCAAAAGAAGAAGCAAAAGAGGCAATTAAATCATCCAAACTGAATGAAAAGTTCACCCCCTGGTTCGAAGAGTTGAAAAGTAATGCCAGAATCTCCACCTACTTCTAATCTGCGCATTCCCTTGATTTGATCTCCACTACCTCTTTAATTGTCGGTAACGAAAACAGTTTTCGATATGATCGTTTACCATTCCCGCCGCCTGCATGTATGCATAGCAAATTGTAGACCCTACGAATTTGAATCCACGACTTTTTAAGTCTTTACTCATAGCATCCGACTCTCTTGTTTTTGCAGGAATTTCAGACAACTTCCTAAACTTATTTCTTATTGACTCCTCTCCGACAAATCGCCAGATGTATTTATCAAAAGATCCAAATTCTTTTTTGATTTCCAAAAACTTTTGTGAATTAGTAATTGCCGCCTTTATTTTCAGTCGATTACGAATAATCCCTTCGTCCTTTAGTAGCCTGTTGAAATCTTTCTTACCATATTTCGCGATTATTTTGTAACTAAAATTATCAAAAGCTTTACGGAAATTTTTTCTCTTCTTTAGAATCGTAGACCAAGAAAGTCCTGCTTGGAAACTATCGAGTAATAAGTATTCAAAGTGCTTCTTATCACTATGCACAGCCACTCCCCACTCTTTGTCATGGTATTTAATCATTAAAGAATCACTCGCAGGCCAACTACACCTTTTTATTTTTTTGTCCATAGAAAGTATTCTAACACTTGTTGTTTCAAAAAATTTTAGGGAAACAAAAAAAGCGCCGTATTTGGCACTTAAGATACATACATTATAACACATCTAAAATTTATTAGCAAACTTTTTCGTGTATATTTTGTTTTTTGGAAAAAATGAAACTAATTTTTGAAAACTTTTCGAAATTGAGCAGTTTACAAAAAGTTAGGCCGGCCAGTGGTGCGTGTCGGTGTCGGTGGCATTGAAAAACGGAGGGTTAGTAACTTTCAGACTTTTAGATCGTCGAGGTCCACTAGGGCTTGTATATTTCCTCCGAAACCACAGCTTCTTGCAGCTGCACGTGCCTCCTCCAAAATCGCATCGATGTCTGCGTCGGTGGAGGATAAAAAATTAAGATTATAGGATATGGTTTTCTGTCCGCTTAAGTTAAACTAAATCATCTTCAGAAAGCTTGTAGGAAACGGAAGGTGGTTTTGGTGATTTTGGTGGTGCGGGAGATTCTTTTTGGTCGGAAAAAGCTTGGATGCGACCAATTATTCCATTGGTAAGACGAACTTTGTGACCGCGGGAATGATTCTCTTGTCTAGTTAAAACATCCTTCACCACTCCTTCGGTTAACTTCCCCGAAGCATAATCTTTTTTCTGAGCTACTTTTACTCTATCGCCTGGTTTTGGATACCGACTACCAACTTCATATGTCATAGCTTACTCACTTAATTTTGTATACCATTTTTTAACTACTTCTTCTCCTGGCTCATCCATAACCGAAAATGTTCCAGATATAGAAACAGCGTTGTACCCTTCCACTAGCCCTTCGCTTTCGGAAAACAATCGATCGTAATAATCTGCTTCTGCTTCTTCGGAAAGAGTCAGTGTACTCCAAACAAAGCTATCTGGCAAGGACTCGTCTGGATTCATCACACCACTTTCCCCAAACACAATTTCGTCTATTCCATTTTCATTTGCGATTTTCCTGGAAGTGTAAATAACCTCTTTCATATCTTCGAAATATTGAGTTAATTTTTTATCCTCCACCGCCGGGTAATAAGAAAATTGGAACTGATCAAAACCGGAAATATCAAAGCCTTCTCTGCGACCAACTCGCCAAATATTTCTTGGGTCCCCCAGGCCGACACCAACTCGACCAGTATAATGTTTCTTTATCTCTTTCAAAACTGCCTGTGCTAAGAGAGATAGATCCTTACCTTTTATTTCTGTCCAAACAATATCACTTTTGTGCGACTCTTCGTATGAATTATCCAATTCACCAAACGCAGTCACCTGATAGACTTTGTATTTTTCGGCAATCTCAGCCACTTCTCCCCAAAACCTGGCATAATCCTTAATTAATTTTTCATCATCTGTGAATCCAGACCCTTTTTCTGGAGGGGCTTGGACTTCACGAAAATTTACAAAAAGACCCTGGGAGTGAGCCTCGTTTATATAGTTACCCAAAAGAGCCTCGGCAACTTCTTGCATACAACGGTTGTAATAAATTATTTTTTCTCCATTGGTAGATGCATCTATAAAGAGGGTAATAACATTCGCACCTAGTTCTTTTGCTTTCGCTACTTTTTCTATTTCGTGTTGAAAGGAGGGATCGTAACCAACAGTCTTGTAGGGTTTTGGAGAACCCGATGGAGGAAGGACAGGCTCTGGATGAATATTGGCCACTCCACATGGGCCAGATCGATCGCCTTGCCCACCTTCTCCTTCATCTTTGTCGTAAATTCGAAAAGCCCCCACACCGGCTGAGACTAGAACAAAGAAACCAAGAATAATTAAAAGGAGTTTTTTACCAAGCATCAACTAAATTATACCAGTGGGAATGGTTTGGATGAAGTGCTAAGAAAATCTGACAATAGTACTGAGGAAAAGAATATTGATAACCTGGTAAAATCGGTATTGTTGGGGTTTACCGACTTGTTTATAATATAGCTATGACAAAATACAAACAAATCTTTGACGAGATGATCAAGAAAAATCGTGAACTCTTTATCAAATTCAAGATCACCCACGATATGTATGCAAACGACAAAAAAACTTGGTCAAATCAGTTCAATGAAGAAGGGGAAAAGGTGCTTGAGATAATCCGCGAATATGAAAATATTCTCTGCAAACATTCTGAACAGGGGAAATATAGCAAGTTTTCTGGAAATCTAGCGGAAAAATTTTGGATAGAAGTGCGTAAAAATTACCCCAAGATTGATTTCGTCGGAGTAAAGGTTAGTTAATATTTGCCGTTGATATCTATCTTACGAATACGAATGTTTTGTGGCGTTACTTCCACAAGTTCTCTATCGTCTATATACTCAAGACTATCTTCCAACCCCATGGGCTTAGGTACATTAAAGTGCTCTGCCACTCCTTCACCTCTACTACGCATATTAGTTTGCTGTTTTTCTTTGCAGACATTCACTTTGATATCATCACCCCGAGAGTTCTGCCCCACCACTTGACCTTTGTAAACTCTGACTGCCGGGCCGATGAAGAGCGTTCCGCGATCTTGAGCTTTAGTCAGACCATAAAGTGTAGTCGTACCCTCTTCGAAAGCAGCTAGAGATCCTTGCGAACGCTCGAAATTGGTTTCCGTGTCTGGCTGAAATTCATGAAACATTGTGTTGATAATTCCCGTTCCCTTGGTATCAGTAATGAATTCACTTCTATAACCAAAAAGTCTTTTGGTAGGAATAATAAATTCGACCAAAACTACTCCGTTTTCGTTCGTCATGTCGACAAGTTTTCCGCCACGTTCACCCATTTTCTGCATCACAACTCCAGAATAGTTTTCTGAAACTTCGATAAACACTTTTTCAAAAGGGGTAAGGGTTTTCCCATCAACTTCCTTAGTGATCACTTGCGGTCGGGCAACTTGAAATTCATAACCTTCCCGACGCAAACGCTCGATCAAGATTGCCAAATGAAGTTCTCCTCGTCCCGAAACTATCCAATCACCATTAGGACCGTCGGTCACCTTGAGAGCCATGTCAGTTTCTAGTTCTTTAAAAAGACGCTCACGGATTTGACGAGAAGTCTTGAACTGCCCTTCCTTTCCAGCAAATGGGGAGGAATTAACTGATAAAGTCATGTTGATTGTCGGTTCTTCAACATCAAGTAACGGTAAAGTAACCGCCTCACTGGGGTCAGCAATTGTTTCACCGATATTTACATCCGCAATTCCGGCAATAGCAACGATATCTCCGGCAGAAGCTTCAGGAATTTCGTTTCTTTCGAGACCGGCAAAACCAATCAGAGAAGTTAACCTGTATTTCCTCATTTCACCGATTCTATTTATATGAGTAATTTCTTGACCTGCTTTGAGCTGACCATTGTAGATTCGTCCAGTAGCGATACGCCCTTTGAAATTGTCTCCAACAATAGTGGTGACAAGCATCTGTAGGGGTTTATTTGCCTTTCCCATTGGAGCCGGTATATGTTCCAGAATTGCTTCAAACACAGGCTCTATATTTTTCATTTTTTTTAAGTCCGGCTCTCTCCCGGCCAAACCATTTTTTGCCGATGTATAAACCTTGGGGAAAAAAGCCGCCTCATCACTGGCTCCAAGTTCTACGAAAAGATCAAAAGTTTTGTTTACTACCCATTCGATTCGAGCACCATCTCGATCTATCTTGTTAATAACAACAATAACCTTGTGCCCCATTTCAAGGGCCCGTTTCAAAACAAAACGAGTTTGAGGCATCGGTCCTTCTTTGGCATCAACTAGAAGCAAACAACCGTCGGCCATTTTCAAGACTCGCTCGACTTCCCCTCCAAAATCAGCATGCCCAGGAGTATCAATAATATTTATCTTCGTTTCCTTCCAAATTACCGCAGCGTTTTTAGAAAAGATAGTAATACCCCGCTCTTTCTCAAGGTCGTTGGAATCCATAATGAGACTAGTACCTTCAAGATCCTTGTGGAGTTTGGTATTACTTTGGCGAAGCAAGGCATCGACAAGTGTGGTCTTGCCGTGATCAACGTGAGCAATGATGGCGACGTTCCTCAATTTATTCATAAATATTTTGGCATTAGAAGAACAGCTCGGCAAGAATAAAAATATTCTTTTTTAGTTTTGGAAATTACTGCCCGAAACTAATGCTGGTTAATTATACCCCACTATGGGATAGATATGCAAGCCTACTTAGAATTCGTACTCAAATAATCCTGGTCTTCATTTTTCCAGATCAGTCAAAACTTCTGTGGAATGCGCAGCTGGCTTAACGCCCTCGTATATCTTGGAGATTTTTCCCTTATCATCAATCAAAAATGAGGTGCGCATCGTTCCAAGAAATTCCCGGCCCAGAAATTTCTTTGGTTGATAAACACCATAAAGTTTGACTGCTTCTTTTTTCTCGTCAGCCAGCAAAGTAAAAGGTAGCCGATGCTTCTCGGCAAACTTCTTATGGCTACTTACCGAATCGGTACTTATACCGATTACTACCGCATTAACCTCATTAAAACTAGGAAAACTATCACGTAAAGAACAGGCTTCGGCCGTGCATCCTGGTGTATTATCTTTGGGGTAAAAATAAATCAAAACCCTCTTACCCAAAAAGTCTGAAAGTTTGCGATTTTTCCCATTTTGGTCCGGAAGTTCAAAATCCGGAGCTAAGTCTCCAATTTTTAAATTCATTCTATTATTCTAACACTTTCGTAGCCAATTCCAATTTTTTCTTTCTGGTGAGTTTTTTAATACGGGCTTCTTCTTTGGCAGCTCCCGAACGATTGGAAAACTTTTTGGAATAAACAAGCTTTACCGGTCTTCGTGCCGCGGTGTATTTTGCCCCAACCTCAGAGGAATTATGTTCCACAATCCTCCGATCAAGATCTACGGAAATCCCAGTATAAAAAGTTCCATCTGAACATTCAAGAATATAGAGAAAATACATAGAAGGACTAGCCTCAATCTTTTACTATTCTGCTTTAGGAGCGGTTTTACTAAAAGTACGATGACACATTTGGCAATTGTATGAAACAGATGTTGTGGGAGTATTATCTCCTGAGGAGACAGGCATTTTGGATAGATCCCTACTACTACAGTAAGGACATTTTACATTATCATCCATTATTTCTTTTTCTTGTTTTTCTTTGGTTTTTTGATTTCTCGTCTTTGTTTACCTTGAGAATGGGCCATAAGTTTTTCTCCTTCGTTCTCTAAGTCTAACACAAGTACAGTAACTATGCCTTTCTACTATAAGTGTTCAGAAAGGCAAAAGTCCTGTTCACCTTCTGGATATAGTTTCTAGGAAGTTATTCCAATGTTTTTACTTCGAAGATTTCCTGCGGCATCATTTCTTTATTAGTATCTTCATGAGCCTTGTGGACTTCGTGCTCTGACTCTGCTTCGGTCATACAGTGGGCAACTCCTTTTTCGGCATTGTAATCAACTCGGATTCCTTTGATACCTCGTTTTTCACAAGCTTCTTTGTAGGCTGCCCAACTTTTTTCAATCAGAGACTGTTCTATAGAACCATCCATTTTGTGGATTCCAACAAAAACTGCCATATATTTCACCTCCTTTTAACTACTTAGATCTAAACATTTTATCGCCTAGGATGTGTGTGACCAACCTCACAATTATTCCTAGTTTAGGAAAGTTGAAAGATTTAAGGGTTTTTTAGCGCGTAGTTTTGAACTATTATGCTGTACATCAAGGCATCTTCGGCTAACTTCTTTTTATCTTTCTGTGCCAATACTTCCGGTAGAGATTGGATTTTTTTACGAAAATAAGGTTTTAGGTTTGCGATTGTTATTTCATCTTTCCTTATGAGTGCTTCTTTGGAGAATCTTTTTGCCGTCTTCTCCGACCCATTGTAATATCCAAGTGCCACTCTCTTTAAATCCATCGCTAGAGATTCTATTGCAAATTTATCTTTATTCAAAAAACCTCCTTAAAGAAAAACTCTGTAAGTTTTTTGTATCTATCCTTTATTATAGTATTTTGAATCTCGTTACTAGTGTTTTTGTCTTTGGGCCGAATATTGATAAAAGAATTAAAATCGATATCTTTTGTCTCCAAGTCAACACCACCACCCCAGACATTTGACTGTTTTGAGCCTTTACCTAGCAATATCTGTTCAGAATCGATGTGGAGATCGCATCCTGCAGAACAAATTTCTTTTTCAATATCAATAACAGTCTTTATGTAGACATCAAACTGCTCTTTTAGCTTTTCTAGTTCGTTTTTTGTAAAAGGAGAGTCTTTGGTAATGACCATAACCAGTGTCGGGATTTTATCACACTTTAGCATACTCAGTACAGAGATTTTGAGGTAAGTACTTGATTATTAAAAAAATTGGAGTAGACTTAGGTCACTCATGACAGAAAACATTCAAGACTTCATAGACTTCCACAATGCCAACATATCAGATCTAGAGATGGCCGCAAATTTTGAAACAATTTCCCGTTTCGCTTTAGAAAAAAATATTGCTTTAGACAATTTATCAATAGAAAAACACCGCTTACCTTTCATCAACTGGATCACCAGTCTATCCAGAACACACGTTGAAAGCACCTAAATAAGGGTTTGGATTCGACAATCTCACCACAAGTTTTGTAAATTGAAGCTAAAAATCAATGATTTCTGTCGTCTGCAAGTTTTTGACGTATTATCTATAATTAAACTAATGCTTAAAAAAATACAGATTTTAATTCTGCTAATTATTATTTTTGTAGCCTTCGCATTTACCTTTCTCTATGCTTCTTTCAACTTCAACTTCAGTCCTCTAAAACAAGTAAATGATAACTTCCGCCCTTATTTTTCTGAAAGCTTTTTTCTTCGCCGTACTTTTAAGCTAAACCAATCAGGAGAGGCTAAAGGTGATTACTATTCAAATAAGCAGTTTACAAAACTAAAGGTAGAAGTGTATTCAACCTCTTTCGGAACAATTTATGCTCCTTCAATTGATTTAATAAATGAAGGTACAGGCGGAGCTATAAATAAATCAGAGGGTATTTTTGTTGAGGAAAAGAAACTGGAGGATGTGCCGGAAAAGGTAGATGATGCTTTCATAGATAAACTTGCAGATGATATTCCAAGATACTCAAAAAATACAGCCATAATGCGTATATATATTTTATCTACTTATGAACCTAAACCCACCTTAACCGGGCTTACAGCCGGGGCTTATGGTTTTGTTATTTTCAAAAAAAGTATTGAAGAAGCTTCGAAAGATTTATCGGTACAAAAAGATCTGGAAATAGAAACTATCTTGCATGAGACCGGCCACCTTTTGGGTGTTAAACACTTAGATTCAGAAGGCTGTGTGATGAATAAGATTGTGGATGTTCCTAGCACTGGGAGACTAAACCTAATCCCAACCACATACTGCTTCGATGATCTTCAGGCTATAAAAGATGCAAACTCCTAAAATTACCTCTCCTGAAAATTTTAGAATATAAAAAGTGAGGAAACTAGAGTTGGGTGTATTTTTTATGGGATCCTTTGGCTTTTCGTACAGGATATTTTTTCTCGTTTTTCTTCATCTTTATCAAAAATTCCTTTTCGAGATCAACATTCAGATAATAGGTCATAAGTAAAGTCCAATAGTAGATATCAGCCAATTCCTCTTTCACTTCTTTAAATTCGGATGTTTTAGGAAGTTTGTCCATTTCCTCTTGACTCTTCCATTGGAAGTGTTCAAGGAGTTCGGAGGATTCTAAAAGTAAAGAAATTGATAAATCTTTAGGGTTATGAAATTGTTTCCAATCCCTTCTATTTACAAAAGCAACTATTTTCTTTTGCAGACTCTTGGTGTTCATGCAACAAGCAATTTTAACACTTTCTGTGGTAGTTTCCAAAATTTTAATACATTTATGTAAGAAAAAGGCAAAATTGTGTTAAACTTAAATTGGTGAGTAGGTTAATAACTGTCCCCCTAGCTTTCATATTCGGACTTTTTATAGGTGCTGCTATACTTTTTGCTTTCGGAGACAAAATATTACTTTGGGTTGCTGGTCCTTATTTCATTCCAAATAGTATCGAATATTCTTCTGATTCCTCACAAATCGATTTTAAAGGAGAAAACTGGACTGTTTCTGCGAAGAAAGACTGGGGCATACAAAAAATGCCTATCGAAACATATGAATTCTATTTTAACCAAGAGGAAGATGGTTACTTTTTATTTTTTGTTCAAGCATTAGAAACCGACCAATCTATCAAAGAGCAAATAGAAGCTTTCGAGGATGTTCCAGATCTTTTCAAACAAAACCCCTCCCTACTTGGAGATATACCTAAGATTAAAGTATTGGAATCTAAACTTTTGAAAATAAACAATCGTGAAGCTGGAGTAGTCTTCATAGATTTTGAGACAAGAGATCTGATGGGAGCAAGCGTACTTATTGACAAGAACGGGAAAATTTATTATCTAATGATTGTAACCGATAAAGACTTTTACAATGAAAATCGAGGTGATGTGAGAAATTTTATAGCTAGCTTTAGATGAGATTTAATTAAACTACCAGCTCCCTCCACCACCGCCACCGAAACCGCCACCAGAAAATCCACCTCCACCAGAAAAACCACTCCCACCAGGAGTAGACGCCATTGAAGACCCCATTGAATTAGAAAAACTAGCCATACTAGCTCCGAAGACAGCCGCATTAAAAGGCCCAGTACCTGTATACCAAAAAGGCTGTTGAGGTTCTATACCCATCTCCTTGAAAGCCTTAGCAAATTTATCAGTAACTCCAAAGGCAATCGCATAAGGAAGTACTTCATTGAACATATTTTTCTTTTCAAAAAACCTCTGTCGATACTTTTCCGCCTTGCTTACAAACAAGTGGTAACCACGGACTCTCCGATACATGTCTCTACCATAAGCTGTTTTTCTTGGCATAAAATTAGAAATAACAATCAAGGACCCAGCACTTACAATTAACCCAGCTCCTAAGCCTAGAAATACGCCTAACTCAAACATGGGCGTTAAGGCACTCGCAAAAATTAAGCCGACTACCCCTATACCAATTCCAAAAAATAGATACTTTTTACGCACACTTTCCGGGTTTTCATAGAAAAACTTTTTATTAATCATCTCCTCATATAGTTTTTCTTTTACTACTTTCAGGTCTTTATAAAATTTAGTTTTTAATTCTGACATTTTTACAACAGCTCCTTCGTCAAAAAGCCTATCCAAAAGCTCCTTCTCGTAAGTAAGAAGGCCTTTTGCTTCTTTATTTATTTTCGTGAAAGTATAATCTTTGCTTCCAAACATCCATTTTTTAGGCTCCTCAGCTATTTTCAGAAATCCACGAGTGGCCAAATCAATAATAGTAGCAGTTATATCCACCGTATGAGCTTTCTCATCAATAAGAGTGCCTACTTCTGCTGGTCGTAATTTTTCTGGTGGTATGAACTCCACAACAACTGGCTCGTGAGCCCTCATCGGACGAACCTCGTGCCTGGCCTGCTCATCATAAAGATGTTTTCTTTTCCACCAATAATCTCTACCTTTTTTCCACCAAAGTAAGAGAGATGCACCAACCCCTAAAATTAAAACAATCAAAAAAGATGCTAGAGTATCCAGATTGAAAAGTTTCAATAATTCATTTTCCGGGGGAGGTACGTTGATGATCGGAAAAAGGCCCGAGGTATAACCAACAACAACGGTCAATCCTTCATTGGCCCCTAAACTTTTGGAGGTTTTAAAAGTAGCGACTCTTTTACTAGTCTTGGTGGATTGACATAAATCGGAAGAGCCGCGAGCACCTTCATAACAAGTAATTTGTGTAATCTCGTCTTTTGGCAAAGTTACTGTTGTTTGGACCTGAGATATTGGTACTGGCCATGCCTCCCCAGTTATATTCCAAAAAATTTCATCATAACCTTCGTAAGATCTTAAGACTCCAGCAACTGTATACTCGATTTTGTATGTTTGTTCCTTTGAAATAGTTTTATCTGGATCGCCAATCTTCAACCGTATATGACCAGTGGTCTCAGATTCTGTAAAAGGAACTGAGCTTACTCCGTCAGTAATGCTCAAAATATCAATCTCGGTGTAAGTTTTTTCTCCACCTGACTCGGTGTAGATAAAAGGAATGTCTCGATAGATTCCGTGCTTCTGAAAGGAGCCAAAATTGACATTAATATTTTCAATGACGTTAATCCTACCATCACTCAAAATAGTAATATCACTATTGAAATTATCAATAACCCAATTTTCTTGAGCGTGAACTTGTTGAGGAAGTAAAAACAATAAAGCGAAACTTGATATCAAAAAGAGTTGTCTCATCATGTTGATTTTACCAGAAAAGTCACTCCCACTTAAAGGTGCGGGAAGCAAGAGTGTAGGCAATTATTGACCAGATGGCCAGACCAGCAAGCTGAGGCAAAAGATGTTCGAATCCAAGCCCCTCGACCGTAATCTTCCTCATGGCAATATTAAAAAAGGAAAGAGGTAAATTATTCGTAATTGGCTGTACCCATGAAGGCAACTCATCTAACGGGAAGAATGTTCCGGCTACCAAAAATTGTGGTAATACGATTAGTTGGGCAACAGGAGCAATTGTATTTTCATCATTTGACAAACCGGAAACAAATAAACCAAACCCAAGAAAGGCAACCAAGCCAATTACACAAAAAATAAGTATGCTAATAACTGTTGCTGCACCGTGTATTAAACCAAAATCATATACCAAAACGCCCATTCCTAAGATAACTAGTGCTTGAATCAAGACCATAACCAGTCTTGAAGCTCCTTGGCCAAAAAGAATGGTGAAACCTCTTGTAGGTGTTGCAAAAATCCGCTTGAGCACTAGCGTTTTTTTGAGAAAAACCAAACCAAAGGCAGTACTTGTAACTGCCGTGCTAAGAAGTGCAAACCCTATCATGCCTGGCAGGAAAAAGTCGATAAATTCAAACTTCCGCCCCGAAACTTCCTCTATTTGTAAGTCTATTGCAGGATCCTTGACATTGGCAAGTTGCAGGTTAAGTTTATCTGCTACTCCAGATACCAGGCTGGTAACCGTTGCGGCCTGTTGAGGATCGGCTTGCGATATGTAAAGTTTTGGTTTTTTGGTTTTTTCATCAAAGGAAAGGACTCCGCCAAGCCTACCTTGAGATAATTTTTCCTGCAGTTCTTCATCGCTGCCGGTTTCTACACTAACTGCATCTATATTGGAAAGTGCTTCATATACTGGTCCAGATTTGGCATCCTCTGGCACTCCAACCGCAACACTTAAGCCGCCACTTCCAAAAAGTCCAAAAAGAGCAATAAACATCAAAGGAAATGCAAATCCAAAGAAAACAGTGGCCCGATTTCGAAACATCGCTCGAAGTGAATAATAAGCAATGATCAAAAAGGGCTTAAATTGATTGGGGGAACTTTTTTTCAAATCGTCCTTACTCACGCAGGCTCCTCCCAGTTATATTTAGAAATACATCTTCAAGATCTGCTTTTTTGACTTCTTCTTTCTTTTCAAAACCAGAAGCAATCAGCTCATCTATCAACTCGTGAGGTGAGCCTGTCTTTATTATTTTTCCTTTGTCCATGATGGCAACTCGATCACATAATTCTTCGGCCTCCTGCATATAGTGAGTGGTTAGAACTATACTTTTGTCCTCCTTATGAATCCTTCGAATTTCATCCCAGAGATTTACTCTAGCCTGCGGGTCCAACCCTGTGGTTGGCTCGTCAAGAAAAAGAATTTTAGGATTGTGAATCAGCATACTCGCTAAGGAAAATCGCTGCTTTTGGCCACCTGATAATTTTTTCCAGTCAGACTTTTTCTTATCCTCTAGAGAAAACTTTTTTAGAATATCGACAGGATCACCGATATTTATTTGATAAAGACCAGCAAACATTTTGAGAAGTTCAATCAAGGTAAGGTCTGGGTAAAATCCAGCCGCCTGAAGCTGCACACCAATACGACTCTTGACCTCCCAAGGGTGTTTAAGAACATCTACACCATCGACTTCTATCTTTCCTGATGATGGTTTTCGCAAAGTTTCAATAATTTCCAGAGTAGTTGTTTTACCTGCGCCATTTGGCCCCAAAAGCCCAAATATCTCTCCTTCCTTTACTTCAAAAGAAATATTATCTACCGCCATCAAATCTTCGTATTTTCTAGAAAGATTTTCTACTTTTATAACTGTTTTTCCTGCATCCATAGTCTATTTTTTCCTACGATCGCTCCATTCCTGCCATAAAACAAGAATCGGTGTGGCATTGAAGATTGAAGAATAAGTACCAGCGACTATCCCAACCAAAAGTGCAACCACAAACCACCGAATCGACGCACCACCAAATAAAAGTACAGCCAGTAATACAAAAACAACTGTAACAGAAGTATTCAGTGATCTAGATAACGTTTGAATAATAGAATGGTTAACTACCTCAGTAAATGAGGTGGAAACTCCTCTTGTTAGGTTTTCGCGAATCCTATCAAATACAACAATCGTATCATGCACCGAAAATCCAATAACGGTAAGAAGGGCGGTAACAAACAGTGCATCAATCTCAACAGCAAAGAAGTGGCCTAAAATTGAAAATAGGCCTACTACAATCAACACATCATGCATGAGGGCGACAATAGCACTAATCCCAAAACGCCATGAGGAAGCAGGAGACGGTACTTTCCTAAAAGCCCAAGCTATATATAAAACGATAGCCACCACGGCTACTATCAAAGCGGTAACAGCTTTTCTGAGAAGTTCCGCCCCGATGGTTGGGCCTATGGTTTCACGTCTTAGCTCGGCCGGATTCTTAAGTTTTGTATTTAAAGCTTCCTTACCTTTTTTGATCTGCTCATCATTAAGAGGCTTACTGCGAATTAAATAGGAATTCTCGGAAGTTTTTTGTATCAATGATACTTCTACTCCAGAATCGATAAGTGTGGTTCTAATTGCTGTTTCACCTACCTCTTCTTCAAACTTGTATTCAAGCAAAGTACCACCAGTAAAATCTATCCCCAGATTCAAACCCCAAACCGACAAAGATACTATCCCGGGGATAATAATCAGAGCGGAAAATATAAAATACCAGATTTTTTTGCCTACAATATCTACCATTATCGTCCTTTCTGCAGATTGCGAATATCTTCTAAGATCTCGCCTTCTAATTCCTCAGCATATTTTATTAACATCTCTTCAACGTTCTCTATCTTCTCACGCAAAAATTCAGCTAATATTTCGGTGTTACCACCATGCACTTGTTCGAGAAATAATTCTTTGTCCTTTTCTTCAAGTCTATCCAAAATAACATGTAAAAACCGAAGCTCAGCAATTTCATCGGCAGTTTTTAAGAGTTTTTCCCTTTCTTCGTCATGGATATCTAAATTATTTAGTTCTGACAAAATATTTTCTTTTTTGAAGAAAGTCTCAATTAAAATACTCATAAACCATAAATCCCAAGCGGTATTTCATCTTTTGGATCATCTACAAAATACATTAGAACATGACTCCCTCCACCATGAAAGCTAAGTGCCTCCATAACTTCAGGCGAACCACCAAAACTATTCCCAGTTGACGGTTCTGGTCCAGCATCTTCTAAAACACCGACCACGACCATCCCATTTTGCGGGCTGATCACTAGCATTTTACGGTGGTGGAACCACTCTTTGACCTCAGCTGTCCCCCAGTTTGGTGATAAAAAAGTCTGAGCCACAAGATAATATTTTTCTCGATCAACATCTCTTTGGGTCATCTCCTGTCTACTAGGTGCTATATATCCCCAAGCTCCTGGGCCACCAGCCATACTCGCGTGTGAGTAAAGGTCAAAGTCTCGATCTGACTGAAAATGAGTCGAGATATTATCACCTGGGTAGCGAGTAAGGTGTGATTCGTACCCGATTATACCGTAGGTGTTATTCAACCGAATACCATCTTGCTCTGCCTTCACAGGAACATCTAACACTTTGCTCAATTCCTTGGTAATTTTCGCTTCATCATACATATCTTTACCATCTAACGCTTTTTTTACTTCGGGTCGAACATCTTTCCTGGCTACTATGGTTTCTTTTATATCTGTATCTGAAACATCTCTACTTAGTTCCTTAGGCTTAGATTGTTTAGCCTGAGAATCTTGCCCTACCAACGGAACCCCAGAGGAAAGAACCATCGCTCCCGCTGCCATCCCAGCCGCTAACCCCTTGGCACTTTTGCTCGCAAGCTCCTCTGTTTTTAACCCCTTTCTCTTTGCCCAGACTACTGCATTCTTATGTTTTTCCTTAAAGTTTTCTAGATGAACAGTCTTTTTTTGTTCAAGCCGTCTTTGGAGCTCTTCAAATCTTTTACTTTGTTTTTTCTTTTTTTTAAATGGCCAAATCATATTAACTTCGGTAAATAAACCTCAAGAAATTTCTAGTAACTGTTATTGCTGTAAACATAGAAACCATAATTCCAATGGCCAAGGCTAAGGCAAATCCGCGAACACTACCCGTCCCAAACCAAAAAAGTATTGCGGAAGTTATAAGTGATGAAACATTGGAATCGCGAATTGAATTCCACGCTCTGCTGAAACCAATCTCAACCGCCTGAGTTCGCGTTCTACCGGCTCGAAGTTCCTCTTTCATCCTTTCAAAAATAAGTATATTAGCATCAACCGCCATCCCAATAGAAAGAATAAAACCAGCTATCCCAGCTAACGTTAAAGTGATTGGCACTGACTTAAACAATACAAAAACAATTAAAGAATAAACCATTAACGCCATGGATGCCAAAAGTCCCCAAAAACCATAATAAGCAATCATGAACAAGCCTACAATTATTAAACCGATTGCCCCAGCAACCAAGCTTCGGTTGATTGATTGTTGCCCTAGAGTTGCCCCGATGGTTCTTTCTTGGATTATTTCTATCTTTTTAACAGGCAAGGCTCCGGCGTTTAGTTGTATAGCCAATCTTTTTGCTTCCTCGGCTGAAACTCCAGTTATGATACCCTCTTCACTTATTTCAGATTGAACAGTTGGAGCAGAAATAGGTACATCATCCAAAAAAACTACCAACGGTTTGCCAATAAGTCTTCTGGTCAACTCACTAAATTTTTCTACACTTTCACCTCTTATCTTAAAATTAACAACCGGGCCTCCTTGATCCTGATCCTGAGAAGCTTGCTGAAAATCAGTTGTTGCTCTTTTTAAATCGGTACCATCTACCCCAGATGGTTTGGTGTTTTCTAATGTCGGCACGGTGCTGGGTTGAATTTCTTCGTCCTTAAACTCCCTAAACTCAAGCTTGGCCGTCTGGCCTACCAAACTTTTGGCCTGCTCGACATCTTCAACACCTGGAAGCTGGACAATAATTCTATACTCCCCACCCACCTTGGATGTCTGCACAACTGGCTCAGATACTCCTAAAGAATTTACCCTACGCTCAATTATCTCCTTCGCAGAAACCAACGCCTCATCACGCTCACCTTCCTCAATATCACTAACATCCGCTTTAAGAACCAGGTCAATACCGCCTTGAAGATCAAGGCCTAGTTTTGGTTCTAAGTCACGCTTAAACCTCATCCCAAAAATAGTGAAATCAACTGTTGGGTGCGACAATGCAGCATCAATTTTGAGTGGTCCAAGATTTATTTTAATAGGAGTAGTCGGCCAGCTTAAAACTAGAGTGGTAAGGGTTAGAAAAATTATCAAAAGAAGAATAATACGAGGTTTTTTCATATTTTATCGCACCATTTCATCTTCATCACCAATAAGTAGTACCTTGGGGCGTTCGAGAATATTTCGAATGAAAGGGTCTCCTCGCCTTTTCCGAAAGGTAAACTCTTCATCAGTCATAACTGTATAATTAATTTCTCGACCCACATTTTTTTCATTCTCCTTAACAATCTGAGCAAGTTGAGGCAAGACAACACTTCCTACCACCAGCAAATCCACATCGGTTGGGCCGACTGGTCTTCTCTTAATCAATCTTCCCGAAAGTGAAGCAAACTTAATCTTCCCAAGTTTGTTGCGTTCTTTTATGATTGCTCCACCAAGACCAGTTGATTTTGATACTAAGCGTGTCAACTCGTCGAAATAAATGTAGTCTTTTCTAAACCCATGGAATTTTCTGTTTGCTCTTACTTCACTCGTCAACATTCCTCCTCGTTCCATACGAGCTAACTCTGCTCGAACAGCGTTTATCTGTTCTCCAATCGCTCGAACTAGTTCCCTCACGTAGAAAATCCTTCCCGGATTTGATAAAAATATTTGGAGCAGTTTTACCCTAGTTTTTGATATAAATAAATCTTTAAGCATATAACCTCCTTTGGGCGGGGATTATTTTTTAACCGAGATTTTGTAATCAGTCGGGACTATTTCGACCCAAATTTTTCCTCTATTCAATTCGATCGCTTCCCCTTTTTTATTGAAAATTTTTGTTCTTCCCAAACGGTTCTTTTTCTTCCAAGTCCCATTAATAACTTTCCCATCCTTAAAAACTGTGACTTTGCCAGAACTAATTGTCTTCATCTTCAAGCGTCCGTACGAATCTTCTAAAGAGGTTTTTACGTACTGAACAATTATAGTTTTAGCAAACAATTGCTTCTTTGTTTCAGCATCCTTGTGAGCACTTCCTCCATTAAAACGAAGGTAGGTATTGGATTTTTTGTCGTAACGCCACAAAACTTCCATACCGTATGCTGTATATGGAATCCTCAATTCAAATTTCTTTGGACGAGCTGAAGGACTTGCTTCTTCATCAGCAAAGGACCAACTATCGATATCAACTGGTCCTTTGTAACCTCGCGACTTAGCTGCATCTCTAAGTTTTTTTGTGGTGGTGTATACATTGTGTGGGGCATAACGAGCCGACGATCTCTCGTAAGTTGGAGGTCCCAAGCCGAATTGATCTAGATCTCTAATTTTGTAAGGTTTAATTAGAGATTGGCCTCTAGGCGAGCCTCCTACATGAGCATAACCAGCTGAATATTCAGATAACCAATCTAAAAAATATGGTCGATTACTGCGGACAGGGCCAATCCTACCATCTTCAGCTAAAAATATAGCAAGGCACCTAGTAATACCTCCTTCAGCCAGGACCTCATAAACCAAGTCAGCTTTTGAAAAACCTGATTGAGGACGGGCGTCTAAATGATTTTCAATCACAACAGCCAAAGGAAGTCTATCCTTCCACTCTTTAGCTTCTGATTGGGTGTATAAGATTCCATTTATTGGATTGGGAAAATTTCTCGGTTCCCGTGGGTCGCCACTAATTAAATTTCCCAATGGTGAGAAAGCTTTGTTAGCAGCGTGAAGATTGGAAGCCACCAAATACCCTAAAGCTCCTAATGCAATAATAAACAAAGCAAGGATTGAAATAACCAACGCTTTTTTCTTTTTCGAGGATGTTTTGAATTTATCTTTCAAGAGTTTTAGCGCTTTCATTTTTTCGACTTCAAAGTTTTCGCTATTTTAACCGCTTCTTTCTCTTCCTCGGACAAACTATATTTAGTTTCCTTACCAGAAATAACAGGCTTAGCATATACCCTCGTAAAATCACGGCTGTGCAAAGCGCTTATAACTACACCATTAAGTTCTTCATCCAGCAATGAAAGTGCAAAACTTTGATTACCTCCAACTTCTCTATAAGGGCTAAATCGTACCAAGCCAACCTTTTTAATATTGTTGGGAGACTCACTCTCCAGATCTTTCAATCTCTTTTTAACTTCAAAGAGGGCCTCCTTGGTTTCTCCTGTTGCTGTCAATTGTTTATCTAATATGGTTTTCAGATCATCGCGTTTTGCCTTACCTATAAGTCGGCGGTAGTGAGAATAAATCTGCCAGAAAAAGTAGGAAAGAACCGCTAGCCAAATAAATATTGTTATGACGATAAATGTTTGTTGCGTTGCAAGTATGTCGGACATTCTGGGTAAAATAACTACTCGCTAGAATACTATAACTTCAATATTAATTGCAAGTGGTTTAATAAAGAACATCCTTGCAAACCCAATAAAATCTGTGATAGCATAAGTACGAATTTAGAAAGTCGTTAGATCAATACTACTAAATTACAAACACATCATGCCTAGAAAAACAAAAAAGCAAAAAATCTTAGCAAGACTACACCGTCTAGAACAAAGAGAGGAAGATACAAGCTTACCCAAAACTATTAAGAGTAAAGAGCCTGAAATAAGAATTGAGAATCAACAGGACATATCGATTAAGCCAGAGCCAAGCATAACCCAACCAAAACAAATAAAACTATCTACCCAAACTACAACCCAAGACAATAGACACAATTACTCTTACGTGTATAAAGATTTGAGAAAGATTCTCATACTGACCGTGCTGGCATTAGGAATCGAGGCTGCTCTGAGCTTGACAGCCTCAACTGGTTATGCTAAGCTCCTCCTACGTTCATTGAACCTAGATTTTTAACATCCCACTATTTTTTGTTGAAAGGAGGTGAAAATAAGTATCAAGCAACAGTTATCAGGTACTAAATATTCGGTGCGTGATTCTCTGACGCTTGACACCTTCAATTATGGCTTCAATGTATTGTGTAAAATGCCGCGCTAAGAAAGAAGTTTCCGACCCAGAACAAATCACCATGAAAAATGGTAAGAAAGCTCTTCGAGGACAGTGCCCAGATTGTGGAACTAAGATGTTTAAGATTGGCGGCTAATTTTTGATTTTTTTACTATTACAGAAAGACCCCAAGTAGTTGGGGTTTTTCTGTTTGAGAAGCTTTAAAACGGCTAATTAACTTTCCGCTATAACACGATAAGGATTGCCTCTGCTATATGGATAGATCTAAGTTGGGCTTCCTTTTTATAATAGTCCTTGCCACCTTAATAATTTGGTGGTAGGCTCTAAGTGAGTTCAAATGGTGAGGTATATATCAAAAACCTAACCTTATTATATGATTACTATATACTTTTTGGGTTTGACACATGAGCTAGGATCGAAGATAATAGACAAAGTGATAAAAAAACACACATTTGAGAGGAGGTGCCAACAATAATATGTCAACTGCATACTGTGTAAAGTGTAAGGCTAAGAAAGAAGTTTCCAATCCAGAGCAAGTTACCATGAAAAACGGTAGAAAAGCTCTAAAAGGTACTTGTCCGGATTGTGGAACAAAGATGTTTAAAATCGGAGGCTAAGGCCTTTGGTTTAATCTTTGAATAATGAACAAAAGAAAAACGGCCCTCCAAAGGCTGGAGGGTCGGGTTGTTCCTCTTCCTTGAATGAGAAAGAACCTAAGCTCTAATTTTCGGCGTAGTTAATAGTTATTTTTGTCTCATCGGGAAACTTAGTTAAAGTTACCTGATAGTACAAATCGCCTTTTGTGTATTGGTTATTATAGACTTGATCGTTAGGAAATTTTTGTTCTGGGATAGCCCACCCCAGGTTTTTCATTTCACCTTCATAATAAGCAGCTATAGTCTGGATGGATTCTGTGCTCGTAAGCTGTAACTTTAAACCATCCTTAATAGAAGTAGTTTGTCTACCTGTATCTACAAGGTTTGCCTTCGAATACTCAGGTAAATTGGCCTGCTTATATAGATCTGGGTATTGTGAATTACCAGATTCTGTAGAAGTCGTGGTCGGTTGAGACTTCTCCGTTGTGGTTGTAGGCGATTGGTCACCTTCTTTAGATTGACTTTGGACAAAAAGAAATCCCCCTACACCAAGTATAATGATAATCACTACTACAATAATTATTAGGAGAGTATTACCTTTTTGCATACTCATAATTTTATGATAACTCTTGCAGCTTATTAGTCAAGCTCCTAGTTGACAGCAGTCAAAAAAGCCGCAGCTATTTTTTGAGCTTCGGCTAAAAGTTTATCTCCAGTCTCTTTGGTAGCCTGCTCTCGAATATCAAGGGCGGCTCTTGCTTCAACCAAAACCACAATATCTCCTTTACAAAAGGAAATAGCACAGGCTTCATAATCATGTTTGTATTTATACCCTCCTTCAGTTGCTTCGGCCGCACACCCTGAATAAGCAAAATCGGTACCTTCTAAACTAATTTGTTTTTTGTCTTTTGCTGATAACTCCATCTCTTCTAAAACTTGCTTTTTTGGATTACTACTTCGGTAAATTATAAAATTAACGTTTGATACCACTTTTTTCAGCTCATCTGCTGCCGGCATATACGCATAAAGATCTCGATCTTTTGAAGATGGTGCCAGTTCCTTCTGGTAACCTTCGACCTCTGGAATAGAATAGGTTAATTTTGCAGCTGTAGTTGTTTTTGCACTACTTGAAGCTTGAGTCTTTGGCTGACTTTTTTCATCAGCAAATCGATCCGCCGGATCAACCGCTACTATCACTAGCACAACAAGAACCGCTAAAATTGCAAATACTACCAATACTCCAATAAATATTCCGATCCTACGAATCATTTTGTTTGCTACATCAGAACTTTGAGAGTTTGGCTGATTTTGCAATGGAGGGTTATCTTCAGGCATTAGTATGATTATTCAATAACCAAGATCTTATGTCAAACAAAAAACCCCGATTAAATCGGGGTTTTTATACTTGGAGGTAGCTTGTAAGCCAGGTCCTGTTTTAGATGATCATCTATCTGAGTTTGACGTTTCCATCAATCTCTCCGCCTATTCGGCGGACGCTCGCGTCTTCGTCCCTATGTCGGTAAATCGAAGGGACATTCGGCGATTGCATCAGGTGGGATTGCCCGTTTCACCCCCAAATCTAATTACCGAGATCTGGGACTCGTCTCTGTTGCTCTCGAATCCTGTCAATTCAGAATCCGTTCCCTCAAAGTCTTCGGCTCAGACTTTGCGGGACACCAGCTGTTACCAGTCGGATCTTACGATCCGTCCCCTACCGACTGATGCCTGGACTTTCCTCCCCAATAAATTGGGGCGATCATCCATCTACCTCCAAGTATGCGTATTTTAACATATCTAGCCTCAAATTTCAAGTCTACCGTAAGTTTAGTATAATAAAGAAGAGATGCCCGAAATCATAATCTTCGCAATAAGCATAGCCGCCGTGATTAAAGGTGCAGGTTGGTTAGGAGAAGCAAGTGTAGATGTTGCTAAAAGGCTCGGTATTCCGCAACTTTTAATCGGTGCCACCTTAGTCAGCGTAGCTACCACAATACCAGAAGCTCTTATCTCATTCTATGGTGGTATGGCCAAAGAATCAGGAATCTCTTTGGGTACTGTCATAGGGTCTCCTGTCGCAAATCTAGGTTTAATCCTTGGGATATTATTTCTTTTTGGCCACGCCAAACCAGAAAGAGGCTACTTCACGAGAACTATAAATATTTTTATCTTTCTACTTGCTCTTGTACTAGCTCTTGGAATCGACGGGTCTATCACGCCATTCGGAGGTTGGATGCTAATGGCACTAGCGGTAATATATTTAACCTTAGAGTTTATGGTCAGCAAAAGTGAAGAAAGTTTTGTTGACCGGCTCGAATCTCGTTTTGAAAAGATAACTAGTTTTCTAACCCACTCCGATGGATATAAAGATATTCTTTTTTTTATCCTGGGGGCGGTTATTCTGGGAGTTGGCGCTAAGTTTTTAGTAGACTCCTCAGTCGTCATTGCCCACAGTCTAAACATCCCTACAATTATTGTTGCAGCAACTGTAATTGCTTTTGGTACATCCCTCCCAGAATTAGCAACAGCAATCCACTCAATCGTCAAAGGCAGGTTAGGTTTATCTATTGGTAATTTGGCAGGAGCTTCAGTACTCGATTTTACAATGGCGCTTGGGGCAGGAGCTATAATCAACCCGCTTATCATACCAAACGAAGCTTTATTTCTTTCTATTGGAACTTTATTTATTATCAGCCTTCTAAGCCTAGCAGCGGTGTTAACAAAGATTTCATTAGAAAAGATAGGAGTTGCGTTAATCGTTGTCTTTGTAGTTTTCGTTTTAATATTCGTATCAGTTGAAATGACAGTATGAAAAACGTTGGACTTACTTCTGAAGAAGCAGCAAATCTATTAGAAAAACACGGAAAAAACGAGATAACCTCTGGTAAAAAGATTCGTCCTTTAGAAATCCTCATATCCCAGTTCAAAAGTTTTCTAATTCTAATTCTGTTTATCGCAGCCGGCCTAGCGGCTTTAGCTGGGGAAAAGCTAGACACAATTTTTATTCTTATCATAATCGTCCTGAATGCGATCTTTGGGTTTATTCAAGAATTCAGAGCCGAAAAAGCAATCGCCGCCTTGAAAAACTTAGTAGTGACAAGGGTCAGGGTGGTTCGAGATGGTAAAGAAGTAGAAATCAACGCTACCGAACTTGTCCCAGGAGATGTCTTTATTATCGAAGAAGGTCAAAAAATACCAGCTGACGCTAAACTCTTAGAAGCCGTTAATCTCGAAATCAATGAGGCTTCATTGACTGGAGAATCAATACCAGTAGCCAAAGAAGTAGATGAGATTAAAGATGATGATAAATTCTCAGTCTTCATGGGAACTGTAGCTGAAAGAGGAAAAGGAAGGGCTCTTGTTTCAGCAACTGGCATGAAAACAAAGTTCGGTAAAATAGCCTCCCTTTTAAAGGAGATAGAAGAGGAACCAACACCCCTACAAAAACATTTAGACACCCTGGGAAAGCAGCTGGGTATTATTTCGATCCTTGGAGCAACCTTAGTCTTTGGACTAGGATTTCTCTACGGTGGAGAACTATTCGAAACACTTTTGACTGGAGCTAGTCTAGCTGTGGCTATTGTACCGGAAGGCTTACCTGCAATCGTAACTATCACCTTAGCAATAGGAGTACAACGAATGGCCCGGCGCCAATCAATTATTAGAAAGCTTTCGTCTATCGAAGCAATTGGCTCGGTGGATGTTATTTGCTCGGATAAAACAGGAACACTCACTAAAAACGAAATGGTAGTAAGAAAAATTTGGGTGGACAACAAAGTATCAGATATAGACGATCAGTCTCTGAGTAAGGACGCAGAAAGTTTTTCCAAACTTTTAAGGATTGGAATACTGTGTAACGATGCCACTATTTCGGAGAAGAATGGTGAGGTCAACATCTTAGGTGATCGAACCGAAGGTTCTCTTTTGGTTTTGGCGAAAGAAAAAGGAATAGATATTGGAAAGTACAAAGAAAATGGGGATCTTCAGAATGAATTCCCATTTGAGTCAAAACTTAAAAGAATGACAGTAGTATGGGGCAACAAATCAAATAGCGAGGTATTAGCTAAAGGTGCTCCTGAGATAATCCTCGAACGCTCAGCAAAAATACTAATGGGTGGCAAAACCACTGAATTATCAGCATTAGATAGAAAAAACATAGCCAAGGTGATTGAAGACCTCGCCAGCCAAGGGTTTAGACTATTAGGACTAGGATTTAGGGAATTTGATGGTGATGTAAGTAAAACCCAACGCGATAACGCCGAAAAAGATTTAACCTTTGTAGGAATAGTCGCCATCGCGGATCCGCCAAGAGAAGAGGTCAAAGGCGCAATCGAGATTGCTAAAACCGCCGGGATAAGAGTAACTATGATTACAGGAGACAATCCCCTCACGGCCAGTGCAATCGGCAAAGAAATTGGACTAATAAAGGAAGGTGATGAGGTTTTATCTGGAGACCAAATTGAAAAAATGCAACAAAGCGAGTTAGAAGAGTCAGTCGATAAAATTAAAATCTTCGCTAGAGTCACGCCAGAACACAAACTTAAAATCGTAAAAGCTTTCCAAGCAAAAGGATCAACTGTTGGAGTTACTGGTGATGGGGTAAATGATTCTCCGGCTTTGAAACAAGCCAATGTAGGTCTCGCAATGGGAATAATAGGCACTGATGTTGCAAAAGAAGCATCAGACATGGTTATTGCGGATGATAATTTTGCTTCTATTGTGAAGGCTGTGGAAGAAGGAAGGGTGATATATGAAAATATACTCAAATCTATACGTTACCTTCTCTCATGTAATGCAGGGGAATTAATAACCATCCTCGGAGCTGTCGCCATAGGGTTTCCAAGCCCGTTAACTCCAATACAAATTCTTTGGATGAACCTTGTTACAGACGGACTACCGGCGCTAGCTTTAGCTGAAGACCCAGAAACTTCCGACACCATGAGCCGTCCTCCAAGAAATAAGTTTGTGCCAATTTTTACTGTCCTAGGAAAAAAGTTTATTCTAATAGTCGGTATTGTTTTAGCAGTGCTCGCCTTACTCGTCTTCACTTTTTTCTTCAAAGCCGGTGAGCTAGAAAAGGCAAGAACCTTAGCTTTCACAATTTTAGTACTAGGTCAGATGGTAATAGCTTTTATTGTCAGGAAAGGTGAAAAGTGGAATTCAAATAAGCTACTTCTTTTAACAGTTGCCGTTACGCTTACCTTACAGATTTTGATACTGACCTTTACACCGCTACACTCTATTTTTGACGTGGTTCCTATTTTCTAATCTAAAAGGTGTTACTTTTTTTGATGACTATGTATGTCTTCTATAAGCACCTGGGTTGTAGCAGCAATTGGCACCGCTAAAGCCGCTCCAATTATCCCAAAGAGGGATCCTCCAACAAGTAAGGCCAATATTATAACCAGAGGATGAACACCTACCGCTTTCTCCATAAGCTTCGGTACGATAAGATTGTTTTCCAACTGTTGTATTAAAATATACAAAGCAGCCACTCCTAATGCTGGTACGGGGCTCCCAAACTGCACCAGAGCAATTATAATTGCTGGAACCGCCGCTACTATTGGTCCAATTATGGCAATAACCTCCAGCAAACCAGCTAAAACTGCGAGGGGTAGGGCAAATTCAATCCTAAGAAGTGAGAGTCCAATCCAAGTTGTAATCCCAATAATAACCATCAAAACAAACTGCCCCCTAAGCCATGCACCCAGCTTCTCGTCTATTCTGTGAACTACACTTGTAACCCTCTCTTTTTGTAGGTGCGGAAAAAAGTGAAACACGTTTTGTTTTATCTTGTCTTTTTCCAACAATAAGTAAAAAGTAAAGATTGCAACAGTAATAAAGGTAAGAAAACCAGTAAAAACATTGAGAATTAAGCCTAGTACTTCACCTAGCAAAGCTTCCACTCTGCCCGACAAAATTTGAACAACGTCATCAGAATTAATTTCTGAAATTTGTGAATTATTTAAACTATCAGAAACTGAAGTGACATAAAAAGGTAAGTCTTTAAAAAATTCTCTGGTTTGAATAATAAGTGGTGGCAAAATAGTAAAGAGGATAAGTCCTAATGCTCCTATAGCCAAAATATAGGTGAGAAACACCGCTACGACCTTATTAATACCTTTTTTTTCAAACCAGTCCACCAGTGGAGCAAACCCACTCATCAAAATTACTGAAATGATTAGAGCAAAGATAATCCCTTGGAGCTTCCAAGCTACAAGTAAAAAGAGGACTATCGCTATTGTGGTGAAAATAGTTTTTGGAGAAATTTCTATGGTAAGATTTTTGTTATTCATAAATATGTTTTGCAAGTTAATTGTAGCAAATACTTGGATGTAGTAGCAACTTATCCTAATCTCTCAACCATTGAGTAAGCACTGTAGTAATTTCCCCTTCAAAACTACTATCCGAAACATCAAACCAATGAATATCTGGTTCTTTCTTAAACCAAGTGATCTGCCTACGGATAAAACCATGATGGTCAAATTTGATTCTCATAATTGCTTCTTGCAAAGAAATATTCTTATCTAAATAAGAAATCACTTGACGATACCCTAATGAATTCATTGATGGTAGTTCCGAAGAATATTTTTCCAGTAGTAATTCAACTTCTTCTATAAATCCGTGCTTGAACCATTTATCTATTCTTGAATCTGCTTTTTGATATAAGATTTCCCGGGGAGCAGTTAATCCAATTCTCAAAATATTAAAGTCTGGTTGGTACTTTTTTTGAAGTGATGAGATCGTTTTCCCTGTTTTGTAAAAAACTTCTAGTGCTCGAATAACTCTACGTGGATTTGATTTATCGATCTTCATATATGCCTTTTGGTCAACCTCTTCCAACTCTTTAAGCAGGCTACCCAAAGGTTTCTTCTCCAATTTTCTTCTGAATCTATTATCAGGAGCGACGCCTGGTACTTTAAGCCCTTGCACGACTGCTCTTACATAAAGACCAGTACCACCAACTAGAATCGGTAATTTGTCTCTCTTGTGGATTTCATTAATTTTTGTATAAGCAAGTTGTTGATACTCAGCAACGGAGAAAGTTTTATCCGGTTTTATTAAATCATAGAGATGAATCGGAACATCATTGACTATCCAATAACCATTAGACTTTTTGATTTTTATCTTCGAACTTGGAACTTCTTTCCCTGTACCAATATCCATTTCTTCATATACTTGCCTCGAATCAGCAGAAATAATCTCACCATTAAATTCTTTTGCTAATTTAATGGCAAAATCTGTTTTTCCCGTTCCGGTTGGACCCACAATTACTAATAATTTCTTCATTGCCATAAGAGTAACAGATTTACCTAAAACTTGCAATACTATAGGTTCTGTTGTATAATCGTGCCTAGGAGGTGAGATCATGACTCTCGGAGACGGCGATATCATCTCCCGCCTTTGGGAGATGCAGGCGTGGCAGGTAGGTCTTATCTGGTCCGCCGGGCCTCTACTTCTATTTTTGATGAATGGGGTGAACACCTTTTTGCACAGAAATCGAGGTACAAAACAACTTCCAGGTGTGACAAAATTCTGGGCAATTATGTTGGGAGACACACTTCTTTTCCCAACTATAGCAGCCTTGGCTACTGTGGTGATGGCAAAGGGCGCCCCCAGCTTCATGGATAACAGTTGGCAAACAAACTGGGTCAACTTACTTGCGATTATCCTAGCAGTAGTTGTCACCGCTATCTACGCCTTCCCATTAAACATGTTCCAGGATGAAAGGGATTGGACAACAACTAGAAAAGGGAGGACAAACATCTGGGGAGTTTATCACTTTTTCTACTTCTTCGCCACCGTCTACATGTTAACAGACTTTGGCATTAGAGGTGGAGGAGTATTAGCTTCTCAACCAAATGTAGGGGTAGTTTCTCGATACTTAGTTTCGTGGTTATTGTTTGGAGGCTTTGGCCTTTTAACTTACCTCGACAGCAGAGTAACTCCTTTTTGGTACAGACCATAGGAGTCACTTTCCTTTTTATCAATCTTGTAAAAGCATGTCTACCACAAGTGTGGACCAACTAAAATTATGAACTCCATAACCTTGGCCGGTATAAGGGTTGAAAAACTCTCTAAACCCTGATTGCTTTATCAAGTCTAATGTCCTCTCTATCAATTTTTTTGCCTCAACATCAAATCCATGGTTTTGCAAACCCTTAACCAAATACCAATTTGTATTTATCCAAGTAGGTCCTCGCCAAATAATTGGTTCTCTTGCAATAACCGGCGGTGCTGGTAAAAATGAAGGTTCGGATCTAGCAACCGTTGGTACCGGGTAGGCTAAATCGAATTCGTCGTTATTCAAAAGATGCTCTTTGACAAGTCGGTCAGCATATTTCTTGTCGATATCTAAAATCAAAGGCATTAGGCTTTTTATAGTCAATATTTTGGAGACCTTTTCTTCTTTAGAATACAAATCGAAAAAGACTTTCTTATCTTTGTCAAAGCATTTTTCTAGTAACGAGCTCTTTGCTAAGTTGTATTTCTGCATAAACCATCTGGCATCCTTTTCCATATCAATCTCATGTAAAAGCTTTATAAGTATTTTAAGATTGTAGATATATATCGAATTTACCAATACATCCTCAACATTAAAGTAATCGGCGGCAAAAATCCTCTCTAGATTATAATTTCTCATCATATTTTTGAAAGTAATTTTCCTGCCAGCTAAACTCATTAACAGGGCATGTTTTCCTTCGATTTCCATAACAGGATCAAAAGACGAACTTTGGTCCATACCCGATTCATAAGGTGAGATTATCGATATTAACCCATCTTTATCTGGGTCCCTGTTCTCAGCCAACCAAGTGTAGTATTTTTTTAACTTTGGTACTACCTCACTCAAAAAATTGATGTCTTTATCTTTTTTGTAAATTGCTTCAACTGATTGAGCTATCAAAGGTGGTTGGATCATGTCTGTTGTCTTGGGGGATAGGGAAAAGCTTGATTCAAGCATTGCTCCCAAACCAGCCAAAGGCCTTCTGAATTTTGCTGCCCCCCAATACGTTACGTGAGGAATAAATCCGCCATCCCTTTGCGACTTCAAAAGACTTCTAACCTCATTTTTGGCAAGTTCTATATCGAAATGGGAAAGAACAATAGCGTGGAAACAAGAGTCCCAAAACCATTGGTGTGGGTAGTGTTTTCTAGACGGGCTAATAAATTTATAACTACTCTTAGCCCAACTGGAATAACCCATTTTTAAGTTTCCGTAAAGAACTTTTTTCGCTTCGTCAAGCAGATCTTCGGTGGAGTCAATCACTTAACTTAGTTTAAGACAAAACGCTTGAAAAAGGCAATAGATTCCGTTACTCTATTTATTCATGGCCTTCAACTACAATCCAAACACAATCTGGGTATCACACTCATCTCTTTCTGATTTTGAAAAGTGCCCAAGACTTTATTATTTAAGAAATTTACACCGCGATAAAAAACACGGTAATAATTTCCGTATCCAAGTAGCAAACCCATATCTTTCATTAGGAGAAGTTGTACACGATGCAATTGACAATTACACTAGTCGCTATGGTCCTATTGAGAGAACTAAGGACAAAATGATGTACGAACTTTCTCGCGGTTGGCAGCTGA
>SDBV01000297.1_pt1 | contig 69452 bp, 54 predicted proteins | sample 2277081 | NCBI WGS metagenome assembly SDBV01 (sample SAMN10402039, study PRJNA504765) | marine sediment metagenome | isolation source: marine sediment core GS10_PC15, 223 cmbsf | place: Arctic Ocean: Southern Knipovich Ridge | collected 2010
CCTCTTGGTAGAGGGGAATTTTTACCGTGTACGTTTTGATGTTTACCGTAGGGGCGACGTATGCGTCGCCCTTGTTTTATGGCAGAGTAGGATATTAAAATTGAGTGTAGGGGCGGACCCATGTGTCCGCCCGCCTGTTTTTAGGCGGTTTTTTCTTAATTTGAGAGTGATAGCACCATTTTGTAGAATAATTAGCTAAGGTGGGAAGATGTCAAAATTTGATATGAGTTATCCAATAACGGATCAAGTTCTGAGGGATATAAAACGATTTCCTGCCATAAATAATTTTTTAAAGGTCAGGAAAATTGACTTGAAGGAAGGGAAGCTCGAAAATAAGGAAATTTTCCGATTGCTCAATAATATGCACTATGAGAAATGTGCGTATTTAGTCGACTACTTAGAAAAATGGATTGAAGATGCAGGGGAAATAGGTGAAAAAGTTTTAGTCACTACGAATCCAATTGATTTTGACAGGATGTTGGCAGAACTGTTTGTTTTTACTCACCTTAGAGAAATATTAGGTGGGGATGTGTTTCCGGTGAAAGCTCAAGGTAATAGTAAGAGTCCTGATATTAAAGCAATTTGGGACCAAAATGAAGTATTGATGGAAATCTTTACGCCAATGGATTTTATGGGCTTTCAGCTTTTTAATAATTATGTGACTCCGATATTAAAATATTTAGATGTGGATAAGGTATACAGGATAAAAATAAAACTGGAATCGAAAGATAGAAATGGAATTTCAAATAGAGAGGATAACTATTTCCCGTATAGCTTTCCAGATGAGGATGAAATATATAGCTGGTTAAATGAATTTCAAAAAAGAGCATGTAGTTGGTTACAAGAAGAAGAACCAGCTGAAGAATTAATCATAAATGCGCCAGGCAATAATTTGAGACTTAAGCTAATATTAGATAAGACGTTTAATAATAGGGAAACGAGAGAAATAGTTTATTTAGGCAAAGGGCATTCAACAGACAGTAAGCTCTTTTTTGAGGTTGGCACAGCAGAATCAACAGCCAAATCTCAATGGGGCAAAAAGTTAAAGAATAAATTGAAGAAAATGCAATGTGGTCCTTCTAATATTGATACTTGTCGAATATTGGTTGTCAATTTTGCTTTGGCAGATACTGGATGGCCAGATTTTATTAGTTGGGAGCGTTTCGGAAAGCGCTTTAAAGATACAATAAAGATAATTGTTGGTCGTTCTATGCCTTTTGATGTTGTGTTGCCTGCTCAATTGGGTTTTGAATCATGTTTCGGGAAGCCAGTATTGATCAATGATTCTTTGGAAAAGCAGGCGTTAAGTTTTATTCGCTCTGCAAAATTAGATGTACAATGCCAGCCGCATGAAAAAGAAACACCGGAAGAAATAAGAAGACATTTGGGCATAGAATAAACAATACTCCCAACGGACATTCGTCTCCAAAGCACAAAGCCCCAATACAGGGGGCTTTGTATTGCTGCATATTTTTTGTGTATTCCCTACACCCCCGCCAGCGCCTCCACAAACGCATCCATCTGTTTCTTTGTGCGTTGCTCGGTAACCGCTATCAGCAGCTTGCCCTCGTGGGTGGCATCCAGCTTACCCAGATCGATCCCGGCCAGGATGTCCTGCTCCAGCAACTTGTCGATAACTACCGATGGCGCCACCGGCGGCAGCACCGCAAACTCGCGGAAAAACGGCGCATCCGGCCAGGCCAGTGCCCAGCCATCGAGGGCGGAGATTTTATCCGCCAGGTAGTGGGCTTTTTGTAGGCAGAGTTCAGCCACGGTGCGCAGGCCCTTCTTGCCCAGCAAGCTTAGGTGGATTGTGGCGGCCAGGGCCAGCAGGGACTGGTTGGTGCAGATATTACTGGTGGCTTTCTCGCGTCTGATATGCTGCTCGCGGGTTTGCAAAGTGAGCACGTAGCCGCTCTGGCCCCGGTCGTCCTCGGTGCGCCCCACCAGACGGCCCGGAAGTTGGCGTTTGAAAGTGTCGCGGGTGGCGAAATAGCCCAGGTACGGCCCGCCGTAGGAGAGCGGCACACCCAACGGCTGGCCCTCGCCCACTGCGATATCCGCTCCGGCCTCTCCGGGACTTTTGAGCACCCCCAGAGCGATCGGGCAACCGGCCACGGCCACCAGTGCTCCTGCCTCGTGGGCCAGGCGCACTATCTCTTCCGTGTTCTCGATCACGCCGAAAAAGTTGGGGCTTTGCACCAGTACACAGGCCACGTCCTCGCCCAGCGCCTGCTCAAGCGCGGCCAGATCGGTAGCGCCATTGCCTGCCGGCAGCAGTTCTATCTGGCTGGCCCCATCGAGATTGTAGGTCTCCACTGTTTTACGGTAAGCCGGGTTGAGCGCAGCGGAGAGCAGCACCCTGGGGCGTTTTTTCTTGATCGCCGCGGCCATCAGCACGGCGTCCGCGCACACACTGGCCCCGTCGTAGCCGCTGGCGTTGGCTATCTGCATGCCGGTTAGCTGGATTATCATGCTCTGGTACTCGTAAATAGCCTGCAACGTACCCTGGCTCACCTCTGCCTGGTAGGGAGTGTAGCAGGTGTAAAATTCGCTGCGCAGCAGGAGTTGATCGACCGCGGCCGGAATGTAGTGGTCGTAGGCCCCGCCGCCCAGGAAGCTTACCGCGCGGGTGGGATCGTAGCTGGCCGATGCCAGTTCTCTGGCCTCGGCGGCGGCCTCCATCTCGCTTAGCGGAGGGGGCAGTTCAGTTTTTGCCGCGGCGTTCTGGACCTCGGCCGGTATCGAGCGAAACAGCTCATCGACACTGCCCACGCCCACAACGTCCAGCATCAGCCGGATTTCCTCTTCTGTATGTGGTGTATAGCGCACTTTGTACCGTTATCCTTATGTTCAGGCAAGCATGTCCTTGTAATCTTTTGCCGAGAGAAGTTCGTCCTCGTTCATCTCGCTGAACTTGATCTTGATCATCCAGCCATCGCCGTAGGGGTCGTCGTTGATCAACTCGGGCTTGTCCTCAAGCGCCTCGTTGACTTCTTCAATCGTGCCGGTGGCCGGGCTGAACATTTCGCTCACTGTTTTGACAGCCTCGATTGTGCCGAAGCTTTCGAGTTCCTCCACCTCATCGCCCACCTCGGGCAACTCAACAAACACTATATCGCCCAGTTCACTCTGGGCATAATCGGTAATTCCAACAGTGGCCACGCCGTTCTCGACACTGACCCACTCGTGCTCCTTGGTGTAGCGCAGATCACCGGGGATTTTCATTGATAGAACCCCTTGTTGTTATGGATATGGTCCGGAATTATTTTCTGGATAATATATCAGCAATTCTTACGGAAACACTAAGCACAGCCGCAGTTTTTGTCAAGGACTGCCCGCCATCAATTCTCACGGCGGAAAAGGGCATTAAACTTCCATTGTGCCGTGCCCTGACGTTTATTATTATAATCAATTATAAGACAAGCCCACGAATGTCATTTCCCTGAGGTTTTGCCGTTATGGACGCAAACCGGATAAATCTGATTCCACCGGAAATATCTTTGGAAGAGAAAATCGGACGCTTGCTCTGGTGCGGTTTCCAGGGCTACCGTTGCGCCTACAACAGCGAGTCGTTCGCCGGGCAGCGCAAAATGCTCGAAAGCGGAATGCTGGGCGGGCTTGTGCTGCGTGAAGGCGATTTGTACGAGAGCGCGACCCTGATCAACCAGATCCGTCAGGAATGCGGACGGCAACTGGTGGTGGCGGCGGATGTGGAAAACGGGCTGGGCTGCCTGCTCAACGAGGGTACCTGTTTCCCGTCCAACATGGCGTTCGGCGCCACCCGCAGCGGAGAGTACGGCTACCTTGCAGGTAAGGTGATAGCCGAGGAAGCCCGCGCAATAGGGGTCAATCTGATTTTCGGCCCCACCTGTGTGCGGCCCGGAGCGGGTTTGCCGGAGGGTCTTCCCGAGGTGCGTTCGTTCGGCGGGAAGCTGCAGCTTGTAACAAGGCTGTCGATTGCGTTTATCCAGGGTGTGCACGATGGCGGCGGGTTGGCTGTACCACGTTATTTTCCGGGCGCGGCAGAGGTGCTCACCGATGAGATGACCGGCAACAGATGGCTGCACTATATGCGTAAATTGCTGATGGACACTGAGTTGAGCGTTTATGAGATGTTGTTCCAGGCAGGGTTGGGCGCGGTGATGGTGGATTGGCGGGAGATGCCCGACCCGATGTCGGGAGAAAGCAGCCTTGCTCTGACCAACCATCAACTTTTGGAGTCATTCCTCAGGGAGGTGATGGGGTTCGAGGGGATTGCTATCAGCCCCGATCTTTCGCGGCCGGCTCTGGAATCACTGCTGGAGCCTGATATGCTGGTGGCGATGATCAACGCCGGGGTGGATGTGCTGGCCGGTGTGCCCGATCCGGAACAGACCTTGAAGTTAATCTGGCAGGCAGTGGTGCAGGAGCAAATACCGCTGGCGCGGATCGAGATGGCGCTGGAGCGGGTGCTGAAATTCGAGGCCCGGCTCAAGGGCGGGGAAGAGAGCGCTATCAGGCCGGAGCAGATTGACAAGCTGGTGGGCAGTCCATCCAACCGTGAAGTGGCTGACAGGATAGCAGAGGACTCGATCACCCTTCTGCGTGACCGCAAAAGGGTGCTGCCGCTGGACCCGGCTTCCCATCGCACCCTGCTCAATATCTCTTTCACCGCCCAGGCGGACAGCCAGCCGGACAATCCACTGGAGGAGGCTCTGCGCGTTAATTTCGACAGGGTAATCGCCCGCCGGATAGACAGCGGGGCGCGTCCCCTGGTGCTGGAGGAAGCCTGGGAGGAAGCCGATTTTGCAAATGTGATTCTCTGTTCGATGTTTACCAACCAGCCTCCGGAATATTCCCGTCACGGTTTTTCCACCTCTCAGATCGAGTTCGTTCAGCGCTTGATCAAATGCGATAAACCGTTGATCATGGTCGCTTTCGGTGATCCCCGCACAATCAGCCTGTTCCCGGATATCGACTGCTACATTTGCCTCTACAGCGACTGCGGCGCCAGCCAGCGCGCCCTGGTGCGGGAGCTGTTCGGTGAGCTGGTTATGCCGGTTAAGGGCAAGCTGCCGGTGGCGTTGGATTCAAACTTCCCCTACGGTTACGGCCAGGACCTTTACTAACAAAACCGTGCTTTTCCGGGCTGAAATATTTAGGACGGAAATTTTCTGTTTAGCGTTATTACCAATAACGTTTCAAGTTGTCTGGAATAAAAAAGTGAGGAAAAATCCATGAAAGAGGTCAAGGCGAGATGGGTGGAGGGTTTTCAGTTCGTGGCCACACCTGCCAGCAATCATGCGATAGTACTCGACGGCAGCGAGGTGGCCGGCGGAGCAGACTCTTCGATCCATCCCGGTGAACTGCTGCTGGTTGGACTGGCTGGCTGCACTGGAATCGATGTTATCTCGATGCTGAAGAAAATGAAGGTGGAAGTTCAGGAGTTTGAAGTCAGGGTGCAGGGCGAGGCCGCCGAGGAGCATCCCAAATACTGGAAAAAAATTAACGTGACTTACTGGGTCAAGGGCCGGGATGTGCCGGAGGACAAGCTGCGCAAGGCAATAGAGCTGAGCCAGGAGAAATACTGCTCGGTCAGCGCAACGCTGAAAAACAAGGTTGAAATCAGCTATGATCACCAGATCGAAACCGATGGTTGACTCTCAGAGCTGGCGCTCCATCTCGAGCTCTGGCAGATCTATTAACACACTGACGCAGTTTCCGCCGTTTAGCTGCCCGGGCTGAACGCATTGTGTCCGGCCCAGGCTGGCGCGCCAGGTGCCCCCGGAAGAGGGCGATTCGTGGATGTGCCCATGCAGCGAGAGCAGGGCGCCACTTTGTTCAACGAACCGTGCAACAGCCAGGCTGCCCACATCCACTCCGCTGCCGATAATCCCCAGGCCCGCGCCGGCCGGAGGTTGATGGATAACATATACGGTGGTGGAAGGGTTCCGTGGGTGGGGAAGACTGTCGAGGTGCTCGGCCATGCTGGGCAGTCCGGCCACTTTGGAGGCCCAGTTGTCCACCCGCTGGATTCCCTCAGGGCCTGATACCAGCGCCTGGCTGTCTCCGAAAGGAGACACCGAATCGGGTAAATCGCGACAGCAGCGATCCTTGAGCGAAAACGGCCCGTCGGTGGTCATCGCACAGCCCACGAACGTATATCCTCCGAACTCGACACTTTCGTCCAGCAGAGACAGTGCGTTGTCCGTCGAATTTACTACCTCGCAAAACAGCCTGTCCAGAGCGCACAGGTCCATATTGCCCAACGTGGCCAGCAGGGTAAGCCCACGCTCCCGGCAGCGTTCGATATAATCCGGCAGCCAGTTTTCCAGAAACTCCCGCTGGACCGCAAGCAGGTCCCTGCCCAACGGCATAAGGTCTCCGCCGTAGACAATCGCACTGGCCCCCGCCTGTGCCGCACGTTCCAGCACCAGGTCAAAACAGGAAGTGCGTCCATGGATATCCGTGGTATACAGGATTTTCATCCGCCGGGCTGCTTTCTTTCAAGTTTTTTTCCGCACATTATTAACCTAATTTACCACCGCCTGGACCAGTGCCGCAAGTTGCCGCGCAAGAAACGTCCATAACCGCTTATAGAGCTAAACTCGTGGCCCGGACAGGCCGATAATAACAGAGAGTTACATCTGAAGGTGATCATTGTAAAAATACTTGCCTTTCTTGTCAAATTATGCGAGAATAAAAAACGTGCAGTTTGCCCGTTAATCCCGTTTTACATCTTCCAGGCGGCAGTAGTGATGGCGGTAAAGAGTGAACTCGAAGGTCTAATTCACAATCATAACCTGCTAATCTCGCGCGGATCTGTTGTGGAGGCCGCCAAGGTCAAGGATTTGATTGCGGGATACATGTCCCAGAAGGACATGATGCCCCGTCTCTACAGAGCTATCCGCGACAAGTTCGAGGAATTCATCTACTGTGCGGAGACTAATTTCGAGCGTTTTAAGGAAATCATCAACTATGAGCACCTGACTCAACTCGAATTTCTCTATCCCAGTTATTTCAACGAACTGCCCGCCGAGATCAATAAATCGGCTGAGAAAATGATCGCTGCCCACAGCTCGCTCTACGCCGGCCTGCTGATCTCTTCCAGCATCCACGCGGATAAGAAAATTCTGGCCGGAGTTGTGGAGAGTTTCCTTGAAAGGCGAAAGTTCGATGAAATCGAGCGGATATTTGACAGGCTGGAAGAGACCAGATTGATGAAGATGCAGTTGGTCACCGAGGATTCCCTGGTAAAGGACTTCCCGCTGATCAGCGACGATGATGCGGCTGAGCGGATCGGTAAGGCCTTCTATGGGCTTTATAGCATCGAGGCGGACAAGCTGGAAAACCTTCAGAGCGATTATTCCGCCGGCAGCGCCTATCGTATCGGCAATATCCTGACCTCTTATTTCGACACCCAGGAGTTGATCAAGGACGCTGAGATGACGAGCACGGCTACATTGTATCTTAAGGAGATCGTGGCTCGCACAAACAGCGATAATATTGAAAAGCTGATCTCTTTTCTCCAGCGTTTCCGCAAGAACCCGGCGATCAAACGCTACGGCGAGGCGAACCCCGAAATATTCGGCAGTTATATCAACAGTCCCGATGTGCGCGACGGGCTGGTGGAACTGGTGCGCAACCTGCTGGGCAAGACCCGGTTTGATGAGGTGGATAAGCTCTCTACAGCTCTGAAGGGGATGATTGGATTCCAGCCCACTTTCCGCGACCATCTGGCTACGCTGAAAGAAAACGGCTTTTTCGTCCAGGCGATTGACATGGCCGAGAAACTTCAGTTGCGCGGGGAAATAACAGACGAGCTCAAGCTTGAGGCGTTCGTCAAGCTGATGGACGAGTTAACCAAGAACCCGATTAAGGGGGCTGTGGGCCGTCTGAAGAAATTCAGCAGCAAGCAGGGAATTAACTCAGAGAGTTATCCGCAAATCACCGCTATGGTTACGAACAATATCCAGGGTATCGAAAAAATCAATCCCGAATTAGTCTTCGATCTTGAGAGTCTCTACCGTCTGCTTAAAATAGAGCGTAAGCAGGACGGGGGCTTGGATTTCAATCCCGCCAAGCTTTTTGAACCGATCATCTGGTTTTTTGGACTGCTTTTCCGTGGGTTTATCAAGCTGGCCGGGATAATCGGTGGTGTATTGAGCTCCTCGCGCAAATCCTCGTCCGCGGCAAGAACAAGATAATACCCCCCCCGCCGGTTAGCCGTCACCGCTTTCAAACCAGTTCGTCGATAAACACCCGCCTGCCCATTTTGTCGCTCTCTAACGCCGCCGCCACCGGCAGCAGGCTTTTCAGCCCTTCCTCACCGTTAACAATCGGTTCTCTGTGCTCGCGCACGGCGCACTGGAAGTCCTGCAACTCGACACCCAGGCTGTCCACCGTCTCGAACTCGATCCAGTGGTCGCTCTCGTCCACGTGGCCCGCGGCATCCAGCCTCTCGATCCGTCCCTCATCCGGCCAGAACATGTAGCGCAGGATGCCCTCGCTGCCGTGCCAGATAGTGTAGTGGTCGTTGTGGATATAGCTGTTGGCCATCATCGCCGTGGCGCCGGAAGCGAACTCCAGGATGGTGGCGTTGAAATCGGGGTTGGGCATCTCGACCATCACGTTCTCGAAATGTGCGCTCACGCTCAGTACCTCGCCCAGGATAGTGCGCATGGTGTCGATCTGATGGATTCCCATCTGGATCAGCGCAAGCCCCGGGCAGGTTGAGTAGCTGCGCCGCCAGTTGCCCGGAGCGATACCGAACGCGTTTGCAGCCCCGCAATGACACTCCACTGATATTGGCTTGCCGATACGCCCCCCCTTGATCAGCTCGCGGATTTTGGCGGAACTGCCGTAAAAGCGGCTGTTGTGGCCCACGCAAAGCTTCACCCCGGCCTCGCGGCAGAAAGCGATCATCTCCGAGGCCTCGGAGATCGTGTTGGCGACAGGCTTGTCAACAAAGACGTGCTTGCCGTTGGAGGCCGCCAGCCAGGCCAGACCCGCGTGCTCGTGGTTGGGCGCGGCAATAATAATCGCCTCGATATCATCTCGCGTCACCATTTCTTCTATATTCACGCAACAGTCGCAACCGAACTCCATTGCGAATACCGCGCCCGCTGCCGGATCAAGGCTGAAACAGGCTTTTAGCTCGATACTTCCGTTGGCGGTTCCGCTGCTGGCAAGCTTGCGGCCGAAATTAAGACCGATCAGGCCAACTCTCAGAGGTTTCACTTTGGATTGCTCCTGGGTTGCAATGTGCGCGGACACAACTTATTATCGTTATTAGGATAATAATATACTCTTCGCTTGTACGGTAACCGGTTGTTAATATAGGCTGGCGGGAAAATTTTGTACAGCCGGCGGTGGTGCGGGGCGTGCGGCAGTGAAGTCTATTGCCCCGGTGACAGAGCGGTTATATTTTTGCTCTCCCGGTATGCCGTGGCGGCCGGGGCACAATGATGACTTTGATCAGGGGTGGGACGTGGAGCATTCGGCAGGCGGAACGGGGATCAGCAGGGAAAAAATCGCCACGGAAACTTTGGAGCGTTATACCGGCAGTCCGGCGGAAGATTTCCAGCCGCAGATACTGCTGACCAACTTTCAGCATTACGTGGATGAGTTCTCAACACGCTACGGTGCCGCCAGGACAACGGGCAGCGCGATGGCCGCCGCCCACGACACAGCCGAACGGATCAGTATTATCCGCTTCGGGATCGGCTCGCCCAACGCGGCGCTGATCATGGACCTGCTATCGTTTATCAGTCCCCAGGCAGTGGTGTTTCTGGGCCTGTGCGGAGGCCTGGTCCCGAATTACCGCGTGGGTGATTTCTTCCTCCCCTCGGCAGCTATCCGTGATGAGGGTACCAGCAGGCATTACCTCCCTGAGCGGGTCCCGGCCATGCCCTATTTTGATATCCATCGAAGGCTGAGTCTTGCCCTGGACGACAGGAAGTTATATTACCGCCACGGTATCATCCATACGACAAACTACCGTTTCTGGGAGTTTGACCAGCCGTTCCGTGAGGGACTTATCGCCGAAAAAGCCAAGGCGATCGACATGGAATGCGCTACCCTGTTCAGCGTGGCTTTCGCCAGGGAGGTACACGTGGGGGCGTTGCTGCTGATCAGCGACCTGCCGCTGGACGACGGAGGGATTAAAACCAAGGACAGCTCGCAGAGTATTTTCGACCAGTACACTGATTTGCATCAGGAGGTTGGACGGGAGGCCCTGTGCCGTATTCGGGACGATGCAAAATAGTTTGTTTCGATAATTTTCAGGAGGTTCCCGGCGGTACCGGGATCATATTTCTTGCTCACTTGAGCGTGGGATACCAAAGATGAAAAAAATCCAGGAATATTCAGTCGTCCCATCGCTGCCCGGCAAACTGGCCGGATTGAGGGAAATTGCCAGGAACCTTTACTGGAGTTGGGATCAGGACAGTATCGAGCTGTTTCGCCGCATGGACCCTCAACTCTGGGAAACCACCCGCCATAACCCGGTGATGATGCTCCAGACTATCGGGCAGCAGGCGCTGGATGAACTGGCCGGGGACGACGGGTTCACTTCGCTGCTGGATGAAGTGGGCGAGAAACTGAAAAAATATGTCAACGACAAGAAGACATGGTTTTCCCGCGAGTATCCGGAGGCGGTAGATAAGTTCAAGGTGGCTTATTTCAGCGCCGAGTTCGGAATTACTGAATGCCTGCCGGTCTACTCGGGCGGCCTGGGTATCCTGGCTGGCGACCACGTAAAAAGCGCCAGCGACCTGGGTGTGCCGCTGGTGGGTGTGGGACTGATGTACCAGCACGGCTACTTCCGTCAGTACCTCAATATCGACGGGTACCAGCAGGAAGCCTACTACGATAACGATCCGTTCAAAATGCCGCTCCACCTTCAGCGCGAAACAGACAACGGAACCCGCAAGATAGCGGTGGATTTCCCGGGCCGCCAGGTGATCGCCAGAATCTGGCACGCGAGAGTCGGCCGGATTAACCTCTATCTGCTCGACACCAATCTGCCGGAAAACAGCCCCAACGACCGGACGATCACCTACCAGCTCTACGGTGGCGACAAGGAAATGCGCATCCAGCAGGAAATCATGATCGGTATCGGCGGGGTTCAGGCCCTGGCGGCGATGGAGATTGAGCCGTGCACGATCCACATGAACGAGGGACATGCCGCTTTCAGCGGTATCGGCCGTATCCAGCGCCTGATCGCGGAGAAGGGACTCACGTTCGAGGAAGCGCTGACAGTTGTGCGCTCCGGCGGGATTTTTACCACCCACACGCCCGTGCCGGCCGGAATTGATATTTTTGAGCCCACGTTGGTTGATCGCTATTTTTCGCACATCTACAGCCGTCTCGGTCTTGACCGCAAGCAGTTTCTGGCCCTGGGGCGCCGCAATCCGGAGAACGACCTGGAACCGTTCAACATGAGCTTCCTGGCCATGCGTCTGAGCGCCCACTACAACGGAGTGAGCCGCCTGCACGGCGCGGTCAGCAGATCGATGTGGCGCGCCAACTGGCCCGAGGTGCCTATCGATGATATCCCGATTACCCACGTAACGAACGGGATCCATATCGGAAGCTGGATCAGCCGCGAGATAGGCGAACTCTACGACCGCTACCTGGGCCATCGCTGGCGCGACGACCCCACATCCAAAGAAGCATGGGAGCGAATCGACTCCCTGCCGGACGAGGCCCTCTGGCGCACCCATGAACTCAGGCGCGAGCGCCTGGTCTCGTTTGCACGCCGGCGGCTGAAAAATCAGTTGACCGAGCGTGGTTCCAGCAGTCAGGATATTGAGCAGTCCGGCAGGGCGCTCGATCCCAATGCCCTCACCATCGGGTTCGCCCGGCGGTTCGCCACCTACAAGCGAGCCACCCTGCTGCTTCGAGACGTTGACCGGCTGAAAAAGATGCTCACCGACGAGAAGCGGCCCGTGCAGTTCCTGTTCGCCGGCAAGGCGCACCCCAGGGACGAGGAGGGCAAGGCGCTGATCCGTCAACTGGTCCACTTCTCCCGCGACCCCGAGATGAGCCGAAAGGTGGTGTTCCTGGAAAACTACGACATGATCGTCTCGCGTTACATGGTCCAGGGGGTCGATGTCTGGCTCAACACACCCCGCCGTCCCATGGAGGCCAGCGGCACCAGCGGAATGAAAGTAGTGCCCAACGGTGGGCTGAACCTCAGTGTGCTCGATGGTTGGTGGGTGGAGGGCTACGAGATAGACCAGAACGCCGGCTGGGCTATTGGACGGGGCGAGGAGTACGACGACCTGGCGTTGCAGGACCAGGTGGAGGCCAATGCGCTTTATAACCAGTTGGAAAACGATGTGATCCCGCTGTTCTACGACCGGGGTTCCGACGGTTTGCCGCGGCGCTGGATCGAGAAAATGAAAGACTCTATCGGTAAACTCTCGCCGGTGTACAATACGCACCGGATGGTGCAGGAATATGTCAACCGTTTCTACATGAACGCAGCCAAAAACTGCACCGGCCTTCGCGAGGATGACTACAAGCAGGCCAGGGAGTTCACGGCCTGGAAGAGTAAAGTGATCAATAACTGGCAGGGCCTCTCGATTGTAGAAGTGAAAGCCGATACAACCAGCGATTTCGTGGTGGGCCAGCAGCTCAAGGTATCGGCCACACTCAAGCTGGGCGGCCTGAGTCCGGAAGACCTGGCGGTGGAAGTCTATTACGGGCCGCTGGACGCCGGACGCAATATCAACGGAGGCAGCACCGCCAAGATGAAGTCCGGGAAAGTGGATTCCGGCACAACTACTTTCAGTGGAAAGGTTCCCTGTAACCACAGCGGTCAGCACGGCTACACTATCAGGGTGCTGCCACGGCATGAGCATCTTGCCAATCCTTATGAACTGGGTCTGATTCTCTGGCAATGACGCCAAAAAGGGACTTTGCATGCGGCGCAAAACAAAGATTATCTGCACCCTCGGACCGTCCTCCAGCGATCCTGCCGTACTTGACAGGCTGATCGACGCCGGGATGGACGCGGCCAGGATTAATTTTTCCCACGGCAGCCATGAATCCAACGGCAAGCTGTACCGCATGTTCCGTAAGGCAGCCGCAAAAGCTGACAAGCCCCTGCCGATCATGGGTGACCTTCAGGGACCCCGGATCAGAGTGGGAGAGATCGACGGGGCGCTGGAACTCACCGCGGGTGAAGTTGTCGTGCTCAGCTCGCAGGAAGAGAAAGCCGCCGGCAACCGGATCGGCACCACCTACCGCTCGCTGGCCCGTGATCTGAGTCCGGGGGTGAGCGTGCTGCTCAACGATGGCCTGCTGCGTCTGCGGGTGGAGGATGTGAAAGGCGGGGACGTGCACTGCCGGGTGGAGGCGGGCGGTACCCTTACCAGCCACAAAGGGATCAACCTGCCGGAGATCGCTATCAGCGAGCCGCCACTGACCCAGAAAGACCTGCAAGACCTCGATTTCCTGATTGCGGAAGATTTTGATTTCGTGGCCCTCTCGTTTGTCCAGCGGCCCGAAGACGTGACAGGGCTAAAAGAGATTATCGCTAAGGCCGGCAGCAGGATGCAGGTGATTGCCAAGATTGAGAAACCAGCCGCCCTGGAACAGTTGGACGCGATCCTGGCCGCCAGCGACGGCGTGATTGTGGCTAGAGGCGATCTGGGTGTGGAACTCGGCGTGGAGCGTGTACCCGCCGCCCAGAAGCGTATCCTGAGAGCGGCCGGCAAGGGCAGCGTTTATTCTATTACCGCCACCCAGTTGCTGGAGTCGATGAGCAAGGCGCTGATGCCTACCCGCGCCGAGGCCTCGGACGTGGCCAACTCCGTGTTCGACGGGACCGATGCGTTGCTCTTTACCGGCGAGACCGCCGCCGGACTCTACCCGGTGGAAACCGTTGCCACCGGGGCCAAGATCGTGGTCGAGGCCGAGAGCACGATGGAAGCCTGGGGCGACCACACCATGCTGCGCCATCAGGCAGCCGCCAATTTCTCCGAGGCAATCTGCCATGCCGCCGCCGACGCCGCCCGCGACTTGAATGCAGCGGCGATAGTAGTAGGCAGCCAGAGCGGAAGAACCGCCCTGTTGATGAGCAAGTTCCGCCCCCCGATGCCGATCGTGGGCGTAAGCGACCGCGAGGACGCGGTACGGCGGATGAACGGGTTTTGCGGCGTGCAGCCGGTAAAGCTGCCCAATATGCTGAGCATGGAAGAATCAGTGAATGCGGCTGCTGATTATCTGCTGAAAAGCGGAACCTGTGTCAAGGGCGATGTTGCGGTGATGACTTTCGGTGCGCCGCTGGCGGAGCGTGGCGGCACCAACACGATGCGGCTTGTGCAACTCTGATATTTATCAAATGGATAGCTGGTTTTGAATACTTTGAAAATACTGGACAGTATCGGCTTCCGGCCCGATCCTTCTTCTGTTGCCGCCAACCTCAAGTTGGAGAGCATGGCCGGGGCGCTGCCCTTGGATAAGCTGATTGCCGATTCCACCCGGATAGCCAGACCACGAGCTGCATTTGCTGTGTACGAGCCGGTAGTGAACGGCAGGGATGTGGTGGAAATCGGCGGGCAGAAACTGACCAGCCGGATACTGCGGGTTAACCTGGGCAAGACGGAAACCGCCGCGTTGTTTGTAGCTACCTGCGGAGTGGAACTGGAGCGCTGGGCCGAAGAGTTCGATGATCCGCTGGAGCGTTGGGTGGCCGATGAACTCTGCGAGGAGGCGCTCCGGGCTGCCAACCGTGCCCTGGAAGATGTGCTGGACGCGGAGCTGGAGGGAAAGTACCGGGTATCAATGAACCCCGGCTCGCTGGAGGACTGGCCGCTTACAGAGCAGGGGCCGCTGTTCAGTGCGCTGGGGAGCGTGGGCGATATCGTGGGTGCCACAGGGGTGGAATTAACGGAAAGTTTCCTGATGAGGCCGCGCAAATCTCTATCGGGTGTGCGGTTCGCATCCGAAGAGCCGTTTGCCAACTGCATGCTCTGTCCGCGCCAGAGTTGCCCGGGCCGAAGGATGTCATTCGATCCGGAGCGGTTCGAGCGGCAGTACGATGGGGCCAGGCGCGGTACGCTCTATGCCGAAACCTGCGGCTGCGGCCACGAGGCGGCGGGCTAGTTTTTTTACCGTAGCACTCCGCGCTTTGCCGGATGCAGATGAGTTCAGGGAAAATCAGACTTTGAAGTATGATTTATACCAGCCGATAAACTGGTCCAGCCCCTCTTCAATCGAGGTTTTAGGCTCAAATCCCAGCAGACGGCTGGCATGGTTTATATCCGCGTAAGTTGCCTCGCAGTCGCCTGGCTGCATCGGCAGCATCAGCTTGTTGGCCTTCCTGCCCAGCTTTTTCTCCATCAGCTCGATCAGGTAGAGCAATTCCGCCGGTTTGTTGTTCCCCAGATTAAAAATCTCGTACTCAAAGCTGTGTTCCAGGCAGGCGGTAACTCCCTCCACAATATCGTCGATATAGGTAAAGTCCCGCTTCATGTGCCCGTAGTTGAACACCGAGATCGGCTCACCCTTGAGGATCGCCTCGGTAAAGAGGAACATCGCCATATCCGGCCGTCCCCACGGCCCGTAGACCGTAAAAAAACGCAGGCCGGTGGTGTTCAGCCCATAGAGGTGGGAATAAGAATGGGCCATCAACTCGTTGGCCCGCTTGGTGGCTCCGTAGAGTGATATCTGGCCCTCGAGGTGGTCGTTTTCGCTGAACGGTATCTTGGTATTCTTGCCGTACACGCTCGATGAGGAGGCGTAGATCAGGTTCTCCACCTTGTGATGGCGGCACACTTCGAGGATATTGAGAAACCCCTCCAAGTTTGACTGCTGGTAGGCTTCCGGGTGCTTGAGAGAATAGCGTACTCCGGCCTGGGCCGCCAGATGGATCACCTGGCTGAATCCCGACGAGGAAAAAAGCTCATCCAGGGCCTGTTTATCGCAGAGATCAAACTGGTGGAAACTGAATTCGGGGTAAGCTTTCAGGGCCGCCACCCGGTCCCATTTGAGCTGTGGGCTATAGTAGTCGTTGACTATGTCAACTCCGGCCACCTGCTGGCCGCTCTCCAGCAATTTACGCGCAACGTGGTAGCCAATAAAACCGGCCGCTCCAGTAACCAGGATCATCACACTCTCCAACTATGATTTTTTTGTCTTCGGGAAAATCAACCGCAAATATAACCTGTCTGCCGCTCAGATCAATCCCGTTGCACACACCTGCCTCTTGTATTATTGGCCAGAGATGCAGCACAGCGTTCAGTGTTTGAAATGCGCCAGCGGGATGCGGATCACCTCGCCGCGCTCTGTTTCGGTTATATAAACCCAGTCACCGTGCAGTTCCACGTTGGTCAGGTCGGTGCCGAATCCGCTGGCGCAACCCAGCAGGTTTCCATCCGGGCTCACATAATAAATCTTGCCACCCCCGTAGTGGGTGATAAACAGGTTGCCCTCGCTGTCGGTCTCTATCCCATCGGGGCCCGCGCCGCCCTCCATCAGGAACACCTCGCGGCCCTCGCCGGTTACCTCGTGGCCGTTGCCTGTAAGCGTCCAGGCGGTCACGTTGCGGCGCACTGTCTGGGCCACGTAGAGTGTACGCAAATCAGGGGAGACTGTCAGCCCGTTGGGGAACGCCAGCCCATCGAGCAGCTTGTAGAGCTTTTTTTCGGCTAGGTCATAACAGAATACCCGTCCACCGGTGGTTGCGTCCTCGCGGTACGGATCGGTAAAATAGAGGTTGCCATTGCCGGCCAGGAAAATATCGTTGACCGAGTTGAGCGGTTTGCCCTCGAAGCTGTCGGCAACCATGGTCACTTTTTTTGTCGCCAGGTCGATCCGGACAATGCGCTTACCATCGTACTCACAGGCATACAGCGCGTTTTGAGCCGCGTGGTAGGCCATCCCGTTCACTTTGCCCTGGCCCTGCTCCAGCAGGTCGATAAAAACCTCCGTCTGGCCGTCCGGCGCTATCCGGCCGATATCGCCCTCGCGTTTGTAAATCACCACGTAGAGGTTGCCCTCGCTGTCGAACGCAGGGCCCTCGGGGAACGAGAATCCGGAGGAGAAAACCTCGTAATCGCACTCTTCGCATGGTTTGGCGGCTTGCAGATTCCCAGCCGTCAGTGTGGCCGTTAACAGGCAGACTGCAATAAAAAAAGTTCTCATTGCTGATCCTCTGTGAAATGGATATCATTATTTTTATAAATAATTTATAATAAACTTGAAAAGTTTTGCCGATAATAGTATTATTAGGCACTCATTGGCCATCCTTGAGGGTGTAAGTGCTAAAGGAGATGGGCCTGCCGTCTGAGCAGGCCCTTTTATATTATACGATTCTTATATTTCCTCTCAAGATCATCTTGTTTGTATTTTGAATCAACATAAAAAGATGTTATTAGCCTTCGCTTATCATCTGGATATTTTTTCATAATTACAACAAATTCACCATCCTGAAACCAAATATAGGTTTTTATTGTTAAGTCTCCTTCTTCATAATCCCAAGCAAGAATCCATTGTTCCAGCGGATTTTCAATCATAGGTTTTACCCAAGGCAACCGCTCACATCGCCGCAGATCAGGTAGGCGTCCTTCCGTTATCGTTGCAGGATAGAATTTGCGCTTCCTGCGAGGGACCTGTTTGGGTTTGTTATTTTGACTGGTTAAATGCCAAAAAATTATTTCCTTACCATCTTCTATATCCCTGAAAATCCAAACCTTATTTCTGCGATACTGAAGATTATAATCACGAATATCCCGGCAAAAAATTTCATACAGCATGTCATATGTGCTATTTGTCCAAGGATTCACTATAGCTTTGTCAGGTAAACAATCAGACATCGAAATGCCCCCCACTACTGGGCTTCCAGATACACAGATTGAATTTTTTTTCTGACGGAAGCGTATTGCGAGAAAGGCTAAGGCCTGTTCTTCTTTTGATAAGTTGAATAATCTCGTTTTTAGCTGAACTGGTCGATAGGCCACGCGTATAATAAGACATCGCTCCGATTAAGATATCTCCCAATTGCATCAGTCCAATGTCATGTGAATGTACATGCTGGACCCTATTAATAATATCTCTCGAAAAATCATAATTAGCATTGCACAGGACTTCCCATAGCTTTTGTAATTTTCGTCTGCTACGAGTGTCTTTGATATCGAGGAAAATATTGTAGTGATTATCTGTAGAGATCATATTCCGCAACAGATAGAAATACATCTTATAGTACCAGTCCTCATGACTCTGGTTACATACATCATGCATCAGTATTGATTTGTCTGGAATAACCCAAGCGCGGAATCCTAGATTCTTGTTGCTAAAAAAATACTCGATCAGTTCCAAATAAAAATCCAATTTACCAGGAGAGATTTTTGTCCACTTTATTTCGAAAAATGGGGAAAGGTGGTATTGCTTTTTCAGGTGTGCAATAGCTAGGTTATGATCTTTGGCTTTTGATCTGAAACACCATAGTGCACCAAGAACCATAGCCTTCTGTTTATCGTGTGGCAGATGACAGCTTTCATCACAGTAAATATTTATACTTCTTTTCATATTAACCTCACACATTTACACGTACTTCATCAGTTGGCACCTCTGCACTATGCTTTTTTATGTCATTCAGCACAGATAATTACCAGCTCCCGTTGGGATAGGCTTTAAGCGCGCCTTCGCTGGAATATGTCATGCTCGTGTCTACCCGCGTGTCCGGCCCCCAGGCGCCGGCCTCGGAGTCAATCAGCTCTATCCAGACCCGCCAGTAGCGGAAGTCTCCAACCTGCGTTACCGATGGGTAGATATAGTCCCGTTTGTTTAACCGATAGTTAATCGCTATATCCAGTGCGCTCCAGCCGTTGCGGGTGCCCTCGCGGGTCTGAAGACGATGGTCCACCCACTCGTTGGTAAACGGAATATAGCACACCCAGTGGGCTTTGTCCCAGTCATCCTCCTGGACACGCACCTCCACGTTGGCATCGGCGAACACATATGCGCCCCGCGCCGGGTAGTCGATACTGGAGGCAAGAGCCTGCACCAGCCAGCTTATGGAGCCGCACTGGCCCCAGCCGTGGGCCAGCTTGCTCCGGCCTTCCACCTTGCGGTCGTGGGAATGGTTCTCGGGGCCGGTGGCGTTACGCGCCCAACTGCTCACCGCGCCGATTGCCTCCACCTTGCTGCCGGTTCTCTGGAGCGCCTCGCGGAAGACAGGTTCTGCAATCCGCCTGTAAGCCCATATTTCCACCGGATCGTCGAAATCCAGCGCCGGGTGACGGTATTTCATGGCTGGAATGATAATTTCCTTTTGAGGCGGCACGGGGTTTTCCGGCCGGGGCGCAGGGAGGCCCAGCAGCTCCAGCGTACGGACCGCCTGCCAGGTGGCCTGCATCTCGCCGGGCGGCAGAACAGGAGTCTGGTCGCTGGCGGCGAACCGCGCAAACGAGCCATCCGGGTTCTGCACCGATGCCAGCCAACTGGCGCAGTCGGATGCCGGGCGGGCGGCTCGCGAGGAGTCGCTGTCGCTCAGCGGCAGGCCCAGCAGACTCAGCGCACGGACAGCGTGCCAGGTATCCGCCGTGCGGGAGTAGTGGTCGTAGTTGTTCCAGTTATCTCCGTGGCCCAGCTCGAATCCGCCATCCGCCTCCTGCCCGCGGGTGGAGAGCAGGAACTTTTTAACTTCGGCGGGACGCTTGGGAGATGCTCCCAGCAGACTCAGCGTTGCAACCGCGTAACCGGTTCCCTGGGCCGAGGAGAACAGGAACCCGTCGGGGCTGAGGCTCAACCCGCCACGCATCGCTTTGGTCTCCTGCTGCTCCCGCAGCCAGCCAACAATTTTAGCCGAATCAGGTACCGGCAGGCCAAGAGTTTTAAACGCACCCACGGCCCAGTAGGTGGTATAGGTGGCTGATTCCACTGTTTTGCCCGCGTACTCACTGGCATCGAATGCGCCGGAGTCCCGTTGGCGCGCGGCGACAAACTCCGCCACGGCGGCCGGATTTGTTGGAGCCGAACCGAGCAGGTGCAGGGACTTTACACCCCAGAACGTAGCCTCAAGGCTGCTCTGGCTGCCCCACGGCAGAGTTTTTCCCTTGCCGAAATAGCCTTCCTTCTCGATAAATCCGCCATCGCTTTGCTGGCGTGCTTTCAGCCACGCGATCAATTCCTGTTTCGCGGCCAGTTCGCCAGACGCATCCAGAACTCCAAGGGCTTCGAGCGCCATTCCGGTGGTACTCGTGTGGGCGGAATCGCCGGGAAACCAGCCGAAACCACCACCGTCGGCGCGGCAGGCGTTGATCCAGCTTATGGCCGGGTGAGGCCCCACGGCCTGTGCGGAACTGCCGGTCTGCTGCGTTGGTTCGGATGTGGCACAGGCGGCTGTGATAACAGCCGCAATCAGAAATAGCATAAATCGGGTCATCGGATCTCCTTGCGGTTAACAGTGACCATGATAATTTTATTCGAGTTAATGCGAAAGTAAAGGAAATCTCCTCAGAGTCAAGCGCTGTCTTGCCGCGGAGCCGCGCCGATAGTATTATTCGAATGCTAATCTTAAAGTTAATAAAATCAAGCGCAACACAACCACGCTTCTTAAATGCAGGAGGAACCGCGATGAAAAGATTATTTGCTGTGTGCGGCATCGTAGTGAACAGCCGCACTGTGGTGCTGACCGCGTTTGCATTGGCCGCGGTGCTTACGTTGGCCGGCAGGCTACCGGCCCAGTTGCCCGCCGAGGATGCCCGCGCCAGCCGCCTGATTGACGCCGACCATTTTGAGCTGCGGATCAATGTGCCGGAAACAGTGGATGAGTTGGAAAGCCGCCGCGAGGAACTTCGGCAAAAATTCCTGCTGACCAACGGCCTGTGGCCCATGCCCGCCAAATGCGAGCTGAACCCTGTTGTATTCGACGAGAAACAGGGCGACGGGTTCCGGGTGGCCAAGGTCTACTTTGAGAGCCTTCCCGGATATTACGTTACAGGCAACCTCTACCGTCCAGCCGAGGGCAACGGTCCGTTTCCGGCGATAGTCTGCCCCCACGGGCACTGGTCATTCGGACGGCTGACCAACGGGGAAACCGGCTCGATCCCCGGACGCTGTATTGATCTGGCAAAGATGGGATTCGTGGTCATCAGTATCGACATGGTGGGTTACAACGACAATATCCAACTGCCTCACGACCATAATAAGAACCGCTCGCAGATGAAGGCCGGCAAGCCGTTGCCCTACGAGCATAAAAAGTTTCGCGGAGTGTTCGATTTTCCAAAGGCCAGGCTCTACGGATTGTCGCTGGCAGGGCTGCATGCGTGGAACGCGATCCGCGCGGTGGATTTCCTGATTAGTCTGCCCGAGGTGGACCCTGAGCGGATCGGCGCCACGGGAGCCAGCGGAGGGGCCAGCCAGACTCTGTTCCTGATGGCCGCCGAACCCAGGCTTAAAGCCGCCGCGCCGGTCAATATTATCGGGGCGAAAAAGCATCCGGGTTGCCGTTGCGAGAACGCTCCGGGCTGCTGGGTGGATATCAGCACGGTTGAGATAGCAGGGATATTCGCGCCCAAGCCGCTGATTCTGCTAAGCGCCACCGAGGACCCCTGGACCAATAGTTTCCCCACCCGTGAGCTGCCGCTAATCAAGCGCTACTACGAGCTCTACGGGGCGGCGGACAAGGTGAGCAACGTGCATATCGAGGCCGGGCACAACTATAACGCCGCCAGCCGGGCCGCTGTCTACCAGTGGTTCGCCGAGCATCTTAAGAGCGCCAAACCGGCGATAAAAGACGTGCGCTCGCCTGTTGCGGGCCTGGCCGCCCTGGGGGATTTGCGCGTGTTCCCCGACAAGATGTTGCCCGAGCAGGCAAAGCGCGGGCTGGAAGTGATCGATGAATGGATCGCGGCAAGTGAGCAGAAGCTGGAATCCAGCCTGCCCAAGAACAGGGCGCAGCTTGACGGGTTCTGCGCCGAGTTCGGTGAAAACCTGCGGAGGCTGTTGCAGGTGGAAATTCCCGCTCAAGACGAAGTAGCAATTCAGAAGCTCGAGAGCAAAGTACTCGGCGGGATTACCCACGAGAAAATGGCTGTCGGCAGGATCGGAAAGGGAGAGCGTTTCTCGCTGGAACTGGTCAATTCGAGTCCCAATCCCAAGGGAACTCTGGTGCTGGCGCGGCCGGAGTGGCGCGGCGGGATGTTCCAGCCGGGCAACGGTGGGTTCAAGCCGGCGCTGAAAAACCTGGCTATGCGCGACTACCGGATTATCCGTGTAGGCGGGTTCGCCAGCGGTGAGTTGATGATTCCACGCAAGACCTGGGAGACATTCAGCTGGCCCGAGGCTTATAACCGCTCGAACCAGCTCGAGGGCATCCAGGACATCCTGACAGCTCTGGTGGCTGTGCGCAAGCAATGGCCGGATGAGCCGGTTATCCTCGCCGGGCTGGGCGAGAGCGGTCTGCTGGCTGCGTTTGCCGGAGCGGTGTTCGGCGGTTGCGAGCAGGTGTTTATCGACCTTCACCGGAGCGATCCGGGCTATGACGGCGAGCTGCTGGAACTCCTTCCCGTGGGTTCGATAAAACGTGTGGGAGATTTCCGCACCGCCATGCTGATGTTGATGCGGGGCAAGGTCTCGCTCTTCAATGCCTCGCCCACGTTCGACGGGCAATGGTACAAGGACCAGGCGGCCCGGCTGGGCTTGGCCGGGAATATCAATTTCCGGCTGGACGAGAAGCTCAACTGGCTTAACGAGCAGTTGTAGGTTTATTGGGCAGCTACTTTGGAAGGCCAGGCGGAGGAAAATTTGGATGGCGCTAAAATGAATTCCCGCCAGCGGGTCCTGTGTGCGCTGGACCATAGCCAGCCCGGCCGTGTGCCGGTGGACTTCTCAGGGCATCGCTCCAGCGGGATCGCGGCACTGGCCTACAGGCGGCTGCGCTCCCACCTGGGCCTGCCCGCAAGAGAACTGCGGGTCTATGATCCGGTGCAGCAACTGGCCGTGGTGGATGATGACGTGCTTGATCTTTTCGGTGTGGACACAGTGGAGTTGGGCCGTGCGTTCGACAACGAGCCGGGTATCTGGGTAGATTGGGAGTTGCCCGATGGCTCCCCCTGCAAAATGCCCCGCTGGGCCTCGCCTGTTCTTCAGAGCGATGGCGGCTGGGCCATTCTCTCACAATCCGGCCGCACTATCGGCACGATGCCGCCGGGAGCACTCTACTTTGAGCAGAGTTTTTTTCCGCTAGCTGATTCCGCCAATGATTTTACCCTGCAGCAGGCGATGGCGGAGTGCCTCTGGACCGCGATTGGTTCGCCCCCCGGCCCGTTGGCCGCGGGCGAACAGGGCCGGGAGTTGCTGCGTAAAAAAGCAAAAGCTCTGCGCCAGAGTACCGACAGGGCTGTTATCGGTCTGTTCGGCGGCAGCCTGGTGGAACTGGGCCAGTTCCTGTTCCGTCACGATAATTATTTCATGATGCTGGCCGCCGAGCCTCAGCGCGCCCATCGGTTCCTGGACGAGGCCGTGGAGTACCATCTGGCTGCCCTGGAGCGCTACCTCGCCGATGTGGGAGAATATATCGACATAATCGTGTTCGGCGATGACATGGGTGCGCAGAGCGGACCCCAGTTCTCTCCGGATATGTACCGCGAGTTTTTTATGCCCCGTCATGCAAAAATGTGGCGCCGGGCCAAAGAGCTGGCCGAGGTCCGTGTGATGCTCCATTGCTGCGGAGGGGTGAGGCCGCTGCTGGACGAGATGATATCCGCCGGACTGGATGCGATAAACCCGGTGCAGATTTCCTGCGAGGGCATGGAGGCCGAAGGCCTCAAGCGTGATTTTGGCGAGCGGCTCACGTTCTGGGGCGGCGGCTGCGACACCCGCAGCCTGCTCAATACCGCCAGCCCGGAGGAAGTGCGGGAGCATGTAATTACGCAACTGCAAAAACTTGCGCCCGGCGGCGGGTTCGTGTTCCAGCAGGTGCACAATATCCTGGCCGATGTGCCGCCGGAGAACGTGGTGGCCATGTTTGAGGCCGTGCGGGAGTTCAACGGATCCTGATAATCAAGCTATGGTGATATTTCAGTTTTGAGCAAATTAAAAACTGCTATTTTATTGAAGTAAGTTTTTTGCTGTAATAATTTTATCACCATTATTAAAAAAGTATATTATGAGAATAAGAATTACAGCTTCAGAGCTTCGGGAAAAAGTACGCGACGAAATTGCTGATTCCATAGCCATTTATAGAGAGTCACGTTCTGAGGCCGAAGAGGATTTTGAAATTCCAGACGGTCCTCCAACAGAACAAGAGATTACTGACTTTATTTGTACCAACCAACTATTGGATTTTGATACAGTATCATTCCTTACGGAATATCCATTATTGGGTTTTGATGCACGTATTGATAGTGTAAGAGCAGAGTGGTTAAGTGATTTCCTTGGTAAAGTAAGAGAGTGGGCGGAAACAAATACTTGGTTCGGCGCTGACTTAATTGATATCTCCAAGATAATAGTACCGCAGCCGAATGAATCATTAATTTGGAGCCCTCCTCAAAGTATACGGCCGAGTTGGATTGAAAATTCTCCCACCGCATTAATGTTAGCAGCAGATTTATTGAATAAGGGTAAATTGTTATCTGAGTTGCACTGGCGTGACTTCGAGAAGCTTATAGCGTCATTATTAGAGGAAGCTGGTTGGGATGTAGAACTCACTCAAGGCTCAAAAGATGGTGGTATTGATGTAATTGCACAAATGAATGATCCGATTATCGGAGAAATAAAAGCGTTGTGGCAGGCAAAAAAATATCATCCTAACAATAAAGTTAAGCTTTCTCAAGTGCGCGAGTTGTCCGCTATTCGTGATGACAAAAAAGCAACGAAAGCCATAATCGTAACCACGAGTCAATTGACTAGCGGAGCAATCGAATGGATTCGCCGTGATGAATACAGGCTAGATTATAAAGAAAAAGACGATATTGAAAAATGGGTACTCGACTCAATTAGTTGAATTAAATGCTGATATGGAATATGGTCTGTCGCTCCCCTCCCCGGTTGTCAATCAGGACTTAATCTGTTAGATTACAATTAGCGGTACTAACGCACTAATTGAAGTAATGTTAAACCTGTCCGGAGTTGTAACGATGGTTGAACTAACGCTGGAGCGGGTCAAGGAAGGTTTATACTCGCGTAATGATCCCACGCTCACGCCGGTGGATATAGAAGCGAAAGCTCCGTTGGTCTTTGATATACTGCAATTGAAACGTAAACTCGGCGCGGTGGTCCTGGGCCATAACTATATGGAACCGCTGGTGTTTAACCTGTCCAGCCGCCAGGAGCAGGGTGACTCGCTGGGCCTTAGCCAATTCGCCGCCGCCACCGAGGCTGAATACATTATTTTCAACGGCGTCCGGTTCATGGCCGAGACCGCCAAGGTGTTAAGCCCCACTAAGCGTGTGCTGATCAGCGACAAGGAGGCCGGTTGCTCGCTGGCCGATGATTTCGACCCCACTGAGATCGACCGTCTGCGGGAGCTGCACCCCGGTGCGCCTGTGATGATCTATATCAACAGCTACGCGGATGCCAAAGCCCGCTGCGATATCACCTGCACCTCGGCCAACTCGGTTGATATAGCACGAAGGATGCCCGGCGATGAGATCATTTTCGTGCCGGATACCCTGTTCGCGGCCAACCTGGAGACGGAACTGGACGGCCAGAAGAAAGTTATCTATCCCGGTAAGGAAAGCGGAACACGCGGCGCGGTCTGCGAGGTCCACGAGAAATTCACCCTGCAAGACCTGCTGGACGTGCGCCAGAGTTTCGAGATGCCCAAAGGTCACCCGAACCGGCTGATTTACGCCCATTGGGAGTGCCGCCCGGCGGTGCTGCGCGAGGCCGACTTCTACGGCAGCACCAGCCAGATCAGCAAAGATATCGGCGAACGGGTGGCAGAAGGTACACTGGAGCGGGCGTTCGTGGCCAGCGAGTGCGAGCTGAGCTCCAACCTGTCGCAGGAGTTCCCCGGCGTGCAGTTCAACACGGCCTGCTCGGTGCGTTGCCAATGGATGGCCAAGATGACGCTGGAGGGAATTCACGATATTTTGCTGCGGATCGACTCCGGTGGTGATTTGAGCAAGTATGAGATAGAGCTGGAGCCGGAGATTATGGAGAAAGCCCGACTGCCGATTGAGAAAATGCTGGAAATGAGCCGCTAGGTTTAAGGCAGGACAACCCCCGTCCCGATGAAATCGGGACACCCCCTTTTCTAAGGGGGAAACAGCGGGGTGTGTCGCCATACTTTTACCCGCACATACCGCATCAAATAAAACGGGCGGACACATGAGTCCGCCCCTACACGCTATTATTAATCTCCAGTCTATTGCACAAAAAAAACGGGCGACGCATGCGTCGCCCCTACGGGTACTCCAAAAGATTCGCGGTAATAATTCCCCCTTAGTAAAGGGGGTGCCCCCGTTTACGGGGGCGGGGGATGTTTTCTGTGCGCCTCCCCCTTTTGAAAAAGGGGATTGAGGGGGATTTTTCAGATACCTCGCAGCTTGCCGCGGGGTAGTTCATTAGAGATAAGTTCAACGAAGGCCACGGCATTTGCCGTGGCCCTTTTTATCTCGCCTAGTGCAGTCTCTTTTTATTTACAGTTCCTTTTATCTCTGCAATGCTTTTGGAGCAGAAGTGCTTTCCCTGAGTCGAATTCCATTGCATTAAGCAATTCAAATGGTCTGTGCAAATTTTCTTTGGCTTTTTTGTGTCTTTATCATAATGGTCGTCTGCTCCCAAAAGATGAGCAACTTCATGCCAAATGGATTTCTTCGCTACATTGACATTTATACATAAACCGCCTTCAATTATATTCCACATTGCCTCACCGTATGAACTATTTAATTGAATATTAGCTCCTGCTATTATTATAGAATTGAATAAAGTCCCTTTATAATCGTTGCCACCAAATTCTTTTTTTAAATACTGTAGTTCTTTATCGTTTAAGCCGTAACACATCTTATCCTGTTTGTTACGCCCACAATCATTCAAAAAATATAAATAGAGATATATTTTACTTGTATCCAAATTTGGTCCAAAATCATCAATGATCTTTCCAATCGCATTGTAAGTTTCTGTGTAGCAATTATTGCCATCAATGACACTAAGTTTTGAAGTGTCAATGTTAAGTCGTTGGATTTCATTTAGCAGTTCTTGCACATATCTTACCGCTAAGTCTTGAGCCAATCTATCCTCTCCGTAATTATAAATAATCAAATCAGAGAACATTAATGCCTCCCTTTTTTTACTGTCCGGTACTCATGTGCCTTGCCCACTCGGGTACCACGCCCGGATCAATATCGAACACGGACAGCCCGATAGTATAGACCACGATTGTCACCAGCACGATTCCGATCAGGTTGAGCCACAGGCCCGCCCGCGCCATCTGCGGTATCCGCACCCAGCCGCTGCCGAACACGATTGCGTTGGGCGGGGTGGCCACCGGCAGCATGAACGCGCAACTTGCGGATATCGTGGCCGGGATCATCAGCAGGTAGGGATGCATACCCATTGCCACCGCGGCCGCGGCCAGCACCGGGATCAGCATCGTGGTGGTGGCCGTGTTGGATGTGATCTCTGTCAGAAAAGTGAGCATCACGCAGGTGGCCAGGATCATCACCGGCACCGGCACACTCGACAGCCATGCCAGTTGCCCGCCCAGCCAGAGCGCCAGTCCGGTGGCTTCCATCCCCCTTGCCAGCGCGAACCCGCCGCCGTAGAGGATCAGGATACCCCACGGCATGCCTGTCCGCACGGCTTGCCAGTCCAGCAGGAAACGTTTGCCGCTGCCTCTCTCGGCCGGAATCAGGAACAACGCCACCCCCATCGTCATCGCCACCGTACTGTCGTCGATCAGCGGGAAAATGTTTGTCAGTCCCCAGGTGGAGAAGCTGCCGAAATCGATCGGTTTGCGGAAAATCCAGGCCAGCGCTGTCAGGCAGAATACGGTCAGCACCGCTTTCTCGCTCCAACGCATGCGTCCCAACTCTTTAAGTTGCCCGTCCAGGTAGGCCGCCCCGCTTTGCTGATCAATCCCCTTGAGCTTGTTCAGGTTTATATCACTGCCCCAGCGCACCAGATAAATCCAGGCAATCGGCACGAAAACGGCTACCAGGGGCAGGCCCAGCATCATCCATTGCAGAAAATTAATCTCCGGGGCCTCGGGGAATAATTTTTTAACAAACCCCGCCATTACGATATTCGGGGGAGTGCCCACCAGCGTACCCACCCCGCCGATACTGGCCGAATAAGCGATCCCCAGCATCAGTACCAACCCGAAACCGCTGCGGATTTTCTCACCGTTATCGCCTTTTGCCGTGTCGGACATCTGCAGCACCACGGCCATCGCTATCGGCAGCATCATCATCGTGGTGGCGGTGTTGGAAATCCACAGCGACAGGAACGAGCTGGCCACCATGAAACCCAGCAGCAGGCGCGAGGGGCTGGAGCCGATGGCGCGGATAATGTGCAGGGCGATCCTGCGGTGAAGGCCCACCTGCTGCATGGCAATCGCTATCAGGAAACCGCCGAAAAAGAGATAGATCATCCTGTCGGCGTAGCTCAGCGGAGTTGTGGCCGCGGGCAGGATACCCAGCAGCGGGAACAGTGGCAGGGGCAGCAGGGCGGTGGCCGGGATCGGGATCGCCTCGGTGATCCACCACACGGCCATCAGCGCGGCCACCGCCGCCATCCTCATTGCAGTCGGCTCAAGAGCGTCGGGAGTGGGCGTAAAGAGCAGCAAAAAAAACAGCATCGGACCCAGTACGAGGCCGACCAGCGGGCGGAGCGAAGTGTCCAGTTCGGCTTGCTTCATGGTTTGATGTCGATCAGTTACGCGTGGAAAGGGGCTAACCGTGCATATTTGTTGCCACCGACTATAGAACTGTTGCCGTCACCCTGTCAAGGAAAAGCTTGCCGTGCAGCTTGAAAGCCGGGCCGGGATTAGGTATTTTAATACTTCATGGCTGATATTTTATATCATTCTCCATCCGGGCCGGCGCAATTGTGATGTGCCGTTATGGATGGGCGGCGGGAGGACCTGGTGGCACACGAAAAACTACGCGGACACAGCAAGAAAATCCTGAGCGAGTGCGACAGGCAACTGGGCCCGCATGCCGTGCCGCACGCGGCTGCTGTGCGCCGCCACGCCACCGATGACGATGATTTTCGCAGCCCGTTTGCCCGCGACCGCGACCGCATTCTTTACAGCGGTGGATTCCGGCGCTATGTGGGCAAGACCCAGGTGGTCTATTTCGCCTCCCAGTTCGATGAGCATATTACCAACCGCGCGGTCCACAGTATGCAGGTCTCCCAGATCGGCCGCACGATCGGCCGGCTGCTGAGGCTGAACGAGGACCTGATCGAGGCAGTGGCCCTGGGCCACGACCTGGGCCATCCGCCGTTTGGCCACGACGGGGAGGAGATTCTCGACCAACTCTGCCATCACTACGGCATCGGCCACTTTCACCACAATGTCCACAGCCTCTACTACGTGGACAGGATCGCCAACGCCAACAAGGGGATGAACCTCACGTTCCAGGTCCGCGATGGAATCCTGTTCCATGACGGCGAGGCGGATATCGGCCCGCTGAAGCCAGCGCAAGGCAGGACCGAGGACGATATAACCGCTTATGTTGCAAGCTGTGCAGGGGGCGAGAAGCCGGAGATGCTGCCTGCCACTCTGGAGGGCTGCGTGGTAAGGATGTGCGACAGTGTGGCCTACGTGGGCCAGGATATAGAGGACGCTATCCGGATGGGCATTATCGAACGCGGTGATATCCCCGCCGACCTGGTGGACATTCTGGGCAGCGGCAACAGCGGGATTATCAACTCACTGGTCAGCGATATTGTGGAAGCCAGCATGGATGGTGGCGTGATCCTGCTTGGCGACCCGGTGTTGGACGCATTTCGCCGCCTCAGGGATTTCAACTACAAACGAATCTACTCCCACCCGGAAATCCGCAAGGAAAAACAGCGGATCGAGAACGCGTTCCGGGTTATGTTCGAGCATTTCCTCGAAGTGCTCGAAGCCAGCCGTACCGGCTCGATAATCTACCCCCACTTCCTGAATAATCGCTCGGAACAGTACCTTCAGGAAACCTCCGCCGCCGTGATCGTGCGCGATTACCTGGCCACGATGACAGATCGCTATTTTACCAAGGTATTCGAGGACCTGTTTCTGCCCCGCATGCCGGGTTGACCGAACCTCATACGAGTTGACAGTACGGGGTGGTTTTGAATACCTTTAAATGATGGTTTTGCAGAAAGTCATATTTGCCGATGGCACAGTAAAAAGCTCCAGATACGAGGCGCGCAAATATCGAGGAATGAGGCGTACTTAAAGGTACTCCGCAGCGTGCGAGATATGTAGCGCAACGATGTAGATGAGCTTTTTACAGAGCCATCTTAAGTGATCGGTATAATTGCGTTTCAAGCCGATAAGCCGCCCCCCGCGCTCGCTGGGCGATCCAGTGTATCAAGTCCATGGAGTTACCCGTGTTAAGATTAGCGGAAAAAATGTTTGTCGCGATGATGTGTGTGTTGGTGGTCTCCGGAGGCGGAATCGCGAAACCGGAAGTGGTTTCAGTGGCTGGCGGCAGGGAAGAGTTGAGCCTGGTGATCTATAACGATAACCTGGCCCTGGTGCGTGAGCGCCGCCGGGTGGACCTTTCGCGGGGTCGCATGGAACTCAGGCTGGCCGATGTAGGCCGGATGCTGATCCCCTCCTCGGTTATCGCCGATCCAGGCAAGGGTGTCCGGCTTGTGGAGCAGCGCTACCTGTTTAACAGGCTCAACCGGAAGAACCTGATCGACGCCTATCTGGGACGGGAAGTAATTATAGAAACGAAAGACGAGCGTACCGGAGTTGTGGAGCGCAAGCAGGCGAAAATCCTGGCTAACGACGGTGGCCCGGTGGTGGAAGTGGATGGCGAGGTGTGGCTTGAACCCGGCGGGAAGCTCATTTTTCCCCGGCTTCCGGAGGGCCTGGTGGCCGAACCGGTGTTGAGTTGGCTGGTGGAGTCCTCCCGCGATGGAGAGCGTGAAATCGCTTTCAGTTACCTGACCAAAGGGGTGTCCTGGCAGAGCGAGTACGTTCTTACCGTGCAGCCCGGCGGCAAGCGGGCCACTCTGGGCGGTTGGGTTACGCTGCGCAATAACAGCGGAGCGGATTTCCGCGATGCCCGTGTCCATCTGCTGGCCGGGGATATCAACCGTGAACAGTCAGCCGGGAACGCCCGGGCGCCCCAGATGGTGGAAATGAGGGCCTCGCTGGCGATGGCCAAGGCGGACATGGGCGGGATGCAGCCAAATGAACAGTTCGAGTACTATCGCTATGACCTGCCCGGCAGAACCGATGTTCTGCACAACCAGGCGATGCAGGTGGAACTGTTTGCCCCGCAGCCTGTGGATGTGGAGAAAGTCTATCGTTTCAGCGGCTCTCAGCGCTTTTTCCACTCCTCGCGGCCAGTTGACAGGGAACCCGTGCCGGCCTCGGTTATTCTAAGCTGGAAGACAGCCGCTAAAAAAGACGGGCAGCCGTTGCCTTCCGGGCTGGTGCGGATCTACGAGCAGGACGGCCGGGGTACTGTCTGGTTCGCGGGTGAGGACCGGATTGGCCACATCCCTGCCGGGGAAAAAGTCAACGTATCGGCTGGCAGGGCGTTCGATGTGCGTGGAGTCCGTCGCCAGCTTGACTTCCAGAGGCTCTCCGACCGTATGCGCCGGGTCACTGTGGAAATAGAGTTGATCAACAGCAAGGACTCGGCGGTTACAGTGCAGGTGGACGAGTCCCTGCCCGGCGACTGGAAAATGATTGAGAACTCACACAAGATGCAGAAACTGGAATCCGGTCTGGTGCGATTCAGTCCTGTTGTGCCGGCCGGGTCTAAAGTTAAAGTCAGCTATACTGTCGAATTTATTTGAACTGTTCGCTAATCGAAGCGTAAGGAGATCGGATGGCCGCTGGGGCCGATCAGTTGATTGACGAGATTCTGGAATTCCTCTGGCGGGAAAATCCAGTGGAGGCCACTATCGCCGGTGTGCACCGTTACGATGACATGCTGGAGAGGCTGGATCTAGTTTCGCGCAGGAAAAAGCTGGTAAAAAAACGGGAGTATCTCGAGCAGCTTAAATCGCTCAAGGTCAAGGGCAATCTGGCTGCCGAGGTGGATCATCTGGCCGCCGCGCTCAGGGTGGGTTCGTACATGGAGGAAAATTTCTCCAGTCTGGACCGTGACGCTACTATCTATCCGCGCCTGGCGCTCTACGGGGTCTATCAGTTGGTGGCCCGCTCCAACGCGCCCTATCATTTCCGCGCCCTGCGCGCTATCGACCGGCTTCGCGAAATACCGCGCGTGCTGGCCGAGGGCCGCTTAAACCTGTGCTATGGAGAGAACCCGCCCCATATCCTCACGATCCGCGCCGTGGAACTCAGCGCCCGCGGACGGGAATACCTGGCGCGGATCACCGGCATCCTGGCCCGCGAGGTGCCGGAGCTGGAAAACGTGATCGGCAAGTACAGCGACCAGGCCCTCAAAGCGTTCGAGGAATATGTGGAATTCCTGATCGATGAGGTCCAGCCCCGCAGCGATGGAGTTTGCGCGGTGGGCGAGGACCTGTTTAACTACCTTCTCGACAACCAATATCAACTTGGAATCGATTCAAATCAACTGCGCGAGACAGTGAAGCTGGAAATTGAGCAGGCGGAGGCGGAGCTGGAGAAAACCGCCGCCGGTCTCGGCGGGTTTAAAGACTGGCGCACGGCGCTGAGCCAGGACAGCCAATTGCCGGACGCGGACAATCTGCTGGATTACTGGCGCGGGATTATCGCCGAAGTGGCAAGCCGGGTCCGCTCCGCCGGCCTGGTTACTTTACCCGCTGGTGACAACCTGGAGGTGGAGTATACCCCGGAGTTCGAAACCACGATGCTGCCGGTGGCCGGTTATATGGAGCCACCGCATTTTGAGAGCGGAGCGGCCGCCAGTTTCTATGTGACCAGGCCTGGCGCTGAAAATCCGGCCCGTCTTCTGCCGGCCCATTCGAGAGTCAATGCCCTGGCCACGGTGATCCGTCAGGTTTATCCCGGCAGGCACACGTTCCTTCAGCAGCAAAAGAAACACTGCCCGGAGCGGCTGGCATACCTGGCGCGCGGCGGGGTGATCGAGTCCGGATGGGAGGCCTACGTGCTGGCGGCGGTGGTAGGTTGCGGTGTGTTCGATGACGAGCCGCTACTCAGGCTCCACGCCTCTCATGACCGTCTGCTTACAGCCTGCCGCGTGATGGTGGACCAGGATATTCACACTGGCCGGATCACTGAGGAACGGGCGGTAACCGAGTTGGCCGAGCGTGCCGGAATCAATGAAAAGCAGTCGTGGAAGATTGTCAGTTCCCTGGCCGCTGCCCCGGCCTCTTCGGTGGGGGCGCTGGTCGGCCGGATGATGATCGAGCGTTGGCGCGGGCGGTTCAGCGAGGAACTCGGTAAAAAATTCTCGCTGAAAAAATTCCACGACAGGTTAATCCGTATCAGCGGCCTGCCGCCGGATATGGCTGAAAAACGGTTGAGTGCAGCCCTAAAAAGGGAGAAAGGATGACCACCAACCAGTTGAAATATTCTGTCTCGGCTCCCTATTCCCAGGTTACAGGCCTGATCGACAGGCTTGTGGAAACCGGCATGGGAGTGGAATTCGAGCTTACCGATCCGGAGTGGATTCTCAAGGTCTGCGAGCTGCCCGCGGTCTCACGGCTGGGCCGCACTCTTCGCAAGCAGGGAATCGGCCGTCACGTGCAGGGACCGTTCTATGATCTGGCCCCGGGCAGCCTTGATCCCTACATCCGTGAGCATACTCAGAAGCTCTACTTCAGGACTATCGAAATCGCAGCGGCGCTCGAAGCCGATTATGTCACCTTTTTCAGCGGTTACAACACTCTGCTGCATGCCAGGGTGCTGGACCAGTGGTTCGAGGTCTGCCGTCCGTTGTGGCAACGCGTGGCTGATTACGCCGAAAGGCTGGGTATGAAAGTGCTGTTCGCCAACATGTTCGAGGATGAGCCGGCAATACAGCTCCGTCTGCTGGAGGGACTTCCACCAGAGGTCTGCGGCGTTTGCCTGGACCTGGCCGGCGCCTACGCGTTCAGCGGCAAAAAAATCACCAATTGGGTAAACCAGCTCTCCGGCCAGTTGGATATGGTCTATCTTAGCGATGCCAGGGTGCGTGACAACGAGCATTTGCCGGTTGGTTCGGGAAGTATCCCGCTCAAGGATTTCTACCAGGCATGTATCAAGAAAAACCTGGCTCTGGATATCGTATTTAAGATGGAGCCGGAACAGGCGTTCGAATCATTGCAACTCGTGCGTAAGAAGGGGCTGGGACAACACCAGATCGAGTTGCTTTGATATTTCTGAGCCTAACGGCTGTTAAACCGACCCGCGCAGTTGTCCGCGCGCGGTTTTTTTCGTGGAGTGGTTTTCAATGGAAAAACGATGGAATTTTGCTGTTCCGGCTGAAATGATTCGGAAAGCGGCTGAAAGTGAGCCGCTCGATGAGAAGGAACTGGCCGATGGGATTGCGCGTGGCCGGGTGGTGGTGGTGGGTAACAAGCTCAGGAGTGGAATCGTAAACCCGACCGCCGTGGGCGAGGGCACCCGCACCAAGGTTAATGCAAATTATGGCACCAGCCGCGATGCCAGTACACCCGAGGAAGAGTTGAAAAAGCTGCGCACGGCAATCGACGCCGGAGCAGATGCGGTGATGGACCTCTCCACCGGACCCGATCTTGAAAAGATGCTCAAGCTGTCGCTTGAGAAGAGCGAAGCGCCCGTGGGCACGGTGCCGATATATAAACTGGCGGCGGATGTGGTGGTGCGCGGTTGCAGTTTCGAGGATGTGAACGAAGAGGATTTTCTCGAAGTCGCGCGGGAACACTGCCGCATGGGCGTGGACTTTATCACGGTCCATTGCGGTCTTACCCGCGAAGGGGTCCGTCAACTGGATATGGAGGGCCGGGTAACCCGGATTGTCAGCCGCGGCGGCTCGTTTCTTTACCGCTGGATGAAAGCCACCGGTAAGGAAAATCCGCTCTACACCTATTACGATGAAGTCCTGCAAATGGCGGCCGAGTACAATGTTACGCTCAGCCTGGGCGATGGGCTGCGGCCGGGCTCTATTGCCGACGCCACCGACAGGGGGCAGATCAGCGAACTGATGGTTCTCGGCGAGCTTGTCCAGCGCGCCCGCGAGGCCGGTGTGCAGGTGATGGTGGAGGGGCCGGGCCATGTGCCGTTGAACGATGTGAAGCTTAATATCGAGTTGCAGAAACGGCTCTGCGACGGTGCGCCATTCTACGTGCTGGGTCCGCTCGTGACAGACGTGGCCCCCGGCTACGACCATATAACCTCCGCTATCGGCGGGGCGATTGCCGGGGCCGCCGGGGCGGATTTCCTCTGCTATGTCACCCCTGCCGAGCACCTTCGGCTGCCCACTCTGGAGGACGTGCATGTCGGGGTTATCTGCTGCCGGATTGCCGCCCATGCCGCCGATGTGGCCAAGGGTCTTCCCGGTGCCGCCGATTGGGACCTGGAGATGAGCACCGCGCGCAAGGCGCTGGACTGGGAACGCATGTACGAGTTGGCGATTGACCCGCCGCTGGCCCGCACCATGCGCGGCTCGCGCGCCCCGGCGGATGAGAAGCTGTGCAGCATGTGCGCGGAGTTGTGCGCCCTGAGGGAATGAGGTTTTTTGCAGAAACATCCCCCGTCCCGATTACATCGTGGACACCCCCTTTACTAAGGGGGAATTTTCAGCCGCCTTTTTAACCGCAGTGGAACGGGGTTGCGGAATTTTGCTTGCCCTAGGTCAAGGGGACAGCAAAACAGTGTTGGATGATACGCACGGCAGATGGGATTTTACTGTAAAAAATCCCCCTTAGAAAAGGGGGAAACAGGGGGTTGTGGTTTTAGCTTTTAGAAGGATGTGCAATTGAAAATTAACTACAACCCCAAACTCAAACCTCTGGCCCGCGAACTTCGCAAAAACAGCACCTTGGCGGAGGTGCTGCTCTGGGAGCAGTTGAAGGCGCGAAAACTGTGTGGCTATCAGTTTTCCCGGCAGAAACCGATTGACGAGTACATAGTGGATTTCTTTAGTCATGAGCTGCGCCTTGCAATAGAAATTGACGAGTCAACCCACGATGACCGGTTGGAAAAGGACAGAGCAAGACAGGATTTTTTGGAATCTCTTGGCTTTAAAGTTATCCGTTTTCTTGATAGTGACGTGAAGAGCAACATGCAGGGTGTTGTCAGCCAATTAGAACTGGTGATTGACGAGATAAAAGAGACGAACAAGAAAAATTGATTAAGAAGAACAACCCCCGTCCCGATTTCATCGTGGACACCCCCTTCACTAAGGGGGAATTTTTAGGCCTTTGTTTTCGATGTTGCGTGAATGGGATTGCGGTTTTTACTTTGGTTCACGGGCAGCAACAAAGACCGGGTATTGTTAGCACGGTTGCCGGGGTTTTACGGTAAAAAATCCCCCTTAGAAAAGGGGGAAACAGGGGGTTGTGGTTTTTGTTTTTATTTGTTGAATGATTTTAGTTTAACAAAAAGCGAAATAAGGACTTATGTATGAAGTGCTGGATTTGCGGTGGAAAAGGTGAAACTGGAGAGCATCTTTTAAAGGCTTCTGATATGAAGATGCTTTTCCCGGAAATTTCACAAAAGAAGCCTTTATATGTGCATTCAAGCAGTTCTAAAAATATCAAAATTGGAAGCCGGAAATCTAATAGATTGAAATCAAATGCACTAATATGCGCTAAATGCAATAATCAACTTACTCAACCGCACGATAAGGCTTGGGAAAAAACATCTCAATATATTTCTACACACTGGGATACAATAGTTAAGGCTCAACAATTAGATCTAAAAGATGTATTTAAGCATAATGTGATAAACAGCGCTGTTAATTTCCATTTGTATTTTTTGAAATTATTGGGTTGTTTACTCGTTGAGTCTGGTAACGATGAAATCTCTAGTTATTTGGCAACTTCAATTATTAGCAACAAGTCTCACGACAGGGTGTTTATAAATTTTGTAGATTCTAAAGAATTATTTGTAGGTATTTCAGACCTTGGTTGTACTTTTTTTGAAGAAAGAGAATTGGTTCGTTCTGCCTTTGTTTATATGATGGGCAATCTAAATATTAGAGTTGTGTATGTTCACCCTGAACACAATGAAATTGAATTGTCGAAAGGTTGGAATCCAATAGTGCACGATACAGTTATTAAAATAGAAAATTATTCAAACATTGAAAATTCAATATGAACTCTCCCAATAACTCATTGCGGGGAAGTCTATTTGATTAATATTGTAGGGGCGGACCCATGTGTCCGCCCGCCTTTACGTGCTGGATAGAACAAACGAGGGGATTCGGGTTCCCTACATCTGATTTGATCCCTCCCAAGGAGAAAACCGTGTCGCAGGACGAGTGGTCGCAACTGCTGAAGACAGACATGGACAAGCTGTTCACTGACCGTGAGCAGGATACCCGCGAGAGAATAACGCTCAAAAAGGGTGAGCGACGCAATGTGACAGTCCTGTTTCTGGATATCAAGGGCTTCACCGCCATGAGCGAGAAACTGGACCCCGAGGAAGTCACCCACATAATCGACAACGTGTTCAAGGTGTTCACTGCGGAGATCCTGCGCTACGGCGGGATGGTGGACAAGTATATCGGTGACTGCATCATGGCCCTGTTCGGCGCCAAGAAAGCATCCGAGGACGACGCCGAACGCGCTATCCGGGCAGCCCTGGGCATGGTTGGCAAGATGGACATGGTTAACGAAATCATGAAGCCCAAGAAGATCACCCTGGGCTGCCGGGTGGGGATCAACTCCGGGCTGGTGGTGGCAGGCGAGCTGGGCGACAGGGGGGAGAAGGATTTTACGGTGATGGGCGACACGGTAAACACGGCCAGCCGCCTTGAGACCGCCGCCGAAGTGAATACGATCATGATCAGTGCTAACACTCGCGAGCAGTCCGGGGATATTTTTGACCTGAAAGAACTGGCTCCGATTACGGTTAAGGGCAAGAGCAAGCCCCTGCAGGTTTACCGGGTCGATGGTGTGCTCAAGGAGCGGGTGGAACGCTGGGAGCGCGACACGCTGGCCAAGAGCAAGGCCTATGTGGGCCGTCAGACGGAGTGGGATGCCCTGGGCGCTTTCATGGACGAGTATTTTGGTAAGGAGGGTCCGGAGCGCATTAAAGTGGCCGGGCTCAGGGCTGATGGTGGCATGGGCAAGAGCAGGATGGCCCACGAGTTTATTGAGCATGGCCCCTGCCCCCGCGGGCTGATCCTCAAGGGCAAAACAATCTCCTATGCCGATGCGCCCTACTGGGTGCTGGTCAGTGTGTTCAAAAATATGATGGGCGCCAGTGAGGGCGACTCTGTTGAGACAGTGCGCAAGAAGTGGAACGAGGCCTATGAGCGCATCAGGGGCCTGTCGTTACTGGAAGAGGATAAACGGCAAAAAATTCTGGCCGGACTGGAACAGCACGAGAACTACCTCGCATATCTGCTGGGAGTTCCCAGTGATCCCGAGGCGATAAAAAAGATCAAACCCGATGAACTCAAGGAACTTATCTTTACCACCTTCCGCCTGTTTATTGAGGCCGCCTCCGCGCTGGATGATAATGGCGATGGGGCGGCGATGTACCTTGTTCTCGACGACCTTCACTGGATCGACGAGCTGAGCCGGGAGCTGATTGATTTCCTGCTCGTTAACCTTCAGCCCGTGCGTCCCACCCTCTTTGTCGGCCTGTACCGCCCGGACTTTCAGCCATCGGAAAACTGGAAGGAGGATGAGAATTTCTTCCAGTTGATAATCGATCCGCTCTCGCCTCAAGAGACTACGGACATGGTGCAGGGGATGCTGCCGGGGCTGGTTCTCACTGAGCGTCTGGCCAAATTGATCTTCGAAAAGAGTGGCGGCAACCCGTTCTATATCGAGGAAATCACGTTCTCGCTGATAGATCGCGAAGTGTTGATCCAGGAGGAAACGCAGGAGGGCAACCCGGTCTGGGTGGTCAACCCGAAACAGGCGGAAGTGGAACTGCCGGACTCGATCCACGGGATGGTCCAGACCAGGATCGACAAATTGGGTGAGGAGGCGCGTAAGCTGCTGTTCGAGGCCAGTGTGCTGGGCATGGAGTTTGGTACGAACCTGCTGGCCGATGTGCACGAGCGCGCCGGGGGCGAGCGCGGTGCGCTAAAGGAACTTCTGGAGGAACTGGTGGCCGCCCGGATGGTGATTCCTACCGGGGGGAAAGCGGGAGGCGACGGGTTTTTCGTGTTCGCCAACGTGCTGATCAGCGAGGTTTGCTACAATACCCTGCTCAATTACAACAAAAAAGTTCTTCACGGCCTGCTGGGCGAATGTATCGAGGAGATTTACGAAGGCGGAGAGGTGCCACAGGACGAGCACTACCGTCTGGCCCATCATTTCGAGAAGGGCGAGAAGGCGGAGAGGGCCGTGTTCTACCTGGAGTCCGCCGCCGACCAGTGCGCCCGTCAGTTCTCCAGCCGCGCGGCTGTGGAGCTTTACGGCAGGCTGCTTGTGATGCTTGAGCAGGCGGAGATGAGCGCTAGCGAAATAACGGCCTGCCGTCTGCGTAATGTTTTCAAACTGGCCCAGGTGGAGTATCTGGCCGTTATGCTTGACGAGGCGTTCGGCCATTTCAGCGAGTGTGGAAAACTGGCCGGACAGGCCGGTGACTATAAAACCCTCTGCAACGTGCTTACCAGTGCCGGGGAGATCGAGCGGATCAGGGAGAATACGGACAAGGCAATGAAGTTTTTCGAGAAGAGCCTGGAGTTGGCGGAAAAGCTCAACCTGGATGAGCAGGCGGCGGACAACCTGGTCAATATAGGGATCGTGATGGAGGAGGGCGAGGATTACCAGGGGGCGATGGGGTATTTTCAGCAGGCTCTGGCCCGGGCGGTTACAGATGAGCAGAGGCAGAATATTTCCCACTACATTTACCAACGGGCCTAAGGGCTGACCAGTCAAGAGGAACTTCCCGGATACCCGGGGAGTCAGGTAAGTAGATCATCTTATGAAAGTAACAAAATACCATAATCTTACACTCTATGGACCTCATCCCCTGGAGCGCGACCGCGGCGGTGGACTTAAATACCGCATGGGCGACGTGTTTCCCGCGCTGGGCAGCATCGTTATCGGCAGGGGCCTGCATGTTACGCTGGCGATGGACTTAATAGATCAAATCCAGCATCTCAGCGGTAACAAGCTCGATGAGAGCGGGCAACAGGAGATATTCGCCGACCTGGTGGCGCTTGTTTCACGCGGTGAGCAGGTTATGATCCGTTCGATCCCCGATGACATGGAACATTGTTTCAGGGCGGCCGAGTTATTGCGCGAAGTTGTGCCCTCGGAGATGATCCGGTTCACCGGCCGCCGTGATCCCAAAGTGCGCGAGGCGTTCAAGCTGCGGGGTGAAAGCTGGAAGATGACTCCGCGCTATTTCACTGTCGAGGAGATAATCGAGCAGATCAGGCTCTCGGTGGTCAGGGTGAACACGGACAACCGCTACTACTACAAGATAGAGAGCGGGGGACGCCTGATTACTCCGCAGGAATTCGCCGCGATCCGGGATGTGATCGATAACCGGGAAGAGTTCAGGGATCGGGTCTGCGAGGTGGTGGACTTGTATCAGCGCCGGAACAGCAACTACGTTCGCGAACTGGACTATTTTGCGATAGATGAAGATGTTTTCAAGTTCTCACTGTTTGAGAACCTGGCCGGATATCTTCAGCGCTGCCGTAAATGGGGAGATCGTCAACGGGCGCGCGCCAGACGTCTTTTTGATGCGGCGAGTGAAAATTTTCGCTCCGCCGTGCCGCCCGAGCTTCATCAGGACGAGCCCGGCAACCCGGCCTGGCGCAACGAAATGTACGCTGAGCTGAGCGAAATCCCGCCCACCGAGGAATCGATACTGGGGATCAGCGAAGAGTTCAACATGAATATCCGCTGGCTTCCGGGATGCAGTGTAGTAAAAGGGGTAGCAGTTAAGGATGAGCATGTAGAGGAGGCGGCCAGCCGGCTGATAGATGACTTCCTTCGCTGCTACGGGTCGCTGGAATATATTAACTTCGGCCGCCTGATGCGCAGCCAGAGCAACAAGCGCGCGGCGGGTAGTTACCGCGAAGTGTTTATCGCCGTACTTAAGCAGCAGGGTAAGCCGGATGAGCAGATCAGGATTCTGCGCAAGGTGTTCCGCGGAGTGCTCTTTTACCTCAACCGGGGCCACGATCGGGAGATGGCAAAGAGCCTGGCTGAGGGATACCTGGAGTACACTTTCGACAGGCGTGAGATACTGAGCCTGCTGGGGGCGGATACGCCGGTGGTCTCGTATCTTAGCCGCGAGGAAGAATTGACCGGGATCGGTACCGTGCCGGTGTTTTATTTTAACCGGCCATATATCCAGGGGCTGGCCACCGACAAAATTTCGTACAATTATTTCAGTCACGAGGGATTTGTAAACGCCCAGGCGGCTCTGCTGGGAAGCGAGGCGGCGCTCAATATTTTTGTCGGGCGTTGTGAGCAGGACAGCGGGACCATGTTTTTCGGTGATGGCGACGAGTTGTTGCAGTTCGGGAGCGGAGATCCGATGGTGCCGACAAGTATCGTACTGGCCGATTTTACGGGCACGTTCGCCGATGTTGTCAGTCCGCTGGAGATTTTCATACCGCAGTATTCAGACTACCTGGCCAACATGCTGGGCAGGGTGAAAGTACCCGGCTGGAGAGCGAAAGAGCGGCTGGCCCTTGGAGAAGTGTTTATCCACGCTCTTCAGGAGCGTTTCTACCAACTGAGGGAATTGATAGCTGATGGCGCCAGGCTTCGCCTCCGGCTGGATGAGCTGGCTGGCTCGCGCAATCCGAAGATCAACCCCTTGCCTGTACAATGGGAGCGTTGCCGCGACAGGTTCCTGCGGGAGGATATCGATCAGTTCACCCGTAAGATGCACCAGGAACTCCGTGAAAGATTGAAGATGGGCTAACCTCTAATTCAGTTGACGTTGTTTGGTTCCTGCCACGAAAACTTCTCGGACTCGCCTCTACCCGGCAAATACCTTTGCGTCCTGGTCAAACTGAACCATGCCCTCGTCGGAGAGCGGATGGTCGGCAACGGAGCTCAGGATTTCGGCGGGTACAGTGAGAATATCAGCTCCCGCAAGTAGTACCTCCGTCAGTTGGACGGGGTTACGGACGCTAGCCGCCAGAATCTCCGAGTGGATGTCGAAGTTGGCGAACACGGCGGCGATTTCGCGAATAAGTCTGATCCCGGAATCCTTGCGCTCCCCTCCACTGGCCACATACCTGGAATTCGACACAGCCTGGTTGCCGGCGGAGTTCTTGTGGTCAACCACGTGGTAAAGAGAGTTGCCTCGTTCCAGTTCGTGGTGGTCGTGCTTGTACATGTAATCCGCCAGCCGGCCCATGAACGGACTGACATAGCTCGCGCCTGCGTTGGCAGCCCAGAAGGCCTGGGTAGTGTTAAAAATAAGTGTGGCGTTGGTGCGGATATCCATCTCCCACAGGCGGCGCAGCACTTTCAGGCCCGTGTGACGGTCGTTGCGCTTATCCAGGGCGGCGTATCCGCCGATGGCCACCTTGATTACCGCGTTCTCCGTTCCAAGCTCGAACAGTTCCCGCGCCTGCTCCACCATCTTATCCGCTGAGGTTTCTGTCAACTCCAAGCTCACCGGGTTGGGCGCCATCAGCTTGAGGATTCCGGTCAGCATCTCCCTGGCCTGGTTCCATGATCTAGCCCCTGCTTTCTTGAGCAGGCTGGGATTGGTTGTTACGCCATTAATTATTCCGGCTTCGTACAGCGGCCTGATCTCGTCAATATCGGCCGTGTCGGCAAATATTCGTGCTGCACGGGGTGCCGGATGGGCCAGTTTTTTACTCTCGGGCATCCTGTTAACCTCTTCCATCGCTCGTCTGCGATGGATCATCACCGAGTGCAACTCTTTTACCTCGAACATACTCCGCCTCCCATCAGTTTTGTCACCAGCAACCTGATTAGCAGCTAAATAACAGTAGAACCATCCCGACTAACAATACGGATAAAGAGACGCAATATCAAATGGCGGTGTGAGCTTACTGAGCAAAATAACGGGTTCGCCAGGTGCGAACCCGTTCAAATGCAGTCTGCTGATACAATACTACACGTTTGATCCGTGGGTTTCTTTCAGTTTTTCCTCGTGCTCGGCTATAACGAGTTTTCCAGCTCTTGCCTGCTTTGGGCAAAACTGACGGCTGCCGATATGTTGTGATATTTCACAATAAGTTGTGAATATGCACAAGCGAAGCTGGTTAAAAAGATAGATATCATAAAGCCGCCGCTCCGCTTATCTCTACTATTACCAACCGCTTGTGCCGTTGTTTGTTTTGCCGCCGGGCGCTGGTACGCTCCTTGCCACCTATCTTGACCGCACGACATCCGTAGCAATGTTTTTATTTATCTAAAGAGGAACACGAAATGACCAAGCTTAATATATTTGCCTTGATCGCCTCTCTGCTGCTGTTTACCGCAGGTTGCGGCAGCGACCCGGCAAACAGCAGCGGAGGCATTCTCTCGCCCTCCGGGAGCACGGGCACGCTGCGAGTAAACCTGACCGATGCTCCGGGCAATTTTGATAAGGTTAACGTCACATTCAGCGAAATTGCACTCAAGTACGGCGACAGTTGGATCGAGATCAGCGGCGAAGAGCAGACTTTCGACCTGTTGACGCTTACCGGTGGAATCACCACTCTGCTGGGAGAGCAGACTCTCGAAGCGGGCAGGTACGGCCAGCTTAGGCTGATCCTTTCAAAAGCCGAGGTGGTGGTCGGAGGCGTTACCCACCCCCTGACAGTCCCCGGTGGCTCGGCGAGTGGGCTTAAACTCGGCACTAATTTCACTCTGGAAGCTGGTGAAACCAAGGTACTGGTGGTGGATTTCGATGCCGGGCTTTCGATCCGTAAGAAGGGCAACGGTGGCTACATGCTGAGGCCCATGTTGCGGCTGATTGAGGCCCAGCATACCACCGGGAAGGTAACCGGAGTGCTGGCCGATCCGTTCGCCGGAGTTAGCGCGCTGGCTATCGCCGGCAGCGACACGGTTTCGAGTTCCCCGGTCGATGAGACCAGCGGGGCATTTACGATCGCTTTCCTGCCGGCCAACTCCTACACTGTCAGCCTGGCCGACAGCTTGGGCGCCCAGCTTTACCAGCAGACCGGAGTCGAGGTGACAGCCGGCGGCACAACCGATCTGGGAGCCATTACCATCGCCACTCCAGGCCTCTAACTTTTGCAGCGCTCTTCCAACAAAAAAAGCTCCGGTGCGCCAAAAGGCGCACCGGAGCTTTGTACGTTCTGTTATAACTTCCGCGGGCTCAGTCTTCCGCGGGACGGTGTGCTTCTTTCAGCTTTTCATCGTGTTCGGCGGAGGCCAGCGCATCGATGATCTCGTCGATATCACCGCTCAGGACAGCTTCCAGCTTGTGCAGAGTCAGGCCGATCCGGTGGTCTGTTACCCTGGACTGAGGAAAATTGTAGGTCCTGATCTTGGCGCTGCGGTCTCCGGTTCCCACCTGAAGGCGGCGGTCGCGGGCACGCTCGCTCTCGATTTCCTGGATTTTAGCGTCCAGCAGGCGGCTGCGCAGCACATTCATCGCCTTGGCCTTGTTCTTGTGCTGGCTTTTCTCGTCCTGGCAGGTAACTACCAGGTTGGTGGGCAGATATGTGATCCGCACCGCGCTGTCGGTGGTGTTGACACTCTGGCCTCCCGGACCGCTGGAACGGAACACGTCGACCTTGATGTCCTCGGCCTTGATATCGATATCCACTTCCTCTGCCTCTGGCAGTACAGCCACCGTGGCCGCCGAGGTATGGATCCGTCCCGAGGTCTCGGTGGCCGGTACCCGTTGGACCCTGTGAACTCCGCTCTCGTATTTCAGCCGTCCGTACACTCCGGCGCCACTAATGTTGAGCGTAACTTCTTTCATTCCGCCCTGCTCGGCATGGCTGATCGAGATCACCTCATGCTTCCAGCCCTTGTTTTCAACATAATGGTTGTACATGCGTAACAGGTCGCCGGCAAACAGAGCCGCTTCCTCTCCGCCCGTACCGGCGCGGATTTCCATGATGATATTCTTTTTGTCCAGCGGATTGGGGGGAACAAGCTGGCTCTCCAACTGCTTGGCCAACTGCTGCTGTTGCTCACGCAACGGGCCGATTTCTTCGCCGGCCAGCTCGGCCAGCTCGGGGTCGGAGCCGCTCTCGATTATCTGGCTGTGCTCCTCAATCTCCTGTTGCACCTTATCCAGCTTGCGCCAGGTGCCCACCGCCGGAGATATCTGTCCGTGCTCACGGGCCAATTCCTGCAACCTGGCAGTGTCGGAGAGCACTTTGGGATCGGCCATCAACTGCTCGATATATTCGAGCCGGGCCAGCAGGCTTGTAATTTTATCGCTCATTTTAAGTTTTTTCCGGAATTATTCTTAGGTTTACATGCCGATAGTAGCGGGTGAACTGCTAATCTCTGAGAGGAGGGGCTAACTTTCCGCGGAGGCGGGCTGCAAGTTGCTTTCGGCCTGTACCAGATCAATCTCCATCGCGGCGCTCAACGCGGCCACCGCCACCTCCACCTGGTCCTCATCGGGCTCATAGGTGGTGATCCGTTGCAGCCACAGCCCGGGGGCAATCGCTATTTTGGTCAGGATGTTATCCGGGTAACGGTCGCTGAGCTTGATTATTTCGTAGCTGAAACCGGCGATCAACGGTACTACGGCCAGGCGAATCAGACGGTCGCTCCACTCGTCCGGCTTGCCGAAAAAGAGGAATACCAGAATGCTGACCAGCAGCAACACCAGCACGAAACTTGTGCCGCAGCGGGGATGAAACCGGGATTGCTCCTTGATATGAATCCATTCCAGCGGTTGTTTATGCTCGAACGCGGCGATTGTCTTGTGCTCCGCCCCGTGGTACTCGAACACCCGGTGGATGTCTTTCCAGCGGGAAATGATCAGCAGGTAAGCCATGAACACTGCCATGCGGAAGATACCATCGACAAAATTGAACCAGAACGGGTTTTCGATCCCGGTCAACTCCGTGAGCACCAGTGGAAGGTAGAAAAACAGCGCCAGTCCGGCAACCAGGCTGAACGCCACGGTACCGGCCATCGACACTTTCCACCAGAATCCACCCTCAGCGTCTTTACCCTCTTCCTGCTTACTGTCCTCTTCCTCCGCTGCCGCTTCGGCTGAGAAACTCAGCGCCTTGACACCCAGGAAAAGAGTTTCAATCAGCAGCAGGGCTCCGCGCAAAACGGGGAGTCTGAACAGCTTGAAACGCTGGCTCACAGAGCGCCAGGTCTCTTTTCTCAGCGCGATAGAACCGTCGGGCTTGCGCACAGCCACGGCCCAGTTGTCCTCGGCCCGCATCATCACGCCCTCAATTACCGCCTGGCCGCCCATCTTTAGTTGTTTCGGCTTTGCGAGCATCAATGTCCTCAAATAAGCCTTGTCGGATTACTCCGCGGCCGGTGGAGCTGCTGCCTGATCGGGGGCCTTGGGCTGCGGAGCGGCTTCCTTCTCTACCTTGCCCTCCTGCATTTCCTTGGTTTTCTTGAACTTAGTCAAATACTTCTCAACACGGCCGGCGGTATCGACCAGTTTCTGCTTGCCGGTGTAAAACGGGTGGCATTTGGAGCAGATATCCAGGTGCATGCTTTCCACGGTCGAACGGGTTTCAAACTTGTTGCCGCAGGCGCAGACTACTGCGCACGTTTTGTATTTGGGATGCAGGTCTTTCTTCACTGTCCTCTCCTGTGTAACGATGAATCAGGCTACGGGTTGCTCTCAAGAATCAGCCGCTCAGACAATTAAACCGCTGGCTGTCGCCAGCGGGCTTGCAGTCAGCGGCCGGAGTGTTATTCACACTATCGGATGGCGGCTTGCACCATATCCGATGTAAGCCGCTAAAGTACAATCAAAACAGTTGAAATTCAATAGAAAAAGTGTAAAATTGACAGTACGGAGCGCTTTATGCAATTATCCTTACGGATGTTCCGTAAGTGGCTAAAATAATTAAAGTTGTTGGAAATAGCAAGTAATGGACATAACGATATGAAATATGGTGGCGGAGAAGATCAGCCGAGTGGACCGCTGGAAAGGTATTTCCAGTCCGGCCTCGAGATGTACAAGGCGGGTAATCACGCCCAGGCCGAGGTTCAGTTCGAGCGGGCATTGCAGCTCAATCGGCGGCATAACGAGAGCCTCAAGTATCTGGGGCTGGCGCAGTTCAACCAGGGCAAATGGAACCTGGCCATCCAGAAATTTGGCCTCTTCCTCGATACCGATCCCTCCAGTGAGGAAATCCTGATTGGCAGTGGTGAGTGCTGCATGCAACTCAGCCGCTACTACGATGCGGAGCGGTTTTACCGCAAGGCGATCTCGGTTAACCAGAACAACGCAGAGGCATATCTGGGTCTCGGCCAGGTGATTTACCGGCGGGGTATCTACAACGAGGCGATCAACGTGCTCCGTAAAGGCGCGCAGATCGATCCGGACAACACAGCTATCCTGTTTATGCTCGGAGAGGCGTACAACAATCTGGACAAAACCGACATGGCAATCGAGTGTTTCGAGAGGCTGCTGGCTCTCAAGCAGGATAACTCAAGGGTTTATTACAACTTGGGAATCCTCTACGATAAAAAGTCGATGCCGGATAAAGCCAGTGCCATGTACCGCCAGGCCAAGGACTTGAGCGAACCCCAACGGACCCCTGTGCACAAACCAGTCGTGACACAGCCGGGTGAGGGAACTTTTTTCTCCCGGTCACTGACACTGGTCGAGTCCGGCGAGGGCATTACGGAGGGTGGGCTGGACAAGTCCCGCTACGACAAGCTGCGCCGCAGTCAGGCGGGCAAGCAGCCGCACAAGGTAATAGAGCGGCCCGAAGAGGAAATCGAACGCGCAGGCATGATGGACCTCACAAAGGCAAGCCTCAAGATCAACGAGGCGTTGAGAATAATCAAGGACAGCAAAAAGAACTGAGCGGCGGGATACTTTTTACTCCCACGCCCGGCTGTGGCTGTCCCGGCATACACCGGACAATAAAGACTTTAATGGTTAAAATCGCGATTATCACTTCCAAGGGTGGCACCGGCAAAACCACCACCGCTATCAACCTCGGTCACGGTCTGGCCCTGGCGGGCAAGCGAGTGATGCTGATCGACTGTGATCCCCACGGTGACCTGAGCCTGGTATTTTCCGCCAACGATGGCAAAAGTCTGGCCGATCTCCTGAAGACAGGCAAGACCACGGTTACCCGTGTGCGGGATAATATGTTCCTGATTCCCTCGGGCGGCCGTGAACTCAACGAAGCTGAACTGTTCCTGGCCGAGCGCGATGGCCGGGAGTTTGTTTTGCGTAATTCCCTGAGCGACCTGCGCAATATCGACTACCTGATCTGCGACTGCGCACCCAGCCGGAACCTGGTGAATATCAACGCGCTGGCTCTGGCCAACAAGGTGATTATCCCGGTGAGCATGGACTATCTGGCGATGAACGGCGCTCGTCACACGATAGAACTCATGCGCGAGATCAACCGCTACACCAAGGGCAATCTGGACTTGATGGGTATTCTCAGCACTCAGTACGATGTACGCACAAAACTCAGCCCGGAAATCTACAAGGTGCTGCTCAAACATTTTCCCAACAAGGTGTTCGAGACCGTGGTCCGGGTCAACACGCGGCTGCGCGAGGCGCCCAGCTACGGTAAGACAGTGTTCGAATACGCGATCAACAGCACCGGGGCCGAGGACTATTTCAGCCTTACAAACGAAGTGCTGAGAATGAACAGATAATAGAAGCAGGTGAAGGGGACTGATGCGCGCAACAGGAATACGATGCATGGTAACTGGTTTATTGCTGACGGTTTTTCTTTTCGGCTCTCTGGCAGCTCAAAATTTGCGGATAGTTCAGCCGGGCGGCGAGGGAGCTGTCTTGGCCGGCGCCAGTGTGAGGATGGTGGCCCGCTGGGATGGCCCGGCTCGGGGCTTGCTCTTCCGCTGGAGTTCGGATAAGGACGGTGAACTGGGCCAGGGACTTGAAACGTCCGCGGAGGCGCTCAGCTACGCCAGCCACCACATTACTGTACGGGCGTTCAGTGGCGACTCGCTGGTGGCCAGCGCGGTAACGGCGGTTAACGTTATCACCAGCCCCGAGCAATTTACGCTCAGCCCGCGTACGGACTGGGAAGGCGAGTTCTCCCGCTCGGGCCGTAGGCTGGCCTACACCTCGTTCCGTAGCGGAGACCCGGAAGTCTGGGTGGCCGAAGTCGAGAACCGGTTCGCCGAGAGGATCACGTTCAGCGGAGGACGAACACCTGTCTGGAGCCCTGATGGAGGCAGTCTGGTGTTCTGGAGCGAGCGCGCCGGAGGCCGTGACCTGTGGCTGGTTAACCTGAGGCGAAAACCACGCGAGGCCGTCCGGCTGACTAAATACTACTCGAAGGACTGGATGCCCGCTTTTCATCCGCTTGAACAGAAAGTGGCATATATCTCCAAGCGCGATAAAGAATTACGTCTGATGGTGCTTGAGCTTGGTAGCGAAGATACGCTGGCGGTTGAGGTGGTGGGACCGGAACGTTACCCGATGTTTCCCCGTTGGAGTGGTGATGGCAGGGAGTTACTGTTCACTTCGTTCGCCGGCTCACTGCCTGAGTTGATCAGCTACACGGTGGAGAACGGCGCGTTTGTGCAAATCGGCCCGCCGGGGTGCGAGGACGCGGATATCAGTACGGACGGCACCCGTGTACTGCTGGTGCGTGACGGTGAACTACAGTTGCTGAGTATTCCCGGGGGTGAGTTGCGTCCGCTGACACGCGAGTCCGGTGGAGTGCTGAGTCCGCGCTTTTCTCCCGATGGTAAACGGGCGGTGTTCGCCACCACCCGCAGCGGTAACTACGATCTCTGGATGCTGGACCTGCCTCCCCTGCCCTAGCGCGGATCAATTGGGCCGAAATTGTTTGTTTCCCTTTAATTGACATTGTCAGAGTGAGCTTCAATCAAAGTACCGGGATGTTTTTCTTGACGATTTTTTTACCGTCTGGTATAGTAAAATAGCGAATGATCAGGATTACAGCAGTCGAAAAAGATTCCCCGGCAGAGCTTGCGGGCCTGGTAACAGGGGATACGATAGAGTGGATTAACGGTCAGCGGGTCGAGGATTTCCTCGACTTTCTGTTTCTGACCTCCGATGCCGAGTTGGAAGTTGAGCTGGCCGATGGGCGCTCGTTGGTTGTTTTCAGGCAGCACGGCCAGGCTCTGGGTCTGGAAATCGACCAGGGCCGGATTGCCCGTTGCGGTTGCAACTGCCTGTTCTGTTTCGTGCATCAGTTGCCCTCCGGTCTGCGTAAGTCGCTGTATGTTAAGGACGAGGACTACCGGCACAGTTTCCTGTACGGAAATTATATCACCGGCAGCAACCTTCGCAAGCGGCACCTGGACAGGATAGAAGAACTGGGTCTGAGCCCGCTCTATATCTCGGTCCACGCCACCAATCCGGTTCTCAGGCACAGGATGCTCGGTGGTTGCGGGCTGGCTGATATACTGGAATTGCTGAAAGATTTGACAGGCAGGGCTGTGGAGGTACATACCCAGGTGGTGCTTTGCCCGGGGATTAACGATGGTGCGGAACTGGAGCGCACGGTGACCGAGCTGGAAGCTCTGGGGCCGGGCGTGTTAAGCCTGGCTGTGGTGCCTGTGGGCCTGACTGCTCATCGCGACGGATTGCCGGGGATTGAGCCGGTTACAGCCGCCCACGCGGCGCGTACGCTTCGCCAACTGCATGGATTGCAACGGCGGTTCCGCGCGGGCAGGGGCGGACGGTTCGTGTTCGCAGCCGATGAATTTTACCTGCTGTCAGGGCGAAAACTGCCAGCGGCGGCAAGCTATGAGGGCTTTCCCCAGCTCGGGAACGGAATAGGGCTCGTACGCGATTCGCTTGAGCGGGTGAGGCGTATGCTCAGGCGTATCGGGCCCGGCGCTGTCGATTCCGGTTTGAAGATAACTGTATTGAGCGGCATAAGATTCGCCGCTGTTATTAAGGAAATCCTGCTGCCGATGATCGAGAAGAGTTGCCCGGCGCTCTGGCATGTGGAGGCAGTGAAAAACACTCTGCTCGGAGAGCGGGTAACAGTGGCCGGGCTGCTTTGCGGGCGGGATATTCTGCACGCGGCGCAGCGAACCGGGGAGACTGACATCTATCTTATTCCCGGCTCCGCGTTGAACGTGGACGGGGTTTTTCTGGACGATCTTAGTCTCGAAGACATCAAGCGGGAACTGGCGCCAGCCACTGTAATCGCAGCAGGCAACCTGGCGGAGGCCCTGTGCGAACTGGCCGGTATGGCTGATTGATATGGTAAAATGGAAAATATTTATGGCGCATTTACCCCCATGCTCTCCCCTTAACTATGGAGTGCCCGATGAATAGGATAATGCTGGCTGTAAGTCTTGCGATGTTTGTGCTGGTGATAGCCTGCGGTGGTAAGGAAGAACCTGCTCCTGCGCCTCAACCGGAACCCCAGGTACAGCAGCCTGCGCCTGAGCCGGAACCTGAACCCGAGCCGGAACCTGAACCCGAGCCTGAACCCGAGCCTGTGAAAGTGGAAGAGGCATTTAAATCGGTTCCCGGTGATTACACGATCCAGGTGGCCTCCTGGGCCACTGAAGAGGACGCGGGAAAACTGGCCGATTTCTACAACGGCAAGGGCTATGATGCGCGGGTTGAGGATGCGGACCTGGACAGCGGACAATGGTTCAGGGTCCGGATTGGACAATACAAGAACAGCGGCGACGCGCACCAAGTCGCCCAGGAAATTGCGGAGAAATACAAGAGCGATATCTGGCTCGTAAGGTTATAGGAGGGTTTTTCAGTCGTGAGATCGCTTCCCAGAGTTGCAGTAATCGGCCGTCCGAACGTAGGTAAATCCACCATGTTTAATCGTCTGGTCGGCAGGCGGGTGGCAATTGTAGACAGTACCCCGGGCGTGACCCGCGATAGAATCTATGGCCGGGTGGAATGGAACGGCCGGCTGTTCTCGTTGATTGACACAGCCGGAATCATGGATGCCGTGGGCGAGGAATTCGGTGTCGAATTGAGAATGCAGGTAGATGTCGCGATTGACCAGGCGGATTTGCTGCTGTTCCTGGTCGATGCCGGTGACGGGGCTACGGCGGGCGACGAGGAACTGGCCAGTTACCTTCGGCGCACCGGCAAGCCGGTGGTGCTGGCGGTAAATAAAGCAGACCTCAAACGCAGAGCTCCCGCGGCCGAATTCCACCGCTGGGGCTTTGAGCACGTGATGGAAGTCTCGGCCGTGCGCGGCACCTCCAGCGGCGACCTGCTGGATCTGCTGCTGGAACTGATGCCGGAGGGGCCGGGCAGCGATGAGCTGACCGATAGCGAGACGATTCACCTGGCCGTGGTGGGGCGGCCCAATGTGGGCAAAAGCTCCCTGGTCAACCGTCTGGCCGGCGAGGAACGCATGCTGGTCAGCGATATCTCCGGCACCACCCGCGACCCGGTGGATACGCTGATCGATTATCAGGGCCGTGAGCTGGTGCTGATCGATACCGCCGGACTGCGGCGCAAGATGAAGCTGGCCAGGGGACTTGATTACTACACGATGCTGCGTACGATCAACTGTATCGAGCGTTGTGACGTGGCGCTGCTGATGGTTGATGCCAGGCAGGGCCTGCACCGTCAGGACCTGCGGGTGGCGGACATGGCGCTTGCCGCCGGCAAAAGCCTGGTGCTGGCGATGAATAAGTGGGATCTGGTGGGGGAGAAGGAAACCAACACCGCCGCTGAAATCGAGAAAGGTACCAAGCTGGATTATCCTCACCTGGCCAATGTACCGATGATTTTCATTTCAGCCATGACAGCCCAGCGAGTTGGCAAGTTGATGGATCTGGCTGTCAATGTGGCAGAGGAGCGCGGGCGGAAGATACCCCGTGAGCAGTTGAACGATTTGCTGATACACGCCACCGAGCGGCTCCAGCCTCCGGTGGTGGGCAACCGGCGTCTTAAGTTCTACGGTGGCCGTCAGACCGGTGTGGGGCCTCCGATTATCGAGGTATTCAGCAATCACCCGGACATGGTCCCCGAGCATTACCGTCGCTACTTGCAAAACCGTATCCGCGAGGAGTTCCCGTTTCCGGGCACGCCGATCTGGTTGCATTTCGCGAAGAAAAACCCCGCTCGCAAGCGTTCAAACGCCAAGGCGGATGGCAGGGGCAGACGGAAAAAATCTTAGCAATTTACGGACGACAATGTACCCAACTTATGCCGTAGCGGCAGCAGCGGCTTTTTTTGCCGGTGCGCTGCCGACAAGTTATCTGGCCGGGCGTGTGCTGCGCGGCATTGACCTTCGCCAGCACGGCAGCGGCAACCTGGGCGCGACTAACGTATTCCGCGTGATGGGCACTGTTCCGGCGCTGTTGGTGCTGACAGTGGATGTCCTCAAGGGATTTGCCACCGTGTTCTGGCTGCCTCCGCTGGTGGGCGGCTCCGGCGTGATGACATTGCAGTGTGTGCTGGGGCTCTGTGCGGTGGCGGGCCATGTGTTCAGTCCGCTTGTGGGGTTCAAGGGTGGCAAGGGAGTGGCCACCGGCGCGGGAGTGGTACTGGCGATCAGTCCTGCCGCGGTGGGAATTTGTGTGCTTGTCTGGGCGGTGCTGTTCGCGGCTTTGCGTATTGTTTCAGCAGCGTCTCTGGCCGCGGCACTGACTCTGCCCCTGGCGATATTCATGACCATGGATCGCACGGCGTCAGGATTCGCGGCGCTTCAGATATTCGGACTGCTGGTGGCAGGAGGGGTGTTCATCACTCATCGCGCTAATATCGGCAGGCTGATCAGGGGCGAGGAAAAACGTCTAAGCCGCGGGAGTGATTCAAGGTGAAGATAGCGGTAATCGGTGCGGGAAGCTGGGGTACAACCCTGGCCAACCTGCTGGCCTCCAGGGGTGAGCAGGTAATGCTCTGGGCCTGGGAGCAGGAAGTGGCAAGTCAGATAAACAGCCGGCAACTCAATGAGCTGTTTTTGCCAGGTGTGGAGCTTAGTGGGAATCTGAAGGCTACAAGTGAGCTTGAGCAGGCGGTGGAGGGTGCGCAAGTGGTAGTGACTGTTTGTCCTACCCACGTTATGCGTGATGTTTTGGGCCGGGCGGCCGCCAGTATGGTTGACGGTGCAGTGCTGGTAAATGCCAGCAAGGGCATAGAGCGGGTTTCGCTGAAGCGGATCAGTGAACTGGTGGAAGATGTGTTGCCGCCGGAGAAGTTAGGCGCCTTTGTCGTGCTTTCCGGCCCGAGTTTCGCCAGTGAGGTGGCAGAGCGTCTCCCGACATTGATCACCGCGGCCAGCCGTGATGAGCAGGCGGCGGAGCTGGTGCAGAAGTTATTTTCGACTTCGTATTTCAGGGTTTACAAGCATGATGATGTAGTGGGTGTGGAACTGGGTGGGTCATTGAAGAACGTGATTGCGATAGCCACCGGGATGATCGAGGGAGCCGGGCTTGGCACCAATACACGCGCCGCGCTGATCACGCGCGGTCTGGCGGAGATCAGCCGCCTGGGTGTGGAACTGGGCGCAAGGGCGGCCACGTTTTCCGGTATCTCGGGACTGGGTGATCTGGTGCTAACCTGCACCGGAGAGTTGAGCCGCAATCGAACAATCGGCTTGCGGATAGGCAGCGGCGAATCGTTGCGGCAAATTACCGGTGGAGGCGAGCGCACGGTGGCCGAGGGAATTCGCACCACGGAATCGGCTTATGCGCTTGCCTGCAAATTGGGAGTTGAGATGCCGATCGTAGAGCAGGTACACAGGATCCTGTTCGAGGGCCAGTCGGTTGAACTGGCAATCAGCGAACTGATGAACCGGGAATTAAAGAGAGAAAACCAATAGCACCCCTGCGTAACCAGCAACGCAGGCAGGAGTAAACCCACAACGGAGTTGCCATGCCCGACATTTTTCCAGACAAGGAGTATTACTCGATCAGCGAGGTCTGCGAGATCACCGATCTCAAGGCCCATGTTCTGCGCTACTGGGAAACCCAGTTCAAGGTTTTAAGTCCCTCAAAAAACCGTGCAGGCAATCGGGCTTACCGCAAGAGCGATATCCAGGTGGTCCAGTTGGTCAAGCACCTGCTCTATACCGAGATGTACACGATTGAGGGCGCCCAGCGTAAACTTCAGCAACTCAAGCAGATGCGCAAGAAGGGCGTGGACGCTCTTCCGGAGCAGGAGCGCAACCGCCAGGTGCTGGATGACGTGCGGCGGCAGTTAATAGAGATCAGGGAACTGATCAGCGGCTGAGCGGGTCGAGACCCTTGTCAAAACGCGGCGAAGTTGATAAATTATGGGCTGTTTCCCTGAAGACAGGAGATTTATCGGGGCGTGGCGCAGTCAGGTAGCGCACCGGTCTGGGGGACCGGTGGCCGCTGGTTCAAATCCAGTCGCCCCGACCATATATAGCAAGGGGTTGCAAGTTTTACAAGGTAAGATTGGCCTGTGCAAATGGCCTCCCCCAGTTCTTACCAGATAACCCCGGCAGCATGGAAAAGACCCTGGCGTTTGTACGCCGGGGTCTTTTTTTGTGGAGGCGGTTTGGAATGAGCAGCGAGTGTAATACTGGCGGCTTGCCGCAGGGTTATCGGGTGAGTGAAAATATCTTTTGCTCAACAATGGAAAAAATTTCGTTTGAAAAATATCAACCATTATTGTAGGTGTTTTTCAACCTTAGCCAGGACAATGGATGGTTCTATCGGCTTTGTGATGTAATCAACCGCCCCAAGTTCAATTCCCTTCGTCATCTCATCATCACTATCTTTACCTGAAAGGAAAATCACCGGAATACCCTTGGTCGTATCGTCAGCCTTCAATGTCTCGCATACTTGATAGCCATCCATCCCGGGCATCATGATATCCAGCAGAATCAGGTCAGGGGGATTGTCCGCATTGGCCAGTTTCAGGGCTTTCTCTCCGTTGATAGCCGGTACTACTTTATAGTCCGATTTGAGAATCGCCACGAGGATCGAAATATTTTCAGGAGCATCGTCCACTATCAGGATCTTTTTTTTCAGAGGTACTTCGTTCATACGTTCTCCTTCTCTCTGTTTTTATGTCAATGATTTGGATAGCTCATCAATCGTTTCAATCGCACCATCGAAATCGTAGCCATCCACCTGAGACTCAAGCTTACTTATCCTGGATTTATGCTTTGATGAGGCGAGCATAGCTTTCAATTGCTCCACCCTGCTTTCAGCTTCACTGAAATCCTCTTCCAGCAATTCCTTTATTTCGGCAAGCAAGCTTGTCACTTTTTCAACATCCACTGGTTGATCTGTACCGGCACTTGACTCGGCTTCCTGCTTCTGCTCAAACGAGCTACCGATGGATTTCACTACAAAGCCCAGTTCCTCTGCAAAAGATTCAAGCAATCGTCCGTATTGGTCCGTATCAGAGTTTTTGATCGCGGCCTCCACGGCAGCCGCGGATGTAAAGAGGTCGTTGGCGCCGATATTTCCAGCTACCCCTTTAACCGTATGAGCCAGTCTTTCCGCGAGTTTCATGTCTTTATTATCCAGAGCTTTTTTGATCTTTTCGGTAGAGTCGGCATTATTGGTCCGGAAACTCAGCAGTATTTTTTTGTACAGCTTCTTATTTCGCGCCACCCTGGTCAGGCCCGTAGCCACATCTATTCCCTGAATCGTTTCCGGGATAACGACTTCCTGCTTCTCCGCGGTCTCTTCGGGCCCATCTTTTTTCACCGCGGAATAATCTCTCTCACCAGGCTCAATCCATTTGACAAGCGTACCGAAAAGCTTATCCGGGTCGATTGGCTTGGTCACATAATCGTTCATTCCTGCTGCAAGGCATCTTTCCCTCTCGCCGGCCATAGCGTGCGCAGTCATGGCGATTACAGGCAGTTTTTTAAGTTTTTTGATTTTCCTTATTTCACTTGACGCTTCATAGCCGCCCATAACAGGCATTTGAATATCCATCAGGACACAATCGAAGGGATTGCTATTTGCAGCATCCACACCTTCTTTGCCATCGTTGGCAACCGTTACGATTAGATTTTCCATTTCCAGTAACTCAACTGCTACCTGCTGATTAATCTCGTTATCCTCAACCAGCAGAATCTTTGCCCCTCTGATTAACTTCAATTGCTCAACAAATGCCCCTTTCTGTTTGGATACGCGGGATTTTTGTTCGCTTTCCTTTCCGAACGCATGCATTACTGTGTCAAACAGAACAGACTGGTTGACTGGTTTGAGGAGAAAGCCATCAAGGCCTACCTGCTCCGCCTTCTGCAGCACTTCTTCCCTCCCGAAGGCAGTCATCATAATTATTTTCGGCTGTGGTTTTATCTTGAAATTCTCTTTAATCTTTACAGAAGTATCTATTCCGTTCATGCCCGGCATGCTCCAGTCCATCATGATCAACTCGTATGGTTTCGCACCCGGATTTTGGGCGTTACTTTCAAGCTCATGGAGAGCTGCTTTACCGGATTCCGCTGTTACAACATCAAACGAATAATTCTCCAGATAGCCTTTAATTATTTCACAGGCGTCAGGATTATCATCCACCACCATCACTTTCATGCCCCTGAGATCTACTGAGGGATCAAAGCGCCTTTCTTTCTTCTTGTCCTGCTTTTCAAACAGGACTGTAAAATTAAACGTGCTCCCCTTGCCAGGTATACTTTCCGCCCAGATATTTCCTCCCATAAGCTCCGCGAGTTTTTTGCAGATAGCCAGACCTAGACCTGTTCCCCCGTATTTACGCGTAGTCGACCCATCGGCCTGAGTGAATTCCTCGAACAGGGTGGGGATTATATCCTGAGGAATGCCGATGCCGGAATCTTTTACCGAAAGCAGTAGTTTCACATTCTTCTTTTTCTTGTTTTCCACTCTGGCGCTGATAACAATCGCGCCTTTCTGGGTGAACTTCATTGCGTTGCTGGTCAGGTTGGTTAAAATCTGCCCCAGCCGCAAAGGATCGCCGATCAGATTTGTCGGCACATTTTTATTAATGTTGAACAGAAATTCGATTCCCTTTTCCTGGGCTTTGGCTGCCATCAGGTTTGAAAGGCTGTCAAATACATCTTCGAGGTCGAAATCGATATACTCAATATCCAGTTTACCGGCTTCGATTTTCGAGAAATCAAGAATGTCGTTGATTATCCCCAGCAGGCTGTGAGCCGAACCGTGGACCTTGTGCAAGTAATCCTGTTGCTTGGGAGAAAGCTGGGTTTGCAGGGCCAGATGGCTCATGCCGATAATAGCATTCATGGGGGTACGGATTTCGTGGCTCATGCGGGCCAGAAAATCGCTCTTTGCCTTGTTGGCTTCCTCTGCCGCTTCCTTGGCCTCGCCAAGAGCCTGTTCAGTCATCACATAGTCGGTAATATCCTGTGTCATCCCGAACATGTCCGTAGTTTTACCGTTGTCATCCTTGACCACGTGTCCCAGTGCGTGAATCCAGACCACCTTGCCGTCAACCGGGCGTTTATAGGCATAGGTGGAATCATAGACGGGAATTGTCCCTTCTATTGCTGCATTGAAATTTTCCAGAGTTTTCTTTGCCGCTTCCTCATCCCCTGCTTTCACATTATCGAACCACTCCTCCATTATCTTATAGCGGAATCCGGGATTGGGAATATCGCCGAAAATAGCAGCAGCCCGCTCGGATGAATTGTAATATCCGGAACCATCCAGCGGAACATGCCAGAAACCTGCATTTGCCAGTTCGAGGGCATTATCCGAGAGCATGTTGATCCGGGCGATTTCTTCTTCTGTTTTTTTCCGTTCAGTGATATCGCGGATCACGGCCTGAACAACTTTCCGGCCTTTGAAGAGGGTTGGGTTTAATAGTACCTCGCAGGGGAACTCGCTGCCGTCTTTACGGCGGTGAATCCACTCGAATGGTTTTCCCTTATTATTAAGGGCAGCGGCAACATTCTGCTTCACCAACTCTTCTGATGTTTTTCCCGAGGGTTGTATCTCCGGCGAAACCTTGGCGGGGGTAAGGGTTAAGAATTCCTCCTTGCTGTCATAGCCGAACATTTCCAGGGTGGCGTCATTGCATTCGACAAAACCGTCCCGGTCGGTCAGCAATATTGCATCGCGCATGGAATCAAACAGTCCGCGGAATGCTTTTTCACTTTCCCGCATTGCCTCTTCGGCTTCTTTGAGCGAAGTTATATCATAAACAATCCCTGTTGCCCTGATTGGTTGATTCTGTTCATCCCGCTGCACATCACCTCTTGCCTGAATATAACGCACCTCGCCATCTGGCCGGATAGCGCGGTAATCCTCGGCATAATAGGCTTTGCCTTCGATAGTTTTCCCGAAGTTTTCCATAACACGATCTTTGTCTTCCGGGTGAATTGCATCGCTCCATCGTTCCAGATCAGCGGGATCATCCTCCGGCCAGCCGAACATCCTGTTGACTCGCGTATCCCATTCCCATTGATCATTGACAAGGTCTCCTGTCCACAGACCGATTTGGGCGGCCTCCAGGGCCATTTCGCGGCTATGTTCCGCATCTTTCAATGCTTTCTCGGCCCTCTTCCGCTCGGAAATATCATACTGCCAGCCTAAAATCGCGGGTTTTCCTTCGTATTCCATGGGCATTAACGAGGCAAGAGTGTGGACCTCGGTTCCATCGGAGCGCTTAAACGTAAATTCTTCGTCCCTGATACTTCCTTTTTCCTTAAAGCGTTGGAGCAGCCCGGCCCGCACTTTAGGATCAGCATAAACTGTATGTACACTGCGTTCCAACATTTCTTTTTCACTAAATCCGAAAAGCTCAGTCAGGCGCTTATTGACATATACGAAACGATCTTCCTCGATCAGAGTTATGCCCACCGCAACAGGACTGTTGGCAAGGATTGAGACAAGTCGTTGCTGGCTTTCACGAAGCGCCGCATCAGCTTCTTTGCGCTCCGTGACATCTTCTTTGACCGCGACATAATGTGTTGTATCACCCTGTTCGTTTCGAACCGGAGCAATAAAGGCATGTTCCCAGAACAGTTCTCCGTTTTTCCTCTTATTGCAGAGCTCGCCTTCCCACGTTTTCCCCGAGGATATATATTCCCAAAGTTCTTCATATATTGAAAATGGCTGGGTTCCTGATTTTAACATTTTCGGATTTTGCCCAATGGCCTCTTCGGCTGTATAGCCAGTAACCTGCACGAATTTTGGATTTACATATGTTATCTTGCCGTCGGTATCAGTAATAACCACCGTGGCTGGGCTTTGCTCAATTGCCCGTGTCAGAACGCGAAGTTCTTCGGTGGATTCATTCAACTCAGATGTACGCTGCTCCACCAGATTTTCAAGGTTATCCTGATATGATTTCAGCTCTTGTTCCCGCTGGGAGAGAGTGCTTATCATCTCCTCGAACGCACCGGCGAGAGTGCCGATTTCATCGTTGCTCCTCTCGGTTATCCGGATATCAAAATCTCCCCTTTCAGTCACTCCCTCCACGGCATTAACCAACTGAGTTACAGGCCTGGAGATAGCATTCTGGGTGAGGATCGACAATATCAGGGCAACCAGCATGCCGATCATCAGGATAACTCCGGCCATCAGGATATTGTATTTGACCATGCGCGCCAATTCACCCAGGTCTTCCAGCAGTATGATCGTTCCGATAACTTCATCGTCCTGGATCACGTTGTGGCTGAGCACAAAAACACCGTCTTTAAATTGGTGTTTTTCATCACCAGATGGCTCTGGAGCCGGGCTGTCGAAACTGGCGCTTGTATAGCTGGCGAACAGTTCCCGGTTCTCGTCATAGAGCCAGGCACCAAGTATCTCTTTATTTGCTTCCAGGCTGGAAAGTATCTGCGCGGCCGTTGAGTTGTCCAAAAAGTTAAGGGCCGGTATGCAGTTATCACCAAGGATCTGCGCCATAGCGGAGACCTGCCTGTCGATCGAGGCTTTGTAATCCTTGATCTGACGGTATTCACTGATGCCGGTATAGATAAGCAGAACGAGGAAGACAGTGAGAAGCTGAATTGAAATCAGCTTGCCTCTTAATGAAAGGTTTCTGAATTTAAGCATGATCCTCTCTCACTCCTCTTTGATCATAACCGCAATTTTTTTCAGCTGCGAGCTGGCTTCGAGTCCCGCCCGTTTCAGGGCGAGGTCATTCAGTTCGAATCTGACCTTACCGCCAGCGATGATAAAATTCAGTGCGGCTCCTTTTTCAGCTCCGCCTTCGCTGTCCGTGACAATGAGAATATTGCTTTTTTTAATATTCCTCATATCGTCGAGAGTTCTTTCGATTTCTTTTCTGTCAGAGGTTGAGACGAAGAGAATATGGCAGGTTTGAATATCCTCTAATTTCGAGTATTTTTTTATTTCTATCGAGCGCCCGGCAACTTTCTTTTTCTGTGCAATACCTTCCAGGGGCCCCAGGATCTCGCTTTGTCCCAGGACTCCGATAACAAAAGGACCGGTGGAATGTTTCTGGTCCCATTGGATATATTTTGAGAAATTATAGAGGAAGGCGGATTTGATTAAATATTCATTTTGGATATCCATTTGTGCAAATAACGAATAGAGCAAACTTAGCAACAAGAAGATGATTGTTGAAAGAGAAAGGACCAGTACCGTTTTTTTTGTATTATTTTTCATAATCAAATAAGAAGCGAGTTAAAAATCAGAAATTATATGTCGTCTTAACTATAAACTGTCTCTGAGGTTGCCTGTACCTGGCAGGCGGCCGGTTGGACGTATGATAGTATTCTGTGTCGAACAAATTGTTTACGGTCAGGTGTATGTCGAAGTCTTTCAATTGGAGAACGGAGAGAGTGGAGGTGGCTATGAAGGCGTTGTCGACATAGTCGACTCCGGTTGTGGGAATAATGTTCACGTTTTTTCTCCGGCTAATGTAGTGGCCGCGCAGGCTCAGTTTTACGTTCTTCGCCAGTTCGAGCAGCACTCCGGTACTGACGGCGTTCTTGCCGATCTCCGGCACCATGTCGCCGTTATTCCATTTGGAGGAAGTGTAAGTGTAATAAAGGAAAGACTCGAATCCATCTCTCTTGTAATCGAGCGTCAGTTCCACACCCCTCGTATCCAGCCGGTCGCCGTTGGTAACCATGTCGACCATGTTTGTAAACTTGCCGTCAATGGAGTTGTCGTAAAAAGCCAGTCCGGCCAGTAGGTTGTCGGTAAAGGAGTATGTGGTGGTGTACTCCCATGAGCTCATCTCTTCCGGGTCAAGGTGGGAGTTACCCACACCAAAAGTGTAATCCCAAGGCCTGGGTGCCCGGAAAGCCTGCATGTAGAGCAGCTTCGCTGCAAGCCGATCGCGGTTGAACACCAGTCCGAAGCGCGGTGTCGTCACGTTGCCGTAGTAGCTGCTAATGTCGTACCTGATGCCGAGGAAGAGGGTCAGGTAGGGAGCCAGCTCATGCTGTGCCTGGACAAACAGACTCTCCAGGTGATTGGACAACATGACAGGCCTCACGGGAGCCGGCGGGCGGAGAGAAGCCGAACCGCTATAGGTTCTGGAAAATCCTTCCGCCAGCTTCTCTCTCTCCAACACGAATCCAGCAATCAAACTCAGTTTATCGGTGGCATTCAGGTCAAGCTGATATTCGAAACCAATCAGGGAATTTGGCCGGTAGTATCCGGTTTGCCCTCCGGTGGGCCCGGTGGTAGACTTGATGAAAGCAACTGTATTGTCCTTGACTGTGGCATTGCGGTAATATAGTCTGGAGTTCATTTCCCAGCGTTCACCTCCAGAATATTCATAGTTCATGTAACCGTTAATGAATTGGATGTGCCATTTTGTACTGTGGTCAAGAAAATCGGTGCCCACGGCTTTGTAGTTAGTGGTCCTGGAAGCCTGCTTGTCTTGGAAAACAAATCCGGCGGTCAAATTATTATAACTGATTTTACCATCCAAGGCCAAGTCGTCTTCGAAGTTCTCCATCTCTCCGGTCCAGTTGTTGTCGCCTTTGGCTCCGCGCAGGTCCTGTTTATCACTCTGTTTGAACATCCCACTCACTACAAAGCCGATGCCGCTTTCTTCATCGTAGGAGCCAAGCTTGAAATCGACGTTGCGAGTATTGAAGCTCCCTGCAAGCAGACTGATGTGGCCACCCTTTACGTCACCGGGGTCGTTGGTGATTATGTTAATAATTCCCGAAAGGGCGTTGGTGCCGTAAAGCGCTGAGGCCGGGCCGTAAACTATTTCAATGGCCTTGACGTTGGAAAGGTTGAAATGCCCGCCTCCGTAATACCCACCCGAGTTGAGTTCGTTGATCTGCACCCCGTCAACCATCATTAGTATGGTATGGTTCTGGCTGGGAACTCCCCTGACGAAACTGTAGCTGTTGAAGCCGGCGATGTTGCGAAACTGGATGCCGGGCAGGTCGCCCAAAGCGTCTTCAAGGGTCAGGTAACCCCTCAGCTTGATCTGCTCCGCAGTTATTACTCTGACCGTTGCCGGCACCTCGCTGATAGACTGGGACTTCCTGGTAGCGGTGACCACCTGGACGTCTATCAGTTCCTCGAGACTCAAATCCAGCAACTCGTCTAAGGAGTTTTCCTGCGCATAACCCTCGAGGCTGCAAAAGAGCCCGGCCAACAGCATCAGGGCCATTATAAAGCCTTGTCTATGCACTATCCCTCCCCCCAAGTCAGTCTCTTAGAACGAAAGCAATGAAAAGGTGCTTCCATTAATACCTGACTCCATTGATTGTATCACCTACAAAGTTAGTCAGCAAGCACTTTTGACCTGTTCCGCCAGGTTTGAAGCCAGAATGTTCGTTTTTGTGAAAATTGAAGTTGGCTTCATTTAAGCGCCAGTCATATTCTCCGCAAGCTGAATGAACTCTTTACAGGCAACCTCAATAGCCCCACAACACGATCAATCCGGCAGTCACGTATATATGTGGATATAATAGTCGATAAATGCAAGTGTTTCTCAATATGGATTTCAAATATTATGATAGCGATACGCCAGAGCTCAACCCTGTCTCAATAGAATCGAACTTATTGAAACGTTAATAAGGAATCGACTGGGTGTGACAAAGATATTTCAAACTCTTCCGCGAGAGGCGCCGCATTGATTGATCGGGCGGATTAAGGAGGTGGAGGCTTTTCCGTTTGGATAACTGACAACTGAATGGGCAGACGGCGGAAAGCAATTTGCACCAATTTTGTTACTGGTTGAGCGATTGCGATATGGCTGGAAAATACTTAAGTTTTCCTGCATAACTCAATCAGTAGATGGCTCCGCGCTTCGGACCAATAATTCATTGCTACTCCCGATAAGAATGGATAGTTTAGCACCGGAACAACGAGAGTCTTATGCCGCAAGCTGAAAATCAAGTAAGTTTATACCCGGAATCTAAAATATAGCTGTATTTTGCCGTTCAACTGTTGATATGGTGAATATCGGATTAAAAGGAGGGGACCGATTGATTAGCCTGATTCTGCGAAGGATACATCTGTTTCTGACCCTGTTCCTGACACCCTGGCTGCTGATCTATGCCGTCAGTACCATCGTGCTTAACCATGGTTCCCATCTTCCTGCGTACAAGCAGGAATTTAACACTGTATCGGAAACAACCTACCCTGGGTCGTTCGAGCAGGGGACCGAACCCTCTGTGATGGCGCTCGAATTACTGCGGCACCTGGATATGGAGGGAGCCCACCGGGCAAATCTCAGGCAATCCGATGGCAAGCTAGTGATTCTGCGGATTGATCCTATTGCCACCGGGCGGATTATCTACGGCCCACAGGACGGCAGCCTGGTTGTGGAGCGGCGGAAATTCAGCATTCGAGCCATGCTTTCGGGGCTGCATTTCCGCGCGGGCTACCGTCACAGCTACCTGGCCGATGACGCCTGGGCGGTTTGCGTGGACCTGGTGGTTGTGGCGCTTATTTTCTGGGTAGTCTCCGGGCTGTGGATCTGGTGGGAGCACAAAGGCACCCGTCGCCTGGGCATGATTCTGACCGCCGGCGGTCTGGCGGTATTTATCTTCTTCGTTTTTGCCTTCTAAAGAGCAGGGAAACGGATGACTTTTAATTATATAAATCGACGGGTTCATCTTTATCTTGGCCTGGTTTTAATGTCATGGTTCGCCGCTTACGGAGTCAGCAGCTACTATATCAATCACCCGGGTTATATGCAGAAAATAAAGCGGGAGGGCAAGCCGCTCTGGAAGACACTTGCCGATCGGAGTCTTAGTCTGGAAGTCACCGAAGAAACCAAACCGCGGGAGCTTGCTCTTCTGGTATTCGATGACCTGGGGCTTGAGGCAGATAACTACTTTGCAAGATTCCTGGGCAAAGAAGAGGACCAGAACTACAGGTTGTGGGTCAATGTGCTTTCATTCCTCAAGCCCGTGCGGATAGATTATTATATCAACCAGGACAGGGTGAAGGCGGAGGAAGCGATATTTTACTGGAGCCAGCTCTGGATCAGGCTCCACGTGAGGGGCGGTTATCAGCACGACTCGCTGCTGGCCGATGCCTGGGCCGTAATTGTGGATATTTTCTGCGTCTCAATGCTGGTCTGGGTAGCCGGTGGAATTTATATCTGGTGGCGGATGAAGCAGGTCCGGGCGTGGGGATTTGTGACGTTGGGGGCAGGATTAATAGCGTTTATCGGGTTTATGCTGGGTCTGTAAAAAACCGTATTCCAGTGCGTCGGACCACCGGACGGGGCCAAACTGTCGCCCCAGTGGATATCAGCGGCGATAGGAAGGGAAAGGTATCTGATCTTCTCCGCTGCAAGCGACAGCCGGGGCTGCCAATACAAGTGGAACCAGCAGAAAATCAGCTTGATTCTTGAATGACGGGATTGGATAATCGGCCCCTTTAGCCTTCCCCCCGGTGTCTCAAAGGGCTTCTTTCAGCGATGCTGAAAGAAGCCCTTTCTTTAGTGGTGCTTTGATTATATTGTGGAATTTTTCGAATTGCCAACAACTTGCTCAAGTTTGTATTGAGTTGCCAGCAGTGCCCGGCGCCAGGATTGCAAAAGTTTGAGCAGTGCGAAAATATCAACCGTATGGTTCCCATCCACGTCGCCGGGTGCATTCTGCGTGTCTGGAGCCCTCAGTTGTTTTTCGGCGCTTCGAGCAAATCAAATATATTAACTTTACCGTCACTATTGGCATCGCCGGCTGTGTTTTCGAGTATGCGGACTACTTTACCATAAGCATATCATCTGGATAAATGCCAATCAAATCCGCTCTTAAGTCGTATCCCACTTGATCTTAATCTTGATAACTGATAGAATGGTACAAGTGTTAATTGAAAAAAAATACGTTCAACCGGACACTATCCTGTGTTTACGCCTATTACGCTCATATTCATCCTGTTATTCCTTGGAATAATTTTCATCTATGCCATCCTCTTTTTCCGGCAACAGCGCAAGCTTTCGGAAATCAGGGCTATTCTGCTGATCCGAAGGAAAGAAGTGGAGCAGTTGAAACAGCGTAGTTCAATAATCGTTATGGAACTTTCCAGGATCAAGCCCGAGTATAAAAAGAATCTTTGGAACTTGAAACTGCTCAGGATAGAACAGGGAGAATTGCGGGATGATATCAGGATCGATATCGATAATATCCGGAAAGACAGCGATGGTTTCCCGGATGGAACAGCAGGGAGTTTGGGCAGGGTGGTCGCAAGGCGCAAGGAGATACTGCAAGAAAAACTTGAAGATTACAATACTCGCAAGATAATTTGTCTGGACAGACAACAGGTCGTAGTTACGGCGGACAATACCGTTAAGTCGCTTTCAGTGGAAAAGGATGAAAATGGCAGGAGATTTGAATATTTTGTCAGCCAGGTTAAACAAATGGAACTGGAGTTAAACGAAATCAGCAACGAGCCTGTACTGAAATTGACGGCAAAAAGGCGGAGCAAAAAGAGTCAGACTCCCTGAATTCCAAATTATCGAGGACAAGATGAGCCGCGAAAAAAAACTGATACTGGTTATCGACGACCAGAAGGACACCCGGGAACTGATCAAGTCCACCTTGACAAATGATGAGTTCTCCGTTATTACCGCACCCGGTGGCCGCGAGGGTATCCAGCTTGCCAAAATGCGCAAGCCGGATATTATTCTGCTGGATATGGTCATGCCCCGTTTCGATGGTGTCCAGACCTGCGCACTGCTGAAAAAAATCCCCACAACCAAAGATATCCCTGTTGTATTCCTCACTGCCAGCAAGGACAAGGAAAAAGTGCTGAGGGCGATCAAGGCCGGCGGGGTTGACTATGTGGTCAAGCCTTTCAGCCCAGGTGAGATGATCGACAGAATCCGCAAGTTCACCGCCGTGGAGGAAGATGATTTTACGGCTGACGCAGTGGTGGTGAAAGAAGAAATCCCTGATGATTTTATCGCGCAGAAAGAAGAAGAAAAAAAGGAAAAAGAAAAAGAGAGCCCGTTTATTCTTGAGCGCTCCGGTAAGCTTGCCGTGATGACGATTAACCTGCCCGGACTTGATATGGACAGCTTCCCGCTTTTCCGCAATGCCTTTATCGACATTGTTAACGACGGTATTATCCGGGTAGTTATCGATATCAGCCGGGTTAAGAATATTGATGGCGCCGGGATCTGTCTGCTGGTATCGGTCGGTAATACGCTCAAAAGCCTGGGTGGAGCGTTATGTATCACCACGCCGACCCGGGAGGCTGCGCGAAACATTTCTTATCTCAGCCTGAATTACCTGTTACCATCGTTTCAGAATGTGGAGGAGGCCAAGTCAAGTATTGTTGGCCTGGCACAGGCGGATGAAGAGGGTGAGAACCTGCAGGGACATCAAGTTTGTATCGCATGCAGTTACCTTAACACCCCTCCCCTGCGGTTCTGTACAAACTGTGGTTCAAGGCTTGATCTGGCCCGGGACGACAGGATATTGAAGACCATAGCCAATGTAATGTCCAGAGCGGTGCTTAAGGAAGCTGATACGAAAAATGTTTTGGAAGTCAACGCCAAAAGAGAAATGACCCTCGAGGAAAAACCAACTCCAAGGGAATATGAAGTGGAGATGAAGACGTCGAATGTCACTCTCATTTTCAACAGCAAGCTGATCAGCGATAAAAAGCTGGATTCCGATGAGCAGATCACAATCAAAGCGCCGGAAATCGAAAATAATTATATCGCCTGTCCGATTGATACGCCGGTGATACTGTCAATAAGCGAGGTGGGGAGCCGCTCCCGTTTCGAATCCAGGTTACTGGAATTCGATGCCGAGAAAAATAATATGGTTGTACACTATACCGAGGAAGCCAAACTTATCCACTCCGAAAAAACGTTTTCGGTTAAGGTCAGGGACCCGTTACGTGTCACACTGCTTGATCCCAAACCCAGTGGCGATGATAACAAGGCCGAAGCTTCAGTGGTGGAGTTGAGCAGGCTGGGCATGAATATCTACTCCGTTGACCCCATTCCGGTCGATACCTGTCTGGCGCTTAGGCTCAGGCTGCTCGATGGGACTGTGCTCTCATCGGCGCTGGCAGTTGTGCACCGCACGGAAGATGACTTCCTTTACAATGTCGAATTTGCTGCCATTGATGAGAAAGAGCGCTCGAAAATTATCCAGTATATGTATCAATGCCAGATAGAGCAGAATAAATGAGGTGGTTAATTCATGGAATACAAGCTTGCAGACCTGATTGACATTGAAAAAAATAGCATTCTGCTGGAACGTTTCAGCGATGCTCTCGGGATGTCTACGGCTATTATCGATCTCGATGGCGAAGTGCTTATCGGTGCGAGGTGGCAGAGGATATGCACCGAGTTTCACCGGGTTAACAAGGATACCTGTAAACGCTGTATCGAAAGCGATACGGACTTGGCGAATAAGCTGAGAAAGGGTGAAATATATTCAATCTACAAATGCAGGAACGGAATGACCGATGCCGCCAGCCCGATTGCTATCGATGGTGAACACGTTGGGAACTTTTTTATCGGCCAGTTCCTGCTCAAGCCGCCTGACAGGGAGTTCTTCAGAAAACAGGCCGTTCGGTACGGATTCGATGAAAATGATTACCTGAATGCTCTCGATGACGTCCCGGTTGTTTCCGAGGAAAAACTCCCCGCAATTCTGCTTTTCCTGACAAATTTTGCCGAAAATATAGCCTCGATGGGGCTGGAAAACCTCCGCAGGAAAAGTGTAGAAAGCAAACTGCAACGGCTGTCCAAGGTATTCCAAGATGCGGCCGACCCGATCATTATCGAGGACCTCGAGGGCAATATAATCGACATGAACGATGAATCTGTCAGGGCCTACGGCTGGTCGCGTAAAGAACTGATCGGCAAGCCGATCCGTACTATTGTCCCGCCCTGGCGCCAT
>SDBV01000298.1_pt1 | contig 69447 bp, 56 predicted proteins | sample 2277081 | NCBI WGS metagenome assembly SDBV01 (sample SAMN10402039, study PRJNA504765) | marine sediment metagenome | isolation source: marine sediment core GS10_PC15, 223 cmbsf | place: Arctic Ocean: Southern Knipovich Ridge | collected 2010
TGTTGAATCCGGCGGCGTCAAAAGCGTCGAGGACATTTTCCAGTTCAATGGTTTGGCTGTAGTACGAGAGCCGATTGAGGATATTGGAGTTCTTGACGAACAGCCAGAAGATGACCAATATAAAGGCGATGGCTACGTATTTTCGCATGGTCTGGCCTCACTCACTTGAGATCACGAAGCCTGCTTCTCTTGTATTCTACCACCGCAAGCCGCACAGATCCACATCGGATATGATTTCTTGGACAAAACGGAAAATAATTATTAAATCGAAGCGAAGAGGAGGAGACAATTGACCCGCCACAACACCATTTTCGATAAAGAGAACTCAGCCCTCGTTGTTGTCGACATTCAGGAGAAGCTGTGGCCCCACGTCTGTGACCCGGAGGGGGTCCAGGCCAACTGCGTCAAGGCCATCGAAGTGGCGAAACGGCTGCAACTGCCCATCCTCGCGACGGAGCAATATCCGAAAGGGTTGGGCCAAACCATCCCGCCCGTTCGAGCCGCATTGGAAGGGTTTGAAGTGATCGAGAAAGTCGCCTTCGGATGTTTCGGGAGCGAAGAGTTCTCCGCGCGAATCTCCGACATGAATCTCGCACGAATCGCCGTCGTGGGGATCGAGACGCACATCTGCGTCGTCCAGACGGTCCTCGACGGTCTGGCCCGCGACCTCCAGGTGCACCTGCTCGCCGACTGCGTTTCCTCCCGGAACGAGGACCATTCAAGAACCGCCATCGACCGGATGGCCCAGGCCGGCGCCATCATCAGCAACCTCGAGTCCTTCACATACGAACTCCTCGGGAAAGCCGGCACCCCCGAATTCAAGTCCGTCCTTCCCTTGTTTCGGTGAGAATTTCGGATTGGGGGGCAGCTATTAGATGGCGGTCGCTGATAGGTTTCACCTGCTCGGCAGGATACTTTCATCGAAGAATCAATCCCGAAGGGATTGAGGGCTGTAGCCGGGGGCAAGTACGCCGGAGGCGGACAGCCCCCGGTTATCGGGAATAGAAGTAATTCTACCCCGCAGGGGTAGGGGAACCTGTGATACCCTGGTTAGGTTACAGGATGCGGAACGCACAATGCGTTGGGAAATGAAACAGCTTGAGGATGCTGTCCGTTTGCAGCACGGCGACGCGGTCGCTGACTCGCTGCATATTCCAACGGAATCGATCGCGTGGAAGATCGATATGGGATACTACCATGCGTGCGAGTCCGTCCGCGTTCTGAAAGAGGCAATCTACGACAGCGAAGTAATTTCAGAGAACGATCACGAATCAATCGCTGGGGCAAAGGCCATTATACTGTCTGCTACCGGAGATCCGCGTGCGACCCCATTGAATGCTGCACGTTTCCACGCAGAAGCTCACACTATCGCGGCGGCGCAATCCCTTCATTCAACTGCCGACATTATGGCATCGGTTGTTTTTTGGGCACTCAACTTCCCGCAACGCGCAAACGCTCCTGACGAACATCATCTCTATCTCTACAAAGTTCGCGGCCACCTGCAAAACGAGCCCAACTGCACCGACATTCACGACGCGATCGACGCTTTGCTTAATTTGCACCAATTCAAATACCTCACTGCGTACGTCAATACGACAAAGCACCGAAGCCTCGTTCAAGTCCAATATACCGCACACCTCAATCCAACGGACAATCCGCGGCAAGGATTGCGAATCAAAGCGTTTCAGTACCGCAAAGGACAAGATAACATTGAGTCATATGATGAACTGTGGGCTGAAGATTTCTTGTTCTCCGAAGCTCAACACGTTCGCAATGGGATACTCACTATTGGCAAAGCGCTCAACGCGTTTACACTCAACAATCTGCAACCTAACAAATCGCTTAACCGGACCGCCGGGTGCAAAGGGAGGGGCTCTGTGTCTGAGGAAGAAGTGCTGACGGCAGAAGAAGCTGAACTCAGGGCGGCCATTGAAGCTGTTCTCTTTTCGCCAAGCCGCAAGAAGCTGGTAGTCGCGGGCCCGGGCACAGGCAAGACGACGCTCTTCAAGCGGATGCTTGAGTCGGCCTCTGGAGATCCCAGCCAGCGAATCGTGCTCACATTCCTCAACAACCTGAGGAACGACCTTGATGCCGATCTCGGTGAACTGGCCCAGGTCTTCACGCTGCATTCGTTCTGCTTGGGCGCGCTTCATCGTGATGCCGGACTACGCGGTTCACTCTCGAGCGACTTCCACTGTCGCCCAGGACTCGCAAGCCTCATCGCTAAGGACTGGGGATTCATCGAAGGCACCGAGGCCCCACGCTTCGTCGGCGAGATGCGCACCCTCGCGGCGGACAACAACCTCTCATTCTACCTGGCCCGGGGCAACTACTACGATGCCGTCGACTTCGATGACACCGTGTACCGGGCCTACGACGGCTTTACCTCCGGGCGAGCTCTCCCTGGCACCTATGACCTCGTCCTGATTGATGAGTACCAGGACTTCAATCGCCTAGAGGCTGGAATCATCGATGCTCTGGGCAAAAACAGCCCTATTCTGATTGCCGGCGACGACGACCAGGCGCTCTACAGCCAGTTGCGGGATGCCAGCTGGGACCACATCCGCTTCCTTAGCACTGCAAAAGAGTACGAGGTTTTCAAGCTCCCGTTCTGCATGCGATGCCCCAAGGTTATTGTTGACGCATTCAATGACATTCTCACCAAGGCCCAGGAGCTCTATCGGCTTAAAGGGCGAATCGACAAGCCCTACAAGCACTTCCCCCTGGCCAAGGGAGTGGACAGCGCGAAATACCCGAAGATCGCGAATGTCGAAACCTCGGTGCAGAGCAAGAAGGCGAACTACATAGGGCGATTCATCGCTCAGGAGATTGCGGCGATACCGGAGGACGAGGTGAAGGAGGCCGTTGAAGGCGGCTACCCAGTCGCCCTCGTCATCGTAGCCAACCCCTACAGGGATCAGATCATTGCGTACTTGGAGGCCAAAGGGTTTCAGATCGACACTAAAGCCGAGCCTGGAAACGTCATTGACAGAGAGATGGGGCTATCGATTCTGAAGGAAGATTCGGAGTCCAACTTGGGGTGGCGGATCGTACTCGGCGATGACTCGCCCAACTTCCTTCCGGACGTGATCGTTGCCACCGCAGAGGGCAGCGTCCGTCTCGTGGATGCGATTCCTGTCGACTACCGTGAGAGCGTCCTCGCTAAGGTCGACGCTTGCGAACCGCCCGAAGACGAAGAAGCGCTCGCGTGTGGCAAAGCAGCGCCTATCGAAACCCCATTGCCGACAGTACGGGTGACCTCGTTTGAGGGTGCGAAGGGACTTTCTGCACAACACGTGTTCATCGCAGGCCTTCACGACGGTGAGTTGCCTCGTAACCCTGCAGCGATCAAGGATCTCGAGATCTGCAAGTTCGTCGTCGGTTTGACTCGAACGCGAAAGAAGTGCACCCTGATTAACACGCGCAACTTTGGAGGGAAATGGAAGTCTCCGTCCTCCTTCATCTTGTGGATCGACGGTGAGAGACTGGACACGTTGAAAGTCGACAAGGCGTACTGGGATAGTCAGCATCAGAGGGGCAAATGGGGGACAGTCAGCTAGTTTTTCCGAAACACCCCTCACGAAATGGTGATTGGGAAAATGCCGCCGGTTGGCTTGGTGCTCTCGCGGTATTGGACGTGCCAGGCCTTTTCCTCCGGGCTCACGTCTTTCCACGCGGGGGGGATATAGGAACAGTATGGATCGGAGGCCAGGACGTCGCCGTAGACACCGTAAGCGCGCGACCGCGATCCGCCGCACACATCCCGGAAATCACACACGCCGCACTTGCCTTTGATCTGGCCGTACTCGCGGATGCGCTTGAACAGGTCGGAATTCCGGTAGATGTCCACCAGGCTCTTCTTTCGGACATTGCCGGCGCTCGCGGGCAGGAACCCGCTCGGAAAGACCTCGCCGGTATGGCTAATGAAGACGAACCCGTTCCCGTCGTTGACTCCCTTGGCGGCGCGGGCGACTTTCTTGCTGGCGTCCGCCTCGGCTTCTGATTTTCCCGTGAGGAATGCGGGGATCTCACTAACGGACCAGCCTCCCACCTCCATCTCCTCAGCGGCCTCCGAGGGTTTCGCTTCGGCGGCCTCCTGGGCGCGGCGCTGCATCACAACGCGGCGATAATGCTGGGCGGCAGTCGTCTTGATGTCGTAGGGCATCTCCTTGCTCAGGTCGTAGAGCTGGTTAAAGATCTCCTCGTGCTTGCGCGCGCTGACCATGTACTTCGCTCCGGCGCGGCCAGTCGGGACAAGGAAGAAAACCGACCAGAGGCAGATGTCCAGCTCCTTCATAAACTCCGCCATCTCCAGCAACTCGTCCTGATTGTGCCGGGTGATGGTCGTGTTGATCTGTACCGGCAGGCCGATCTTCCGCGCTTCATGAACCATGTCCACGGTCCAGTCGAACGACCCATCGACTTTGCGGAAGGTGTCGTGCTTTTCTCTAGAGCGGGAGTCCAGGCTCACGGCCAGTCGCGACAGCCCGACGTCCTGGAGCTTCTTCAGCACTTCCACGTTCATCAGTTCCGTTCCGGACGGCGTCAGCGCGACGCGAAGCCCCTTCTCATCCGCGTATTGGATGAAATCGAACACATCGCCACGCTTGAGCGGATCTCCGCCGGTTATGACGAACAGCGGGTGCCCGAACTCGCGCATCTGATCGATCAGCTTGAACCCCTCTTCAGTGCTCAGTTCGAGGGGGTGCCGGTTGGGCTGCGCTTCGGCCCGGCAGTGGACACAGGCCAGATCGCACGCCTGGGTGATCTCCCATATGACAATGAAGGGGGACTTATCGAAATCTATATCTGCGAAAGAAGGTTTCCCCCGTCGTTCTCCCTGCTTGGGGGGCGCAAGAGGAGGCGCATTGATAGCCATTTTCTGATTCGCCTTTCTATCGAGAGCGATCTTGCGATCGCATGAGGTCAATCTATTGTATCGAAGCAGAATCAAGCCGTGCTTGACCTGTCGTCAGAGGCAAAAATCCTGTCAAAATCGTAATAATTCTACCTGCCTAATACAAGGTCTGTCAACTCAGGTTTACGTTATTCTGGATTTCCTGCGCAGATTGAGTCACAATTACAGCCTAAGTTTGAGCGGAATCTCACCCTGGAAATTCCCAATACCATGATCTGCATTAATAGAGGATTTGGCCTTTTCGAGAATTGGACATGGTCTCGGGATTGAAAGAAAAGATATGAGGAGGTAATAGGATGAAATGGGGTGCAACCTTTGTCGTGGTCATTTGTTCTTCTTTTCTATCTTCAGCTTTATCTGAAGAAGTCCAGCAGGTCTGGACGTCAACATATACAAAAAGTCCCCCGTCCATTGACGGCCAGATAGACGAGGTATGGAACAATACCGAACCGCTTTCAGTGACTGTCCGAGAAGCTTTGGGAGGCGGGGGCGAACAACAGGTCCTTTTGCGCGCTCTCCACACCGACAATACCTTTTATGTCCTCGCGCAATGGGAAGATGCTACGCGAAGCGATATGCGTGATCCTTATGTCTGGAATCCCGAAAAAGAGGATTATGAACGTTCCAAGAAACCCGACGACCAGTTCGCCCTGCAGTTTCCTTTAGAGGGTGACCTGGTTATTAACATGCTAACCACATCCTCTTCGTTCAAAGCAGACGTATGGCATTGGAAAGCGGGACGGAGCAATCTAGCCGGGTGGGTTGACGACAAGAGCCATGTCATTTCGCAAAAGCCCGTGGACGGAGCCAAGAAATACGACTTGGGCGGCCACGCCACGGTTTATATCTCGCGCCCTATGGACGACGGCCAGGCTTCTTACAAGGAGAAGTCAAAACCTGTCAGTTTCGAAGGCGATGTGGTCCGAGCCCATGAGCCCCAAGAGCCAAACGGCAGCGTCGCCGATGTCCGGGGCAAAGGGGTTCACGATGGGAAAGGATGGACCCTGGAGATGGCTCGAAGATTTCACACTGGGTATTCCGACGATGCTTCCATCGATCCCACAAAAGAGACCCCATGCGCAATCGCTGTGCTCAATGACGAACTGGACTGGGACCATTCCGTCTCCCAGTTGATCGCGCTCCGTTTTGCCTCCAGTAGGTCAGCTAATGCGTCTTCGGATAAGAATCCAAAAATCTTCAGGTTCGATGCAGACAGCACTGGTTCTCTCCTACGTACCTGGAAAGCCGAAGCCACCGAGCAAAAAGGGCCTCTTGCCACGTGGCAGATAGTGGCCGACGCCACTGCACCGTCCAGACCTAATGTGTTGGCGCTGACCAGCCCGAACCACGAGTCCGGAGGTACGTACAACCTTTGCTGGAATGACGCCACCCCATTTAAGGACGGTGAAATCGAACTCATGTTTAAGGCGAACTCCGGAAAGATCGACCAGGGAGGCGGGCCTATCTGGCGGGTAACAGACAAAGACAATTACTACATTTGTCGAGCCAATCCCTTGGAGGACAATTTCCGCCTCTACTTTGTCAAAGACGGTTCTCGAAAGCAGATCGCCTCAGCCAATGTCAAGATTCCCACTGGAACTTGGCACGCAATCAAAATCATCCATCAAGACAACCATATTGTGTGCTCCTTCAACGGCAAGAAGCTCCTTGACGTAATCGATGATACCTTTCCCGAGACCGGCGGCATCGGCCTGTGGACAAAAGCGGATGCCGCAACTTCGTTTGACAACATTGTCGTGACATTCAAGTAACATGAGAGAGGAGTATACTGGGATGTCCTGGAAAACCTCTTCTGTCCTACTTGCCTTCATGCTCATCTCATTGGCCGTGGGTTGCAATCCTTCAGGCGATCCCACTTCCACCAAACGGGTCGTTGTCTACACCAGTGTCGATCGCATATTCTCCGAGCCGGTGTTAATGGAAGCTGAAAAGAAACTCGGCTTGAGAGTGGTCGGCGTTTACGACACCGAGGAAACGAAAAGCACCGGTTTGGTGAACCGCCTCATCGCGAAGAAGGACAACCCCGATGGGGATGTGTTCTGGAGCGGGGACCCAGGTCGAGCGGCGCTACTGAAGTCGAAGGGAATCACGGTCCCTTACAATTTACGTTCTGCTGAAGAAATCCCCGACACTTACAAAGATCCAGACCGGCACTGGACAGGCTTCTCGGCTCGCACCCGTGTGCTGCTTGTCAACACCGATCTTGTCGAACCGGGAGAGGAACCCAAGAGCATCTTCGACCTTACCGAACCGGAGTGGAAAGGCCGCGTCGCCATCGCAAACCCTCTGTTCGGTACTACCTCTTTTCATGTCGCCGCAATGTTTGAAGTTCTGGGAGAAGAGAAAGCGCAAGCCTGGCTTGCCGCCCTTCAAGCCAACGACGTGCAAATTGTTTCAAGCAATGGGGAAGTCAAACGCCAGGTCTCCAGCGGCCAGGTAGCTATTGGACTCACTGATTCAGACGATGCGAGTGAAGCCATCGCCGATGGCCAACCCGTCCGAGCGGTTCTACTTGACCAAACTTCTTCTTCCGGCAGCCCTCTGGGAAATCTGGTCATTCCCAACACGGTGTCACTTATCCGCGGCGGACCCAATCCCGAAGCTGCCAAGAATGTTATCGACTTCCTGGCCTCTGCTGAGTCTCTGGAAATACTGGCCGAATCATGCGCCCAAGCCCCGCTCCGCCCAGGCGTGGCTGTTCCCGACAATGTCGTTGTCCTCGACGGCATCGTGCCAATGACCGTGGATTACGGCGCTTGCGCTGAGCGGCTCACTCAAATCATGCCGCTGCTGAAGGAGTGGGTTGATCAGAAGTGAGGCAAACTTCAAACCACTCGATGCGCTGCGCCTTTCAATCTGGGTAGGCTCAGCCATCATTTTCCTTGCGTTCGGTGCTTTGCCACTGCTATCGATGATAGCGGAGGCCATCCGCACTACTACTCCTGCAGCGGTTCTGCGCGATCCCCTCCTTTGGCCGCTCCTCGGCCGCACTATCGGCCTTTCTCTTGCCGTCGCTGCCGGGGCGAGTGTGCTGGGCACAGCCGCCGGATATCTTCTGGGAGCCACCTCATGGCACGGCAAGACCCTCGCCCGTATCGTTCTCATCCTCCCCTTAGCGGTTCCTCCATACCTCCACGCTATTGGATGGACGACGTTGCTTCGACCCCGCGGTGGCCCCGCATCCTTCCTGTCCTTCGTTTTTGGGTTTCAGCCGTCGTCTATTTCTGAAATCCTTTACTCCTTCGTTGGAGCAGCCGCCATACTCTCACTTGCTTACTTCCCCATTGCCATGCTCTTCTCAGAAAAGTCGCTTGCCCTCTCCTCTCCAGCGCTCAGCGAAGCCGCACAGGTCTTTGGGGCTAACCGGTGGCAAACATTCTCGGTTGCCCGCTGGCCCTTCCTCCGGCCGGCCGTCGCGTCTTCAGCGATGATCATTTTCCTGCTTACCGCTTGTGACCTCGGCGTGCCGACTATCCTTAAAGTACCCGTTTTCAACTTCGAGGTCTTTACTCAGTTGAGCGCGTTCAATGATGTGACGGCGGCCACATTGCTTACTCTTCCCCTGCTGTTTGTTGGGCTGCTTGTTCTCAACATCGAACGCCGCCTTACGGTCGGCGCCCCCTTGGAACCCGACGTACAAGACATTGAGCCCCCCAGACCGGCAAGCGCGCGACAGGCTCGTGTCAACCAGATCGTCTTCACCTGTCTTGCGATCCTTCTACTCGGATTACCCATTGGTTCTATCGTATTCGAGGGGGCACGCCTCGATGCACTGACCCAGATGGCTCGATTGGCGCAACAGCCGGTCGTTAACACTTTCCGATACGCGATTTCCACGTCCCTCATCATAACCTGCATCGCTTTCACTCTTGCGTGGATCCTCCGAAAGGCCAGGCCTTGGCTTTTACGCATCACCGACTGGGTCCTAGTTATCGGTTTTGCGGTTCCCAGCACAATCCTGGCCTTGGCTCTCCTCGCTGTTTACGACCGTCCGGGCATCTCGCAATGGGTAACCCCAATTGTCCTTGTTGTCGCCGCTCTCGTCGTTCGTTACGTCATCCTCGGCTACCGCATCGCCTCCGCCGCAATCGGTCAGATTCCCAACGAGATCTTCGAGGCTGCCGCCTTGGATGGGGCCGGTCCCGTTCTCACCGCTTGGCACATACTGCTGCCGCTGACTCAGATTGCCCTTATGGCTACGATTGCTATTGCATTCGTTTTCGCGATCGGTGAGATCGGCAGCACAATTCTGTTGTATCCTCCAGGAGGGGAAACATTACCTATCGCTCTTTATGCTATTGAGGCCAACAGCCCGCGCTCTTATGTTGCTGCCATGACCCTGATACAACTTCTTGTGACGCTTGTCCCACTTGCCGTCGTTACGCTCGCGGGAAACCTTATCAGGAACCGCCTCACCTCATAACCGAATCAGCCCGCACGCAAAACATTCAAGTAGGCCAAAACGGGGGGCGTGTTTCACGGAGTGACATTTTCCCCAACCCCTCCCGCTCGTCTCGCGTTCGGCCAGTTCAATCGATCCTGAAACTTAGGCCTTTTCCACCAGCGCAGAACCTTTTAGCAATCGATGGTACTCCTGGAGGGACTGGACGGTCAATTCGCCGCTTTGGAGGGATCGGATGCCGTCGGCGGCGGCGGCGGCGGCGGCGAGCGTCGTGAAGCAGGGAACTTTCCGTTCGACGGCGGTGCGCCGGATGGGTTTCTCATCATACCGGGAGGCTCGGCCGAGGGGGGTGTTGATGATGAGGTGGATCTCGCCTGTCTTGATCCGGTCGACGACATTGGGACGGCCCTCGTTCACCTTGTAAACCTGCTGGACCGTGAGACCATTTTCCGAGAGGTAAGCCGCGGTTCCGGAGGTCGCGATCAAATTGAATCCCATCTCGGCGAACTTCCGGGCCGTCTCCAGGACAGCAGCCTTGTCGCGATCGCTGACACTAATGAAGACACCACCCTCTTTCGGAAGGTTCGTGTCCGCACTGATCTGGGATTTTGCGAAAGCGGTTCCGAAATCCGACGCGATACCCATCACCTCGCCGGTCGATTTCATCTCCGGGCCCAGAATGGTGTCCACGCCTGGGAACTTGACGAATGGCAGCACAGCTTCCTTCACTGAGCAATAGGGAACCTGCTGCTGCTTGGTGAATTCCAACTCTTCCAAGGTTTTCCCGGTCATCACGCGGGCGGCGAGTTTGGCCAGCGGGACCCCGATCGCCTTGCTGACAAAGGGCACGGTCCGCGAAGCGCGTGGATTCACTTCCAGCACATAGATCTGCCCATCCTTGATGGCGAATTGGATGTTGATCAGTCCGATTACATTCAGCTTGATTGCCATCGCCTTCGTCTGCTGCACCAGGCTGTCAATCAGTTCCTGTGGGATCGTGGTCGGCGGAAGAACACACGCGCTGTCCCCTGAATGGACTCCCGCGTACTCGATGTGTTCCATGATTCCACCGATCACAACCCGCTCCCCGTCGGAAATTGCGTCGACATCTATCTCCGTGGCGTCCTCCAAGAACTTGTCGATCAGCACAGGATGTTCGAACGACGCCTCCACCGCGCTCTTCATGTACTCGGTGAGTGTCTTCTCGTCGAACACGATCTCCATGGCCCGGCCGCCGAGTACATAGGAAGGCCGGACAAGCACCGGATAGCCGATCTCCGCGGCAATGCGCCGCGCCTCGGGTATGGATGTCGCCGTGTCGTTCGGGGACTGGCGCAGGCCGAGTTCGTTCAATATCTGCTTGAACCGCTTCCTGTCCTCCGCGCGGTCGATGCTGTCCGGCGTTGTACCCAGAATCGGCACTCCCGCTTCCTGCAGCGGAATCGCCAATTTGAGGGGCGTCTGGCCTCCAAACTGAACAATGACGCCCCACGGTTTCTCGCGATCGTGAATGTTCAGCACGTCCTCGAGCGTCAGCGGCTCGAAGTACAGCCGGTCGGAAATGTCATAGTCCGTGCTGACGGTCTCCGGATTGCTGTTGACCATGATGGTTTCGAACCCGTCCTCCCGCAACGCCAGGGCCGCATGCACGCAGCAATAGTCAAACTCGATTCCCTGTCCGATCCGGTTCGGCCCGCCCCCGAGGATCATCACCTTCTTCTTTTTCGATTCCCGGGTCTCGTCTTCGAGCGAGTAAGTAGAGTAGTAGTACGGCGTGTGCGCCTCGAACTCGGCGGCGCATGTGTCAACCAGTTTGAAAGTCGCCTCGATCCCGTGTTTCTTCCGGAGGGCGCGAATCTCCGACTCTGAGGAGTCCCACAGGTACGCCAGCTGGCGGTCCGAGAAGCCAAACTCCTTCGCCGATTCGAGCAGATTCACGTGGAATTCCGACAGTTTCTGACGTTTGGGAATGGCATTCTCGCGGAGCCGCTGTTCCATCTCCACGATTTGCCGCATGTTATCGACAAACCATGGGTCGATCCCCGTGATTTCGGCGATTTCACCTACGGATATTCCCTGCACCAGGGCTTCTTTGATATGGAAAAGGCGATCCTCGGTGGCTACGAGGAGCTTCTTTCGCAGGACCCGGCGGACCTCCTCCTGCGAGAGATCTCCTGCCCACACCATATCCTTCCCGTCGGAACCGAGCCCGTACCGGTCGATCTCCAACGATCGGATGCCTTTTTGCAGCGCTTCCTTGAAGGTCCGCCCGATCGCCATCGTCTCGCCCACCGATTTCATCTGAACTCCCAGGCTCGGGTCGGCAGCCGGGAACTTCTCGAACGCCCACCGGGGGATCTTGACCACACAATAGTCAATGGTCGGCTCAAAACAAGCGGGCGTGTCCCGAGTGATATCGTTTGGAATCTCGTCGAGACGCAAACCGATGGCCAGCTTGGCGGCGATTTTCGCGATGGGGAATCCCGTCGCCTTCGAAGCCAGCGCCGAGCTCCGGGAAACGCGGGGATTCATTTCGATGACCACCCGCCGGCCGGTTTTCGGGTGGACGGCGAACTGAATATTGGACCCGCCCGTATCCACCCCAATCTCCCGGATGACGGCCAGGGCGTCGTCGCGCATATCCTGGTATTCCCGATCCGTGAGGGTCTGAGCCGGCGCCACGGTAATGCTGTCGCCGGTATGGATGCCCATGGGGTCGAAATTCTCGATGGAACAGATCACCACCACGTTGTCGTGGAGATCCCGCATTACCTCCAGCTCGTATTCCTTCCATCCGATGACCGACTCCTCGACGAGGACCTCGTTGATGGGGCTTTGCGCGAGCCCCCACTGAACCTGGTCCTCGAATTCCTCGCGGTTGTACGCGATCCCGGCGCCGGTTCCGCCCAGGGTGAACGAGGGCCGCAGAATGACCGGGTATCCGAATATCCCCTCCAGCTTCACCGCGTCTTCCAGGGAATAAACGAATTCGCTGCGGGGGATATCCATCCCAATTCTTTCCATAGCCCCCTTGAATTCGCGCCGATCTTCCGCCTTTCGGATGGCTTCTCGGTTCGCCCCGATCAAATCGACGCCGAACTTTTCGAGAACTCCCGCGTCGGCCAACTCGACGGCCAGGTTGAGCGCCGTCTGGCCGCCCAGAGTCGGAAGCAGGGCGTCAGGGCGCTCTTTTTCAATGACTTTGGTCACGCTTTCGAGCGTCAGAGGCTCGATGTACGTGGCCGCCGCCGTCTCAGGGTCGGTCATGATGGTGGCGGGATTGCTGTTGACGAGAACGACCGTGTAGCCTTCTTCAGCAAGGGCCTTGCAGGCCTGTGTTCCCGAGTAGTCGAACTCGCAGGCCTGGCCGATTATGATCGGTCCGGAGCCTATCAGCAGAATCTTCTGAATATCGTCTCTTTTCGGCATTGAATCACAGGGTGAGTTAAAGCGGCATGAGTGCTATTCGGATCAGCTTCGGCAAATGGTAGCACGGGCGGCAAACTCAATCAAGGCAGGAACCGCGATCGCTTGGAGGAGAGTTCGGAGAAGATCCCGGCGATTGGGCTTGCTGAAACGAGAAGTCTTGTCGAGAGCTATTCGGAAGGTTGATCAGTGTTGTTCTCGGAGGGTTGATCGGAGGGTTGATCGGTGTTGATCTCGGTGCCTTCTGGAACAAAAAGCGTTCTCACCTCGGTCAGATCGATCGAAAAGTCGTTCATGTCATCGAAGGAAACGTTGAAGAGTTCGATGCTGAAAGTCTCGCTTTGCTGGGCCAGAACAAAGACAGTGACCTCTCGCATCCCGAGCTTTGCCCCGAACTGGTCGACTGCCTCGGCTTTCAAGGTGATTTGGGTGGGGAAGATTCCAAGGTTGGTGGCGGTCCCCGAAATGATGAGTGTGTCGTTTTCCCCCCGCGACGCCTCCAGGCCGGAGAGCACGATCTGACTCGGCAAGGCCTCGCATCCACCCAACAAGACCAGGAGCGAAAGCATTCCAAGGAAGTTAGTCCGTTTTTCCCGCCACGCGGTCTTGAATAGTCTCTTCATGCCCCTTTTCCGCATGTTCCAATGATTGAATCGGCCCCGTGCCGGCATCCCCGACCTGCTGTTCGAGCACCTGAACCCGCCTTCTCACAACTCTGCTTATGGATTGATACCGGGGGCTTGTCTCTGACAGCCTGCCCATCAGCCGCAGAAACTCCCTCCAGGAGTACAGCGCCTTCTCGCCCTCTCCCCGTTGGTCCAAGAACCGGCCGAAGTTGTAATGGGCAAGTGGGTTGTCCGGATCGGCCTTCACCGCCTCTTGCAGGTGATGGGAGGCGAGGGAGTGATTCTGCCATCTTTGATAGATGAGGCCCAAGTTGATATGGGCGGACGTGTTGTCGGGATCAAGGGACAAAACCGTCAGGAATTCTTCATGGGCGAAGTGAGTATTGCCGGTGGACAGATGGAGAACACCCAGATTGAGGTGTGCCTGGGTGTTCTGAGGGGTTTCCCGTATGGCCTGTTGAAGCGAATTCATGGCGCTCCGGAGATTTCCTGCCTCGAAGTAGATTATCCCCAGGTTGACCAGGGCCCCCACATGGCGTGGGCGACGCTGAAGAATCTCGCGATAGTATTTTACGGCTTCCACGGCCCTTCCTGCCCGCTGCAGCTCGGCTCCCCGCTGGAAGATCTCTGCGCTGGAAGCCTTCCGAAAGTCCGAGGGGGAGGTCCCGCGCAGTTCCGTCAGCAGAATATCGGGCTCAGAAACGAGAGTTGAGCTCTCGACCGAGTCCGTCAAGGGGGCAAATACAGTGTCCGGAATGGTGGGATGACTGGGGAGATATGTACTGGCTGTGAGGCAGAATCCGAGCGCCAAACAGCCCGATAGTGCAGCGACTCTTTGGAGACGTGGAAAATATTGCTGTGCCGCGCTATTCACGCCCATTCCGGTAAACTACTCCAGGCTGCCCAACTCAGGTGGAAACTCTCGTTCGAAGACTTCCAGATCAGGTTCCTTGACTACCAGGGCAAAATCTTCACCCCGCTGGATGGTCGGGGTGATCAAGACAATAATCTCCGTCTTTTCCTTTTGGACATCCTTGCGCCGGAACAAAGCCCCGAGGATCGGGATCTCGCTCAGCCCCGGAATCCCGGTGTGTATGGAGACTTCCTTGTCCTGTATCAGTCCCGCAATGACAATTGTCTGACCATCCCGGACCCGGGTCACGGTGTTGAGCTCTCGGACGTTGATTACCGGCTGTATGTCGCCCCCTGGTGAGGTCACTGTCCGGACGATTTCCGAAATCCGCGGGTGGATGTCCATTCTAATCATGCCGAACTCGTCAATTTGGGGAATCACATCAAGCTGGATTCCCACAGGAATGATCGTGGGAACAAAATCCACGGGTTGTTCTACCGTGATTCCCTGGGTGACGATGATTGGATTGACCTCCGGTGAGAAGAAGACCTCCTCCCGCTCGATTCGAATCGCGACCAGCTGATTGTTCAGTGCGGATATCCGCGGCGCGGCCAGAAGCCGCACCTTCCCTTTTTCGGAAAGGAAGTTGAGCGTCGCGGTCAGCCTGGGGTTCGCGATTCCCGCCTGGAAGCTGGGAGTTCCCGGGATTGTCAAAGGTTGTGCCAGGACCGCTCCTGGGGTGATGTTCTCACCGCTGAGAGTGCCTTGAATATCGCCAAAGTCCTTCAGGTCCGGCGGCAGGTAGCTCCACAGCACGCCCATCTCGAAATCATCAGTAAGTGTCACTTCAAGAATCTTGGCTTCGATGATCACTTCCCGGTCCAACGAATCGGTTGCCTGGTCCAGGAACTGGGCAATAGTGTCCTGGATTCGCGGCGGCGCTATGACGAGAATCATTCCGCTCATCGGATCCGTAATGAGCTTTCGTCCCGTTTCTGCATTGCTTGCAGTCTGCGCGACAGGCCCGCGGCGGTCCCTTCCTTCGCCTCCCTCTCCTGCCTGGGACGCTGGCTCGTCAAAGACAACCGCATGGAGAATGTCGAACATTGCTGTCCAGACGTCCGTCTGCACCGCAGAAGTGATATTGGTCAGGTTTTGCTTCGAGAATGATACGGCGATGCCGGCTGCCACCTTCTGAGCCTCACGGTCCGAGCCGATTAGGTCGGAGAGACGGCCGGACGCCGGCGACCGGAGGTCCGTCCGGTTCGGATCGAAAGTGAGGGTCCGGTCCCCTTGCCGGTTCACCGCCAGGTAATCCAGGTGGTACGTGCGGGACTCGAGCCCGATCACATGGATCACCTTTCCATCGATCCGATAATTGTATCCAAGCGGATAGAGCAGAAGCTCGAGGGATTCCTCGATCGAAAGGTTCCGAAAATCAACCGTGACGTTCCCCTGGACATAGGGTCCGACCACGAGGCTCACTTCGATTGCTTCCGAAAAGCTCAGGAGGACTTGTCTGAGATCTCCATCCCGGACACTCAGGGTGAACTTCTCCTCTGGGAACGGCGACTCGGTCGCTGACTTTCCGGCCGTGGGCCCTTGAACCATCTCCATGGCCGGAAGTTCGGGCAGGGGGATTATTCCCGTGGTGGCGCTGATTTGATAATCGGGCACTTCTTTCGCAGTCTTCTCTTGAACGGAGGCACAGCCAGCCACCACAAGAACGACGGCCAACCCGAAGACGGCGGCTTTCCCTGAGAAGGGACGAGTTTTCCATTTCATTTCTTTGTTCCTCATATCACTTCACCCACTCTGGTTCGGGATTCCCTCGGTACCCTGAGCGGGCACCGGGGCGGTTTTCTTCAAGGGTACACCAGCGGTCGGCAGGACCAGCTTTCGTTCTCCGTGCGGGCCCGCAAGGGTAACGCTTCGGATCCCAATCTCTTGAATCACCTCATCACCGAGCTGATCCCCCAGGCGGACATTGAATGATTGCTCTTCCTCCGGATTCTCGATGGTTGCCAGTTTCCGGGAGGGTGAGCTGAGTACCGCCCGCACGATATAACTAGGCAATTCCGGCTCTTCCTCCGGATCCGGTTCTCGAGGAGCCGTGGCAAGGCGTATTTCCTCGGGAGTATAGAAGGGGTTTCGACCCCACTCTTCGCCCCCTATCAACAGTGACGGTGGCTCGGTGCTGGCTATGTTCAGGACGATCTCTGCCAGAGGCAGCGTTCGGCCCGGGCGACCTGCCTGCTGTCCGGGCGGAGACGCCACTGACTGCTCTTCGCCCATGTAGACCATCCAGTTGAGAGCCCCCGCCACAATAATCAGCGCGCCGAGGACAATTGGAACTTTCAGAAATCGTGTCGTTCTCATATCGCGGTCTTTAGTCCGGAGGCGGACCCTTCCTCAAGATAGTACGCTTTCAGTATGAGATGGCACTCGACCGGGATGCCCTTCGGGTTTTGCGGTTTGTTGAACTTCAGATAATCCAGTTCCACCCATCGGGCAATCGACATTGCCTGATCCAGGAAGGCCGCCGCATCCTCATAGTTCCCATTCACAGAGACTCTCACGCTGAAGTGCCGGGATTCCAGCGAATCCGGCTTCGAATCGAGTGTTCCGGCCGCTCCTCCTGACCCCCCCCCAGGCGGAATCAGCGGAAGCGGTCCAACTCCTCCTTCCGGAGAAGAGGTCAATTTTTCCGTCCCCTCGACCTCTTCTTCCACCATGATTACCACTCCCGTGTCGCTGGAAGCGACAGCAAGCCTGATCAGCAGCTCAGCCGACCTTCGGCCGTAACCGAGGTTGTCCTCAATCCCGGCGACCGAGAGGAGCCACTGCCGTTTCTCCTCCGATGTGGCCGGAGATGTGCCGTTCTTGAGCAGGACCCCCACCTCAACGATCTCGGCCTGCTCAGAAATGTTTCCAGCCCGAATCGCATTCTCCCGCCGCATAGACATAGTGACACTGGCCAGGAGGATCACCGCGGGGACCAGCAAAACCACGAGTGTCCTGCCTGGAGAGCGAAAAACGACCTGTGCTGCTTCTTTCATTCCGTACAATATCTTTTTCGACAAAAGGGCCCTGGTTTCCGAACCTTTTCTTTGCACCGAGAACAAGATCTGGCGGATTCATTAAACATTTTATATGAGCTTGGCATATATTTCAAATTTCACTCGGTGATATCGAGCTTCTTCACTTTCCAGCATGAGCTCCGAATGGGAGCTTTCCTCGATGAAGGGCAGCTCAGAGATTGCCTCATAGAACGCCTGGAAGGCCTTCAGGGCGCGTTCCGGGTCCCCCGAGGAGCTGGTGCCCTTGATCACGATTCTCCAGATTAGCTCGTCGCTCACGATCTCCACCGACTCGAACAGAACCTCTTCCGAGACAGCCAGGCTGAGTCCGCGAAGGACCTCCGACCAGGCGCGCTTCTGGAGATTCGCCTGTTCGAGAAGGGAAAGACGCTCCCGGTGAGCTTTCCGGAATTGAGTCAAGGACGCGATCTGCGCCAGCTCCGGCTGAAGCCCGGCGAGGATTTCGGATTGCCGGTCAAGTTCGCGGGTCTGGTCTAGCTGGGTGTTGTAAAGGGCGCCGGTGTAAATGAAAGAAACGACGAGAACAACTGCTGCTGCGGCGACCGCCTGAGTCTGGGAGAACAGGCGGGGCGATTGTCTGGCGAGCGGTGTCAGGTCGAGCAAGCTCTCCCGGCAGACGGCCATGAGCCCCAGCCTTCCGTAAGCTGGGTGAGCGTCCTCGATCCCGGGGACGTGTGTGGTCAGGAATTGCCCGACATCGAAAAGGTCCAATTCGCTCCCTGAAATGCTCGGGAACTGGCTGAGGGTTACCTCGGGCGATTGGACCTCATCGACCCCATAGGCTCTCCGCACTGAAAATGTGCGAAATTGCTGGGACAAGTACCGGATTGTGCGATTTGACTCGAGTGAAATAACCTCTTCGCGGGAGCGTCCTGCGCAGGCCGACGGGCTGATATCGATTCGATGCTCGAAGAGAAAACCGTGTTGGTCATTGAAAACCAGATGCGCACTCGTCTCATCCGCCCACAGGAACGCCTCACGCGGAACCGGACTGATTCGAGGATTCCGCAGGGCTGTGGACAGGAGGGCGGCATCGGTGGTCAGTTTTTCGAGGCGGATCGAGCGTTTTTTCAGCGAGTCCGTGATACCCCCGAGGATTTCTTCCGTGGTCGCGGCGAGGAGGATATCCGACCGATTCTTCCCGCGTCGTATTCCCTGGCCGAGGAGCTGGTAGCCCCAATAGGTCGGTTTTTCTCCGCCCGTGATCTGCCGCGCCTCACGCTCCAGAATCACATCGTGCTCACGCCTCCGCAGAGTGGGGAGGTCCACGCGCTTGTGGCGGACCCGCTCGCTGCACACCGAGAGGTAAAGGGGGATATTCTTGAGACCTATCTGAGCAATAGCGGAAATGAAATCAGAGGCAGGATCTGGACCTGAAAGGGGGAAACGATGCGCCTGGAGGGCCCGCAGCCCCCCTTTGCCCCGATCCTGGCAAACCAGGAATCGAAGCTCATTCGAACGGATTTCGCTGACGCAGAAGCTTGGGGAAGCGATGTCTTCTCACCTCACCGCCGGTTCGACAGGGATGTCCGGAGCTGCTGAATCCGCTCGAGCAGAGCCCCGGCAGAGGGGAGGGTCTTGGCTGCTCCGCCATCGCTTATACCGGTTAGAGTTTCTGTTTTTACGGTCCCGCCTGGCTCTTCCGGGAGTCCAGGGTCGGAATCAATGTCTTCCGTATCAATCAGAATCGAGAAGTTCTTCATGCCCCCTTTGTCCAGAGGGATGCTCCTGCTGGCCAGATGTTCCGGAGGCGCCTGACTGTCAGGAGGCTGGTAAAAGACCTGGACCACGCGCTGTCCCAGGGGAATCCCGGAGAAAAGGAAGGTCACAGAGCTCGCCGGAAGGGATAAGTCCACTTCCTGCGCTAAAGTCGCGAGCTCTCCGGGGGCCTGGCCATCCGGATAGTGGAGCAGGCCAAGGTATTTGCCCTGGAGGGGTAACTTTTTCTGGGGGCCCCGGAACTCCACATTCAGAATGACATCGCATTGAATGGGGGAGGGTGTCCCGGGGAGAACAATATCATCTTCCGTATTCGCGGCACGGTCCGGCCCATTGCTCGCGATCTGGATTCTTGTCGTCTGGTCCACGGACTGCCCGAAAACATAGCGGTAGGAACTTCCCCACGCGTCCAGGAAGGGGTGTTGGCCGTTCCGGACATAGGGACCGCCCCATCCAACCGCCAGGCTTGGGCCATTCGCGATCGGGATTTCGCGGATGGGGGGCATGTCCTCAACCTGGTTCCCGTCCGAGTCATTGCCGTTCAGCATCTCCAATGACTGGGGCAGGCTACCCAGATCGCCGACGAACCCGTAATCCCCGCGGTCTGGATTTCCAACCAGCCCGTCGAAAATCGCCTCGATCTCGGCCCGAGTGGTGTCAATCCGCTGGCGGTGGACCTGGCGGTAAACTGCGGGTGCAAAAGCCCCGGCCACGATCGCCACCAGCGCCAAAACCACCAGCACTTCCACCAGGGTAAACCCGGGCGCTATGAATTGATCTCGCTTCAACACAACCCATCACTTTCGCTATGGTATGAATCTCCCCAAGAACTGTGCCAGATCCCCGAGAAACGACGTGAACAGGTCAAGGAAATATTGCTGGTAAACCAGAATTAACGCCGCTATCGCGAAGTCAAATGTCATTAATTCTCAATCCAAGGGCGCCCCGTTAAAGCGACATACACCATCCCCTTTTAAGATAACGTCACCGACCCATTTTCCGTTCACTCGGAAATGGCGCTGGGAAGCTCATAGATCGGCAGGAGGATCGCCAGAGCAACCAGCAATACCAGTCCGCCCAACAGTAGAATCACTGTCGGTTCCGCGATCGTGAACAGCCGTCGGATGACTACAGGGATCTCTCTGTCGTAATACTCCGCTACCTTCTTCAAAGTTTCTTCCGGCGTGCCCGCCTGTTCTCCTGCCGCGATCATCCGCAAGACCAACGGTGGGAGGGCCTCGGCCTTCTCAAGGGATTCTGCGATACCTTCGCCGCTGCGAATTCCGTCTTCTGCGCGTTCGATTGCACTCGACAAGGCCACATTGCCCGTTACCCCGGAGGCCATTTGGAGGGCTCGAGGAACGCTGATCCCTGCACGCAGGGTCAGCGCAAAATGGTGAGCGAACCGAGAAACACAAATCGTCCGGATCAAAGGTCCAATGACTGGAATAGACAGCTTAGACCTATCCAACAATAGTTTACCCACATTGAAGGAATTTGCAACCTTTAAACCAATTACTGACAGCGCTGTTCCCGCAAGAAGCCAGGGCCACCATTCCAAGAAGAATCCGTAAACGGCAATTATTATCACTGTCGGCCACGGAAGTTCCACCCTAAACTCCGTGAATAAGCCCATAAATCGCGGAAATACGAAGCCCATCATAACGCCAATCACCGCGGCTACGGCTACCAGCAAAAGAGACGGATAAAGCAAGGCCTGCCGAATCTGCCCTTTGAGGCTTTGCTGCCAATCGTAATAATCGGCCAGCCTGAATAAGGAATCATGAACATTTCCAGTCGACTCCCCTGTTCGGACGATTTGGACATAAAGATCGGGGAAGACAACCGGGTATTCTTCGACGGCCTCCGAGAGCGAGAACCCTGCCATGATATTCCGGCGCAGGTTCTCCACGACCTCCCTCATTCCGGGGCTGCCGGACCGCTCGGCTACCTCCCATAAGGCGGACAATAGAGGAACACCCGCGTCGAGCAAGGTGGCCAGATGGACAGAGAAATCGATCAGCTCACGGGGCGGCACGCGGGCCCGGAAAAAAGCCCTCTCCTTCTTGGGGCTCGACCGAATGAGGTACAGCCCCATTTTGCTGAGGACTTCTACCAGGTTACTCTCATCCTGTGCGGCAAGGATTCCCTTGACGCTCTCTCCGCTGTCGTTTCTGGCGAAATACTGGAAAGAAGGCATTGTATTCGCAAACTCAAATCAATGAGGAAGAACGATGTAGCAAACGCGTTCGACCTCGGCCAAGGTCGTGAGCCCCCTGGCGGCCTTATTCAGCGCGTGATGCGTCAAAGGTCGCAGCCCTTTCCGCAGGGCGGCCTTTTCCAAGTCATTCTGGCTTGCCTGGGCAGAGATCAGGCCGGCAAGCTCATCGTCTATGATCAGTTGTTCGAAAACTCCCGTTCGGCCCCGATACCCGGTCTCGCCACAGTGATGGCAACCGACATTCTTCACAAAGTTGGGCTCTGCGTGGATTTCCCGTGAAAACCCGAGAGTTTCGAGTTCCGCCGATTCCGGATCGTAAGGCACGCAACACTCCTTACACACGAGTCGTAGAAGACGCTGCGCGAGGATGACGGTCAGCGTCGGGGCAATCAAGTAGCTGGGGACCCCCATGTCCAAGAGGCGGGTGACGGCCCCCACCGCTGAGTTGGTATGAACCGTGGAGAAAATCAGGTGGCCCGTCAAGGCTGCCCGAACGGCGATCTGTGCCGTCTCGGTATCCCGAAGCTCGCTTACCAGGATCACGTCGGGATCCTGGCGAAGGACCGAACGTAATCCTGCGGCAAAATCAAAGCCGATGCGGGGTTTGACCTCCGCCTGGCGGATGATCGGAAGCCGGTATTCGACCGGGTCCTCGATGGTGAGGATATGGGATTCCAATGAGTTCAGATAATTCAGGACGGAGTACAGAGTCGTCGTTTTGCCGGAGCCGGTGGGGCCGCTGACCAGGATCAGTCCTGTAGGCTTACGGATGACCTCCCGAAACCGGGACAGGTCGTCGGAATCCATGCCCAATTGGTCCAGTCCCAAGAGCAAATCCGATCGGTGCAACAGGCGAATCACGATGTTTTCGCCTTGAATCGTAGGGAAAGTGGAGATTCGCATGTCCAGGTCTTGCCGTCCGATGGTGAAGCGGATATGGCCGTCCTGGGGAAGGCGGCTTTCGGCGATGTTGAGGTCGGCCATGACCTTGATCCGGCTGGCGATGGCGGCTTGGATCACTTTGGGAAGCGAAGGCCCCTGAATAAGCAGCCCATCGATCCGGTACCGCACACGGACGACTGTTTCATCGGGCGAGATGTGTACGTCGGTGGCCCGGTTCTCAAGCCCATTTAGAATGAGCCGGTCGACGAGCCGCACAATGGGCGCGGCTTCGCTTGGTTCACTGCCCGCACCTCCCCGGTCAATGAGGGCGAGACACTCTTCGATCAGTTCTTCGAGGTTGGTGACCTTTCCATAAGCTTGATCGAGGGCGCGGAGGATCTGATTGGCTGCCGCGCTGACGACACGTACCGATAATCGAGTCCGGCGGCGCACCTCGTCGATTGTGACCACGTCGAACACGTTCTCCATGGCCAGGGTGAGGCTTCCATTCTCGCGCGTGATCGGAACGATCATTCGTTCCCGCAGAAACTGTTCAGGAAGCAGCGTCGCGACTTCGTGTTCGGGAATGAAATTGGAAAGGTCACTGTAAGGGACACCGGATTGCGCGGCGAGGGTGGACGAGAGCACTCCCCCTTCGACGAACCCCAACTGAATCAGGATATTCCCGAGGAGTTCACCGGTCCGGCGTTGTTCTCGTAGTGCGACATCGAGTTGGGCATCGGAGATGGCGCCGGCCCTGACCAGGATGTCGCCGAGACGCTGAGGCTTGGTTTCGACTTCGGGCGCCAATCTAACGCCCCCCCCTCAAGATATAGCCGACATCATCTCCGTCGGCAGTTCCGTCCCCGTCCGAGTCGGCAATAACCTCCCGGATGACACCGTCGCCGAAGGGGGTCTCGAGAAGCCGGTTGGGCCCCGCCGAGACCACGATCACGTTATGGAATTCGGCGTCCGGGACGGAGATGTCGTTCAAGAATCGTGCGTTAATCAGATAGGGGTTGCCCCACGGATCCGCCGCCAGCCGGTCCAGATATGGGCCATCCCATCCCGGGAGCTCTAGAGGGTCCCGGGACTCCCGGTATGATCCTCCTCCTCCGGGGGAGTTCCGGATCAAATGGTTTTCCAGCAAGTCGACATTCTGCTGCGCCTGCCACCCGCTTGCCACCTGAGCATTCGGGTTTCCCGCGGGAATCGGGGTGTTAGAAGTGCTGACCAGCACATCCACCGTCTGCTGGGTCCCGTCCAAGGCCAGCGATTCTCCCGGATTGAGGAATATGGGCCAGACCCCGGTGTCGATCCGAAAAGCGAGAACCGCATTGGCGATGGCCTGGGCATCGCTTTTGGCACGGCTGATCCGGCCCTTCCGGAGGGCTCGAACCACATTGGGTGTTATGGCCGCGGCTAAAAGGGCCACCAGGGTAACGGCTACCAGAACCTCAATAAGCGTGAATCCCTTCGCACTTCTTCTCATAGTTCGTGTCTTCTCTTGGATTGGAAAGGCTCTAAAAGAGGCTAACGACTGCCTCTTTCCGAGCACTTCTCACCTCTTGGGGATTTGGTGATCTCTTATCAGCAGTAATTATACACTATAATTGAATAATCCGGAGGCTACTGCGAAGATACGGTCCGCAGGTATCTCTGCCAGAAAGGGTTAAACTGGATTCTTCAGGTATTCCTCCAACGCACCACGCCAGGTCTTCATTATATTCAGATCGATTTCCTCCAGTGTTTGGTTCCTCAGGGCGGAAAATGGAGGTCTTGCGACGCCGCTCTGGAGGTCGGATACGGAAATAGGCCGGAGTTCGGGGTCCAGCGCGCTAATTTCGAAGATAGCCTTGGCGAATTCATACCAGGAGCAGACTCCCTGACAGGCTGCATGAACGATCCCCCTTATTTCAGTCCCAAGCAGCCGGGGGACCAGGCGCGCGACCTCGAGGGTGTAGGTTGGGGAGACGAACTCGTCGTTGACCACCCGGATGGGCTTCCCTTCTCGTGCCAATTGCAGCATCGTCTGGACGAAGTTCTTTCCCCCCTTGCCGAGGCAGGGGTTTTTGCCGTACAATCCTGATGTCCGCAAGATGATGTGGTCCGGACAAGTGGACCGCACAAAATCTTCACCTTCGAGCTTGGTCATACCGTAAGCATTGATTGGCGATGGCACATCGGATTCCACATAGGGCGATCCCTTCCGGCCATCGAACACGTAGTCGGTACTGATTTGAACCAGCAGAATCCGGTTTTCGGCACAGGCTTCGGCAAGATACTTCGGGCCCAGAGCATTGACTTCCCTCGCACGATCCAGCGCTGTTTCGCACCCGGGGACATCTGTGAAGGCCGCGCAATTGATGACACAATCTAACTCGGTCCGGGAACAGTACTTGTGGCATGATTCCCGACTGGTAATGTCGAGTTCCCGTTCCGTTGGGCAACGAAGATCGTGGCTTTCCAGGAGGAGGCGGATATCGCTTCCAAGCTGGCCATCGGCACCCAGAATGAGGAGGTTCTTTGCCTTATCGGTCATTGGATCCCAAGGGTGTTGGTTTAAATTTGCTGGAAATCGAGTGAATGTATTCCAGATGAGTTGGCTTAAAATAATAAAAAACTTGTAATTTTGTCAAAGAGTAAAAGGGCTCTTGATTGTCGAAATAAGGGTATGATAGAATGTAATTGTTGTTGGCTCAAGGTGTTATGAGACTTGGACCACAATTTGAGATTTGGAGCAATTCCCGGTCTCCATAAAGGTCAATAATGGCAGATATTCTCTCCCAAGAAGAAGTAGACCTTCTTCTCAGCGCCGTTTCAGAGGACGACCTCGATAAATCGGATGTCATGGAAGCACCGAAGGAGGAGAAACAGCCCTTCTCGGTCTACGACTTCCGGCGTCCGGATCGTATATCCAAGGAGCAGTTTCGAGGACTTCAGGGCCTTTTCGAGGCTTTCGCCATGGAACTGAGCCTCCTCCTGCCGGGCTATCTCCGCACCGTTTCCCGAGTCGACCTGGTCAGCATCGACCAATTGACCTACGATGAGTTTATCCTGTCCGTCGGCCGCCCCACTTCACTGAATATTATCCGAATGACCCCGCTGGAAGGGCTTGCTGTGCTTGAGTTTAGTCCGAACCTCGTATTTCCGACCATTGACCGTCTCCTGGGGGGAAAGGGAGATACCCCGACGGAACCGCGGGAGCTGACCGAGATCGAGCAGAAGATCCTGCAGAAGATCATCGTGATGGTGCTCGACAGTCTGACCCGCGCGTGGTCGAGCTTGGTCGAGTTCCGGTTGAAGATTCAGGCGCAGGAAAACGACCCTCTCATTGTCCAAATCGTTCCCGGCAGTGAAATGGTCCTTTTGGTCGGGTTCGAAATCCATGTCGGAGAGACCTCCGGGGCGATGAATCTTTGCATTCCCCTGATCGTTTTGAATCCGATTCTGGATAGGATTGCGTCCCAGAGCCAATATGCCCCCACGATGTCGGATGTGGCAAGGAGAAGGACGGAAGCCCATGTTTATCAGATCCTTACGAATGTCGACGTACCGGTCAGCGTGGAACTGGGATCGACGAATATCTGCCTCGGCGAATTACTCAAGATTCAGGAAGGAGACATCGTTGTATTAGATACTGCGACTTCCCATCCCATTGACGTTCTCGTGAACAACCGGCCCAAGTATTTGGCGAAACCGGGACGCGTGGGAAAGAAATCTGCCGTTCAGATTCTCTCCGTCCACCGGGATGCCAAACCTGTGGGCGCCGGGATCCCTGGCCGTGAGAGCGTCAGGGCGTCCTAGGTCCTTAACAGAAAGATCTCAAGCGAAAAGTATGCTCGACGAAAACCAAATCCAGCATTTGAGCCAAGTAGGACAGACCGCTTTCCAGGCTTTCGCAAAAACCCTTTCCATCCTCACGACTCGTGAAAGTCATTGCTCTGATCCCGCATTCTTCTCATGGTCAGAGGACGAATCCCGCTCACAACTGGCCGACTTGAATGTCGCCGCTGCGGGGATCCTTTCGGCAGGGTGGGAGGTTGCGTTTCTTATCTTGATGAAAGAGGCTGATTGTGCGGTCGTGGCGGACCTGATGATCGGCCAGAACGGGAATGGGAAGGATACCTTGGCGGACAAGGACAAGGATGCCTTCATGGAGGCCACCCATCAGATGTCGGGCGCGATGGCGACCTCTCTGCGCCCGGTATTGGGGGAGAGTCTTGCGGCAGGCCCCATCGAGTTGAGCATTGCGGAGAAAGGCAGCCCGCCTCCTCAACTCGAGGAAGGAGAATGGGTCGGCCTTCAGGCAGGCCTCGATGTGGAGGACGGCATTACGGGCTCCACAATCGCCCTGCTGTTCCCGGAGGCCTCCGTGGCTGAGATGATGAGGCAAACTGAGCTGGCAGGTGTTACCGCCGGAGTCGGAGATTCCATCGAGGGCGAGGGAGCGAGTGTGCCCACCGGCGAGGGAGAGGTAGATACGGGGTTGCCTGAGACGGAAGCGACCGAAAGCCTCGAAGCGCCTGTATTGACCTCGCGAGAAAACGAAATGCTCCAGCACCTTGTGCCTGAAAGGGAAGAATTACCTGCTGCCTTGGACATTGAGATTGCGAATCTGCAGATGGTGATGGATATCGAGCTTTCCGTCGTGGCGCGTCTTGGGGAGCTGGAGATGCCCATTTACGAAATTCTTCGGCTCGGGCCCGGGGCCATTCTTGAGATCGACAAGCTGGTCGACGAGCCGGTTGAGCTTCTGGTCAATGACAAACTCGTTGCTCGCGGTGATGTGGTTGTCGTGGACGAGAAATTCGGGATTCGCATCACGGAGATTGTGAGCCAACAAAAGAGGATTGAAAGCCTGCGTTAAGCGGTGATCTGGTGACGAATGGGGATGAGAAGCCGTCAGGTAGCTAAAGGGAAGCCATTGGCCTCCAAAGACACGTTGATGTGGCGTCAGTACAAGGCGACCGGCAACATCAAGGTCCGGCAAACGATCCTCGAACGCTATCTCCCCCTGGTGAAATGCGTGGCCGGCCGGATGGCCTTGAGATTGCCCAATATGGTGAGTCAAAACGATTTGGTCGGATGGGGTGTGTTGGGCCTGGTCGATGCGGTAGAGAAATTCGATCCCAACCAGGACATCAAGTTCGAAACATACGCTACATTCCGAATTCGCGGGGCCATCCTGGACCAGCTCCGGGGTTTGGATTGGGCTCCCCGGGCCTTGCGTCATGAAGCCAAGAAAATGTCCGAGGCTGAGGAACGGCTGGCGGCACGGCTGGGTCGAAGGCCGTCCCATGAGGAGGTTGCCGAGGAACTCGGAATGGACATCGTCAAGTTCCGAACGGTTCGGCGAGAGGTCGAAGAGATCAATCTAGTCTCCCTGGATTCCTGCTTGGTCCAAGAGGAATCGGAGGGGATGAACCTGGGAAAAATCACCTCGTCTTGCGAGATACTTTCTCCCGATGAAGCGGCAGTCCGCCACGAAAAGGAAGAGGCTCTCGTCGGGGCGATACAGTCGCTGCGCGAGCAAGAGCGGAAGGTGATATATCTGTACTACTACGAGGAGCTGACACTCAAAGAGATCGCCCATTTGATGAATCTGTCGGAGTCCCGGGTTTGCCAGATCAACCGAAAGGCCATTTCGAGCCTGAAGAGGGTGTTGTCGCGCTAAGGAGTCGTTATGAGTCCGCAGCCGATCGACTTCCAGACTTTTGTCGGTCAGCACGAGGCCGCCGAACGAATACAGCAGATGCAGGTCCGCCAGTCGAGTCAGCAGCCTGCCCGAGCAGCGGCCGAGGAGTTGGTACGTCAGACGGAGGCCGAGACTCAGGTTTCCCAATTGCGGCAGGCCGAAGCGAGTGAGATTACCGAAAGGCGCTTTCGAGTGGTGCCTCGAAAGCGGAGGAAGAAAAAGGGAGAGGAAGGGGAATCGGAGGAGCAGGTGGGGCAGAATCAAGCAGAGGAGCAGGAAGAGGAAGGCGTGATTTATGAATCGAAGGAGCAGCAGATAAAAGAATCGAACGTGGAAGGCCGCAATCTTGATGTGCGAATGTAGAAAAGGCGGGGAAAGAAGAGTTGTTCAGCACTCTCATTTCTAATCGGCGACTGAATCGTTTTGATCCATCATGAAACCATAATTCTTCCCAGCAAAATGCCCAAAAGGTGACCGATCCAACCGGACAATTGATTCTGATATTTGGGGGGGTGACCGTTGTCCTCCTCGGTGTCATGATAACGCTCGCCATCCTGCTGTTAAGGTCCAGAAAAAAGGCAGCCCCCAAGCCCGAACGCACCGCAGGCCATGAAGCTCAGGAGTTCGCCAAGCTGGCTCATGAGCTGATCCGGACGTTCAAGCGAGTTGCAGCCGAAAGCCACGACCGTTTGACCAGGAAAGCGAGTGAATTGAAGGCTCTCCTGAATGAGGCGGACCGCGGTAAAGAAGAACTGGCCTCTCTTCTGGAGAAGTTGCCCTCCCGCCAGCCCCAACCGATGCCCTCCCCGATACCGGAAAGACCCATTCAAGCAGTCAGAGAGCCGGAGGAGCTTGAGGCGGAACCCGCGGGGAACCGGGTCCGCGAGCGAGAGATGCTTCTGGGGAGCCGTTCCTCTGTTCCGGCGACTGCTCCCCCGACGAAGAAGCATGAGGAGGTCTACCGGCTGGCCGATGAGGGGTTGGAGTTGGAGGAGATCGCGCAGCGGACGAAGATTGGGAAGGGCGAAGTCGGACTCATTTTGAACCTGAGAGAAAAGGGGTAGCCCGTGTCAACCGTTGAAGGCCCCGTGGGTCAGCGGCCGGCAGGCGCTGTTCCGCAAGGGGCCCTTTCTCTTGACTCCACGTCGCTGACGGAGGGAGAAATCCTCTCCGGGCGGATCCTCCGAACCGCCGGGGAAGGAAGTTATCTTGCCCGTTTCCAAAGTGGAACACTGCTTGTGAAAAGCAACATTCCTCTTCGACCCGGACAGATGCTGACAGTACGCGTCGCCCCGGGGAAGGCAGGTCTGGAGATGGAAGTGCTGAAGGTTGGAGGCGACCCGAAGGCGGAAGGGGCCCCTCCATCGCAAGCGCCTCCCCCGGCCGCTCCGGCGCCGGGATCAGAAGCGGCTGTTTTCCAGAGAGTGGCAACACCCCAGGGTATGCTTGGCGGCCGACTAGGAGCGCTGTCCGACCTGGTTGGACGGTTGCTGGACTCTCCCCATGGACGGAACCTTCCTGCCGACATCGTTCAATCTCTTAAGGCTGTCAGGTCTCCATTTATTTCCGCCGCGGGCGAAGAGATGGCTCGCCAGCTGTCAGGGATTTTCGCCTTTCTGGGATTGAATCTCGAGTCGGAGTTGGCAAAGTTGCTGGGCAAGGGGATCCGGAAAGTTGACGGAGCACAATTGGATTCGATGGGACTGAAGTGGAAGCTGATGAAACTCATCAGCAGGCTGGAGTCTTCCAACCTCGATTCCGAATCTGCCGGAAATCTGAAAGAGATTCTGCGGGAAGCCCGCGCATTGTTGAAAAGCCTGGAACAGGTCCAAGTTCAGAACGCGCGATTCCACGGGGCATCGTACTTATACCTGGAACTCCCTGTTTCCCCGAAGGAGGGATTCGAGAGAGCCCAGTTGGAGTTCTTCTACCGAACACGAGGTGATGGAAAAGAGATCGATCCGGAAAACTGTACCGTGGTGTTTACGCTGGATATGTCCCGGTTGGGCCGGCTTCGGGTCCGGATGGCTGTGCGGGAGGGGCAGGTAAGCGGCACGATCGAGACGAAGAACGAAGATGTGGCAGGCTTCATTCGGGAAGACACCTCTTCGCTGAACGAAGCACTGGAGGCCCGAGGATACAAATCAGCAATGTTCCACGTGTGGGAGGGAGGGGGCACGCCCGATCCGCTTCCCACCCTTCTTTCCGATATCCCGGTGTCCCGAATAAACGTGGAGGCGTAAACTGGGGATGCAATCCAATGGCCGATGAGAGTGTCATTCACCGACGGGCCGTGGCGTTGAGGTACAAACAGGATCTGGATGACGCGCCGCGTGTCGTCGGCAAGGGAAGAGGCAAGTTAGCCGAGAAGATCATTGCCTTGGCGGAGGAGCATGATGTCCCCCTATACGAGGATCCGGATTTGGTGCAGGTTCTATCCACGCTGGAGTTTGATCAGGAAATCCCTCCCAAGCTCTACCAGGCTGTCGCGGAGGTCTTGGCCTTCGTTTATCGCATAAATCAGAAGTATGCTGTAAGCTGAAAAAGTACGGAGTAAAATCCGAAGACGGCACGTTTCTTCTGATATCCCTATAGTTGTATTAGACTCATGCTGCAGGAATATGTACTCAAAGCTGGAGTCGCCAGCGTACTGGCATGCCTGGCTTGCGGGCTGGGCGCTCTGCCCCTGTTAATCCCGGGGATCAATTTCCGGAACAAGATCGCCGGGGGGTACGCCTTCGCCGGGGGCCTGATGTACTCTGCCTCGGTGTTCAACCTGATCGGGCCGGCCTACAGACAAGGCGAGGCCCAGGGGTCCGTCAAGGTTGTGCTGCTGCTCTTGCTGGGGATTGGGCTGGGATGCCTGTTTCTTCATTTCACAGAGAGATATCTCGCGAATAGACCCGCAGGGCACACCGCGTTTCTCGGCGCTCTTCCCAGGCGCTCGATGTTGATTTTGATCGCGATGTCATTCCACTCCCTGCCGGAGGGCGTAGCCGTGGGAGTCGGTTATGCGTCGGGCATCGAGCATTTCGGAACCTACATCGCCATTGCTATTGCCATCCATAACGTTCCCGAGGGAATGGCCATCGCCATTCCGCACCGTGCCGAAGGGGGTTCGATCTGGTCCTGTTTCTGGCTCGCAGTGCTGTCCAGTGTGCCGCAGCCCATCGCGGCTGTTCCCGCCGCGATCATGGTCTGGTTTTTCCAACCGCTTCTCATTCCCAGCCTCGGTTTCGCCGCGGGGGCGATGATGTACCTCGTCCTCGTCGAGCTGATCCCCGAAGCGCTCGAGGGTGCGAATCCCCGGCAAGTCGCCTGGATGTTCATGGCGGGATTCGGGTTGATGCTGTTGATTCAGGCGGTGATGTAGGTCGGGGCTTGCCCCATGCTAAGATTACGCGATACCCCTACTAACCGGAACCAACAGAATGTCCAAACTCTCCTGGAATGAGATCCGGCAGCGCGCCATCGAGTTCTCACGCGGGTGGGAGGGCGCCAGCCGAGAAAGCGCCGAAGCCCAAACATTTTGGAACGAATTTTTCCAGGTTTTCGGCGTAAACCGCCGTCTTGTGAACGCGGTCTTCGAGGAAAAGGTCCGCAGTGTGAGCGGCAGCTACCACCGCATCGACCTCTTCTGGAAAGGGCGCTTGCTCGCCGAGCACAAGAGCGCCGGCGAATCCCTCGACAAAGCCTCCTCTCAAGCCTTCAACTACATCCAGGAACTCGCCGCCTCGAACCGCGACGACGAAATCCCCCGCTACGTCGTCGTGTCCGATTTCGCACGTATCGTCCTATTCGACCTCGAACCGGACGACCCAGACGAAGCCACGCTTGAAATCGCCCTCCTCGACCTCCACAAGCAAATCAAGCACTTCGCCTTTCTCATCGGCCAAAAGACGCATCGCTTCGGCGAGGAAGACCCGGCAAACCTGAAAGCCGCCCAGATTATGGCTGACCTCCACGGCGCGGTCGAGGACAGCGGTTACCCACAGAGGGACCTCGAGCGCCTGCTGGTCCGGCTCCTGTTCTGCCTCTTCGCCGACGATACCGGAATCTTCAAGACCGCCCAGTTCGACCTCTACTTGGACAACCACACGCGCAGCGATGGTTCCGACCTCGGTCAACAGTTCCTCGGGCTCTTCGAGATCCTCAACACACCAGAGGATCAACGCCAAGAGAACATTGAGGAAGATCTTGCGGACTTCCCCTATGTCAACGGTGAACTCTTTGCCGACCGGTTGCCCCTCGCCCACTTCAACCCGGACATGCGAAACTGTCTCCGTGCGGCCTGCCGATTCGACTGGTCCCGAATCTCCCCCGCTATTTTCGGCTCGCTCTTCCAGGGCATCATGGACCCCAAAGAACGCCGCCAGATAGGCGGGCATTATACCTCCGAACGGAACATCCTCAAGGTCATCCGCCCTCTATTCCTGGACTCGCTCTACGCGGTGTTCGAGCAGATCAAGAAAGACCGGAGCGGTCGGCGCAAGAACCGCCTCGTAAATTTTCAGGTGAAGCTCGCCAAACTCAAGTTACTCGACCCCGCCTGTGGTTGTGGAAACTTCCTCGTTATCGCGTACCGCGAACTGCGCCGTCTAGAACTGGACATCCTAAAAGAATTGAACCCGACCAAAGGGATTACGGAGTTCAGTCTTGGGGAAATTACGAAGATGTCCCACGTGAACGTCGATCAATTCTACGGCATCGAAATCGGCGAGTGGCCCGCACGCATCGCCGAGACCGCCCTCTGGCTTACCGACCACCAGATGAACACCGAGCTGAGCCTGACCTTCGGCAACGTTTTTCAACGCATCCCCCTCCGCGCTGCGCCCCACATCCGCTGCGAGAACGCCCTCCGCTTCGATTGGAATAAACTACTGCCCGCAAACGAATGCGCGTATGTGCTCGGCAATCCGCCGTTTGTTGGGCACCAGTGGAGAACCAATGAGCAGCAGACTGATATGCATCTTGTTTGGGGAAGAGCAGGTCGCTTCAATCGCCTCGACTACGTAGCTGCTTGGTATCGGAGAGCAGCGGAGTACCTCCAAACATCCGCCAGGCGCGATACGCGTTGTGCTTTTGTTTCCACAAATTCAATAACACAAGGCGAACAAGTCGCAACATTATGGGGTGACCTATTTCAACGAGGTATCAAGATTGATTTCGCGCATCGGACATTTGCTTGGGAGAGCGAATCTCGTGGAAAGGCGCATGTTCATGTGGTAATCATCGGTTTTGGTGTAGAAAATTCGACAAGACCCAAATTTATCTATGAATACCACGAAGGAAGCACGACACCTACGGCGACCATAGCTGCCAACATCAATCCGTATCTCGTGGATGCCCTAGATCTTTTACTGCCTTCCCGAGCGAAGCCCGGTGACGGATATCCTCAAATGAAGAAGGGCAGTCAACCGACTGATGGCGGGTTTCTTCTGTTGTCTCGAGATGAAAAAGTGTCCCTCCTTGAGAATTATCCTGAACTCGAGAAATGGTTGCGCCCATTTGTTGGTGGTGAAGAGTTCATTAACGGTAATTATCGCTGGTGTTTTTGGGTTAAGAACGCAAGTCCCGCCGAACTTCGGGCAAGTCCCGAGATTCAGCGCCGACTGGAGGGTGTCCGTGAAAGTCGCCTTAAGAGCCCCACGAAGAGCGTGCGAGAATTTGCTGCTTTCCCTAACTTGTTTACCCAAGACCGTCAGCCCGACGAACCCTATCTTGCGGTACCTGAGGTGTCGTCGGAGAACAGAGTCTATATTCCCATGGGATTCCTATCTGAGAATATCATAGCAAGCAACAAGCTTCAGGTAATCGTTAACGCTGAACTTTGGCATTTTGGCATTCTGACCAGCGCTATCCATATGGCATGGGTCAGAGTTGTTTCCGGGAGGTTGGAATCGCGAATAAGCTATGCTCCCGCTGTCTACAACAACTTCCCGTGGCCGGTGGAGGCGACGGAGGTGCAAAAGGCGAAGGTGGAGGTGTGCGCGCAGACTGTGTTGGACGCGCGGCAGAAGTTTTTAGACGGTGGGTCCACCTTGGCGGATTTGTACGACCCGCTATATATGCCGGGCGACTTGTTGAAGGCCCACAAGGCCCTTGACCGCGCCGTGGACCGTTGCTATCGCTCGAAGAAATTCGAGTCGGAGCGCGAACGCGTCGAGTTCCTCTTCCAGCTATACGAAGAAATCACTGCCCCTCTCGCCCCGACGCCAGCCCCCAAGAAGAAGAGACGCCGCAGAGCAACCACCCCCAGCAAGAAATGATGTACCTTGTCCTCGTCGAGCTGATCCCCGAAGCGCTCGAGGGTGCGAATCCCCGGCAAGTCGCCTGGATGTTCATGGCGGGATTCGGGTTGATGCTGTTGATTCAGGCGGTGATGTAGGTTAGGGCTTGCCCCATGCAGACGTTGGCATGGGACAAGATGATACTGAGGCAATTATGGAGGATGAGTTGGCGGGACAGAGTTGAAAGATGTGACTGGTCTCTATTTTCCTCGACATCCCTCTCTCGCCACATTGGCCACCCGTTCGTCCCATCTGTCTTTAGTGAGAAAGGCACGTGCCAGGCTATTCTCTCCACGAAGTACCTTCCAACAGAGTGTCAAAAAAGGGGATATATTAACGGCGCAATTGCAGTTCCGCCCAATACCAACAAGATACCCACGAGGAGGAGTATCAAGATGATGGGGAGCAACCACCATTTCTTGTTATGGCGGAGAAAATCAATATATTCCTCGAGAAACCCATGGCGCTTCTGATTGGCTTCTTCGCTGAAAGCTTTGGGCGGGTCCTTCTCGGGTTTCTTGTTTGGATTTCCCATTTCTATCCCTTCCCTTCGGCATCTGAATTTCAGATCAAAATTGCCGGAAATATCTCTCCATATCTTCCGCGGGGTTATGACGTACCCAGTAAGACTTGGCGGATTTGTCGAATCTTCTGCTGAGCGGATCCGGACGCAGGAGTCGAAGTGCCAGCCCTATGGGAGTCATTACAAGATAATAGACGGCGGCAAGAACCACATGAGACATCACCAGGCCAATAGGGAGGGCGGCATATATCCATCCCAGGTAGACAACGCGCATAAAGCGTGGAAAAACAAATCCAACGATGCTAATGGTTACCGCTATTCCCCAGATGGCGCATGGGATCGCGATGTTATCCGATTTTCTATAAACAATCGTTCCAACTATGGCAAAGAAGATTGGAAACCATATTGCGGCAAACTGTCGCAGCTCACGCCGGGTTGGATTCTTGTTTATTTCAATGATTGCCATTTATTCCTCATGACAGGTTTGTGAAGGAGAACAACTCAATTCCAGGATCCAGTCTTGTCAGTCCAAGTCAAATCGAGCTAGATACATGTCGATATCATGTTCCTTCGCATCGGGCTGCTCTTCTTTTAATAGAAGGAAATTCTCGAGGACCAAGGCATCCATATTTGTTGCCATAAAGCAATGATACGCATTCTCCGGTGTGCAAACAATGGGTTCACCCCTAACGTTGAAACTGGTGTTTATAATCACTGGGCACCCAGTCTTTTCCTCAAATCGGCAGATCAACCTGTGGTATCGTCCATGCCGTGATTCATCGACAGTTTGCAACCGCGCAGAATAGTCCACATGCGTGATTGCCGGCACTTCCGATCTTCGAACATTCAATCGATCCAGTCCCTTTTTCGAGCAGTCCTGGTTATGTTTCTTTTTTTCAGAGATGTCCGCCACAAGAAGCATATAAGGGCTTTCCTCTCCTTCGTTCATCTCAAAATACTCGTTTGTTCGATTCTGCAATACCGACGGCGCAAAAGGCCGAAATGACTCGCGAAACTTGATCTTGAGGTTCATGGTGGATTGCATCCGTTCGCTTCGCGCATCCCCCAAGATACTCCGACTCCCGAGTGCTCTGGGTCCAAATTCCATCCTTCCCTGAAACCAGCCAACCACTTTTTCTCGGGCCATGATTTCCGCTGTCTCACCGCAGAGCTCTTCTTCGTCTTCTATCTCCCGGTATACTGCGCCCTTTCCATCTAGAAATGTCTTGATGTCATTCCGGCTGAATCGTGGGCCGAGCAGAGACCCTTTCTGCGCGTCTGGTTTCTGCGCCTCACGCGGGTTATTAAGAAGTTGATGCCAGATAAACAGTGCCACTCCCAGCGCTCCCCCTGCGTCTCCCGCCGCAGGTTGGATCCAGATGTTCCGAAAAGGACTTTCCCTCAGGATGCGTCCATTCGCTACACAGTTGAGCGCCACACCGCCTGCCAGACATAGATTGTCCATACCCGTCTCTTTATGAACATGAGTCGCAGTCCGGAGTATGATCTCCTCAGTTGCCTCTTGAATAGAAGCGGCCAGGTCCATTTCCTTTTCTGTAATCGGTGTTTCCGGTTTCCTGGGCGGTCCGCCGAACAGTTTGTGGAACTTTCGCGACGTCATCGTGAGGCCCTGGCAATAGTAAAAATAGTCCATATCCATTCGAAATGAACCATCTTCCTTCAGGTCGATCAGGTGCTCCAGAATGGCATCGACATACTTTGGTTTTCCGTAAGGCGCCAGCCCCATTAACTTGTATTCGCCGGAATTTACACGGAACCCTGTGTAGTAAGTGAAAGCGGAATAGAGAAGACCCAGGGAATGGGGAAATGTCTGCTGATGAGTGAGAGTGATTTTGTTTCCACTGCCGATTCCGTAGGTGGAGGTTGCCCATTCCCCCACTCCATCCATCGTCAGGATCGCAGCTTCGTCAAAAGGAGAAGGGAAAAAGGCGCTGGCCGCATGGGACTCATGATGTTCGGTGAAGACATATCGTTTCTTGTAGGCTTGGCTGAGTCCCTTATCCATCTCGCGAGGTAAGTGGAGCTTTTCTCGGAGCCAGAGGGGGACTGCCTCTAGAAATGAACGGAACCCGGCGGGTGCAAAGGCCAGATACGTCTCCATCAGCCGGTCGAATTTTAACAAAGGCTTGTCGTAGAATCCGACGTAATCGAGTGATTCCGGTTCGATCCCGGCTTCCTCCAAGCAATAGCGAATCGCATGAATGGGGAATCTGTGATCGTGTTTCTTGCGGCTGAACCGTTCTTCCTGGGCGGCTGCCAGGATCTCTCCATCCACAACCAGTGCTGCTGCGGAGTCGTGGTAAAAGGCCGAAATGCCCAGAATGCTCGTCATGGTTGGGTTTTTGAAACTCCAATCGTTGGAACAGGTTCGGATCCCATGAGTTTATGTTTCTTGATACCCTCCAACACGGTTTCCGCCACAGCCTTCTGCCCGATAGGATTTAAGTGGCCGTCAAAGTTGATCCAAAAGGGTTGCTCGCCTCTATCGAGATATTCCACCAGGTGAGGAAGAGGATCGAAAAAAGGTATGCCCTCGTGATTCGCAAAGTTCTGCACCGTTCGAGCTATCTCCGATTCGTATTTTGTTACACTTTCGAATAAGTCAAAATCCTTTATCGTTCCTTCGGTCACGTATTTTTTGAATACCATTTCCTTTGTTGGAATCCAGAGTATCGCAAAACCAACCTTTTCTTTTTCTGTTTTCTCCTTGATCCTGCGGATCGCGTCCAGGGTTATCCGCTGGCCTTCTCGGATTCTGGGATCGGAAAGGTCTACGCCGCAGAGAACATGGCGGGATCGAAAAACTGTGCGCATATTTCCGCTATCAAAAATCTTGCAGTAATCATGATTACTCTCAGAAACGCGGACCACCTCGTTCCAGTTAATCTCCGAATTATCGGATGTGTATTCCTTTGCACCCATCGCTCCTAATTCTCGATTCCATGTCCGTATTGCCGCTCCGGCCAGGCCGTTGATCTTGGAATGCTCCGCCAGGAAATGCCTCCACGTATTATCTTTTGGCGGATCCGGCGGCCGGTTTGGATTCGCAAGAAACAACTTCTTCATTTTGTCCCTTATCGGATCTTCTCTTTCAGCCCTCTCTATGGCTGCCAGTATACTTTGATCCTTGGTTTTAAAAATTGGATTCAGTTCGTCGGAGTATGAAAAAAAGAACGCATCGAAAATATCGTTCCCCGCATAGAACGCCACGATGATCAAATCCGGTTCCAGTTCAAACGCTTCATCTAGAAGGGCATAATATTGAACTGGACCGTATCCGCCCCAGGCCATATTGTATGTCTTGATCCGACTCATCGCCTCCAACTGCTGAGACCAGGGCTTGTCCGGCGCGACATTCCCCCCATAGGTCTGGGAATCGCCGATAGCAACTATACGCACCTGCTCAGGATAAGAGGAATTGCGAAATCCTTTCTTATCATGTTCCGGATAGCCTGGATGAGGTCTTCTCCACAGTTTGTCATCTGGCCGGTGCGGTTCCTGGGTGTGCGACAGAAGGGCGTCCAATTTAGGAAAGGATAGGGACAAAATGTAAAGTGAGAACTCGAGGGACCCAAGCATCAGCAGGAGGGTGAGGCTGACGAAAAGGATCTTTTTTTTTAATCCCATCGGTACTTTTCCCGGATTGGTAATGCTCCCGTGGAGTGTTAGCCCAATGCTATTTGAAATCTTGGACTTTTGCAACGTGAACGCATAGTGAATGAAAATATATACTATAAAATTGAAAACAATAATTCTATCGCAAATGCGGTTGTCAATGCATACGGTTTGGGAATTGTCAGCAGCTGACTGAATTCCCTTGTGGGTCACGCCCAAATCCACCGGCGCACCGACAGGGTCTGTCCTTCCTGCCGCGCCGCAGTGCCCCACTGCGATGCCGACCTCTGTATCACTCCAAGATTGATGCCGGCATGAGAATCCCGTGTAGGGGATCGAAGTAATTGATTATTATTTGGGAGAATTGCAGGGTGGAAGCGAGATCTCTCTCGCTCCCCATGAACACCCGGCCCGGGAAAATAAATGAGAAATGCCCTCCTCTGCCCAGAGGAAGGCATCTCCCGCGTATCACTTTGGCTGGAAATCCTGGTCGGAATAAGAGTATCTACTGCTCTGGAATGTCGACGGCAATCCCTTCAACCGTGTGATTCATCACAAAATGGCCTTCATCAGATTCGTCCACAGTAGTGCCTGCTTCCCAGAAACGGATCATAAGCGCAATTGCCACCGGCTTCGCGTCTGAGCCAGATGGAACGCTTATCTTCACATAACCTCCTTCATGCGCTGGATCAGTATCCTGGTTAACATCCGGAGGGTCGAAGAATTGACTGGGAATAAACCACCGGAAGCCGTGTCCTGCGATCTTCCCAAGGCCCGTAAATGTGACTCCACCAGTGCTCCCGGGGGTATATTCTGATCCACTATGGTTGAAAACCTCCGCTACGATATCCACATTTTCGGTTGACGGATTTGCCGCATTGACAATGCACACAAAGGTAGTCCACTTTTCCCCTTCCTCTTCCAAGTAGGCTGAAGGGTTCGTATCTTTCCAGTAAGGGATCATGAGATACTGGGTCCCTCCCACCATGTCCTTATCGAGCGCCGCGTAACCGTATTCCATCGAGTAGTTCTTTTCGTACAAGGTCACCACAGTTCTGTCGTCGTTATCGATATCTTCTCTGGCCCTGTATTTGACCTGACCTCGAATATGGGCCGAAAAGGTTCCAGCCTTACTGAGGAGTCTTATCGCAAAGGCTCCCGGGCCTTCATTAACATCCGGCTCATCAAAGATATCGTAAATGTCCACAACTCGTGTTGTGTTACTTGGGATGCTGACACGGAAGCGTTCATTTGCACTTCCCCATTCAAGCCATGTTGGATCGTTGGACGAGGTTTGGTCCGTCCTCAGGTCGTCGGCGTCTGTGACTTTAGTTCCGGCCTTATCCCAGACACTCAATATGATCCTGTCGTCGCCCGTCGTATAGTCTGTATCCGTCGGGTTGTGAATGTATATTTTGAACGTAGTTTCTGTATTTTCTGTCGGATCGCCGGAATATCCCTGACCATATGGCGAAGCTTTATAGTTCCCCTGGAACTGCCATGGCCATACCTCCTCGATATCCCATACTACATTCGGGGTTGTAGAAACCGTCCCATTGTAATTCAGTTTGTACAAGAAGTCGGGAACCGGCTGACCCCACACAATCGCTTCAGTACTCTTTTGCACGAATACGTATGGAATCCATCGGGTCTCGGCGCCTTCCGCTGGTTCCAGAAGCGTCGCGGCCAAAAGCGAAAAGCCAGTCATTCCGAATGCCGCTACGATCAGGAATCGCCTGATTGTCTGTTTCATATCCATTTCCGCTTCTCCTCTCGTTAAAGGTCCAAAGCCTACCTGCCCCAACGCGCAATACGCGAATTCATGTAGAGCGGCATCACCTCCCCGTCAACAATAGACTCGGAGCAACGAGGGATCGAAAACGTAGATACAGGGCCGATACCGAACTGGTCATATAGAACGGCCGCTAACTCAACCACGATTGGCAACAGATTTGGATTTGCTATGAATCTTACAATAGGTTAAAGCAGAAGTCAAGTTAAAATTGCGCAAACCCTAGTAGTGTGAAAATATGCACACATGCGGTTTTGTGAGGATTTACAAACTTATGTAGTAGCTGATTTGAATATTATCAATTTCATACCGGCAACTTCTTATTATGTGCAATTCAATCATGAAGCGTGCCGATCGGCCCGACGGAGAGGTCGTCGTGTCCGTCATATGGGGACAGGCATCAGGGGTTTGAGTCGCCATATGCGTTTAAGAGTTGAAGTCATTTATGGCAACACTTCTGAACAAAAGGACAAGGGTTTCACAGGTTATGCGGACCGGTTGGAACGGACCCGCCGGAAAATCGTCAAAAGTACATGGCATATCGCCGAAGGGCGTGAAATCGGAGCGTCTGGCTGAGCAGCATTCAATTGAAGGGTTTGGAGAGAAGATAGGGGAGGGAATCTGTGGTCACTGGGTTGTTGTTGTTCTTCACAGCAGGGTTTCTGGCGTTTTTCAACGGGGCCAATGACAATTTCAAAGGTGTCGCGACTCTTTATGGCAGCCGGACGGCGAGTTACAGAACCTCTTTGGCGTGGGGGACGGGAATCACCTTCCTCGGTTCAATCGCCGCGCTGTTCCTGGCGGAGAAACTGATCAAGAATTTTTCCGGAAAGGGATTAGTTCCGGACGCGATCGTGGGTCATCCGGAGTTCCTGATCTGTGTAGGATTGGCGGCAGGACTAACGGTTGGGCTTGCTACCGTGACGGGCTTTCCTGTCTCCACCACGCATTCCCTCGTCGGAGCTCTCGTCGGAACGGGCGTTATGGCGGCTGGTTGGGATGTCAATTTTGCGCGCCTGAGCGCCGTGTTCCTCCTTCCACTTCTCACAATCCCGTTGATTGCGATGATGGGAGCTTCTCTGCTGTATCCGATACTTCATCGGTGCCGACAGGGATTGGGCATTGGGAAGGAAACATGTTTATGCACTGGAAGTGAAATACAGCCGGTTGTCAAACAGCAGGATGGATCATTGGCCCTGGCATCGTCGGGCCGGGTTCTGGACGTGGACGATATGGAGGCTTGTCGGGAGAAATACTCGGACAGTATTCTGAAAATTCCGGCGCAGTCGATTCTCAACGTCCTTCATTTTCTTTCCGCGGGAGCTCTCTCGTTTGCACGGGGACTGAATGACACGCCGAAAATTGCGGCGCTTCTCGTCGCGGCGGGCGGCGCCACGGCCTGGGCCGGCAACGCCTGGATCGGAATCGGAATGGCCGTAGGGGGGTTGCTGGGAGCGAGAAAAGTCGCTGAGACCCTGAGCAAGCGAATCACGCAGATGAACGACGGCCAGGGATTCACGGCGAATGCCGTGGCCTCTACTCTAGTGATAGGCGCATCCGCGGTCGGAATGCCTGTATCGACGACCCATGTCTCCTGTGGTTCCCTGTTCGGGCTGGGGGCCATCACGGGCCAGGCGCGGTGGAAGATGATCGGCCAGATTGCCTCCGCCTGGGTCATTACGTTGCCTGTGGCCGCCCTCCTGGGAGCTTCTCTCTATTTCGCGATTCATTGGATAATTTAACCGGTTATTCCGCTCGCCAAGATCCGGCCGCATATCTCCGAATCCCGCCTCGTTTTCCCAGCTAATCCCGCCTTGAAGGGGTATATGTCGTCTGGTACCATGCTCCTGGATCAATTAGGGAATGGGGCAGGTGAAGTTCCCGGCTCCAGCAAGAGGGACTTTCCGGTCATTTGGGTCAGAATCCGATGAGTCGATCTCCAATTCATCAAGAACTCACCGAGATGGGGGCTCAATTCGTCCAAATGGGCGATGTCGAGCCGGCGGATCATTTCGGCGATCCGGGTGCGGAGTATTCTGCCGCTGCCGAGAGAGTCGGACTCGCGGACTTGAGTTTCCGGGGAAAGATCGTCACCCGGGGCGCCGACCGGGCGGAGTTCCTCCACAATATGACCTCCAACGAGATCAAGAAGCTGACGCCGGGCCAGGGATGTCATACGACCTTGTTGACGCCGAAGGGGAAAATGGTTGGGGACCTGGTGGCCTATATTCGGGAAGAGGAGATTCGGATTGATTTGGAGCGCGACAGTCTATCGGTCGTCCTGGAGACGTTTGACCAATTCGTGGTGATGGAGGATATCCAGATTGAAGATGCGAGTGATGGTCTGACTTTGTTCGGTCTTTATGGGCCGAATTCAGCCGAGTTGATCGGGAAGGTGCTTGGAGAGCCGTTCGCGCTCCGCGAGCCCTATAGTCATGTTTCCAGAGAGTTCAATGGAGAAGATGTTCTCGTTGCCAAGGGATGCCGGAAGGCGGGAGAAGCCTATTTCTTGTACGTGGATTCCAAGCAGGGCGCCTCCTTTTGGAAAAGTCTGATGACTAACGGGCAGGAATTCGGAATCCAGCCCGTGGGATATCGGGTCCTGGAGATTTTGCGTGTGGAGGCCGGGATACCGCGCTATGGGGTCGACATGGATGACACCGTTTTTCCGATGGAAGCCGGGCTGGATGACGCGATCTCCTATGATAAGGGCTGCTACATCGGCCAGGAAGTGATCTCCAGGATCGACGCGATGGGGCATGTGAATCGCCACTTGCGCGGATTCCGGCTGAGTTCGGACACGATCCCGGAACACGGGGCGAAGTTGCTTTCCGAGGGGAAGGAAGTCGGATATCTGACAAGCGCCGTCGTGTCGCCGCGCCTGGGCGAGGTTCTTGCCTTGGGCTATTTACACCAGAGCGCCGAAGGTCCGGAGGCGAAAGTGGTCGCCCAGGTGAACGGGGAATCGGTAGAGGCGATTCGGGTGGAGCTTCCGCTGGCTTCAACCTGATAACCTTGAGGAAGATTTGTCGATGGACGTTTGTGAACAATTCGGCTGTTTCTTGTGCCGTCGTTCTTGGAAATTATTGATGATAGCCGTCCTGTCGATTCTGGTTTTTCACCTGGCCGCGGCAGGGCAGACGGTCCCTCCGAACAACCAGATCACCGGCCCGGGGATGGCGAAGATCTGGCCGATGCCGACGGGAGTTCCCGGACAGCCGGCAACTAATCCCAATCCCTTCAACAGGCCGAACCCCTATCCGCCCGCGCAATATTCGCCACTGACCGGGCCGCAGAACTTCTATCAATACCAGGCCACCCTCGAACAACAGCGGAGACGAGCCGCGTACGAGTTATCCCTTCGCCGGCAGCAACAACTCCAGAAGAGCCTGCAGGCGCAGAGATCCCAACTTGCCGTCGCGACGCAGGGAATCGAACAGGAACTTGCTCAGATTGGGTCGCCCGGAGAGCTCAAGCGCAAGTTGGAAGAGAGATGGGAGGAAATATTCAAGCCGGCCCTCGAGTCGGTGACTCCCTTGTCAACTCGCGGCCTCCGGAGGATACGCGTGTCCAGGCAGGGGATATTTCTGGGGCGGATCCTGGAGCATCTGGATTCACATCGAGTTCGCATTGAAATTCTCAACCCGGATTGGACTAGCGAGGAGAAGATTATCGATCTTGCCGATGTGAGATCGATCGAGATGCTCTCGGCGGAAGAAAAGAAGTTGCTTGTTGAGGACTACCAACAAGCCGCAGCCAGTCGCAGAGCCGAGGGCGATCCGCAGTATCAGCAACTCGCCACCCAATACAGGCGGTATATGGCGTACGTCCAGGCCCGCCAGCAGTATGCGGCTCAGCAACAAATGCTGGACTCGATGGTCAGCGAATCGAATACCGCACTGAAGGAGTTGGCGCCAATCTCTCCGGCCCAACAAGAAAGGCCGGTGTCTCCTTCCCCAACCTTCTCACCTCCGGCGCGAAATCCAACACCGACACGGCCGCCGCTATCCGGAAGAAGGGGAGCAACCCCTCCTCGCTGATCCGCGTGTTTCTCAATCCCGCTCGCTTGCGCTGAATTGGAAAATGACCGGCATCCCTGCGGGGAGGCGGTGAATGGTGAGAGTGTTTTCATTGAGTTCCGCAGAATAGACCCGTCCGAGCAAGTCTTCCCCTTCTGAAAGGAGCGAGATCTGATCGTGTCCCAGGTCCGGGAGGGTCCATTCGATCGATGCGGCGATCTCTTCGGAATACAGAATCAGGGTGAATAACCCATCGGGTTTTTTCAGCCAAAAAGACTCAATCGAACCGTCTGACTTGTCCCGCGCAATGTGGCTCTGGGCATTCACCAATCGAACGATCCGGGCAAATGCGTCGAAGGCGGGCCTCCTCACTTCAGGAAAATAGGAGGCATTCGCCACGCTGCCGCTTTCGTCATTGGGAAAACAGGGGATCAGGCCAAACCCACCGAAGCGCAACGATTGAAGCGTCGCTGTCTCCCTCCCGAATTGAATGTAAGTAGGATTGATGGAAAGCAGTCGTCCGGGCGATACCCGCTGCACGCCTGCCGTGAGAGAGCTCAACACCTTCATCAGCATTTCGGATGGGACGCGTTCTTCTTCCCATTCCCCGCGATAGTCTTCGAGGAAAACTCCCCGCAGGTCTTGATTCCATTCGATTTGTGACCGGATTTCGTCGCGTGCCTGGCTGAGCCCAGACTTCTGAAGTCCGCGGATATAGGTGTTGGCTGTGGAAATGAACTCTTCGGCGACGGCGGGATCTGCGGTTCCGAGGTCGATGGACCAGATGGACTTGAGAGTGACGTAGAACACCATTTTATGACGATACCAGGGAACCCGATCCGGGATCGTGTTATGCCGGAGACGGAAGTGAACATCCAGGATGTCAAAAAACGGATTCCCTTTGCGAATGATGTAGTCGTAATTTGATTCGCCGGCAGGGGTGTGGGAGAGATAGGGGAGGGTTTCTCCCATCATTCCTGCGCAAATGACCTGTGCGCCGGGGTCGACAGATTTTATGGCCGTGTGGGCGGCCCGAAGCATCTGGACGTATTCCTGTGGCGTGCCGGTCCATCCCCCTTCGGGCTGGAAACTCTCGATCTGGTAAAAGCCGACATGGCCCCGATACCTTTCCGCCGTGGCGCGGACCCACGCGGCATAACGCGCCATGTCAGTTGGAGGCGAGGAGGGAGTCCAGGTCGCGTCGGTCCGGGTTGCCCAGGAGGAGACCGCCATCAGTGTCAGAACAACATCATATTTTCCCTCAGCGCTCTCGACAGCTCTGTCCACCGGATCCCAGACGTAGCCTCCCTCGCGGGCGGGCTCAATCTGGTTCCACGGGACCGGATAGACGACGAAGGCAGGACCCAACTCGTCGATGATCGGTCCGGGATTTTCGTCATCGAGGATCGGTTTGCCATATTGGATCCCGACCGGTCCCGGGTGAAGGGGGATCCAGCTGAGGGGTCGCAGTGCTTCCTCCGCAACGCGACCTCCCTCTGCGAGGTCGGGTGATCGGCAGGCCCCAACGGCGATGCCGATCCATAGGCTCAAAGCGGCCTGCAGCAATCTGGAGGTATTGCTCATGACTTCTTTGCGGAAGGAATCGCCACAGTGATTCGCCGTTTCTCTTCGCCAAGGAACTCCAGAGTCACCCGCACTGTATTTTCCGGCAGCAGCGGTTCCACGCGATCAGCCCACTCGATGAGGGTGACACCGTCGAGTAGCAGAAGATCGTGAAAGCCAAGCTCCAAGGCCTCCTCCGGCGACTGGATACGATAGAGGTCGATATGCGACACGGGGATCCGCCCTTTATACCGGTGATGGATGGTGTATGTCGGGCTGGTCACGGGAATCTTGTCGGGAACCTCCAGCCCGCGGGCAATTCCCTGGACCATACAGGTCTTCCCGGCGCCCAGGGGGCCGATGAGAGCCAACACCGCAGGGGGACGAAGCCGGCCGGCGAGCTGCCGGCCAAAGTCCCGGGTCTCTTCTGCCGACCGAGTGACTATGGACTCGGGAAGCGGCTGTTTTTCGGAGCGGCTAGTGTGATTGGCTGCGTTTTTCAAGGGCCTTGTGGTACAGCCGGACATATTCGCGGGCTGACTGGTTCCAGGAGAAATCCATCTGCATTCCATGGAGCATCAACTGGTTCCAAGTTTCCCGGTCCGAGTACGTGTCGAGGGCTTGTTTGAGGCAGTTCAACAACACCTCTCCCTCGTACTCCTCGAAGACAAACCCGTTGGCGGTTCCGCCTCCGAGCGTCTCCGGCGTTGTGTGAACGATTGTGTCGGCCAATCCCCCCGTCTTCCGGACGATGGGGACCGTGCCGTAGCGAAGGCTGTACATTTGATTGAGGCCGCAGGGCTCATACCGGGATGGCATCAGAAACATGTCGGAGCCCGCTTCGATCTGGTGGGCCAGCTCATTGTCGAAGGTGAGATGGATGCTGATCTTTTTTGGGAACTTCTCGTGGAGCCGTTGGAACAGCTTGTGGTATTTCGGTTCCCCGGTGCCCAGAACCACGAGCTGGAAATCCAGCTCAGTCATTTCATCGGCGATATCCTCTAACAGATCGAATCCTTTCTGTGCTGTCAGCCGGGAGATGACTCCAATCAAGGGGACATCTGCATTATCAAGACCGCATCTGCGCCGAAGGGTCTCCTTGCACTTCTCTTTTCCGGAGAGATCGTGAGAGGAATAGTTTCGTTTGATGTACCGATCCACCTCCGGATTCCATTCGGAGTAGTCGACGCCGTTCAGGACTCCGTACAGTTCGTCTGTCCGGGTTCGCAGCAGACCGTCCAGCCCAAAGCCGAATTCCTCGGTTTGGATCTCGCGGCTGTACTGGCGACTGACCGTGTTCAGAATATCTGAATATACGATCCCCGATTTCATGAGATTTACTTTTCCCCAGAACTCCAGGGTCTCCGGCGTGAAGTAATGCTCTTTGAGGCCGGTGAAGCTGAATTCTTCGGGGGGGAAAATACCCTGGTACGCGAGATTGTGGATCGTGAACATCGTCCCGGTGCGATTCCAGAAGCCCTTTTCGTTCCTTCGCAGCTTGATGAACAGTGGGAGAAGTGCAGTTTGCCAATCATTGCAATGGACAATATCCGGGCGCCAATTGAGCAGCTCGGCTGCCTTCACAACGGTGCGGCAAAAGAAGCTGAATCGCCTCAGGTTGTCCTCGTAGTCCTCACCCCATTCGCCGTAAAGCTGCGGGCGGTTGAAATACTCTTCGTTGTGGACGAGATAGACCCGAATATCTGTCCCGGGGATCCGCGCCTCGTGGACGGAGGCATGTTTTTCTTCGCCCCCGACGCTGACGCCGAACTCGAGCGCCATCTCAGGCGGGGTTCCCTCGAATCTGAGAGTGGAATAACCGGGGAGAAAAATGAGCACCTCGTGGCCGATGTCGGAGAGAGTGCGGGGGAGGGCCTCTGAAACGTCGGCCAGGCCTCCAGTCTTCACGAACGGCAGAGCTTCAGGGGAACAGAAAAGAATTTTGAGGAATTCAGGCATGATTTTCTTCTGGGGAGCTAGCCTTTCCAGCAAAAAGATCGGCGGGGCTGCTTCAGACAGGACGATTATAAAGAATTGTAGTGAACTTGGTCAAAAAAGATGCCGCTTGGCGAACATTGAAAAAAAATCCGGTATTGATCGGTAAAGTATTTCGATGTTAGTATGCTCGTGGGGTTGTTCCTGACAGGCAGCGATCAGCCTGACCTTCCAAAAGGACGGCCCCGGGGGTTGATTCTCAAGTAGTGCCTCTTATATTCAGAATGGGACGGGTATGGCTAATTCCACGACAGTTGCACGGGCGCAAGGTCTAGGAGCCACACTTCGCCAGGACGCTTGGTGGGCGTCTCCGTTGGCCATCTTCCTGGGACTGGGGGCCTTCATGGCCTATGCCACCTGGGCGGCTTTCCAGGGCGATCACTACGAATACGGCCCCTATCTGTCGCCGTTCTATGCCCCCCGAATCACAGCCGAATGGTGGAACTACTCTCCGGCGTTTCTCGTGATCTGGATCCCCGTCGGTTTTCGGGGGACCTGTTATTTTTGCCGAAAAGTCTATTACCGCGCCTTTTTCCTTGATCCGCCTGCCTGCGCAGTGGGGGAACACCGCAAGGGAACCTACTGCGGTGAGAACAAGTTCCCGTTCGTGCTGCAGAACGTTCATCGCTATTTCATGTATTTGGCGCTGCTTTTCATTTTTTTCCATTGGGTCGATGTCGTGCATGCCTGCAATTTTGATGGAGAATTCGGCATTGGCGTCGGCACTTTGGTTATTTTCGCCGATGCGTTCCTCCTTTCTCTTTACGTCTTCTCGTGCCATTCCTTGAGACATCTCGTCGGGGGTCATATTGATTGCTTCTCCTGCGCGCGTTTCGGAGGAGCGCGGCGAAAAACTTGGGAAGGGATCAGCATTCTGAACCGGCGCCATGGGCTGTGGTTCTGGCTCAGTATGGTCATGGTCGGTTTGGCTGACTTGTATATTCGGTTGTGCGCAATGGGCATCATCAAAGTTGACGTGAGAATAATTTGATGGAGCAGTACGAGAGCCATACTTATGATGTCGTCGTAGTGGGAGCGGGTGGGGCTGGCTTGCGCGCGGCTATCGAGGTGTCTGCTCAGGGCGTCTCGGTCGCGCTCGTTTGTAAGTCGCTTCTCGGAAAGGCGCACACGGTTATGGCCGAGGGCGGTGTTGCGGCAGCCATGGGCAGTGTGGATCCCGAAGATAACTGGAATACACATTTCCGGGATACGATGCGCGGCGGGAAAATGCTGAACAACTGGCGCATGGCGCAGATTCATGCGCAGGAATCGCCGGATCGCATCAAGGAGCTGGAAGAGTGGGGCGCGCTTTTCGACCGGACAAAGGAAGGCGGAATCCTCCAGCGTCCTTTCGGCGGGCACCGCTGGCGTCGATTGTGTCACGTGGGTGATCGAACCGGTCTGGAAATGATCCGGACCTTACAGGACCGGGGCGTCCACATGGGGATCGATGTGTTCATGGAGTGCACGATCTCTCACCTGCTGAAGGATGGGGATCGGATCGCTGGGGCTTTTGGTTATTGGCGCGAGACAGGGCGCTTCATTTTGTTCAGTGCCAAGGCGGTAGTGTTGGCCACGGGCGGTATCGGAAAAGCCTATAAGGTCACATCGAATTCGTGGGAATACACCGGTGATGGGCATGCCTTGGCCTACGATGCGGGTGCAGAACTAATCGATATGGAGTTCATTCAGTTCCATCCCACCGGAATGGTTTGGCCGCCGGGCGTGATGGGAATCCTGGTGACGGAAGCCGTCCGCGGAGACGGCGGCATCTTGAAGAATTCGAAAGGCGAGCGCTTCATGTTCGGATACGTCCCGGATATGTTCCGGGCCGAGACCGCTGACTCACCCGAAGAAGCCGCCCGGTGGCTCGCCGGGGATCGGGATGCGCGAAGGCCGCCGGAACTTCTCACACGGGATGTGGTGGCGCGCGCCATCCTGACCGAGGTGAAAGAAGGTCGCGGGAGTCCCCACGGCGGGGCCTTCCTGGATATCGCTTCCCAGAAGGACGCCGAGTACATCAAGCGGAAGCTGCCCAGCATGTACCACCAGTTCATGGACTTGGCTGATCTCGACATCACGGAAGCCCCGATGGAGGTCGGTCCGACGACCCACTACGTCATGGGCGGAGTCCGCGTCGATGCCGACACCGCCGAGAGCCCCGTTCCGGGACTCTTCGCATCGGGAGAGGTGGCCGCGGGAATGCACGGGGCGAACCGGTTGGGCGGAAATTCCCTTTCGGACTTGCTCGTATTCGGGCGCCGCTCCGGTCTGGGCGCGGCAGAGTATGCGAAGAAGCACCCGTCCGTTCCCTCACTGAACGAGGAAGAAGTCAAGAAGGCGGCCGCCGAAATGGTCCACCCATTCGAAAACGAGGGGGGCGAGAACCCCTACGACGTTCATCGAGACCTCCAGGAAGTGATGCATCTCCACTTCGGTGTGTACCGGGAAGAGGCGGGGATGAGAGAGGGCCTTGAGAAGCTGGCGGATCTCAAGAAGAGGATCTCGCAGGTCTGTTGCGAAGGGACAAGGCTTTTCAACCCGGGCTGGCATTTGTGCCATGACTTGAAGTCGCTCATGGTAGTTGCTGAAGCGATTGGACGGAGCGCCCTGAACCGGCAGGAGAGCCGTGGGGCGCATACCCGCGTCGACTATTCGGCAAGCGACGATGGCACCTGGGGGAAGCAGAACACGGTCATCTCGAAGGATGGCGACCAGGTGCGGGTCGGTTCGTTGCCGTTGCCCGAAATGCCCGATGACTTGAGGGAGCTGTTCAAGGAGACCTGATGCATGGCTGACGCAATCCTGCGTGTCTTCCGAGGCGACAAGGACGGGGGAGAGGAGGTCGATTACCGCGTCCCGCTGGAGGAGGGTATGGTGGTTCTGGATGCTGTTCTCTATATCCAGGGGCATCTGGCTCCAGATCTGGCCGTCCGTTGGAATTGCAAAGCGGCCAAATGCGGCTCATGCAGCGCCGAGGTGAACGGCAAGCCGCGTCTGATGTGCAAGACCCGCATGGACGAGTTCTCGGCGGGGGAACCGGTCACCGTTTATCCGTTGAAGACGTTCCCGCTGGTGAAGGATCTGGTCACCGACGTCTCCTGGAATTACGAGGTCAATAAAAAGATCCCGCCGTTCACCCCTCACAAAAACACCGATTGGAAAATGTACCAGCCGGATCTTGAACGGGTGCAGGAATTCCGCAAGTGCATCGAGTGTTTTCTCTGCCAGGACGTCTGTCACGTTCTCCGCGAGCACGATCGCAAGGACGCGTTTTACGGCCCGCGCTTTTTTGTCCGAGTCGCAGCGCTGAGCATGCACCCGCTGGACAGTCTCTCCCGGACCCAGTTCCTCAAAGACGATATGGGGATCGGCCTCTGCAACATCACCAAGTGCTGTACGGAAGTCTGTCCCGAAGAGATCACCATCACCGACAACGCCATTATTCCCCTCAAGGAACGGGTTGTGGATGACTTCTACGACCCCATCCGAATGGTCTTGCGCGTCATCACCGGCAAAAAAGTCGGGTCCTGAGTTTCATTCCAGACAGAATAGAGCCACAGAGGGCACAGAGGACACAGAGGAATTGTGATCTCGGTATCTCTGTGTTCTCCGTGTCCTCTGTGACTATTATTAAGCTCTCATATAAGGTTGAGAAGAGGGTGACCTGTTTGGAATTGTCATTCTGAGCGTAAGCGAAGAATCCCTTGCCTGAGGTTGGTGCATGTACGAAGGGATCCTTCGCTTACGCTCAGGATGACAATTTGTGAATGAGCCCTGAACTTTAAGAAATCTTCTTGAAATCGATTAAGAGCTTCCGTAGCAGGAAGAAGAAATCAGGCGTGAGCTTTGGGCTTTCCGGCGGTGGGATGCCAGCGCATGAAGACCCACATTCCGAGGCGACACGCTAGTGCAGAAAGAATCAGAGTCGGTATCCAATCTACCAAGAAGGTTCCTGTGTAAAATCGCCACGGTATTTTAATTACAAATAGGGACGGTAATCCAAATAGGGCAAGAGTAATATTCCAAGCAGAAAGAACGATGAGAGAGATCAAGGGAATAAGAATCAGAGCCCCGAAAGGAAGCAAAGAGGCAAACAGTGCTTGTTTGGATCTAATCTGATCAAGGCGAACCATATAACAAGACACGCAGGCCATGAAGGCCATCAGGAAGAATGGAAATATCAGTGTGACGGCGACAATCCAGAATCTTACCGATAGAAAATCCATGCTGAAACTGAAGTGGAACGGAAGAACCGTGTAGGAGAGGAAACGGAGCCCGATTCCCACGTTGCCAGCCACTAGGAGAATCAGTGTTATGGCGAGCATCACAGGTAAGGACAGGTGGTTTCGAATGAGGTGGGACAGCTGTCCCCTGTCACTCCGATCGCGAGCATAGGCAATGTACGCTGCTATCAGTCCGCAAGCAATGTAAACCATTCCTATCATCCACGTGCAAACAACAATACTAAGATTCACACCCGGATGGGACAGGCTCACGGAATTCAAAATACCGCCAAACCGTCCAATGATTAGGCCTCGCAGAAGGATGGCAACAAGATGAACGTTTAGCACGAGGACGAAAACGTAAAGCAACCTGCCTGCTTGTGAAACCGCACGCTCAGTGCCATGAACCGACCGGAACCTCGCAGCGATCTCTGCGGTTTCTCCCAGGGACTGGGAGGCCAGGCGAAACGCTTCCTCCTCCGTAAGTTGTCTCTTATTCAGGTAGTACTCGACCTTTTCGCGCAGATGCGATGCCAATTCATCACGGATTGATTGGTCGAGACTTTCCGTAACCTCAACCTTCTTGCAGAAGTCATCGATGGCTTTGTCGAGATCGAAACTCATGTCGTGGCCTCCTGCAATACCTTATTGACCGCAGTGGCAAAGGTGGACCACTCGGTTTTCTGCCGCTCGCACTCGCGCAGGCCTTTCTTGGTGAGCCGGTAGTACTTCCGTTTGCGGCCGTTGTCGGCCTCGACCCAGCGACTGGTGATGAGGCCGTCTTTTTCCATCTTGTGGAGGGCGGGATAGAGCGTTCCCTCCTGCCATTCGAGAACGCCGTCTGACATGGCGTTGACTGAGCGGACAATTTCATATCCGTAGTTCTCGCCCCGGCTCAAGGTTGCGAGAACCAGGGTGACTGTGGCGCTGCTGACCAGTTCTTTCCGAAATCTCATAAAATGGCTCCTATACCTCGGACCTCGATACAATTATACCTTGAAGGCCGAGGTATGTCAAGGGCGGATTGTGCGTTCAAAGGCTTACGGCCGCGGGCAGTTTTCATGATCGAAGGATTCCACCCAAAGCGCCGTCATTGCGAGCGACCGGAGGGAGCGCGGCAATCTCTTGACTTGGTTAAGGCGTATGTGGTGCGAGATTGCCACGGCGCTTTGCGCCTCGCAATGACGGTTTTGAGGAAGTTCGGCTCGGATGCGGTGCGAGATTGCCACGTCGCTTCGCGCCTCGCAATGACGGTTTTGAGGAAGTTCGGCTTCGGATCTGTCCTGACGTCCCGAGTCCCAGGTACCACGAGGGACCGCACACAGAGGGCCCGGAACACATAGTCTCTTTGTGTTCTCCGTGGCTATTCTTGGAAGAATGGGTTCAGGGACGGGCTTACGCGAACACGCCGAAAAACTCACCGCAGTTATTGCAGTGATATATGGCGGGCTCGATCATATCGGCGTCTTCGCGGGTCTGACCCGCGCCGACACGGATGACATCTTCGCTCCCGCATTTGGGGCATTTCTTGCTTTCTGTCCAGGGTATGTCGTCTTCCCATCCCACAGGATCGCTCCGTCGCTCCGGATTAACGGTCGGTCAGCGCTTTGATGCCGGGGAGCTCCTTTCCTTCGAGAAACTCCAGTGACGCACCGCCACCGGTCGAGATGTGGGACATCCGTTCCGCTACGCCGAATTTCTTAACCGCCGCGGCCGTGTCGCCTCCCCCCACGATCGTTGTGCACTTCGATTCGGCCAGGAATTGGGCCAGGGCCCGGCTCCCTTCGTCAAATGGCGAGATCTCAAAGGCGCCTACCGGACCGTTCCACACAACCGTGCGCGCTTCTTTCAAGGTTTCCTTGAAGGCGTCGACGGACTTCGGCCCGATGTCGAGCCCCATCCAGCCGTCGGGGATCTGGCCGTCATCGACGGTCTGCGTCTCCGTGCCCTCTTCGAGCGCTTTCCCAATAACGTGGTCATCGGGAAGGAGAAGCGGCGTGCCGGAAGCTTCCGCATCCTCTAGGATCGACTTCGCCAGGTCCACCTTATCTTCCTCGAAGCGGGAGGACCCGATGGGTATTCCCTGGGCGGCCTTGAAGGTGTACGCCATGGCGCCTCCAATGAGGATCCCGTCGAGCTGCGGCAAGAGATTCTTGACCACTGGAACTTTGTCAGAGACCTTTGCCCCTCCGAAGATGGCCATGAAGGGTTTTTCGGGATTCTCGGTCACCTTGGTGAGGTACTGGATCTCTTTCTCTACCAAGAATCCTGCGGCGGCTTTCTTGACGTGATGGGTGATCCCTTCGATGCTGGCGTGCGCCCTGTGCGTTGCGCCGAAGGCATCGTTGATGTAGACATCGCACAGTTTGGCGAGATTGGCGGAGAAAGCGGGATCGTTGGCCGTTTCCTCCTTGTGGAAGCGAAGGTTCTCCAGGAGAATGATGTCTCCGTCCTTCATTGAGTCAATAAGCTTCTCCACTTCTTCTCCGACACAGTCCGGCGCGAGGGGGACGGGGTGCCTGAGCATCTCCCCGAGACGTTCAGCGACAGGGGCGAGGCTCAATTTCGGGTCACGTTCTCCTTTGGGGCGACCGAGATGTGACATCAGGATTACCCGAGCGCCCATCTCAGCGGCGTAGCGGATTGTCCGGAAAGCGGCTCGGATTCGGATGTCATCGGTGATATTGCAGTCGGAGTCGAGGGGAACATTGAAGTCAACGCGGATGATCGTCTTCTTCCCCCTGACGTCAAGGCTTCGAATGCTGAGTTTATCCATGATTCCCCCCAGAACTTCTAAAAGTTGTTTTGGAACTGGTAGTTCTTCACCCTGCCTCTGCCGTCAAACACGATATACAGCTGCTTTTCCTTCTGCTCCCCGAGGAGGGTGTAGTGACCTAAGAAATAGGTCCATGCCTCATTCCCGTCATCGAGCCCGACCTGGTAAGGTTCTCCAAACATATCCTTGATTTGGGATCGGGTCGTTTCTCCCTTCTGGATGTAGGTTGCACTGATGCCGGGAAAGTCCTTTCCCGTGGTGTAACATCCGGCAACGATTACGACCACCAAACAGATGCAAGCAAAACGGAGACTCTTCATTTTCTGTTCACTCCTTTCAAAAGAAAGCCAGCAGGATTCATTGGAATCATGGGCCGCGGCGCCATGACTCTTTGTCAGGGGTTTCCCGATTTTCAGTGAATTCTTGTCAGTTTGTCCGGGTTTTCATTCCCCACGCCTAGCCCACTGCATTTCACAACCTGTTCCCCCCAGGCGTATCGAACTGCGGATCAGCGGCCGAAGGGGGCGCCAGGGACCGTGGAATGGCAAGGCGTTGTTCGGCTCTTGGGAGAGGCCCGTCGGATTCCATGCTCCCTAAGAACAATTGTGGTAATCACTTACAAACTTCCAGCTTGTCAGTACTCCTCTTTCCCCTTTTCTTCCGAATCTGGGCGGAAGGTTTTCCCCCACGTCTGCGGTATCTCTTCTCCCGACAGGTACCGATCTTGCTATTTTAGAACTCAGGACAGCAAATTGATTAACTTAAAATTTGCCCCGAAAATGATACAATTACACCCGTGCACTTCTCAAAGTGTAACATTGAGATTCGATATCTGTCTATTGAACTGCCCGCTGACGTCTCGAGAGTGGGCGCGGTTGAAGTATTTGGGGATCTTAGTAGAATAGACCGCAATTTACCGTTGCGGCGTTTATACAAACACTGTCTGCCGAATATAGGACGCGAAGGGATATGAAGAAGCCTTCGCTTTTCAATAAAGAATGTCTATTGAGCATCCAGTTTGGAGATTCTTCCGGTCTGTTAAGTTAGCCATCGTCATTGTGTCCCTGCTTGCAATAGGGACGATCATCGGGACGCTCGTCCTCCAAGAGAGCCTTTCCGGGTTTACCCCTGACGAACTTCACAGCCTGTGGGTCATCGTAATCCTCGGCGCGATTGTCTGTGTCCTGGGTCGAGGAACACTCCGCGTTCTTACCATGAAATCAATCGGACTTCTGCTTGCGGTGTGCTGCCTCATGGTTTCGTGCGGCCCCGGTGATCGTGTCGAGATCACTCAGACGGCCACCCGATCTCGCGAGCGGGGTCGCGTGAGAGTGAATGCCACGAACAGCGAACGGTTTCGGTTCGCTATGACCCATAGTCCCGCTGCCAGCTTGGCTTCCGAAAGTGCATCACCATTCCATTGGACCCCTCCGGAAGGATGGGAGGAACTCCCATCCACGCAGTACCGTCTTGCCAATTTCCGGGTCGGAAGAAATCGTGAAGCGGAGTGTTACCTGAGCGTTTTGCCCGGGGGCGCCGGCGGCGTTTTTGCGAACGCCAACCGCTGGCGGGAGCAGATGGGACTCGCGCCGTATACCCAGACAGAATTCGAGGAGCTGCCCACAGCGACCGTCCTCGGCGCCAGTGCTGTCTTGGTTGAGTTTGACGGCGCGTACTCTGGGATGAGCCAGGGCGCGTCCAGAGAAGGTTTCCGCCTCAAAGGGGCTCTCCTGGCGCATCAGGGTTCGAGCGTTTTCGTTAAATTAGTGGGTCCGGTGGAGATCGTCGAGGAAGAAAGCGAAAGGTTCGCTGAATTTCTGGAATCGATTCATCCCCCCGCCCCCGGGCATGTCGACGAGACTGTGGCTGTCGCCGGCCTGCCTCCGGGCCACGTTCCCGTAGACGCCGAAACCAGCGTCGTGGCGGGCAGTCCGACCGGCGGAGGAGGCTTTGCGTGGGAAGCGCCCGAGGGTTGGAACGTGGGCCCGGCCCGGCCCATGCGGCTGGTCACGTTCACCGTCGGAGCCCAAGATGAAGCCGAGTGCTATGTTGCGATACTTGGTCCGGGTGCGGGTGGCATGGCCATGAATTTGAACCGCTGGAGAGGACAGTTCAGCCTGTCGCCGTTATCCGAAGATGAATTGGCTGCATTGCCGAGGATCGGTGTGCTGGGTGAGCCCGTGCCTCTCCTGGAGGCGGCGGGCGACTTCGCCGGCATGGGCGGCATAAAGCAAACGGGCCAGGCGTTGTTCGGAGCGGCGCGGTTTCTAGAGGACAAGAGTGTGTTCATAAAGATGACGGGTCCGGAGGACCTCATCAAAACCGAGAAGGAAAATTTTGTTGCCTTCTGCTCGTCGCTTCTTGCGCAGGGATGAGATTGAAGGCGAATTTGATTGAGCCATGGTAGCGTTCCTTAAAAAAGCGTTTAACGTACTTGCCTCCTTCGGCTTTGCCGTAGTTATCCTTCTGTTTCTACTGCTCCTCGTGTTCCTGGGAACGCTGGATCAGGTGGACAACGGCCTCTTTTACAGCCAACAGAAATACTTCAATTCCATGTTCCTCGTCCACGACCTCTTCGGTGTGATTCCGGTTCCCCTTCCAGGCGTCTATCTCTTGCTGGTCTTGTTCACCATCAATCTCATTTGCGGAGGGATGATCCGAATTCGGAAGAACCGATACACGCCGGGAATTATTATCGGCCACGTGGGGATTCTCGTGATGATTGTCGGCTCGCTCATAACGTTCCACTTCTCCGATAGAGGAAACATGCGCCTTGAGGAGACATGGGCCTCCAATGAGTTCGTCAGTTATTACGATTGGGCCATCGAGATCGGACAACCGAGCGCCAATAATGAACTCTTCATCATTCCGCAAGAAGACTTCATTGATCTGAAGCCGAGCGAATCACGGACATTCTATTCAGACGCACTCCCTTTTGAACTGAGTTTGAGCGGGTTTGCTCCGAACACGTCGCCCATGCCCGTTGGCCCCGTCATGGCGTCGCGGGTGAAGAGCGTGGACGGCTTCTTTCTTCAGACCTTGTCGTTGGATCCGGAAGCGGAACGGAACACGGCGGGCGCATACGTAACTGTCAAGGACAAGTCCACCGGTGAGGTTCAGGAGGGAATTCTGTGGGGTTTCTCGCAGGCGCCACTGACCGTGAAAAGCGGCGGGAAGGAATGGACTATCAGGTTGGGGCACAGACGTTATCCGGTTCCCTTCACCATTGTGCTGGACAAATTCACGCGCAGGCTTCACCCCGGTACAGGCATGGCCGCTTCCTTTGAGAGTGAAGTCACTAAGATCCAGGGGGCCTCGACCGAAAAAATTAAGATTTGGATGAATCACCCGTTGCGGCAGGAGGGATACACGCTATTTCAGGCTTCCTGGGGGCCGCCCGATGCCGGACCGAACGATCGTCTTTTTTCGGTTTTCGCTGTGGTTCGGAATCCGGCGGATCAGTGGCCACTTTATGCGTGTATCATTATTGGCGTGGGCATGTTAATCCATTTCGTCCAGAAATTGACGCGTTATCTGAAAAGTGAAAGTAAGAGGCGCACATGATAAATAAACTATATCTCCACGGCACGATAACCCTTGTCCTCCTATTAGCCGCCGGGTCAGCACTCGGCGCCGAACCCCGGCACAGTGCCGGGCAGTGGGATGATGAGACGTTGGAAATCTTCGGCTCCATCCCCATTCAAGACGGCGGCCGCATCAAACCGATGAGCACGTTTGCAGCATTTCGGCTGTTATCGCTGAACGGGATGCGCGCCATCCGCTTTGAAGAAGGGGGACGCCTTTCCTCGCTCGAGTGGTTACTCGATTGCCTTTTTTATCCAGAAATTGCCAGGGACTACAAACATTTTTCCGTGGACAACTCGGACGTTGTGACGAACATCGGCGTGGCCGCCCAGGATCAGCGGGACCGTTACAGCTACAACGAGTTGCTGCCGGGACGGCCCAAGCTTTTCCAGATCGCCCGGCAGGCTGCGGATAAAGAACAGATGGATCGCTCCCTTCTGGAGACCATGAGCCTCAACCTGGCTCACAATGTGAGGAACTTTGAGCTTCTGGCAAGTTACTTCGATTTCGCGCGGAGCGACTTCCACGTCCACGGCAGCAAACGATTGGAAGCGGCGTATCCGGAAGAATCCGAGCTGGCGCTAAGCGCGGTCTTGTCACGCAGCAGCGAACTCCGACAGGCGCTGGCGGACATTATTTCCGGTGGAGGAGGAGTCAGCCCCGATGACGAAGCCGAAATGAGGGCCCTGTCAGGGTTTTTCGGCAACCTCGACACCATCACGGTAACGGCCCAGGCGCTCGCGCTTTTCCCTCCCGCGGATACGGAAATCGACGAATGGGGGAGTCCGGCGACCCATGCTGCAAGGTTGATCCAACCCGGGGGTGTGGATGAGAGTGAATTGGAGGCGCTGGGGTCCCTCGAGCGCGTGGTGGGGTCGTTCGAAGACCCAGCCGCGTTCAAGCAGGAGCTCAAGGATTTTCGCGGCATCGTCGTGGAACAAGCCGGGGCTCGGGGTGAGTATTCGAAGGTGCCCCTGGAGATCTTTTTCTACAAGTCCAAGTTCTTTTTCTATGCACAGGTCTTTTTTGTTCTTGCCTTCTTGCTGGTGGCAGTCTCGTGGCTCAATGTGAAGAGCAGGCTCCTGTACAAGGCGACCTTTGCAGCCGTCATCGTCCCCTGGGCGATTCTTGTTACGGGCATCACGGTCCGGTGCGTCATCCAGAGCCGCCCGCCCATAACGACCCTCTACGAGACCATTCTATTCATCACCGCTGTGTGCGTCTTCGCTGCGTTGTTTATCGAATACGCCAACCGCCAGCGCATCGCCATTGCCGTGGCGGCCTTCCTCGGCGCCGGCGGCGTTTTCCTTGCGAACAAATATGAGCTCGTTGACAAGCAGGACACGATGCCAAGCCTCGTGGCGGTTCTCGACACCAACTTCTGGCTTGCCACGCACGTCACGATAATCAATGTCGGTTATGCCGCCGGCGCCCTTGCCGCGGGTCTGGCTCATGTGTTTGTGTTCGGCAGACTATTCAAAATACGAACAGAGAATGAGGAACTGTACCGCAATATCACACGCATGGTGTACGGAACTGTGTGCTTCGGGCTCCTCTTCTCATTCATCGGCACCGTCCTCGGCGGCATCTGGGCGAACTACAGTTGGGGCCGCTTCTGGGGCTGGGATCCGAAAGAAAACGGCGCCATGATGATTGTCTTGTGCAATCTTGCCATCCTTCATGCCCGACTCGGGGGCTATATCCGCGACATGGGCATCCACCTCGCGGCCATCGGCACGGGCTGTGTCGTGGCCTTTTCCTGGTGGGGGGTGAACCTGCTTGGTGTCGGGCTGCATAGCTACGGCTTTACGAGCGGTATCTGGACGACCCTCCTGGTCTTCTGGATCACCGAGACGCTCGTCGTCGGTACCGGTCTTGGGGTATTACTTCGAGATCGTGCGGCCAAGCGAACCCCGGACAAGGCCGCCCCAGCCTAAAGCCAAGGCCGGCAAGAAGAAGGCCCGTGGTGACGTCCCGGGGTATCTTGTGCCCAAATAGATTCCTGCGCCCATTCTTGTTCAACAAGGCAAAGCCCCGAGGAGGTACCTCCTCGGGGCTTTGCCTTGGATTTCAGTTTTGCCTGGAGTCGCGCTATTGTTTCGTCTCCTGACCCGGATTCCCATCCCAGTTTCCTGCCGAATCAAAGGAGTATTTGAGGAAGAGGCTTCCCGTCTGGTCGGTCTCCAACCGGGCTTCTGCCGCGCGGGCTTCATCCGGCCGGTCGTATCGCGGTGATTCGTAAATACGGTACACGAACTCCAGTTCCCCCTCAAATCCCCTGGAACCGGTCTGTTGGTGAGCTTTGATCTGGCGGCTCCGTTTGATCTCTCCAACATAAGACTTCTCGTATCGGGCCTGGGCCTTGTAAAAGCGGCCGCCTCCGAAAGAATCAGTTGGATCCGCCATGAACTTGACCGTGGCGGCGGACTGGTTCTCGTTCAGCCGGATCAATTCATCCGATCCGATCCGATCCAGCTTTTGTCGGACGGATTGTTTGATCGCTTCCGTCTGCGTGTCGGGATCGGGCTGCCGGATGCGGAAGTCCTTCAAGACCTGGTCGCCGATACCTCCCGGAGCGCAAGAGAAGCAGGGAAGTGCCAGCAGAAATCCCAGCAGAATGAGTCGAAGAGGAGATGGATTTAGATGGATTTTTACCATGGCTCTGAAAGAAAACCTCTGTTTCTTTTACACATCATAAATTCCCCCGGAATTTGTGTCAATTGTTGCAGGATTCCCTTTTGAAGACCTCCAACTCGAGGGGAGATTTTTCTTAAATATAATCGGTTTGACATTGCCTGTCCGTTGTGGAAGTATGGATGGTGTTGGATCGGGGATCGTTGCGCCGATAGCCTGACTTTCGTCGTCTAAAGGATTAGACTGAGAGGCAGATCCGGATCTCTGGAGCCGTCGGATCTGCCGGGACGGGTTTGGACCCATTTGCTGAAGGAGGTGATCCGAATGGGTGACTGGAAACCGGTCGCACGCTGGATCTTGCTTCCCTTCCTCTTTGCCGCCTGCACAACCACAGGGCCCCCTGAGTCGACCGAGGAATCAGCTGAGGCAGCGTTGACCACAGATGCGAGTCAGCTTAGGGAGCTGAGCACCCCGCCTGTCTCTCCATATGAGGACCGACTCCTTTCCCTGGAGAAACAAAGGGATCAATTGAAGGCGTTGGAGGGGTTGAAGGGGCTGGAGTTCTCACTGGTCGAGGACATAGCGTTTCACAGGGCGTCGGTCAACCGCCTTCAGCGGCGGATTGATGATGCGGAGGGATTCCTCTATCAAATCACCGGCCGTGAGCTGCCGCCGACGGATGTTCCCGCTGTCGAGGAGGTCCCGAGGACGGTTTTAGAGCACAGGAATTGGTCGGATCCCGCGGAATTGACTCCGGGCGCAGGTGAGATCCTGATGGCCAGGATCAGTTTGAAAAGTGGCGAGGAACAGATCCTCCGGTACATCAAAGAGTCTGAATCCTCGATCTTGGTTGGATTGCCGAACGGGGTAATCAGCATTCCCAGGAGCACGGTTTCGAGGATAGAACCGTTCTTGATGGAAGCCGACGAGTACCACTTCGCCCTTGGAGATTACTTCGATAATATCCCGACATCGGGGAATTTCTATGAGGCGATGCGTCACTACCGGATAACGCTTGATATTAACCCGGAGCATGCGGACGCGAAGGAAAAACTGGGCAGGTGCGAGGAGCAGTTGCCCAAGATCCTGGAATGGGAAAAGACGCGGGAAGAAGCGAGAGCAAGCCAAAGAGAGCGCGAGCTTCGGGAAATGGAGATGCAGGCCCTGGCCGAGAATCAAGCGCGCGTGAGATGGGAGACAGAACTGCGGAATAGCCAGATTGTTTCGCTGCAAAGGCATGTCAGTAATCTTCGGGCTGAAGTCGGCCGACTTCGCACCACTACGCAGTATCAGCCTTACTATTATCCCTACTATGGATTCTACAGGGTTCCTTTCTTTAGTGTAGTTTTCGGGACGCATGGTCGGTCACGAGGGAGTCTGGACCGTAACAACTTTCTCCGGCAAAGGGCTGATGCAAGACGCAATAAGGACGCAATAAGAATGTAAGCTCGACCTGATGGGGGGAAGTACAAAGGTCGGCTCGGGAGCGAATCTTTTTAGATCTCGTCCAATTTTCGTGTGATTTAGCGCAGGGGAGGGATCCTCTTCCCGGGAATGGACAATGCCGGTTTACGAGATAGATGCTTACAAGCGTTGGGATGCAGACAAGAGAACCTCTTTCACACTCAGGGTGAAGGCCAAGAGTCCTGAGCACGCGCTGGGGAAAATCGGAGAGCGAGATTTAGTTGAGACCCGCGTTCAGAGGCTCAGAGGGATGAAGGCACTGCGGGCGTATCTGAAGCTCGATATCCGGTGATGAAATCCTGAGTTGGTCGGCGGCAGGGTCTGCCGGGGAGGAATGCCTTGACTAGCCCTTGACCTCTTCCCGAAGGCGGCCCAGAACCTCTAATCCTTTCAACAACATCTCGTCCTCAGCGGCCAGCGAGATTCGGAAATGCGTGTCCCGGGTGGAGAACACAATGCCGGGGATTATGAGGAGGTTGTTCCTAATCGCCTCTTCGACAAAACGTGTTCCATTGCCTCCTGGAGCCTCGGGAAAAACATAGAAGGCGCCTTGAGGCTTCTCCATTTCAAAACCGCGTTCGCGCAGTCCCCCGCACATCAGATCCCGCTTCCGGCGGTAATCAGCCAGCTCCAGGCTCATGTCCCGCCGCATCGCTACCATCCCGGCGCGCTGGGCGAAGGAAGGAGCGCACACGAAGGTGTATTGCTGGAGCATGGTCATCGCCTGGAGAACCTCTTCCGGACCGATCGCGTAGCCGACTCGCCAGCCGGTCATCCCCGCCGCCTTGGACAATCCATTGAGGACAAGGGTTTTCTCGGGGCGGCTGTACCTGAGGATGGTGTCCGGGGGCGAATCGTAGGAGAACTGCTCGTATATCTCATCGGCGATGAGAAAAAGGTCATGATTGTCGGCGAATTCGGCGATCATCGCGAGGTCTTCCGGCGGGATGACCGCGCCCGTGGGATTCGCCGGGCTGTTGATGACAAGAGCCTTCGTCTTCGAGGTGACGGCCTCCTCGAGCCGCTCAGCCCGGAACCGGAAATCGGGGTAGGTATCGACGTATTTCACTACCCCGCCCATGATCTCAACCAGGGACGGGTACATGACAAAGAAGGGGTCGGAGACGATCACTTCGTCCCCGGGATCGACGAGGGCCATGAAGGACAAGAGAAGCCCTCCCGACACTCCGGAGGTGATCAGGGTGTGGTCGGCCTCGATGTCGAATCGGCGCCGATAGTACTCCCGAACAACCTCATGAAGTTCGGGAATGCCCTGGGTAACCGTATATGAATTGAACCCCTTTTCGATGGCCTCGATAGCCGCTTCCTTGACCTCCGGGAAGACGTCAAAGTGAGGCTGACCTATGCTGAGGTCAATGGGATGGTCCAGGTTTGCCGCCAGGTCAAAGACCTTGCGGATTCCCGAGGAGTCCATATTCTGGAGGCGTTTGGCAACAATCGACATGATCAATCACGCTGCTGACGATGTGGTCTGCTTTTCGGATTTGTCTGCGGGCATCTTCAAGAACTGGCTGATTTTTTCGGCAACCCTCCGGGACAGGATAGGGCTCATGTGTCCGTGTCCTGACAGCCTGACATTTTCGGCCCCTCGAAGCCGGCTGTTCTCGGCCGGAAAAATGACCTCATCCCATTCGGAATAGACCGAACAGTACCGGGTCCCAGTATTCTTGCCCTCGCTCGCATTCAACTCGGCCAGAAAATCGCTTCCCGGTCGCAATTGCCGGGCGACCTTCGTTACCGGTAAAATTGCTGCATACGTTCCGTGGTGAGGACTGCCGATGGTGACACAGCGCTCCACTTTCGAGGTCCCCCCCAGGACTTCGATGTAGTATCTCGCGACGATACCGCCCATGCTGTGGCCAATAAGATCGACCTTTTCGTGGCCTGTGCTCCTCAGGATTCTCTCCACTCGGTCCCTGACTTGTTCGGCGTATTTGGTCACGTCGCCGAAAGGAGGCTTGAGATCAATTGTGAAGAAATTGGTCAGGCCCGCCTCTCGAAGAAAAATCCCGAAGGTTCTCCACGTTTCACCGGTCTGAAGAGGCCCATACCCATGGATACACAAGATGGGCCTGTTCGTTGAGTGCAGGTTCAACTCACTTTTTTCCTCGGTTCGCCACCAACGTGCAATTCCACGCAGGTTTTGAAAGAGAATGAAGTAGGCTTCAACCAGGACATAGACGATATACCGGGGGATCGATTTGGGAAGATTGCGAATCCTTCCCGGGTTCCGATAGACGTTGACTGTCAGGGCCAGGAGGGAGAAAAACAGAACGAAGGCCACATGGGTCAGAACTACAAGTAGTATCAGGCCAATAATAATTCGCATTAGAGTCTCTCTGGGCGCATACGCATTCACGACGTGAGTTCAGAGGTCGTCAAGTGATCGGAATTTAGCAGAACCCCTTTCGAAAAGTCAATTGGCAGGGAATGAGCTGCTATAAAGCTGTTTGCAGTGGGATTTCAGGTGGTGGTAGACTGCCCTCCTGCAGAGAAGTGCGAACGGGAAGAACCCGGGGACCAAATCGGCCCCCCCGCTGCTCCGCCCCGGTTCAGCTGTCGCAGCTGCTTTGGCGAAGTCGGCGGGCGGACGCACAGGATGGAGTGTCATGAGTAATAACCTCGGCAATAACGGTCTCGTGCGCCCCTCCGGGGCGCGGGAAGGGATGCATCGTGGACCTGGGGTTACGCCCCGCAGACGGGACTACACCCCAGGCTACTTGCGTGCGCCCCTCCGGGGCGCGGGAAGGGATGCATCGCGGACCTGGGGTTACGCCCCGCAGACGGGACTACACCCCAGGCTACTTGAGTACGCCCCTTCGGGGCGGTCGAACCGCTTGAGACATCCCTTGGAGCACGTTCTCATCACATCCACAACGGTTCGTACACTAATCTGTGCGGAACTATACTTCGTGATAAATCGAGGTAAAGGCTGACATGAGCGGGAAATACGCGAGCATCCTGGCTGAGTCGCTGCGAAGAATAAGTGTAAAACCCGGCCCCTGGTTCCCATGGAAGGAGGATTGTCATCTTCCTCCGGCAGTTGTTTATTCCGATGACTATGACATTGACTTCGGTGGAATAGAGAATGAGCACCCGTTCGATATTCACAAGGCGAAGAAAATCCACGATCGTTTAGTGGCCGAAGGGGTCTTGAGTTCCGGGGACTTTATCGTTCCCCCTCCGGTCCAGGATGAAGAACTGCTGCTGGCCCACGATCCACAATACGTCGCCCATGTCGCGGATCCCGAGATCGTTTTTTGTGTCCTGGAGTTTCCGCCGGTCCTGGATATGGAGAAGGATTATCTCGAAAAGCGGCTGATCCGGCCATGCCGGGCCGTGACGGGGGGGACTACTGTTGCGATGAGGGAATGCCTGAAGCGCGGGGTGGCCGTGAATCTGGGAGGGGGATTTCACCACGCCCATCGAGAATGTGGCTCGGGCTTCTGTTTTTTCGCGGATGTGCCGATCGCCCTTCAATTGCTGCGGCGGGAAGGGCTCGTCAGGCGCGCCCTGATCATCGATTTGGACGTTCATCAGGGGGATGCGCACGCGCGACACTTTGCTAACGATCCGGACATCTTCACCTTCTCGGTTCATCAGGAGGACAACTATCCCGAGGAGAAGGCCGCGAGCGATTTGGATGTCGGATTGTTCGCCTCCGGGGAAAAGGTGGACGACGCCCGGTATCTGGACGTGCTACGGGAACATCTGCGCCCGGTGCTCGAGAGATCGGCGCCCGACATCGTCGTTTACGTGGCCGGGACGGATGTCTACGAGGAGGACTGGCTGGGAGGATTCCTCTTGACCGAACAGGGCGTGCTCGACCGTGATGCGTATGTGCTGAGCACCGTCCGGGAATTCGGTCTTCCCGTAACTGTCACGCTGGCCGGAGGGTATTCGGAGCGGAGTTGGGAGCTTCACTACAACACGTTGGAATTGCTGATCGGTCTGTGGAAGGAGTCAGTTGATAAGTGAATCACGCGGGGAGAGGCCTCTCGTTGGGAGAACGGCTAAGCACAACTTCCCAGAGATAGGTGAACAAACAACGGAGCGTCGGTTTTGGTTCATTGTTGCCCCGCAGGGGCAAACGTGAGTAGCCGGGGGTGGAGTCCGCCGCGGCGGACGGAACCCCCGGTAAGTGTCCCGATTATTCTTTCCGCCCCGGAGGGGCGGACGCACACGATGAACTGTCGTGAGCAATAACCTGGGCAATAACGGTCTCGTGCGCCCCTCCGGGGCGCGGGAAGGGATGCATCGCGGACCTGGGGTTACGCCCCGCAGACGGGACTGCACCCCAGGCTACTTGCGTACGCCCCTTCGGGGCGGTCGAACCGTTCAAGATATCCCTTGGAGCACATTCTCGTCACATTCACAACGGTTCGTACACTTATCTGTGCGGAGCTGTACTAATCCGTTGAGAAGGCCGTGAAACAGAAGTGGCGCCTGCCGTCGTTGCCCTCGCAGGAGATTTCAAAAGTTACATTTCCGTCAGATTGGTTCCACTCTCTTGTATCGATTCGGAAGGGTTTCCAGCCGCGAACACCCTTCCGGTACTCTTCAAAGACCTTCTTCCCGTTAATCAGAACCTTGATGTAGACTGTGGCTTTGCTCTTGTGGAGCTGGGCGAAATCCGTTATTCCGTAAGATCCTTCGAGGCTCCTGCCGATGGGGACGTCTTTGTATTGGATCCGCACCACCTTCCCGGTCTGCGGGTGGGCCCAGATGACGTTCCTGGCGACATGACCCGCCACCTCGCGCGTTGCGGCTACGCTCTGCCAGAGTCTTTTCCCCCAGAACCAGCGGTCCTGAAGGCTCAAGTCTCCGGCTTTCTGTGGCCTGGGAAGCCATAGTTTCGAGACCTCCTCCTTTTTTGTCTTTTTGTCCCGGACGGAGACCGAGGCATCCCTGAGGTGTTCCCGGAAGGCATACAGGACTTCCTTGCCCGGGGGGAGGTCGGAATGTCCTTCGGGTGAGAATTGGACATCCCTCAGGCCTCCTTGGGTGATGTGGGGCCTTCCAGTTGCCGTTACACCCAAGGAAAGCAAATCGAATTGGCCAATCTCCCCGGAATCGAGCGTCATAATCAAGCCTCCAGCCGCTCGCAGGCGTGCGATTTCCATCAGGCCCTTGGGGTCGGCCACCAGGGGACCCAGGGAGAAGGCGACGGTGGCGTCATTCACCTTTCGGACATCCTGAAAAGTTCGAGTCCCACACCCGACAACCAGGTCCACCCCTTGTTCGATCAGCCATCCGGCCGCGTTTTCCTGAATCTTGGTGTATTGCATGACCCTGTCCGGGTCCCAGGAAACGACCGCCACGACCACGTCGGCTTGATCTTTTGCCTTGAGGACCTTACTCGCCCAAAGACTTGTGGCTTCCGCGATGGGTAAGCGGCCGTTGGAAGACTGACTTCGTATCGCTCTGCCAGGAACGGAGAGGAAGGCGACAGAACGTCCTTCGAGTTCGATCACAAGAGGTTCCGAATCGCTTTCCTGGAGAACAAGGCATCCGGAATTTCGAAGCGTCTCGACAGTTTGCTTATTTTGGCGAGCCTGGTTGGCGGCAGAACCCTGCGGAGCGAAATTAATGATTGTCTTCGGTCCCAGATTGAGATGGCGGGCCATTTCTTCCGGTTTGGGTCCGGACTGTGGGTTTCCGATGAGAGGAGTTCGAAGCGTATAGAGAGTTACATCCATTTTTTCGGCTATTGGGCGCAGGTATTCGAACAGGTATCCCCCGCCTCCGTTGGCCTGCATCGCCGAGCGAACCCTGGAGTCGAGGTAGAGGTCGCCCAGGACGGCGATCCGGGGTCCGGGGGCCTGGGCCAGTCGATTGGCAATTCCCCGCGCGCGTCGCTGCTGGTTGGTTCTTTCCGTCTTCGATGGGGAAAGGAGGTTGAACGTGTTGATATCAATGCCGAAGACCGGATGGGCCTGTATTTCTGCATAGCTATTTTTCAGGAGGCGGGGGACTGCGCGGTTCCCGCGGTAGGCCCTGTCTCTGGAGAACAGGAGGTGAGCGCGCCTGTAAGGTTGCACCTTCGTTTCGACCTGATTCGGGCGCCATGCGCGGATGACATTGTATTTTTTGGTGTTCTTGTCGATGTAGTACTGGAACGATTTAATGGGCCAGCCGGGAGTGATGATGACGGTGTCTCCCTTTTTGTATTGGGTCTGGATGTATTCACCGGCCTCCTCCCATTCCTGGTTTTTCTGGCCGTATCGGTCCTTGTCAATCCACAGAAAATGGGCGCCCAGCAACAGGACCAGCGGCGCAACAAACCCTCCCCATCGCAAGCAGAGAATCCCTCGCGCTGCGAAGGCGAACAAGACCGGAAGGAACCAGATCACGTAGCGGGTTGCCGTCGGGCTGTCGTGAGCGGTCCAGAACATCGCGGCGACCGTCGGGAAAATCCAAAGCGCGAACAGCAGCTTGTGACGAAAGCGACAGGCAAGGAAGCCCAGGCAAACAAGCCCCAATCCTCCCCAAAGGAAAATATTCAGCCACAGGTCGGAGAAGCGCTCGGGAAGACTGTAAAACCCGTTGTCGACCCACAGCTCCGTGAGCAATTCATGGAAAAACACCTTGGGTTTGATGCCCCAACTCACACCGTAACTTTTCACGATCTTTCTGGCACCTTCGATACGGATAATTTGGAGGTAGGCCCCACCTGCCACAATCGCTGCAGAGAAAACCAGGGCAACGGCCCGCCGCCAATGCTTGCGCCCCAACGATAGAAGAACAAGGAAACCGAATGCGCAGGCCACAGCGGGAAAAGCGAAGAAGTGAGTGTAGAGATTCGCTATCGAAAAAAGGATGCAAGCGGGAAGGGTCCACCATTTTCCTTCATCCACGAAGCGGTAGCCAAAGTAGAGGGTCGCGAGGGAAAAGAAGGTCAGCATGGTGTACATGCGCGAACGCTGAGCGTAATCCAGAAAGAACGGGCTGACGGCTACAAGAAAGGCCGCAAGCAGGGCTTCCCGGACTCCAAACAGCCGACGGACGAAGAGGTAAGTGAAGAGAACCGTGACCACACCGAACAGCACGGAGGGA